>Ga0137395_10000881_pt1 | contig 13270 bp, 9 predicted proteins | sample czobulk216metaG_FD_108283 | JGI IMG/M metagenome (GOLD analysis project Ga0137395, IMG submission 108283) | Vadose zone soil microbial communities from Angelo Coast Range Reserve, California, USA - czobulk2.16 metaG | ecosystem: Environmental > Terrestrial > Soil > Vadose zone | place: USA...
AACAGGCTCTTCAACGCGCCGCTGAGTTGGCCTTCCGCCTGCGCCTTGTCCGCCGGCGTGGTGGCCTGCATGGCTTGCGAACGGAATTTCGCGATGTTCTCAAAAGTGCCTTTTTCGTGCGCGGCGTAGCCTTTCACCGTCTCCACCAGGTTGGGGATGAGATCATGGCGGCGTTTAAGCTGAACATCAATGTCGGACCAGGCCGAATCGGCGCGCACACGGAGCTGCACCAGGCTGTTGTACATGCCGGCCAAAATAAAAATCGCGCCGACCACCAGGATCCCAATCACGATCAGAGGCGTCATTTTTCCTCCCAGTACAGTTCCCAGCAAAGTTGAAGGGTTCGAGCGGAAGGTATCACACCGAATTGGGGCTGCGCAAATTGCGGGCCGGTAATAAACAGCAGCCACACTGGTTCCAGGAATGCGTATGATTGCAAATCTCTGGATACAGGATTTAATATCTTGGCGGGATGTTTTGCCGTCCAAACGGCCATACGTCCTTTGTTTCAAATGATTAAGCGCACTTGACTGTGGCATCCTTCATGCAGGCTAAAGTTTTGGTCTTAAAGTGTGTTTCTTGTTTTCGGGACCTAATCATCTTGACGTTCTGTGTTCCCCGGCCCCTTTAACGTGGACCCCCAGGCCCGATTCCAAACGGGCCCGAATGTTGGAGGATAGAATGAAGAGTTTGAAGTTGGCGCTCGTTCTCATCGTATGTATTAGCTTCATCACTTTCAGTCAGCTGCCCGCCAGGGCACAATCCACCGTAGCAACAGGAAGTATTCAGGGAACCGTCACCGATCCGAATGGTGCGGTGGTGCCGGGAGCTTCCGTCACCATCAAGAACAAAGCCACAGGACAAACCAGCAAGTTCACCACATCATCCAGCGGCACCTACGCATCCGGCGCGCTCATCCCGGGCGACTACGACGTCCGCATTGAGGCCAAGGGCTTCCAGACTCAGGTGCTCACGGTTCCGGTGCAGGTAGGTAACATATCGGCCGGCAGTAGCAAGCTGACTCTTGGCCAGTCCACCGAGATTATTGAGGTCACCGGCTCCGCGGTGGCAGTCAATACCGAGCAGGCTACAGTGCAAGGCGTGCTGACCACGCAGCAGATTGAAAACCTGCCCATCAACGGACGCAACTTCCTTGATCTGGCGCAGCTCGAGCCGGGCGTCCAGATCCAGGACGGCGGCAACTTTGATCCCACCAAGAACGGATTTTCGTCGATTTCTTTCGGTGGCCGCTTCGGTCGCACCGCCCGCATTGAAGTGGACGGCATTGATATCTCCGACGAGACCGTCGGCACCACCACGCAAAACCTTCCTGCCAGCGCGATTTCGGAATTCCAGGTCAGCCAGTCCTCGCTTGACATGTCCACCGAGTTGACATCATCCGGCGCTGTAAACGTGGTAACCAGGTCTGGCACGAACAAGTGGCATGGCCAGGGCTTTTATCTCTTCCGCGATCACAGCATAGCTGCCAACATCGCCAACGTCGACGTTCCCTTTCAGCGCAACAACTTCGGCGGCCAGTTGGGCGGCCCGATCCTCCCGAACAAACTGTTTTTCTTTGTTGACGCCGAAAGGCTTAAGCAGGACCAGATTGAAACCGTGGCCAGCGGCGGACCTTTTGCGTCGGTCACAGGCGGGTTCAACTCTCCATTCCGTGATACTGAAGGCGTGGCCAAGCTGGACTGGAGTGTCAGCGACAGGGTCAAGGCCTTCTACCGTTTCTCTTACGAGCAAAACCACAGCACCAAGGGTTTCATTCCCAACAGTTTCCAGCCTTTCACCAACGCAAACAACACGCCCGTGCACGCCGCGGGTGTGGATTTTAATACCGGGACATTCACTCACGCCATCCGCTTCGGTTTTACCAAGTTCCGCAACGGTATCGTCGATGCGACCAAGTCCGGCGTTTTTAACCCTGCGCCTGACCTCAGCATTACCATCGGGCCGAGCTTGAGTTGTCTCGCCGGCGGAGTAGATTCTTTCTGCTCCGGCAGCAACCTGCTGGCTCCGCAAAAGACCTTTCAGGAAAACACTCAGGCAAAGTACGACGGCAGCAAGACCATTCGCTCGCACATTCTGCGCTACGGTTTCGGTTATAACCATATCCAGGGCGGCGGCTTCGCCAAGTTCTTTGCCCTGGCTCCGACTGTGAATGCGCAGTTGACCGATTTCAATCCAGCAAATCAGCCGTTTGCCGGAGGTGCGGCAAACCCGCTGAACTATCCTGCTTCGCTTGTCTTTATGGGCAACGGACAGGGATTCTCCTCAGAGAAACCAGCATTCGGCCTTCCCGGCGGCGGTCTGGGGCCGGACAACCGCATCCAGTTCTATGTCGGCGATTCGTGGAAGGTTCGACCAAACCTGACGCTGACTTATGGCGTACGTTACGTGCATGACACGGGGCGTACTGACTCTGACATAGCGCCCATCCCCTGTTCGCAACTTGATCCTGCGCTGGCGGCAGGCCTGGTCGCCGGCGGCACGCCTTGTAATGGAAACATTTTGGATCTCTGGGGCCAGGGCCTGGGCAACAGGGTTCGCGTCCCCGGGCATAACTTTGGTCCAACGGCGGGCATTGCGTGGGACCCAACCAGCACCGGTAAGACGGTAATTCGCGCCGGCGCCGGCCTCTACTATGAGAACTCAATCTTCAATAACAACCTGTTCAATCGTCCCGGACGCCTTGCCCAGGGATTGTTCCTGGCAGAGGCGGCGCCCTGCGCGGGCGGCGCTCCGAATCCAGGTTTTGTCATGCCGGGAGGTGCGCCAATACCGGTGAATCTTGCCACCGTTTGCGGCCAGCCCATGGGTCTTGTCCATGCTCAGTTGGCACAACTGCAGGCGGCTTACCAGGCAGCCACCGCAGCGGTGGGCCCTGCGAGCAATGCCGCATTTATCGGCAACACATTAGCTGCCGGTGCGAATATCACAGGCATCAACATGTTTGCGCCCAAGTACCAGACTCCGCGCTCCGTGCAGATGAACATTGGCTTTGAACATCAGCTCGGCAAAGGCGTGGTTTGGAGCGCTGACTACCTCAGAAATGTTGGCACACACACACTGCTCGCGATTGATGTGAACCACGTGGGCGACATCCGGTTCTTTAACAAGACGATCGCCACATCGGCAATAAGCGCCACCAACGCTGGATTCGGTTGCGGTGCTTCTGCTTCAGCGGCAGCCACGAACTGCGCCATTGCAGCCGGGGCTACCATCGCCGACTACGCCGGCAACGGCCTGGATTCGGGCACGAACCTTTGCGGTGGCGGTCCTTGTCCTACAGCCGCATTTGGCGGCCAAAACCCGAACCTGGGTGTGAACCAGATGCTCTTCCCCGCTGGAAGATCAACTTACAACGCTTTGCAAACGTCTTTGAGAGCGAACGTCCGCAACCCATTTGCGGGCGTGAAAGCCCTGAACTGGATCGTGTCTTACTCGTTGTCAAGAACTCTCGGTTCAGCACAGGACCTGGATTTTGTGAACACTGCGGTTGACAACAATCATCCCAACGCATCTCTGGGCCCCAACGGCCTTGATCGTACCCACCAGTTCTCCTTTGGCGGTACGTTTGACGTGCCCGGAGGCTTCCGCTTCGGCGCCGTCGGACACGTGTATAGCCCGTTGCCTCAAAATATGATCCTCCCAGGCGGCGGCACAGGCGGGATATTCATCAGCGATGCCACCGGCGACGGCTCGGGTGACGGAAGCGGCGTCTATCCTAACGGCGATCCGGCTCCAGGCACCAAGCTGGGCGCTTTTGGACGCGCTGTAAAACTGAACGATCTGGCCGGTTTCATCACCAACTACAACAGCAACGTTGCCGGGAATCCAACTCCAGCCGGACAAACCTTGATCAGCAACGGCCTGATGACTGTGGCGCAACTTCAGGCGCTGGGCGGTGTTTTCCAGCAACTTGCCGCGCCTCCTCCAGGCCAGGTCGGGCTGGGATGGCTGAAAACCTTTGATCTCAAATTCAGCTATCCGCGCAAGCTGGGCGAGCGGTTTGCTCTTGAACCCAGCGTTTCCGTGTTCAACGCGTTCAATAATGCCAATTTTGATCTGCCCAACGCTCCGATCAGCCCTATCCTGAACCTGGCGAGTTCGCCGTGCGATCCGACACAGCCCGCGGCAACGAACAATTGCAACGGCTCCGTCAACAGCACTACCTCGGTCCAACACAATAACAACCGCGTTCTACCCGGCTCAGGCGTATTCGATCTGGGTGCACCGCGCGTCATTGAGTTCGGCTTGAAATTGACCTTCTGATCTCAAGCTAATCTGTTTCCGTTTTCCGCCGCTGTGCTCGCAAGAGCACAGCGGTGTTTCGTTCTATAGCAGAGAAATCGTCACCATGGAATCCCACCCGTGAAGGACATACAATCTCTACTAATGCGAACCACACGTTCATTCGCTCTCTTTCTTACGATATTCTTGTCTTCTTTTCTGTTGCTCGCCCAAAGCTCCAGCCAAGCCGCGCCCATGACACAATCCGCCGAAGCAGCGCGTCCCACGCCAACTCCCACGCCCCAAGTGCACAAGCGGCGATCAGTGCCCGAGGTCGAAGAGGCCATGAGCAAGGGCCAGGAGCTTTTGTTCAAGAAACATGACGCCCGCGCCAGCGTCGACGAGTTCAAGCGCGCCATCAAACTCGATCCCTGGTACGGACAGGGATACATGCTGCTGGGGCTGGCCCAGATGCAGTTGCAGCAGTGGAGCGACGCGCAGTGGGCCTTTGAAGAAGCGGCCAAGGTTGAGCCGGGCAATCCCAAGGCTTACCTGGGAGCCGGATCGGCGCTGAATGAGAAGAAGAACTACGCCGACGCGCAGAAGGCACTACAACACAGCCTGGAGATTCGTCCTGACTCGGCCGAAGCGCATTACGAACTGGCGCGCAGCTTATGGGGCCTGAGCAAGTGGCAGGCGGCCGAGCCGCACGTCCGCCAGGCCATCGAGCTCAACAAGGATTACGCCGGGCCGCACCTGTTAATGGGGAACATCTATATCCAGCGTGAAGAGCCGGAGGCCGCGCTCAAGGAGTTTGAGGAATGCCTGCGTCTCGATCCCGAAGGCAGCATGGCGCCTTCGGTAAAAGAGATCATCGCCCAGCTCAAAAAGGCGTTGGGACAGTGAGCGATTGATCCTTACTTCGCCGACGTCAGCACCAGCTGTTCCCCATCGCTGCTGTTTACTCCGGCAAAAAATTTACGCAGCTCCGGATAATCTTTTTGCTGGAAGCCGATCCCCGCTATGCCGAAGTCGCGGCTGACGGTCACGGTGTTTCCGTTGGCCCGGCGATCCACCTTGTAAATAGAATATTCAGTCCGCACCGGCTCAGTCTTGGGCATATTCTCGATTTGAAAGGTCGAAGGAAATATGATCTGGGTCTCATCCATGCTGTAGTACGGATAGTTGAAATACACCGGGAGCTTGCGTTCGCTGTTGGCAAACGGCTGCCTGCTGCGTGATTGGAAGAGGTTTGTGGGCACCAGCAAGCGCTTGCCCGCGCTGCTGGCATATGAAGGGATTTCCACGGTGAAGTTGGCGGTCAACTGCGCTTCGGCATCTTCCCAGCCGTTGGCTGTCTCCAGTTGCACCAGAGCTCCGGCGGGAAGAAGAGCCTTGAATTCTTCTTCCAGCTCTTTTTTTCTTCCTGCGGCATCTGTCTTCAGGCCGCTCAGCCTGTGGATCAGCGCCTCTTCGCCCGCCCACGCGACCCCAATCTTCCCCTTCGCGCTGCCGTCTTCGGCGAGTATGAGCTTGCCCACGCGTTTACTGACCGCGTCTTTGTAATTAGCAGCGGGAGTCACCGCCAGTTCGGCGCCACCGCTTGCGCTCTGGCGCAGCCCCTGGGTTGAAGTATGCTGCCAGGCCAGCAATCCAAAAGGACAAAGCGGCGTGCCCGGATCGACGAAGATTTCTTTTCCATCACCCAGAGTCACAATCGCGATCTCACGGGTTAACTGCAATGGGTTGGGGACGTTGGCCTGGAAAAAGACGCCTTCGCGATCGGCCACGCGCATCAGGTACGCCTGAAGGTTCACTGCGCGGGCCATGGCCACAAACAAACGGGCATTCTCATTGCGGAAGCCTGCATTCTTGTGCACCACGTCTTCGGCTGTTCGCTTGTCTCGGCCTTCCTTGCGCAGCTCTTCCAGAATTCCCTCATCGCGGTCATAGCTCAGGTTTTTGATTTTCTGCACGTAGGCGTAAATCTTCCTGGCTTTCTGCTCCGGCGTATCGGAAGGAGTTACAAGCTGGGTTGCTGCCGCAGCCACGGCGCCGGAATGGCCCATAAACTTGTCGGCTTCCTTGCTCCAGTATTTGCCCTCATTTTTCCAGAAATCCTGCGGCTTGAGCGCTTTGTCAGTCCCATAAAAGAAATTCACGCGCATCTTAAGGACTGCCGCGGGCGGCGAAAAATCCTCCTCGACGAACGCGGGAATGTCCTTCAATTCCAGTTCCATTCGGTTGTTGCTGCCAATGGTTTTTATTGTGGTGGTTTCCGGCAATCCAATCATGGTGTAGAGGACCCGGTCTTTAATATCGCCGCGTGCATCTTCTATGTAGTGGCCGCTCTTCTGAAAAGGAACGAAGCTGAACTTGGCCCGTTTCTGAAACAGATCATCCTGAACGGTCCAATGCCCGCCCAAGAGAAAATCCTCCCAGTACTCCGTATATTTCCATTCGATAATGCTTCCCGCCTGAACGTTCGGTAGTGTAAAGGTCTTTGCCAGATACTTCACGCCATGAGCTTTCACAATGGTGCTGTTGAAAGCCTTGCCCGTGAATGGAGTAATAGTCCCATCGGGAGCGATGGTCCTGGCCTTGATATCCGCGACGCCGCCGATGCTTGCGTCGTATGGAATCTCGACATTAGCGCGGTCCTTGCCCTTGTCCGTAAAGACTTTCACTCGCTTATACACGTAGGTATGCCGGGTCATGTCATCCGCGGTTTCTTCATGGTAGAGGATCATTGCGTCGGACGGATGCGCGGGATCCATGGTCATCTTCAGCTCTTCAGGGTTGATAGGTTGCCAGTCATCGAAGGCATAGAGCCGATAGGATGAGCCTAGAGAGATAACTGCCAGCGCAATGAAAGAAAGCTTGGCGCGAAACATTCCAAATACCTCGCAAGTGCAGAAAAGTAGCCTGGGTGCAGCAGTTTATACAACAATCGCTGCATGGCCGCAAGGTTATTCAGAGAGCACAGATAGTACCGTAAGTGCAACTCCAAGCAGCGCACTCGGACGAGCGTTTAGAGACTTGTACGCTGGGCGAGCTCATTGGACAATCACGGCGCTGTTGCCCTGGATCTTGTCATTGATTTTTTCGAACACCGCTTTGACCACGCGGTCGCAGCGAACGGCGTGGAACTGGTAGAGGTCGGCCGCGCGGCCCCTGGCGCGCGTGTAGAGTTCCTTGCGCAACATGGCGTGGGCCCGGTGCAGGCGCGTTTTCACCACGGCATCGGTCACGCCCAGGCTTTGGGCGGTTTCCGCCACACTCATCTCTTCCACTTCGCGCAGCACCACCACCGTGCGGTAGTTTTCCGGCAGATGTTCAATGGCTTCCTCCAGGAGTTGGCGCGCTTCAGCCTGTGCGGTGCCGGCCTCCGGAGTTGGCGCTGAAGATTTAAGAATGGACATGGAATCTCCGTTCGCAGGGAGAGCGTCAAGCTCCTCCATCCGGCCGCGGCGGCGCTTGCGGGCCAGCGCTTCATGAATGGCAATGCGGGTGAGCCAGGTGGAAAACGCCGCCCTGCCGGCAAACTGGCCCAGATGTTCGTAGGCGCGCACGTAAGCATCCTGCATTACGTCCTCGGCTTCGGCGTCATCACGCAGGATCGCGCGCGAAACCCGGTAGACCCGCTGGTTATAGCGGCGCATCAGGATCTCAAACAGAGCGGTCTCTCCGGCGAGCACCCGCGCCACCACTTCTTCATCTCGAAGTTCGCTTTGCGCCGTTACCGGAACCGGTATGGTACCCATCTGGTTTCCTTCCCATGTTGAATAGAGGAACTTGCTGGGCCAAAGGTTACAATTCTAAGTCTTTTGGGAGCATGGAAATGCGCGGGTTCACAGTTTTACTGGCCTTCGTTCTGCTTGGTTTACATCCAGTTTTGGGGCAAGGGCAGCAATGGCGGCAGCAGGCCAGCGGGACTGACGTGCAGCTCCGCGGGATCAGCGCGGTCTCAGACAAGGTAGCCTGGGCCAGCGGCGCCAAGGGAACGGTGCTGCGGACCATCGATGGCGGAGCGACGTGGACAAAGGTCAACGTAACCGACGCTGACGCGCTGGATTTTCGCGATATCCAGGCCTTCGACCAGAACACCGCGTTCGTTCTGAGCATCGGGCCGGGAGAGCAATCCCGCATCTACAAGACCACCGATGGCGGTAAGATATGGCGCCTGCAGTTCACCAACAAAGATCCCAAAGCTTTTTACGATTGCTTTGCCTTCTGGGACTCGACGCATGGTATCGCGGTGAGCGATCCGGTGGACGGCAAGTTCCCTCTGATCGAGACTTCGGACGGAACAAGCTGGGCTCCGGTAACTGTAAGAAAGATGCCTGCGGCGCTGCCCAATGAAGGCGCTTTTGCCGCCAGCGGCACGTGTATCGCGACGTTCGGCAAGAAAGATGTGTGGTTCGGCACCGGCGGCCCGGCGGCCCGCGTGTTTCATTCATCAGACCAGGGAGCAAACTGGACCGTCGCCGAAACGCCGATCATTCACGGCGAGGCAAGCCAGGGAATTTTCTCAGTCCTGTTCTATAGTCGTAAGAATGGGGTGGTCGTAGGAGGCGATTATCAAGATTGGACCCGGACGGAGCGAATTTCTGCGTTTACTCACGACGGCGGCAAAATCTGGTCTCTTTCTGCACAGATGCCAAATGGGTATCGATCTGGGCTCGGTTTGTGGGGACCTGACCGCGACCAGCTAGTGGCGGTTGGCATCAGCGGCGCTGAAATTTCTCAGGACGGCGGGAAGGAGTGGTCAGGACCCCGCCTTGTTGACAAACCGTGGACGAGAACGGATGCCTACGCACATAACGCCGTGAGTTGCACACGAACCACCTGTTGGGCCGTCGGTCCGCATGGCCGCATTAGCTGGTCGACTAGGCCCTCTCCTATTCCTGGAGCGACTCTCCGTTGAGTTCATCACGCAGAAAACCCCAATCTGTTTCCATTTTGTTGTTCATATTTGCGCTCCTCGCATTCGTACTTCTGCGCTACCTGCGCCATCCGGCTCCGCCTCAGTTCACATGCGGCGTCCACTGCGGGACCGAACGCTGGCGCATCAAGACCATCTTTGATAACGACGCCAAGAGAATCAACTTCACTCCCCGGCACGCCAGCATTTCTGAGCTGGTTGGGCTACGCGCTCCTGCCGTCCTGAGTGACGAACGTTTCGACGCGGAAAAGCAAGTCTACTCAGTGGAAGCCGTGCTGCTGGGATGGAAACAAGAGATCAGCGCCCACGGCGACCACGATTTCCACCTGGTGCTGGCCGATCCCAATGACCTCAGCCACACCATGATTGCTGAAGTCCCTTCCGGCGAATGCCAGGGCGCGTGCAGTTCGCCGCAGGCGCAGCGCTTTGCCGAGGTGCGCCAGGTCCTGACGGCTCAGCTTGCAGAGCCGCAGGCACATTTCCGGCGCTTTACCCCGGCCTGGGTGGTGCGCGTGGAGGGCGTCGGCTTTTTTGATATTTTTCACGGCCAGATTGGCGTGGCAGAGAACTGCATGGAGCTGCATCCGCTCTTGAAAGTAGAGTTTGTCCGCCAGCTCAGCCCGGCATTCCTGCTGCCGCACCGCATCGAGCCGCCGGCAGATCACCGCTGCGGCCGCCTGGATCAGGCCGGACGTCTCGCGGACGAGGAATAAGCGCTCAGCGAAAAACTGGAGCCGCTTGGTTGGCTGTCGGCCTCGCCTTAAATCCAGATGTATCACAGCCAGGGCGCCTTTCTGGTGTGGATATCGTCTGCCAGACTGGTGCGCAGCCGGCCTGCAGCGGCCAGTATCTTTTTGGCACGCGGCGTGTCGATCGCTTTGGTATGTTCCCGCTGCAATGCTGTATCGTCCAGCACGCGCTGCATGAGACCTTTCAACCGAAAGTAAGGCCGGCGGCTCCCCTTGGAAAGATAGATGCCACCTTCGGCGAAATACCAATCGCGTGTTTGCTCGGCTACGGTCTTGATAATGTCGTAACTAAGAGGGGACTCGGCTGTGAACTCGGCCAGTGGTTTGGTTTTCGGCCAGAGATCCTTATAGAGCTCGAGCCTTTTGTTGTGCAGACCCTTATCGTATTCGACTGTCATGTCCAGCCGGATCTTGGAGCGTGTACCAAAATACGTTAGAGCGGAGGAAATTATTCCGCTGATGAGGCCGGTAATCACGGAGGACGCTGACAAGTCGCTCATTTAGCACCATCCTCAATACAGCCGTCGAACAGGATACCGATTTTTATTCAAGAAAGTCGATGGTTTTCTCGATATGCGCCCGGCCAGCCACATGCAAAGATCAGGCCACCTTTGCCGGGAAAGAATCAATCGCGGTATGATTTCCCGAGACAGCAGGTACAGGATGCTATGACGCGCATATCCAGTGGTTCTGCAATCGTGGACGTAACCAGTTTTGACCTGAAGCAGGCGCCCTGGCACTGTGACCAGCTGGAGCGCGGCAAAGTGCTATTCTTCAGCCACGTTCCGTTCGAGTTTCCTGACGCTGACCGTGAATTCCTGCTGTCGCAAAAGCAAACCGGCTCGCGTTTTCACAAAAACATTTCCTACCGTCCCGCGAAAGACCTGCTTAAGGGCGTAGATGAGAACTCTCCCGACCGCGAGCGCATGAATACGATCATGAGAGACTTCTCCGCCGCGGTGACCAAGTTCGTCTCACAGTTTCTCGCTCCATACGCCGGCAAGATGAAGCTGGACTTTGCCAGCTTCCGCCCGCTGGAAGAACAGGGGCGCGACCTTTCTCTGCACAAGCGCAACGACCTGCTTCACGTTGACGCCTTTCCCTCGCGGCCTACGCATGGTGGCCGTATCCTGCGCGTCTTTGCCAATATCAATCCCTCGGTGGGCCGGGTATGGAACGTGGGCGAGCCGTTTCATGACTTTCTGCCCAAGCTGATGCAGGTGAAAAAAATCGGCCCCTCGACCAGAGGCCTGGGGCGCGCGCTGGCGCATGTTGCCGGCAAGATCGGCCTGCCGGTTCCCGATCGCTCGCCCTATGACGAGTTCATGCTCTACCTGCATGACTGGCTTAAGGAAAATTCTGACTTCCAGCAGAACGCGCCCAAACAGGAACTGGTTTTTCCTCCGGGCAGTTCTTGGATGGTCTATACCGACGGCGTTCCCCACGCCGCCATGTCCGGACAATATGCCCTGGAGCAGACTTTTATTATTCCCCGCGAAGCCCTGGTCACGCCGCAGGTAGCGCCGTGCCAGGTGCTGGAAGATGGGAATTACGTGCCACGCGCCCGCGCGAGTTAGGATGTGCGATGGCGGCCAATCTTGCCGAGGTTCATCCGCAAATTGAAGGCAAAGCTGTTCAGGTCAAAGGTTGCGCTGCGGGAAAAGCCAAGCTCCATGCGCCACACCGGCGTAGGATCAAATGCGATCCAGCTGTTGAATCCATTTTCGCGCGTCAGGCCCGTTCCGCTGGATACCGCAGCCTGATCGAAGCTGTTCTTGCCCTTGCCTTTTCCGCTCTGTCCTTTGCCCACGATCTTGCTGAAGATCTTCTGGTTGCCGAATGGAACAATCTCATAACCCGAGCCGCCCACGGCGAAATGCTTCACCAGTTCGAATTCGCCGCCCTCTTCAAGGTGCGTCAACATACCCAGCGAGGTGAAGGGGCGCGTGGACAATCTTGAATCGGGCACGGCGTTGGCCAACCCGCCTTCAAAGAAAGGTGTCAGCCGGCCAAAGGAGTGCTCAAAGCGATTGTCCCAGTCGGCGTTGGCGCGTCCGCTGCTGAAGCCCTTGGACGTGCTCCCGGTGGGCGCAGACAATGTAAGCGTGGAACTGTAATCCAAAGTCGTGTTCGGCGCGCGCATGGCAAAGCCGAAATACGCGTTGCCAATCCCGTTATTGGTCACGTTCTTCGTCGTGGTAGTCGCCGTGCCGTTGACTTGCGTGGTGGTGGTTTGCGTATTGGCAAAGTAGAGCGGCATGCCCGCAAAGACGCCAAAGTGCTTGTTGAAGTCATACCCGGCATTGGAATCGAGCTTGAAGATCTTGCTATCAGAATTTACGGAACCCTGAAACGCTTCATATCCAGTAAATCCTTTTGACACTTCGGGCGCGGGCTGGTTTTGGCCGAAAGCCGAAATAGCTACGAGCAAGGCAAGCAGCGAAAACCCCTTAGAAAGAAAACCATTCACGGCAGACTCCTTAAAATCTGAGCCTATTCTTGCCCGATTGTGATCCAGGAGCAACGAACCGAGGTGTATTGTCCTTGCGGCGCTGGGCGGCACCCCCTTTGGTTTTCGAGTGGCTATCAACAGCCTGGGCCAACGCTTGCAGCGGCCCTTAACTTCATGAAGGGCAACCGGTTAGACATTGGATACTATGCTTTTGCGATGAAAACTGTTCCGAGTCTCCATCTTGTTGAAGCTCTCCCGCGGAGGTGCGCGAATGATCGCCGGACGGCGCTAGTCTCCAGCCGGCCCTAACAACGGCTCCGATTTGCGGTGGGCCGCTCTCCAGCGCGCCACGCGGAGGCGTATGCGGTCAAGATACAGATAAATTACCGGCGTGGTAAAAAGCGTAAGCGCCTGGCTCACGATCAGCCCGCCCACAATGGCAATGCCCAGCGGCCGTCGCAGCTCCGAGCCCGTCCCGCCGCCCAGGGCCAGCGGCAGTCCGCCCAGCAGCGCCGCCATGGTAGTCATCATGATGGGGCGGAAGCGCAGCAAGCAGGCCTGGAAGATTGCTTCTTCCGGAGTTTTGTTTTCGAGCCGCGAGGCGTTCACCGCAAAATCGATCATCAGAATGGCGTTCTTCTTCACAATGCCGATCAACAGAATGATGCCGATGATGGCGATCACATTCAGATCGTTGCCGGTCAACATGATCGCCAGAATCGCGCCTACGCCAGCCGAGGGCAAAGTGGAAAGGATGGTGATGGGATGGATCACGCTCTCATAGAGCATGCCCAGCACAATATAGACCGTGATCAATGCGGTGAGGATCAGCAGAGGCTGGCTTTGCGCTGAATCTTTGAAGGCCGCGGCCGTTCCCTGGAA
>Ga0137395_10000883_pt1 | contig 13265 bp, 6 predicted proteins | sample czobulk216metaG_FD_108283 | JGI IMG/M metagenome (GOLD analysis project Ga0137395, IMG submission 108283) | Vadose zone soil microbial communities from Angelo Coast Range Reserve, California, USA - czobulk2.16 metaG | ecosystem: Environmental > Terrestrial > Soil > Vadose zone | place: USA...
GTCTGGGCTACGCTGGGCCACGGACTCGTCCACCGGGGCCACGAAGGTCCTATCTCTTCTACGGATGGACCGGAGCCGATCGATTGCTCGGGTCTTGGCCCGCATCACGAGCCAGGCCTCCGGAGTGCCCCGCGTCGGATCGTACCGGGGCGCGTCCTGCCAGACCTGCCAGAAGACCTCCTGGAGCACCTCGGCGGCCGCCTCCGGATCGCGGAGCACGCGCCGGATCAGGCCGAACGCCATCGGGGCGGTCAGGTCGTAGAACCGGCTGAAGGCGTCGCGGTCTCCCGCGGCGATGGCCGCGATGAGCGCGGTGGAGGACTCCGACCCGGGAGCGACCGGTGACATGGCCACTCATCAGTACCAGCCGCGACGACGCGCGGTCAACCCATCCGCGCTGCCGGCCTCGCGCGTAGAGCTACTGGGAGTCGGCGGCGCGCCGGACGAGCCGACGGGCCTTCAGCTCGTAGCGGGGCAGGCTCTGTCCGGGCACCGGCACTGCCTCGACCCGGATCCCCAGATCCACGCGCACCGCCTCCTGGACCGCGGCCACCACCGCCCCGGCCTGACCCTGGACCTCGAGGAGCAGGCGCACCTCGTCGAGCTGGCCGCGGCGATAGACTTCGATCACGAACTCGTCGACCGCGGGGAAGCGGCGCACGATGCCCTCGAGCGCGGAGGGGAACACGTTGACGCCCCGGACGATCAGCATGTCGTCGACGCGGCCCAGGATGCCGCCGTCGAGGCGGAGGAAGGTGCGGCCGCACGCGCACGGCGGGCGCGCCACGCGCACCCGGTCGCCGGTGCGATAGCGCAGGAGCGGGGAGCCCACGCGCCCCAGGTTCGACAGCACCAGCTCCCCCTCGGCCGCGGGGCGCCCGGTGGCGGGATCCACGACCTCGGCGATGAACTCGGCCTCGTTCACGTGCAGCCCGGCCTGCGCCGCGCACTCGAAGCCGTAGGCGCCCATCTCGGTCATGCCCGCGTGGTCGTAGGCCCGTGCGCCCCAGGCCGCCTCGATGCGGGCCCGCACCGCGGGAATGCTCGCGCCGGGCTCCCCCGCGTGCACCGTCGTGCGCACCGCGAGGCGCTCGAGCGCGATCCCGCGCTCGCGGGCGACCTCGGCCAGGTGCAGCGCGTAGGACGGCGTGCAGCAGACGGCGGTCGCGCCCAGGCTCTCCATCGCGGCCAGGCGCTGCGCAGTGTCCTGCCCGCCGCCGGGGATGGCGAGGGCCCCGAGGGCGCGCGCGCCCTCGAAGCCCGCCCAGAAGCCCACGAAGAGGCCGAACGAGAACGGGAAGAACACGCGATCGCTTGGGCCGAGCCCGGCCGCGCGCAGCACCACCGTCCAGCAGCGCGCCCACCACGCCCAGGATTCCTCCGTGTCGAGCCAGCGCAGCGGCGTGCCGGTGGTGCCCGAGGTCTGGTGCACGCGCACGTAACGATCGATCGGATGGCTCAGGTTGGTGCCGAACGGTGGGTGCGCAGCCTGGTCCTCCACCAGCTCGCTCTTCGTCGTGAGCGGCAGCCGCTCGAAGTCGCCCCATGTTCTCAGGTCACGAGGGTCGGCGAGCCCGGCCCGCGCACATCGGGCGCCGAGAAACCGGTTCGCGGGCAGCGCAGCCCGGACGAGCGCCACGAGGCGCGTCCACTGATGTTGTTTCAGGGGTTCGGAGTCGAGCCTTTCCATCCGAAATCTGGCCTTGACCGTAGCACGCAGTACAATTCGGGTACAACCAGGTGGACGCGTACCCGAGGGAGGGATGACCATGGCGTGGATACGACGGGGTGCAGTGGGGTTCCTGCTGGCCGTGCCGTTGCTGAGCGGTTGCAGCACGGCGCCCGTGACGCAGGAAGACCGCAACGAGCTGGTCCAGCAGGCGACTGCCGAGCTGACGCGGATGGGCGCGGCGGATCCCGGAGTGGACTCGCTGATCCGCAGGGGCCACGGCTACGCCATGTTCCCCGAGGTCACGAAGGGCGGGCTGGTCCTCGGCGGTGGTTACGGCCGCGGGGTGGTGTACGAGCAAGGGCAGCACGTCGGGTATGCGAGCCTCGCGCAGGCGTCGTTCGGGCTCCAGGCCGGAGGTCACACCTACCGCGAGCTCATCGTGTTCGAGACCAAAGCGGCTCTCGACCGCTTCCGGGAGAACCGGCTCGATTTCACGGCCGACGCGGAGGCGGTCCTTGCCGACGGCGGGGCAACCGCGAACGCCCAGTTCATCGAAGGCATCGTGGTGGTGATCGCGCCGCTGTCCGGCGCGATGGCTCAGGCGGCCATCGGTGGACAACAGATCACCTACGTGCCGAAGTAGTCTCCCATCGGCATGATCCCGGTCATCGATCTCGGGCCGTATCTCGCGGCGCGCCCCATGTGGCCGCGACGATTGCGACCGAGGTCGGGCGCCGCCGCAGGATGTTCGCCGTAGTCTCGAGTAGAGTGCAATTACTGCGCAAGCGGTCGCGCCACGAGTGGCTCACGTGATCCCTTCCTTGACTTGGCTCGTGGTCAGCGACTAAGCTCCTCCCAGTTCGCGTCGCAGTTCTATTTGCGAGCGAATGGAGGCCGTGCATGCTGTGTGTGGAGTGCCAGCAGGACAGCCCCGCTGGCGCCAAGTTCTGCGGAGAGTGCGGCGCTCGGCTCGCTCCCGCGTGTCCGGACTGTGGGGCCGCGCATCGCCCCGGGCAGAGTTTCTGCTGGGCGTGCGGCGCGCGACTCCCTGCGCTCACCTCGGCCACCGCGGCCGGAGCTCCGCGCAGCCACATTCCTCGACACCTCGCCGAGAGAATCCTCACCTCCAAGGCGGCGCTCGAAGGCGAGCGGAAGCAGGTGACGGTGCTCTTCGCAGACCTAAAAGGGTCGACCGAGCTCCTCGCCGATCGCGATCCCGAAGAAGCACGCAAGCTCCTGGATCCGGTGCTCGACCGGATGATGGAAGCGGTGCACTACTACGAGGGCACGGTGAACCAGGTGATGGGCGACGGCATCATGGCCCTCTTCGGCGCACCGCTGGCCCACGAGGACCATGCGACCCGCGGATGCTACGCTGCCTTGCGGATGCAGGAATCGGTGAAGCGGTACGCCGAGGAAGTCCTTCGCACGGCGGGGGTGCCGATCCACATCCGGGTGGGGCTCAACTCGGGCGAAGTCGTCGTGCGGTCGATCGGGAACGACTTGCACATGGACTACACGGCGGTGGGCCAGACCACCCACCTCGCGGCCCGCATGGAACAGATGGCGGCACCCGGCTCGGTGCTCATTCCGGGGACGATGCTGAGCCTCACCCGCGATGCGGTCGCGACCAGTCTCCTCGGCCCGCGAGCCGTGAAGGGCCTGGCCACCCCGGTCGAGATCTATGAAGTGACCGGCGCGAGCACGAGTGGCTCGCGACGGCAGGCGGCCGCGACGCGGGACCTCACCCGGTTCGTCGGGCGACACACCGAGATGGAGACGTTGCGTCAGGCTCTCGAGCGCGCGACCGCGGGACACGGCCAGCTGGTGGCGGTCGCCGCCGAGCCGGGCGTGGGCAAGTCGCGGTTGATCCGCGAATTCCTGCACTCGGACGCGGCCCAGGGATGGCGCATCCTGGAAGCCGCCGGCGTCTCCTCCGGGAAGACGACGGCGTACCTGCCGCTGCTCGAGCCGCTACGGGCCTACTTCGGGCTCGACGCCCAGGACGACCCCCACACGACCTGCGAGAAGGTCACCGCGCACCTGCACATGCTCCAGGAGGACGCCTGGCCGTCGGGGCCCGCTCTCCTGCAGATCCTCGACGTGCCCGCCGAGGACGCCGCGTGGCAAACGCTCGATCCTCTCCGCCGCCGCGAGCACATGCTCGACACGCTCAGGCGACTGGTCCGGCGTGAGAGCTGGATCCAGCCGCTTCTCCTGGTCTTCGACAGCCTGCACTGGATGGACTCCCAGACTCACGCCTTCCTCGACGCCGTCGTACAGGGCCTGGCGGGCAGCCGGATCTTCCTCCTCATCACCCACCGCCCGGAGTACCAGCATCCCTGGGCGGAGACCCCCCACTACACCGGGCTCCTCCTGAAGCCGCTTCCCGCCGACAGCGCCCAGCAGTTACTGGACCCCCTGCTCGGGAGCGACCCGAGCCTGCAGGCACTGAAGGTTTGGCTCATCGGCCGGACGGAGGGAAATCCGTTCTTCCTCCAGGAAAGCATCCGGACGCTGATCGAAACCGATGTGCTAGCGGGCGAGCGGGGAGCGTACCGGCTCGTGAAGCCGCTCGCGAGCATTCAGCTTCCGGCCACGATCCACGCGGTCCTGGCGCCGCGCATCGATCGGCTGCCGGCGGAGGCCAAGCGCGCGCTGCAAGCCGCGTCCGTCATCGGCAAGGATGTGCCGCTCGTCCTGTTCCAGGCCATCGCCGATTTGTCCGAGGACGAGGCTCGCCGGAGCCTCGCCATCCTCCAGGCCGGCGATTTCCTCCAGGAGCTCCGGCTGTTTCCGAGCATGGAGTACACGTTCCGCCACGCCCTGACCCACGAGGTCACGTACGACACTCTTCTCCGGGACCGGCGCCGGGCGCTGCACGCCCGAGTGATGGAGGCGCTGGAGCAGCTGCACGCGGATCGCCCCGGCGAACAGGTGGAGTCCCTGGCTCATCACGCCCTGCGCGGCGAGGTATGGCACAAGGCGGTGCCCTACCTTCGGCAAGCCGGTACCAAGGCGGCCGCCCGGGGGGTCAATCGCGAAGCCGTGGGCTTCCTCGAGCAGGCGCTGGCGGCTCTGTCCCACCTCCCGGACAGCACGGCGCGATCCGAGCAGGCCATCGATCTGCGGCTCGATCTGCGACCGCCCCTGCTCCAGATGGGACAGCTCGATCGTGTGCTGGCCCTCTCCCAGGAAGCCGAGGTGATGGCGCAGAACCTCGGGGACGAGCCGCGCCTGGCGCGCGTCTACACCTACCTCGTCAACTACTACTACCTCAAGGGCGAGCCCGATCTAGCCATCGAGTACGGGGAGCGCTGCCTGCGGATCGGCGAGACGGCTCAGGACCGATCGCTCCAGGCCTTGGCTCGTGGTTACCTGGGCTCCAGCTATCACGCCCAGGGACGGTTCCCGGAGGCCGAGCGGGTGCTGCGCCAGAACCTCGAGGCGCTCGGCGGCGCGCCGACGGACAGCGCGACCATCCAGAACCGCATCTCGTTCGTGACGTCCGCGGCGTGGGCGGCGTTCACCCACGCCGACCTGGGAGATTTCGACGCCGCGTTCGAGGACCTCGACCAGGCGACCCGGGCCGCCCAAGCTACGGGCCATCCCTATCCGCAGGCCATCGCGCAGACCCTGGCCGGCCTCGTCCACTTCCGGCGCGGCCAGTTTGCAGAGGCTCTGCCGCTCCTCCAGCAGAGCGTCGATGCCTGCCGCGAGAAGGGTCTCGACGTTTGGCGCCCCATCCCGTCCTCCCTGCTCGGCCTCACCCGCGTTCGCCTCGGCCAGGTCGACGAGGGGCTCGCGCTTCTCGAGGAGAGCGTGAGCCGCACGGAGGCGCTTGGTGTCCGCGCCTATCTCGCCCTCTGGACGGCCCAGCTCGCGGAAGGCCTGCTGGCCGCGGGGCAGATCGAGCGCGCCCACGCGGCGGCCCAGCGGGCGCTGGAGCTCGCCCTCCTGCACAAGGAGCGGGGTCATCACGCGCGGTCCCTCAAGGTCCTCGGCGATGTCACGGCCGTTGCGCATCCCACCGATCCCGGCGCCGCCGAAGACCGCTTCCGGCAGGCCCTCGCGCTGGCGGAGGAGCTCGCGATGCGCCCGCTTGCCGCCCAGACGCTGCTCGGCCTCGGCCGGCTCTACCAGCGAGCGGGCCGCCGGATCGAGGCCGCGGACCATCTCGCCGATGCCTTCCTGTTGCTGCGCGACATGGGCATGCGGCCTTGGCTGTCGAGCACCGCCGACGAGCTCCAGGCCCTCGGCCGGTTGTTCATCGTGGCCCGATCGAAACGCGAGCTCTACGACGATCTGCAGCGTGAGCTCGAGGGTCGACCGGTCACGATCATTCTGGACCGTCGGGAAGGAGAGCGCCGGCAACGCACGCATCTGGACGAGCCGGAGCGACGCGTGCGTGACCGGCGGCGGCAGGCGACAATCGATGCGGCCATCCGGGCCCGCGGCTTCGCCATCGTGGTAGAGGCCGAGCACGCGGCCTCAGCCTGACGACGGCGCCCGCCCCAGGCGGGCGGGGAAATCGAGGCCGCGTCTACCGCAGGAAGGCTCGGAACAGTGTGGATTTCACGCCGGGCTCGCGGAGAAGGGAACGGATGAGCGGCCCGTGCCAGTTGAAGCGGGCGGTGTGCCGGATCACCCGCTGCACGTCCTCCGATGCGAGCGCCTCCAGGAGGATCTCCAGCTCCTCGTCCGCCAGCCGGGCGAAGAGACCGCGCACCCAGCTTGAGATCCGCAGATGTGGCCCGAGGCGGGCCCGCCAGCGGTCCTCATAGGTGCGAAGGTCGCCGGCCGCGAGCCGATCACGCCGCAGGGCCCGGGTCAGCGTCTCGGCCGCCAGGAGGCCTGAGAGCAGGCTGTAGAATATGCCGCCACCGGTCGTCGGCTTGGTCAGACCGGCGGCATCGCCGACCGTAAGGACGCGATGGCCGTAGGTCCGCCTGGCCGGTGCAAGGGGTAGGAGCCGCCGGAGCGGGGCTTCGGGCGGTGCAGTGATACGCTCACTCACACTTGGCGCGGCGAGGAGTCGGCCCAGGCTCTGCTCCGCATCGCCGCGCGCGACCACGCCCACCTTCATCCTCGGCTGATCGCCACGCATCATCGGCACCGTCCAGCCAAAGCCCTCCGGGGCCACCGCCCGACCCAGGTAGAGCTCCACGATCGAGCGAGCCGCGCTCGCATCCACCTCGACCTGGGCCGAATGGAGGAAGCGCGACGGCAGCTCGAACCCGAGTTGCCGCTGCAACCCATAGCCGACCCCACAAGCCAGCACGCACACCCGCGCGCGCAGGGTGCCAGCCGAGCCCACGATCTGCATGCTGGTGGGGTCCGGGTGGAGGCGCTCCGCCCGGACCCCCGTCCTGATCTCGACGCCGGCGCGTTGAGCGGCGGCGCCGAGCTCGCGGTCGAACTCCCCACGGTCGATGACGGCGATTCCCTCCCCGTTGGAGGCGAAGGGGAAGACCCGGTCGCTCGGCGAGTGGATGAGGCAGGCCGTCGGACGACTCAGCACCAGACTCTCCGGGATCTTGAAGAGGTCGGAGAGCTCGTCCGAGACAACTCCGGTGCAGTGCGTCGGTGCCCCGAGCGTGGCGTGCTCCTCGAGAAGAACGACGTCGAAGCCCTCCTCGGCCAACAGCAGAGCTGAGTAGAGGCCAGCCGGGCCCCCGCCCACCACGACGACGTCGAGCATGAGTCCGCATACTATCCGAATCGGCCTCGAGTCCCGAGCGGAATTTGGCGCACCCCCGGACGCGGCGAGCGACACCGCCGCATCGATTCCCGGACCGCTTCGGGCCGGCCCTGGGCCTTCACGGCGGGCAGCTTGCAAGTCCCAGGGGAACCTCGCTATTCCACGGGGCCCGTGTGAGAACAGCGCGGCCGACCACGGGAACTCGCGGCCCCTCGTCGGTTCCCTGGCAGGGCGGCGCTAGGGGCCCGGGGCGCGCCCCAGGCGGGCGAGTTCCTGTCTGGCTTCGGGCTGATCCGGCACGATCTGGAGAATGCGGAGGTACTCCTGTGCGGCGGCAGCCCGGTCTCCGGCCTTGGTGGCGGCGCGCGCCAGGCCGAGCCGGGCCTCGAGATTGCCGGGATCCTGGCCGAGCACGCTTTGCCACTCGTTCATCGCCTGATAGTACTGCTCGGTCTCCCAGAGACGCCGGGCCAGGCGGAGCCGAAACGCGCGGCGCGTGCCGTCGAGAATCACCGCCTGTCGATACTCTTGGAGCGCGGAATCTGCCCTCCCGAGCGCGTCCAGAACCACCCCGCGGGCGAAGTGGGCTTCCGCATCCCCGGGAACCGCCGCCAGCACCGCCTCCCACTCGGGCAGTGCCTGATCCCACAGCGCGCGGCCCATGAGGTACTGAGCCAGGGCCCGATGGTACCGCGCCGGGCCGGCCGGGGCCTCGAGGGCCCGGGAGACCAGGGTCTCGACACGGGGAGGCAGGGCTCCGAAGGGCCGGTCCGCGGGCCGGCCCGCCGGCATCTCCGCCTTGAGCACGGCCAGCCGGAACGCGGTCAACGCCGTGGCGTCGCCGAGTGCCGCAAGGGCTTCGGCGCGGACCAAGTGCAGCTCTGGGTTGTTCGGATCCTGAGCGAGGGCCCTTTCGACGTCCCGCAGCGCCTCACGGGGACTCCTCTCCCGCAGCCGGAGCCGGGCCGACAGCCAGTATGGGAGGGCCACTTGATCGGAAGGAGCCACCTCGATCGCGCGGCGGTAAGCCTCCGCGGCCCCGGCCAACAGCGCACGCTGCTCCAGGAGCGTGCCGAGATCCGCCCGATCGACGGCCGATTCGGGGACCAAGGCGACCCATTGCACGGGGGTCAAGCCCTGAGGGAGGAATTGGTCGATGAGGTCCGGCAGCCGCCCGGGATCCCGCGCGACCACGGCTCGGGCCGCGCGGAGCCCGATCTCGGTCGCCTCTCCGCCTTGCGGCACGGCGAAGGCGGCCAGCGCCTCCTGGATGAAGGGATCGTTCGGGGCCAGGACCGCGGCCCGAGAGAAAGCCGCAAGCGCCGCCGCCAGGTGCTGCGACTTGTCTCGAGAGTCGAGCAAGGCCAGCGTCCACTCGGCACGCGCCAGGTCGCCATGATAGGTCGGCTCGGACGGGACGTCGCGGATCGCGGCCCGGTGATCCTGGACCGCCCCAATCGCCAGAGGCAGGGCTGCCTGCAGACGCTCCTCCCAGGAGGGCAGGACCCGCCCGTCGGGCGTCGCCCCGGTGTTCCAGATGTCGAGCGCGGCTTGCCGCCGCAGCCGTCCCCGCACCGCCAGCGCACGCTCGTCGCGCGCATTCAGCGCGAGCGCGGCTTCCGCCCGGTGGATCGCGGTGAAACGATCGACCCCGGGTCGTGTGGCCTCCGCGAGTCGGGCGGCCACCAAGGGGGGCCGTACGATCCACACCATGAGGACGAGCGAAAGGACGATCGCCATGGCCCCCAGCGTGACGGGGAACAGGCGGCCGTCTGCCAGGGTCCAGACCCGAACCCTCGTCAGGAGCCGCTCGCCGGTCGGGCTGAAGCGCGTGTGCAGGGCGACGGTGGCGATGCCGAGACAGGCGGCGGCCAGGATGCCGTTGGCGGGAATCCGCGCCGCGAAATCGAAGAGGCTGTGGACCAGCAGAGCCACCATGCCACTCAGCGCGCCCACCGCCAGCCCGACGCTGAAGGGGTCGTTCCGGCGGGCCCCCTCGGCCTCACCTCCTCCGACCGGGCACGCGGCGCGACCCAGAAGGTGGGCGCCCAGGAGATCTCGCGTAGTGTTCCAGAACAGGGCCAGGAGGAGCACCGCTCCGACGACCCCCAGCTCGAGCACCAGCTGGAGGAGATCGTTGTGGGCGTACGTATAGTAGACGCGGCCCGGGTCGAGCGCGGCCGGCTGGTAGCGCACAAAGATGTCCTGATACGTCCCCAGCCCGATCCCCAGCAGTGGGAACGATCGGAGCATCGGCAGGCTGCTCAGAGTCTGCACCCAGCGGCCCGTGTAGTCCGCGTGCCAGAGGCGCGTCAGGAACGGGTCGAAGCCGATCCAGGCCGCGTAGCCCATGGTCGCGACCAGCAGAGCCCCGACCAGCGCCAGGCTTCGGCGAATCCGGCTCAGGGCGCGGAGCAGCGCCAAGAGGAGCAGGACTGCGATCAACGCGCTCACCACCGCGCCCCGGCTCAGCGTGAAGACGAGGGCGAGCGCCATGATGAGCAGGGCGAGAAAGGGCAGGTACCGGCGGGCGGCCTCCTCTCGCCTTGCGGAAGAGCGGAGCAGGCCGCGAAGGGATGGCCCTCCGGCCGCGGGACCACTGCGTGCCAGCAGATAGCCGATGCCGAGAAAGATCAGCATCGTCAGCCACGCGCCGAAGTGGTCCGGGTTCGCGAAGGTCCCGGAGAGCCGCCCCGTGGCCGGCGTGTTCCGCCACCGCAGCAGCCACGCCTCGCGGCCGAGATAGTCGAGCAGGCCGAGAAACGCGAGGCCGCCGCCGAGGATCAGGAGGGTGCTCATCAACCGATCGAGCTGCGCGCGGGTCCGGATCAGATGGATCACCAGCACGTACGCGCCGGCGTAGGTCAGGAAGATCCGAAGGGCGCTGATCGTGTGGGTCGGGGCGAGCGTGCCGAGGGTGAGCACGAGCGACGGGAAGGCCGGCGGGGCGTCAGGACTCCCGGACGGGGCCAGCGCCCACGCCACCAATGGGCGGTTGCCCAGGGCGAGCTGGACGAAGACGAGGGCGATCAGCAGGCCGAGCGGCCAATCGAGGGCTGAGCACCGCCACGCGAGCCGGCGCTCGGCCACCATCCCCAGTAGCCAGCCGAGCAGCCCGAGCAGCACCAGGAGCTCGGCCACGGCCAGTGGCCAACCGCGATCGGCGCCGGAGGCCAGAGGCGCCCAGAGGAGGAGTGCGTAGAGGCTGGCGCGGCTGAGACGATCTAGCAGGGGCGACGCAGAGCCGGGCAGCTATCCGGCCTCACTGGCCCGGTTGGCCCTGGCAATTCTCCTGTTGCCCCCCATTGCTCGCGCAACTCTGGTTCTGATTCAGGATCTGCTGATTGACGACGGCGTCATTCCCGAAGGAGGCCGGCGGGCCGAAGCTGAAGGGACCGCCGGTCGTGCTGAAGCTCACGGGCGCCGTGGCCGACTCGAGGCCCACGCTGGTGACCAGCTGCTCGATGTTGCCGGGAACGGAGACCGGCGCGTTCAGCAGCGGGGTGCCGGCCGTCGCGGGATTCGACAACGACATGAGCTGCTGCGTAGCGGTCACGGTCGGTCCGCAGTCCGTCGTCGCGTACCCCGCGAGCACCATCTGCCGCTTCGCCTGCTGTGCCGTGGCCACCGTGATGCACTCGATGCGGGGCTGGATCCGGAGCCCGGGTTCGGGCTCGACGGCCATAAGGGTCCTCGCCCCATCGGTATAGACCCACACGATCGTGCCCCGGGCCGCCGCCACCGCCGTCGGGGTCGAGATGCCGAAGTTGGACTGGCGGGCCCGGACCAGCGTGATCGCGGTCTGGGCGATCGCGGCCCGCACCTTCCCCACCACGAGGTGCATGAGGACGAAACGGGTCTGCTGTTGCTGGTCGTACTCGAGCTTCGTCATCAGCAGCCGGCTGTTCTCGGCGAGCTGCACCGTGCTCGCATCGGGCAAGGCTAGCTCGGCCTGGGCCCCCGAGAAGGCCCGAATGTCGTCACCCTCCACGAGCCGGGCGCCGATCACCGCGGGAATCCATTGGGCCTGGCCCTTGCGAAGGATCTCGACGCGGCCGATCACGCGCTTGAGCTCGGCGCTGGCCGGAGCCGACTGCGCGAGGGCGGGACCCACGAGCGCCAGCGGGATCAGGGCGCCGAGGACGATCGCCACTGCGAGCCGGAGCGATCCGTTCGTCCACCGTCCGGGCATGGCCTACTCCTCCCTCGGGGTCAGGTGTTCGGCGTACCGCATCAATAGGCCCGCGCGGGCTCGTTTGTCAAGGGAACCGCCACCGGCACGGGCTCCGCGGTTGTGCGGATCCCGCGCAACTCGTAGACCACGATGGGACGGGTCTTGCCCTTGACCGTCGCCTCGCCGAGCCGCCGAACGTCCAGGACGTCTTTGGCCGCCACATACGTGGTCTCGCTTATGATGATGGACGTCTCAGTCTTGTATTCCTTGTTGAGCGATTCTACTCGCGCGGCAACGTTCACCCCGTCACCGGCCACCGTATAGTCGAAGAGCTGCTCCGATCCGAGGTTGCCGACCATCATGTCGCCCGTGTTGATCCCGATGCCGATCCGGAAGGGCTCGCGGCCCTCGGCCGCCCACCTGGCCTGGAGCGCCTCCAGCTCTCGGATCATTCCGAGCGCGGCCCGGCACGCCCGCTCGGCGTGATTTGGCAGCGGCACCGGCGCGCCGAAGATCGCCATGACGCCGTCGCCGATGAACTTGTCGAGCGTGCCCTGCTGGGTCAGGACCTGGTCCACCATCTTCGTGAGATACTCCCGCAGCATCTGCACCACTTCATGGGGCGGATGGCGCTCCGTGTAGGGCGTGAAGTCCCGGATATCCGAGAAGAGCACGGTGAGGTTCCGCATCTCGCCGCCGAACTGGAGCGCGGCGGGGTTGTCCATGAGCTGCTCCACGACCTCGGGGCTCACGAACTGCTGGAACGCGCGCTTCGTCCAGAGCCGCTGGCGCTCTTCGGTAAGCAGGCGATACACGGTGATGCCGAGGAAGGTGAGCCCCAGAGCGAGGGTCGGATAGACGACTGGGAGCCAGAGCCCGCCCCGGAAGGCCAGATGGACGGCGCCGAACAGGGCGGCCCAGACGAGCGCCACGGCGCCCACGCTCACCGCGGGCCGGAGCCGGGGCAAGAGCCACGCCAGCAGGAGGGGGAAGCAGAGGATGCCGGCCAGCTCGACGAGCTCCACCCAGTCCGGCCGCCGGAGGAACCGGCCGCTCAGGATGTTGGCCGCCACGTTGGCGTGCTTCTCCACGCCCGGCATGACCGGGCTCGTGGGCGTGACGCGCAGATCGTACGTCCCGGCGGCGGTGGCGCCCACGAAGACGATGCGATCACGCACCGCCTCCGGCGGGACCTTGCCGGTCAGGAGGTCGACCGCGGACAGGTGCCGGAACGTCCCGCCCGGTCCTGCGTAGTTGATGAGCATCCGGTCGCGGGGATCGAGGGGCACCGCGACGGACCCGACCGTGAGATCCCGACCGAAGTCGAGCGTCAGCTTCGTCGGCTCCACGCCCGTGGCCAGACGGACCGCCTGGACCGCCAGCGAGGGGTAGTAGCGGCCCTGGTCCTCGAAGGCCACGGCCTCCCAGCGCGTCGTCCCATCGCGATCGGCCAGCATGGTCACGTGCCCGAGCGTCTGCGCCGCGTCCGCGAGCCCAGGGATGGGCGGCGTGACCCGGCGGGAGACCGGCGGCGGGTACAGCGCCCGCTCTTCGTAGTGACGGAAGCTCACCAGCGCTGACTTGAAGGCGGTCCCCGAGGGCTCCGGCGGCGGCCCCGAGCGATCGGGCGCGACCTCGAACACGAGGGGCAGAATCACGCGGCCACTCTCGCGGACAGCTTCCGCCAGCTGGCGATCGTGGTCGGCCTCACGGCCGAA
>Ga0137395_10000886_pt1 | contig 13210 bp, 11 predicted proteins | sample czobulk216metaG_FD_108283 | JGI IMG/M metagenome (GOLD analysis project Ga0137395, IMG submission 108283) | Vadose zone soil microbial communities from Angelo Coast Range Reserve, California, USA - czobulk2.16 metaG | ecosystem: Environmental > Terrestrial > Soil > Vadose zone | place: USA...
CGCATTTCGGATCGCTCTTTTGCACGCTACCAGAAGTATCTCGGAGTTTTTGGCTTTTTCCTGCGTCCCTTACTGAGAAACGCGCTTTCCAATGCCACCGCCTTCCTTATGCAGAGCGAGAAAGATGCGGATCGCATGCGGGCCCTGGGCGCGCCTGCGGACCGCGTGCGGGTCAGCGGAAATTTGAAATACGACCTGGAACTTCCCGCGCCCACGCCGTTGTCGAATTGGCTCGCAAACGAGATCAAGCGCAGCGGCCGATCGCCAATCATTGTCGCAGGAAGCGTTGTTGCGACGGAGGAGCCACACGCGCTCATCGCGTTCGGAACTTTGCAAGGGGAGTATCCAAAGGCACTGCTTGTGCTTGCACCCCGCAAGCCAGAGTGTTTTGATGACGCCGCAGCGTTTATCGATGAATCGCATCGCAAGTTTATCCGGCGGTCTCGATTGCCAATTCCAGGGCCGGCGCAATCGCACGCCAATGAGCCGCCCTATAGCTCCACCATACCCGATGACGTAACCGTCCTCCTGCTCGACAGCATCGGTGAGCTGGCATCGCTTTATGGACTAGCAGATGGTGCCTTTGTCGGAGGCTCGCTCGTATCTTCCGGTGGCCACAACATTCTCGAGCCAGCCGCTTTTGGGAAGATTCCGGTATTCGGCTCCTCGATGGAAAACTTCGCCGAAATAGCTTCGCGCTTCGTCTCGGCGGGGGCCGCAATTCAGGTGGAAAGCCCGGAAGACGTGGGGGTAGCCTGGATCGAATTGTTTGGCGATCCGGAGCGTATGAAGAAAATGAGCGAGACGGCGCGCCACTTGGTGGCTGACTCACGCGGAGCGACGGATCGAGCGGTGGCGGAGATTGCAAAGCGTCTGGACGGTGCCGGGCGATGAATGTGCTGCCGCTATTGCGGAGATTGCTGTGGCCCCTCTCGCTGCTCTATGGCGCCGGAGTTCGCGCGCGTGTTTGGCTGTATGCCAACAACTGGTTCAAGCAGAAACGCCTGAAGGCAACCGTCATAAGCGTCGGGAATCTGACGGTTGGCGGCACCGGCAAAACACCTATGGTGATTTTGCTCGCCGAAAAATTTCTCTCCGACGGAAAGCGAGTTGCCATACTCAGCCGCGGGTATCGAAGCGCGAATGGCACTAGCGACGAAATCGAGTTGATGAAATTCCGTTTGCAGGGCCGCGTCTTATTTGGTGTCGGCAAAAACCGGTTCGCCGAAGGCCACCGGCTCGAATCGCAGCAGCCCATCGACGTTTTTCTTTTGGATGACGGTTTTCAACATCTCCAGCTCGCGCGCGACCTGAATATTCTTTTGATGGATGCGTCGCGACCACTTGCGGGGGAGTTGTTACTGCCTGCTGGCAGCCTTCGGGAACCAGTAGCGGCCATGAGCCGCGCAAATTTGATTATTTTTACTCGCGCCGAAACGGCATCGGGAACGCTCGAGGCGATTGGGAAGCTCGATCAGTATCCGGTTTTCGCTGCCTCCACTCGACTGCTTGGGTTCCGCCGTTTCGGCGGAGAGATCACTCCTCTCTCCACCAATGAAATCGGCGCGGGTCCTTTTTTTGCATTTTGCGGCGTCGGCAATCCAGACGCATTCTTCCGCGATCTGGGAAATTGGGGGCTTGCCGTTTGCGGCCAAGCTCTCTTTCCCGATCACCACCGCTATACGCAGAGGGACATCCTGGAGGTCATGCGGGCAGGGAAGCAGGCTGGTGCGAACGCGTTTGTGACGACCGAAAAGGACGCGCAGAATCTCGGTGGTCTTAAGTTCGAGGAAACCCCGATCTACGTTGCAGTGATCGATCTGATTGTGACTCCTGAGGCTGATTTCAGAAATGTTCTCGAACAAACGCTAGCGGCAGGCGCCGGAGCGGCGGCGTGAAGATTCTCATACGCGCGACCAACTGGGTCGGGGATGCCATCATGGCGCTGCCGGCGCTGCACGCCGTGCGTAAGCGTTTTCCCGAAGCGGAAATCGCGATCGTGGGACGGCCCTACGTCGCGGATATTTATCGCGATCAAGAAATCTGCGATCACCTCATCGCGTACGATCCGAGTGGTTCGCACAAAGGGTTTTCCGGTCGCGAGCTGCTGGCAGCCGAACTTCGAGCGCAGAAGTTCGACGTGGCTTTGCTGCTGCAAAATGCCTTCGACGCCGCGTGGTTGGCCTGGCGCGCAAGTATTCCTGAACGAATCGGCTATGCCCGCGACGCCCGCAGCTTTCTTCTGACCAAGGCGGTACCTCTCCCTCGGCACGGGGAAATTCCTGCGCATGAAAGGTTTTATTATCTGGAACTCCTGCGCCGTACGGGCTGGCTGGATGTCGTTCAAGACGAATCGTTTATTGGACTGCACGTTCCAGCAGAGAAGCGCCGGATCGCCGATGAATTCCTTTGCAAATCCGGAGTACGACAGGGCGTGACGCGAATCGCCATCGGGGCAGGCGCGTCGTATGGATCGGCAAAGTGCTGGCCGCCTTCGCGATTTGCCGAGGTAGCAAATCGGCTGCAATCGGAGGCGGACGCCGACGTCATTCTCTTTGGAACTGCAGCGGAGGCAAACGTCTCGACGGCCATCTCTGCCGAATTGCGCCGGCCTCCCATTGATCTCACAGGGAAAACCGCAATCACTGATTTGCCCGCACTGCTCTCGCTGTGCCATCTATTCATCGGCAACGATTCGGGCGCGATGCACGTTGCTGCCGCTGTTGGCCTGCCCATCGTCGGGGTGTTTGGTCCCACGGATCCAAATGGAACAGCTCCGGTCACGACCCGCTGCAGCATCGTTCAGCAAAAGGCTTACTGCAGCCCGTGTTTTCTCCGCCGTTGTCCGACCGATCACCGCTGCATGACCGCAATCACGGCCGACATGGTGGAGGCCGCGGCAAGACCGTGGCTGTCCTCGACCCAGGTGCGGCGTGCCTGAACAATGTCTACTGCGCCCGGCGGTTTTCCTCGATCGCGACGGCACGATCGCGGAGGAAGTGGGCTACTTGAATCACACCAGCCGATTTCGCATGTTTCCGTTTGTCGCCGCTGCCATTCATCGGCTCAACGAGGCGGGCTTGCCCGTCATCGTCGTCACCAATCAGTCGGGCGTCGGCCGCGGCTACTTCCCGGAATCGCTCGTGCACACCGTGAACGAATTGATGACGCAACAACTCGCCAAATTAGGCGCGGCGATCGACGCGATCTATTATTGTCCGCACATCTCTGCCGAAAACTGCAGCTGCCGCAAGCCAAGAACCGGCATGCTGGATCGCGCAGCTCTGGAACACGCGCTCGATTTGCAGCGCTCCTTCGTGGTTGGCGATCGCTATGGCGACGTGGAACTCGCGCGAAATGCCCGTGCCCGAAGCGTCCTCGTGCGTACAGGTTACGGTGAGGGTGAACTCGCCTGGCACGCGGCGAAGTGGCCCATGCCGCCCGACTTCGTTGCGGAAGATCTGACGCAGGCGGCAGACTGGATTCTGAGGCAGCAAAAATGAAGCGTCCCCGCGCGCAGGAGCCGGTGTCAACGTCCGTCGACCTTCTCGCTCTCCGCGAGTGCGTCGAGCAGTTCACTACGAAAACAATCGTGCTCCTCGGCGATTTCGTTGCCGATGAATTCCAATACGGAGAAATCTCGCGCGTCTCGCGCGAGGCGCCGGTTTTGATCCTCAAACATCGCGAGACTCAGATTGTTCCTGGCGGCGGAGCCAACGCCGCCAACAACCTCGCGTCTCTCGGCGCCCGAGTCCTGCCCGTCACGGCTGTTGGCGATGACGCCGCGGGAGAGGCGCTGATCGCTCATTTCCGCCGCCAGCGAGTCAACGTGTCCGGTATTTTGCGCGTGAAAGGCTGGACTACTCCCACCAAGAGCCGCTTTCTGGCTGGCTGGGCGCACACTGTTGGACAACAGGTTCTGCGCGTCGACTACGAACCGAAATCGCCTCTCCCTGACGCCATTCGAAAGAAGCTCCACCAGCGACTCTCGGCAAATCTGCGTCGCGCCCACGCGCTCGCTGTTTCCGACTACGGCTTTGGCATAGCTACCCCTGAGCTTGTGCAGCAGGCATCCGCGAGGCGCAAGCCCACGCTGCACGTCACGCTCGACGCGCGTTATCGGCTGCACCACTACGCGAAGGCGGGCATCACTTCGGCCACGCCAAACGAAGCCGAGCTTGAGGCGGAGCATCACACGGCCATTGGTCAAAATACCGGCGAGCTCGCGCGGGCAGGCCGCGCCACGCTTTCCGAGATGAAATTGCAATCGCTCCTGGTCACCCGGGGACGGCACGGCGCGGCTCTTTTCGAACCAGGCGATCGCCTCACGCAGATTCCTGTTCATGGTAGTGACCAAGCCGTAGACGTCACCGGCGCAGGAGACACTGTTCTTGCCGCTTACACACTGGCGCTCGCCTGCGGAGCATCTCCTCTCGAAGCCGCGCACATCGCCAACATTGCCGGGGGTCTGGTGGTCATGAAACGCGGGACTGCTACGATTTCGCGCGCAGAACTTCTCGAGGCCATCCGCGCCGAGGCATCCGGAGCCGCCTCTTAAATCATGCGCGAAGCCGCTTCCAAAATCGTCGCGCGTGATGTGTTGCGCGAGAAACTCGCGGAACACAAGCGCCGCGGCCGGCGCATCGTCTTAGCCAACGGGTGTTTTGACACGCTGCATGTCGGACATATTCGTTATCTCGAAGGCGCCCGGCGCGAAGGCGACATTCTCGTTGTCGGTGTGAATGCCGATTCCAGCGCCCGCAATCTCAAAGGGCCCGGACGCCCCATCCTCGATGAAGATGCGCGTGCCCAGCTCGTTGCCGCCCTTCGCTGCGTGGATTGCGTCGTGCTCTTCGCCGAACCTAACGTGGAAGCCCTACTGGAAGAACTGCGCCCGGATGTCCACGCCAAAGGTACCGACTACACGGCAGAGACCGTACCGGAGCGCGCCGTCGCCGCGCGGCTTGGCATCCGCGTGGCCATCGCGGGTGACCCCAAGGATCACTCCACGCAAGCGCTGCTCGAGTCCATTCGCAAGGCGCCGCATGCCTGACCAGCGCTTCCTGGTCGTGCGTCTTGGCTCTCTCGGAGACCTCGTACACACTTTTCCAGCCGTTGCGGCCTTGCGCGGATCGTTTCCAGAAGCTGAGATTGTTTGGTTGACCCATCCCCGCTGGAAAGCGCTGGTTGAGAGCAGCGAATTGGCAACGGATATCTGGGAGACGGAAACTCGCTCCTACCACTCCTTGCGCAAAATCATCGAACGAATCCGCAAAGAACACTTCACGACTGCGATCGATTATCAAGGACTGTGGAAGTCTGCAGCGCTGCCGTTCTTCGGCGCCGTTTCGCGCAGGATTGGGTTTTCCTCGCAAACGATTCGCGAGTTGGGCGTCCCGCTCCTCTACACCGATCGCGTCCGTTGCGCACAGACCCACATCGCCGATCAGAATGGAGAGCTGTCAGTGCGCGCAGGGGCTCGCAACGGCGTGGCGCCTGTCGCTCTCTCGGTTCCGTCGATTCAGGAATTGTTTGTCCTGCAACTCCTGCGTGGCCTTGCCATTGAGCGATACATCGTATTAAGCCCCGCTGGTGGCTGGCGCTCGAAATGCTGGCCGCCAAATCGCTACGGCGCACTTTGCCAGAAAATCCATGGCGCACTCGGACTTCGTTGCGTTCTGAATTATGGCCCAGGTGAAGATGACCTAATCTCCGCGGTCAAAGCGGCCAGTGGGGAAGCTGACCCCATCGCATACAATGGTTCACTTGGCCAACTCATGGCTCTCTTGCGCAATGCGGTCTGCATCGTGGGTGGAGATACCGGGCCGCTGCATCTGGCCGTCGCTCTTGGAACGCCAGCCGTCGCCATATTTGGTCCGACGGACCCAGCCAGGAACGGTCCCTATCGCATGGGCGACCGCTCTACCCGCGCTTCTCCCATCGACATCGTTCTTCGCAGTCCTAATGCGGCGACCACCTATAAACGCGGCGGCCAAGCTGCTCCATCCATTCTGGAAATTGATGTCGACACAGTTTTCCACGCCGTTCGCCGGCAGGTTGAGGTTCGCCGATGAGTGGTGCCGGTAATTTTTTTGTGCGCTGGCGTGTACGTCTAGGCTATCCGCTCGCGATAGCAGTTCTTTATTTTTCCCGGCCCACACCTCCCAGCATCTTGCTGGGTGCCCTGACGGGCGTCATTGGTCTGTGGGTACGCGCGTATGCGGCCGGCTATCTTCAGAAGCAAGAAGTCCTCACCGTCTTCGGCCCCTACGCTTACACCAGAAATCCGCTCTATCTCGGCAGCGCCATTCTGGCTCTCGGAACCGGAATTGCCACGCGCTCATGGATCTCTGCGTTAATCCTTGTTGTTTACTTCGCGGTTTTTTATTCTATCGTGATGCAGCGGGAAGCGAAGGAGCTCAATTTGCGCCACGCGGCATCTTTCGTAGAGTACGCACGCGCTGTCCCGCTTTTTATTCCGCGCCTGACTGCCGCGAGATTATCCACGGACTCGGCCGGGTCCTTCTCTCTCTCCCAGTACAAGAAGAATCATGAATGGCAGGCAGCCGTTGGTTTCTTATTTCTCTTAGTAGTCTTGTTGGTGATCTGGCGCCTTCGCCAGCGCTGATGCTGCCGCGTTTGCCACACCTGGACATGCAACGAAGCAAGTGATTTCCAGCCGCCCGCCATCCGTTAACACATGCACGGCGCCGTCTCTATCCGTCCTCAACACCCGAACTCCCGCATTCTCCAATCGTTCGAGCAGCTCCGGACTGGGATGTCCGTAGGGGTTGTCTTCTCCAGCGGATATGATTCCAACGAGCGGCTGTACGGCAGCGAGGAATTCAGGAGTCGTCGAATTCTTACTTCCATGATGGCCGATCTTCAGCACGTCGGAATGCAACTCTTCCGCACTATTCTCCGAAAGAATTTCGCGTTCTACCTGTTTTTCGGCATCTCCCGGCAGGAGGATGTTTAGACGGCCGTAGTGCAACCGCAGCACCAGCGAATCATTGTTCTTTGCTGAAGTTGCGATCTCTCCGGGAGCAGTCCGCGGCCACAAAAAGTCGCCATCGACGCCATCCAAGCTAAATGACTTGCCACGAAGCTCGTGTTCGATGAGGATTTTTCCCTGGCGCGCCAATTCTTCCAGCCTCGCGAGGGCCGGGGAAGATACTTCACGCCCGATCCAGAGTTTTGAAACTCGAAAATTATCCAGGATTGCAGTCAGCCCGCCCAGATGATCCTGATGCGCGTGCGTCAGCGCGACAACATCCAGCTTCTGAAATCCCCGAGACCATAGATACGGCGACACCGCTTCTTCTCCCGGGTCGACGCCATTGCGTTCTTCGTGCCCGGGAAAGCCGCCAAACGCTCCGCCGCCATCGATCAACAGAGTTCTTCCGCCAGGAGAGACGACAAAGAGCGAATCGCCTTGGCCGACATCAAGAACCGTCAATTCCAGTCTACCCTTCATCCACTTCTGTCCAAAGGGATAGACGGCAATCGTCAGCGCGCTGGCGATGAACACCACGCACAATCCCCAGACCATGGTTCTCCGCAGCGGATGCTTCAATCGCATTTCCGCGGCCAGCAGAATGGCAGTAGCAAAAAATAACAAAATCAACCAGAACGGTGGCCCAGGAATCCGGTAACTCCAACGCGGAAAATGCGCGAACCATTGGACAACGTGCAAAAGCAGCGCGGTTAGCCAGGCAAGCGGAGCCGCGAGGAGCTTGCCCACAGTGGGTAGGACCAGCCCGGTCGCCAAGGTCAGAAATCCGAGTGGGACGACGACACCTGTCAGCGGAACGGCTGCCAGGTTCACAAGCGGCGCCGACAATGGTATGCGATGAAAATCGCGCGCCATTAACGGCAACATTCCGGCTTGCATCGCCACTGTTACCACGAGCAACTGCCACACCCGAAATGTCAGCGACAATCCGCTAGCAATAGCGCCGCCTGTTGGCTTTCCCAATCGCGCGGGAAGCCGCGAAGAGAGCCACTGCGTCAGCGAACGCAGATCGATTCTGAATTGAATTGCGCGCGGCTCGTGAGCGGCGTCCCGCGTCACGTCTCGCCAGCCTTGCAGCGCGCGCACATACGGCTGCACCGTCTTCTCCAGCCACGGCAGCGCCAGACCCGCGATGCAGCCGATAGCCACGAAGGTTAATTGAAAGCTGGAATCGCGCAGAGCGAGCGGTCTTGCTGCGAGCAGAATCAGGGCCGCCATAGCCGCAGAATTTAGTAGTTCCAATCGACGAAAGAAAAACCCGCCAAGCACGACAATCGCCGCCATCATTGCTGCCCGCAGCACGGGCGCGCGCTGCTCGACAACGGCCACGTAAGCGGACAACATGGTGAGCGTGAACAGGATCGTCCACACGCGTGACAGCCGCAGCTTCCGTCCCGCCCAGTAGAGGGCAAACGCGAGAGCCCCTACGTGCAAACCTGCCACAACCAGTACGTGAAAAACGCCCGTCTTCTGGAAATCCGCCGCTTCGGTCTGATCCAGGAAACTACAGTCACCGAGTAGCATCGCCCGCAACACGCCGGCGACCTGAGGAGTGCTTGAAAAAAGCTCATCGATTTCATCGCGCAATCGCCGCCGTGCTCGCGCGAGAACTGTTCCGATGGTTGGAGTTGGCGAAGCGATTCGTTCGATTAATTCCGGCGCTCTCAGGGTGACCACCAGATCGACGTTTTGTTGCGCCAGGTACGCGCGTCGATCGAACGCTCCTTCATCCCTAAAGACTTGCGGCCGCTTTGCTTCCGTCAGAACTGCCACTTCGTCTCCTGCATGAAGATCCGGCGGCGGCGCTCCTTCTGGATGCGTCGTGAAGCTCAGACGCAACCCGCCTCGCACTGGATGCAGTGTCTCTTCGAATTCGACGCCAGAAAGCTCGATTTCGTATCCGTAACCCCACGTTAGAGGCGTTGGCTCATCGCGAAGACGGCCGTACCATCGCAAAGGCGTCTTCAAGGGAAGACGCCTTTGCTCAACGAGCGAGATCACGTGATCCGCGTCGCGCGGTTGTTCGGCAATGCAAACTCCCAGGAATCCAAGCAACACCCAGGTGAGCAGAGAAGCGGAAGCGGCAAGCAAGAGGCGCCCGATAGCTACAAAAAGGAATCCGGTTAGAACGAGAACCGCTATCGTCACGAAAGAAGAGGAGAGAAGAAGAAGAGACGCAGCATTCCGCGCAACCTCATGGCACCCTTTGCAACCTCACCAGAGTTTCGATGTGAAATGTCTGCGGGAAAAGATCGAACAAATGCATTTCCGTGATTTCATAGCAAATGCCAGGCCCGGTGATTTCTTTCGGTTTCCGGGGTGAGCCCGTCAGCACCGCCAAATCGCGAGCCAGCGTGGATGGATCGCAGGAAAGGTACACAATTTCTTTGGCGCCGAGTTCCGCGAGCTTCTCAGCAGCTTCTGCGCCCAATCCCGCTCTTGGCGGATCCAGGAGTACGAAGTCTGGTTTTTCTTCGGTTTTCTTCAGAAACTCTTCCGCATGCTCGTTGTGCGATACGATTGCGACGCCAGCAACTTCCGCATTGGCGTAGAGATCCCGCGTCGCGGCAAGATTGGCATCCACGCACACAACTCTCTGAAATTTCTTTGCCAGCGGCAACGTGAAGAACCCGACTCCCGAATACAGATCTAGCGCCAGCGCGCCATGCGCATTCGCCGTCACGGTCTTCAGCAAATCCTCGATCAGGAAGCGGTTCACCTGAAAGAACGAAAGATGGCTGACCCGATATTTGTATCCCCCCGCTTCGTGGGTTAAGTAACCCGGACCCGTCAATTCAAACCGATTCTTTTTCTGGTCCAGCAGCAACAGACTTTCGATCTGCGGCAAGACGTCCCGGAAAGCAGATGCCAGTTCCGCCGCAGGTTTGGGGAATTTCTCAAACGCCACGTTCAGCGCAATTTTTTCGTCCGACGAATCCGCAAAGGCTTCGATCTCCTGGATACCCTCCGGCAGCCTGCCTGACCTCGCCATTTCCTGAAGCTGCGCAAAGGTGTGGGCGAGTCGTGGCGAGAGCACCGGACACTCATCGATCGGCACGATCACCGAACTCTCCGGCAGAAAGTATCCCAGCGCACGTGGCATCCCGCTTCGCACCGCCCATTGCGCGCGGTTTCGATAGCCATACGGTTCGGCTGAATGTTCCACGATCGCGCCATCCCACGTGATACCGCCGAGCCGCGAAAGCGTTTCACGCAAAATGTCCTTCTTGAGCCTCAACTGCTCCGCTGCCGGGATGTGCTGGTAGTGGCACCCGCCACATTTCTGAAAATGAACGCACTTTGGTTTTTCGCGCTCTTTCGCCGGTGAAATGACCTCCAGCAGTTCAGTCCAGATCAATTTCTTCTTTTTCGATTTCGCGTTTGCCCGTACTTCTTCCCCGGGCAGAACATAAGGCACGAAAACGGTATTGCCATCGGCGTGCGCCAAGCCGTCACCGCCGTAAATGAGCTTCTCAATCGATAATCTTAACTCATCAGCCATAATATTTGTCCTGTTTTAAGAAAAATCGCCTTGTAGATTGGAACTCGAACCTGTCTCGGTTCCGGATGGCGAGCCAGTTTGCTGGCTCACGTTAAGACAAATAGAAAAGACTCAGGCGCCGTAATCCAAACTCTTCCAACAGCCGTTTCTGCACGTACTGTTTCTCGACCATCGCCAGTTGCTCCGCTTTCATCTTCCGCCTGTACACCGCCAGTTGCCCATCCACTTCGCGCCGGATCTTGAGCATGAGCTCTTCCGGCGCATGACTCGTCAGCAGTGCCTGTATCTTCTCATCCAGAATCGTCAGCCGGCGCTCCAAATCTTCCAGGTCCAGCGTCCCCGCCGCATCGAGGAGCTGGCTGCTTGACTCCAGCGATTCCGCAATTTCCGTTAACCGGCTGGCGATCTCCGGCTGTTGTTGCAAACTCTTTTCTGCTGCGCGTTTCAAATGCGCCACATTCTTAGCAAAATATGTTTTCAATTCATCTCGCGAAAAAGCTTCGCTGGCCTTTGCTCGCGCGACTTTCGGCGCACTCCCCGCAGCCGCCTCCTGCTGTTCTTCGGCTGCCTCCAGCACCGCGTCCGTGCAATACGCCAGGTTTTTCAACGGCTTGCCCGCTCCCCGGCGAGACCGCTGATAACTCTCAAACGCTTTGTCGATGCCTTTCAGCGCGGCTTCCAGTGGCACTCCGGCTTTCTGCCACGCCTCCATGATCGCCCAGTCCAGCGGCGACACCAGCAGATGCGCCCCGCGTTTCTTCCAGAAGTATTCTTCGATTTCTGTAAAGTAATTGAAGTAGTTCCAGCCGTCCATTTCGTTGGTTGGGGCGCCCCCGGTTATCCATTCTCTGGGCGAGATTCCGCCTGCCTCGCCGCTGCCGGACTTAGCTCTGCGCCTTCTTTGCCGGAGCCGCCGCTGCACTCTTGCCGTGCTCCGCCGGCTGATTTTTCTCCCAAATCAATCGCAAGCCCGTCAGGGTAAGGAATTCATCGGTATGCTGGATATGTTTCGAGCCTTTCGAGACAAGCCTCGCTTGGCCGCCGGTCGCAACTACCTTCACATCTTCGCCAAGTTCTTTCTTCATGCGCGCGATCATCCCGTCCACCATGTCCACTGCACCGTAATACAAACCTGCTTGCATGTGCGTGACGGTGTTCGTCCCGATTACTTTTCCTGGGTCCTTAATTTCCACGCGCGGTAGCCGCGCGGCGCGCGCAAACAACGCCTCCGACGAAATTCCCAGTCCGGGCGCGATTACCCCGCCGAGGTATTCGCCCTTCGCGGAGATCGCATCGAACGTGATCGCGGTCCCAAAATCCACCACGATGCACGGCCCGCCGTACTGATGAAACGCCGCCACGCCGTTCACGATCCGGTCCGCGCCTACTTCTGACGGGGTGTCCACCAGCACGGCCATCCCGGTTTTCACACCCAGTTCCACGAACAGCGCCTTCTTCCCAAAATAAACTCGCGACATTTCAGCAAGCGTCCGGTTCACTGGCGGCACCACCGAGCTGATGATCACGCCCGTGATCGCGTCCCGGTCCAACCCCGCCAGAGTAAACAAATTCCTCGTCAGCACTCCATATTCGTCGATCGTCTGCTCGCGTGCCGTCGTCAAACGCCAATTTGCGATCAGCTCTTCGCCGCGAAAAACGCCCAGCACGGAGTTGGTGTTCCCCACGTCAATGGTCAGCAGCATCTAGCGTGCCTCCGTGACGTCGCCAGAAATCACCGCCGTGACTCGTCCGTCTTCTCGCTCCACTTGCAGCAATCCCTCCGGCCCGAGTCCCGCAGTTGTACCGACATAGCTTTCCGTTCCGTTTGTTACCCGCACGCGTTTGCCTTTTGCATAACTCGATACTGATTCGAAGCGCGCCACAACGCTGGCCACGCCTTCCCGCAGGAAACGATTGTAATCGCTCTCAAATTCGCGCAGCAACCGGACCAGCAGCTCCATGCGCGACTGCGGTTTGCCCGTTTCCGCGCGCAGGGAAGTTGCTGTGTTGGCGAGCTCACCAGGAAACTTCTCCTGGTTCACGTTCACCCCGATCCCTACAATCACGAATCGTACTTGATTTGGCTCCGCGTGCATCTCCGTCAGGATGCCGCCCACCTTTTTCTCCCCAATGAGCAAGTCGTTCGGCCACTTCAGATCCACATCCAGCCCAGTAAGCGCCTGCACCGCGGAATGCGCGGAGAGTCCCGCCATCATGGTCAGCAGCGGAGCCTGTACCGGCGCCAGTTTTGGCCGAAGAAGCAAAGTCACGTAAATGCCCGCCGCGCGTTGGGAATGCCACGAGCGTCCCGCCCGGCCTCGTCCCGCGGTTTGCTCTTCCGCTAGGACGACCGCGCCCTCCGGTTCGCCTGCATGTCCCAATTCCAGCGCTACTCGATTCGTCGAATCCGTCTTGAAAAAATGAAATATGTGTTTCCCGAAAAGACTGCCCTTCAGCCGTTGCTTCAGCATGTCTGGAGTCAGGATATCGGGGACTTGCTCCAGGAAGTATCCGGCGCCTGCTTGGCTCCTTACTTTCACGCCCAATTCGCGCAGCCGCTCCACCCACTGCCACACCATGGAGCGCGAGACGCCAACCTCTTTTGCAATCCGCGCGCCGCTGATCACGATGGTTGCATTTTCTGCCAGCAAGGTGAGCAACCCTGCCAGCCGTCGGTCGGTTGTACCTGGTAA
>Ga0137395_10000888_pt1 | contig 13202 bp, 14 predicted proteins | sample czobulk216metaG_FD_108283 | JGI IMG/M metagenome (GOLD analysis project Ga0137395, IMG submission 108283) | Vadose zone soil microbial communities from Angelo Coast Range Reserve, California, USA - czobulk2.16 metaG | ecosystem: Environmental > Terrestrial > Soil > Vadose zone | place: USA...
CCGAATGAGAGCCCGCTCGGGCGGATCGCCGAACACGTGGTGCGCAACGCCCACTGCGAGGTGGTCGTCGATCGGGTGCCGCGCCAGAAGATGGCATTGATCCCGACCGAGATGGACTAGCGCGAGAGCAGCGTAATCCGCAGCCGGCGGGGGTTAGCTGGCGGACCGCTGGGTGAGCCGCTCACCGTATGGGAGGCCGAGCGTCGCTCGGATCTCGAGGCTGAGGCGGCCGAGGGCCACCTTCGACTTGAGGAAGTAACGCTGGACATTGGGGGCGGTGTGCCACCAGAGATTGTCCTCCGGCATGGTATTGCTCAGGATCCAGATCGGAATCGCGCCCGATACCGGATCACCGGCCCAGCGCTCGACCAGTTCCTGGCCATCGACGTCGGGCAGCTTGAGATCGACCAGGATGAGGGCTGGCACCCGGGCGCGGACGAAGGCATCCGCCTCCGCTCCGTTGTGGGCATGCTCGACAGGTATGCCGTCGCGGCGAAGCTGCAAGACGTACTGGGACGCAACGTCCGCATCGTCCTCGATCAGCAGGACCCGCCGCTCCCTCGCCACACTAGCGACACTAAGAGAGCAAGCTTGCGAGAGGCATTGCGTCAGCTTCGGATGCGTCAGCCAGCGGCGGCTTGATCAGGCGGCGGTCGCATGCGATCTCGCGCCGTACGATACGCGTCATACGCGCAGAAGGCCCACAACCCAAGGCCGCCCAGGTCGAGCGGAATTCCGAGCGCAGCTCCGACCACCGTCAGATCGAGCTCGGTGCCGATCACGAGCGGTCCCAGAATCGCGGTGAAGAACACCAGGCCTTTGACCGGCGCGCCGGCATACCAGTGCCCCAGCCCGGGAACGATCGACAGGCGCGCCGCACGCCCCGGACTGATCGGTCGCTGCTTGGCAAACTTCCGTGTGCCGTCGATGATCTCGCCGGTGACCGGCTGCACCTTTAGCTGGGCGCCACAGTGTGGACAGAACAGCGCCTCCGCCGGCACCGGGCTCTCGCAGCGCGAACAGGTCTGCATGGAGCAAGCGTACTAGCATTACCGACGGTGCCGGCACCCGAAAAGGCTTCGGTTTCGATCACGGTTCAGATCCGCGATGGGATCGCTCGCATCACGCTGGATCGCCCACCACTGAACGTGCTCGACGTCGAGATGCTGCGACGGCTCAATGACGCGCTGTGCGAATGCGACGCAAGCTCGATACGGGTCGTGGTGCTCCGCAGCGCCCTCCCCCACGCCTTTTCCGCCGGCGTCGAAGTGCGCGATCACACGCCGGGCCGGCTGGAAGCGATGCTGTCGGAAGTCCGCGAAAATGCGCGACTCCTGCTGACCCTCAAGCCGGTGACGATCGCCGCCATTCATGGGTCGGCGCTCGGCGGCGGGGCGGAGATTGCGCTGCTCTGCGACCTGGTCCTGGCCGGCGACGACACGGTATTCGGTTTCCCGGAAATCAAGCTCGGCGCCTTTCCGCCGCTGGCGGCCGCCTGCCTGGCCGAGATCTGCGGCGGCCCGCGGGCGATGCGGTTGTTGCTGGGCGACTGCATCACCGCTGCTACCGCGTCAACCTTCGGCCTGCTGTCCCGGGTCGTGCCAACGGCGGAGCTCTCGGAGGCGGTTGACCGCGTGGCGGCCGAGCTGGCCGCGCGCAGTGGGGTGGCGCTTCACGCCCTCACCAGCGCGACGCGGGCACAACGAGCGCCCGCGCTGCTGCAACGGCTCGATGCCGCGATGGCGACGTATCGGGCGACCGTCGGCCCCTCGCGCGACGCCAGGGAGGGGATCGACGCTTTCCTGGAAAAACGAGCGCCCGCCTGGAGCCACCGCTGACCGGCAAGCGGCGCTCACTGGCCGTTGCGATCGCCGAGCAGGTTCATGACGGCGATGCGGTCGCGCTTGGATTGGCGCTCGAATCCGGCATTCCGTTCGCCGCCGTGCACGAGATCATCCGCCAGCGGCGTAAGGACCTGACGCTCATCGGGCCGATCTCCGACATGGCGTTCGATCAGTTGATCGCCGCCGGGATCGTGGCGAAAGTGATCGCTGCCTGGGTTGGCAATGTCGCGGGCGGGTCGGGCTACGGTTTTCGCCGGGCCTACGAGCAGGGGCAGCCGCGGCGCATCGTGATGGAAGACCATTCGAACTTCACGGTCGGTCTTGGGGTCAAGGCGGCGGCGATGGGCCTCCCCTACCTTCCGACGTTCACCGGGCTCGGCGGCGATATCGTGCGCGGCCACCCTCGGATTCGGCCGATCGAGGATCCCTTCGGGGGGCCGGGCCTGCTCGCCGTCGGTGCCATCAAGCCGGACGTTGCCATCATCCATGTGCAGCGTGCCGATGCCTCGGGCAACGCCCACCTGTGGGGCAACCTCGGCCTGACGGTTGAGGCCGCCTATGCGGCGCGCCGGACCATCGTCGTCTGCGAGGAGATCGTCTCGAATGACGTGATCCGCAGCGATCCCAACCGCACCATGATCCCGGGTTTTCTGGTCAGCGCCGTCGTCGAAGAGCCGGGTGGCGCGCTACCCTCGTCGGTGCAGGGTTACTGGCGGCGCGACTTCGAAACCTTTCTCCGGTATCACGGGCTCTCAAAAACGCCCGATGGCTACCAATCGTGGCTCGAGGAGTGGGTCCTCGACCTCCCCGATCGGCCGGCCTACCTGCGGCATATGGGCGACGCGGCGGTCGAGCGGCTGCGGGTCAGCGATCGCCGCCTCGCGGCCGCCGCAAATTTCGCGCCATGATCGCAACCTACACGCGGAGGGAGCTGATGGTGGTGGCCGCCGCCCGCGAGATCCTTGACGGCGAGGTCGTCTTCGTCGGCATGCGCCTCCCGCTGCTCGGCTTTGGACTGGCCAAGGCGACCCACGCCCCGAATGCGGTCGGCCTGTTCGAGAACGGCGTGATCCGCGATCGGCCCGCCGAGGCCTTCATCTACACCATGGGTGATCCGCCCAACATCGTCGGCGCGATCGCCTGCCTCGGACTCAACGACGTGATGAGCCTGCTGCAGCAGGGGCGGGTCGACGTCGGCTTCATCGGCGGCGCCGAGATCGACCCAAAAGGCAATCTCAACACCACGCGGACCAGCGCCGGCGGCTCTCTCGTTCGTCTTCCTGGCAGCGGCGGTGGTGGCGACATCGCCTCGCTGGCGGGACGGACGGTCTTGATCATGGAGCACGAGCCGCGCCGGTTTCGCGAGCGCGTCGACTACATCACCTCCCCGGGGCATTTCCCCGGCCGCCGCCGCGGCGGTCCCGCGACGCTGATCACGACGCTCGGCGTTTTCGACCTTTCCCGCGGACAGGTCCGCACCACCAGCTTGCATCCGGGCGTCACCCCGGCGCAGGTGCGCGACGCGACTGGCTTCACGATTGCGATCGACGACTCCGTGCCCCCAACGACCCCGCCCTCCACGGATGAGCTCGCTTACATCCGTCAGGCCGATCCCCAGGGATTCTGGACCGGGGACCGAACGAAAGGCGAATGACGTGACGGCTGCCGCTTGGTTACCAACGGAGGCGCAGGCCCGAGCGAGCCGGCTCTGGCGATTCATGCACGATCTCGGTTGCAGCAGCTACCCGCAGCTCTGTCAAAAGGCAGGCCTGAATCCGTCCTGGTTCTGGGATGCGCTGGTCAAGGAGCTCGGCATCGTCTGGTCGACGCCCTACGCCGGGGTGCTGGACACCTCACCCGGCGTGCCCTTGACCAGGTGGTTTCCCGGCGGGCGGCTGAACGCGTACGAGTCGGCGGTGGTCCGGTACCGCGGGTCGGATCCGGACCGCCTCGCCATCATCGGCGAGACCGAGGCCGGTGACTCCAGGCAACTGACCTATGCGCAGCTCGAGGCGACGGTCGAGCGGGTCGCAGCCGGGCTGCGCGAGATCGGCGTCGGGCGCGGGGTCGCGGTCGGACTCTACCTGCCGCTGGTGATCGAGAATGCGGTCGCCTTGCTGGCGTGTACGAAGTTAGGCGCGGTCGCGGTGCCACTCTTCTCGGGCTTCGGTGCCGAGGCGATCCGTCAGCGGTTGTCCGATGCACAGGCTCGCGTGCTGATCACCGCCGACGCCGCCGTCCGGCGCGGCCGGCCGGTCGCGATGAAGCCGATCGCGGCCGAGGCAGCCAACGGACTACCGCATCTGGAACGGCTCGTCGTGGTTAGGTGCGCAGGCGTCGATACGGGACCACCCGATGGCCGCGAGGTTGCGTGGGAGGACCTCGACCAGCCGGCGCGGCCGCCGGTGCCAACGGAGGCGATGCGGCCGGACGAACCGTTGCTGCTTCTCTACACCTCGGGGACGACCGGCCGGCCAAAGGGGACCGTCCATGGGCACGCCGGATTGCCGATCAAGGCCGCGCAGGATTGGGCGCTGGGAATGGACGTCCGGCCGGGTGAGCGCGTGATGTGGGTCACCGACATGGGCTGGGTGATGGGACCGCTCCTCGTCTATGGAAGCCTGATGCTCGGAGGCACCGCGGTCCTCTACGACGGTGCCCCCGATTATCCGGAGCCGCGGCGCGTGTGGGCGGTGGCGGACCGTCACGGCGTGACGCACCTCGGCATCTCCCCCACGCTCACCCGAGTCCTGATGGCGTCGGGCGACCGGGCGGCGCCGGAGCGACCCGTGGCCGGATTGCGCGTGCTGGCCTCGACTGGCGAGCCCTGGACCCCGGAAGCCTGGACCTGGCTCTTCGAGACCGTCGGCCGCAGGCAGCTCCCGATCATGAATTACTCCGGTGGGACCGAATGCGGCGGCGGCCTGCTCTCTGGCAATTTCGTCACGCCCTCCAAGCCGGGGAGTTTCGCGGGCCCCATCCCCGGCATCGATGCCGCGGTCTTCAACGATCGCGGTCAGCCGGTCACGGGCGAAGTGGGCGAGCTGGTCATCCGGCAGCCGTATCTCGGCATGACGCTTGGATTCTGGAAGGACCCGCAACGCTACCTCGAGACCTATTGGTCGCGCTGGCCCGACATCTGGGTGCACGGCGATTGGGCAATCGTCGACGAGGATGGGCTCTGGTACATCCTCGGGCGCTCCGACGACACCATCAAGGTCGCGGGCAAGCGCGTGGGGCCGGCCGAGGTCGAAGCGGCCGCGCTCGACGGCACGGCGGCGGCCGAAGCGGCGGCAGTCGGCGTGCCCGACCCGATTAAAGGGCAGTCGGTGGTGGTCTTCGCGGTGGCGCGCCCAGGCGCGGACCCTGGGTCGATCCCTGCTGCCGTGTCGCGCAGCATCGAGCGATCGCTGGGCAAGCCGTTCAAGCCGGCGGCAGTGCACGTGATCCCGCGGCTGCCCAAAACGCGCAACGGCAAAATCCTCCGGCGCGTTATCCGGAATGTCTTCCTCGGCGACCCGCCGGGCGACCTCTCATCGCTCGACGATCCGGCCTCGCTCGAACCGATTCGCCGCTTGGGCGACAAGCGCTAGTAGCGGAAGTACTCGCGCAGCGGGAGATTGCTCGTCCATCCGGCCGCCCCGAGGTGGCTGAGATGGAAGCCGTCTTCGATGGTGCGCAGCAGACCGTAGTGATTCTCCGGCGTGCCTGAGCGGAAACCGCTGATCGCGTTTGGCGCGATGACCAGCGTGGCGACATGTCCGCCCCAGCTGCCGCTGCAGCAGCCGGCGCTGCTCGCGCCCTCGTCCCAGGTGACGAACACTACCCCGCCGTTTCGAAATGCGGCGGAGCCGGTGATGGTCGGCACGACGCTGCGCAGCCAGGTGTCGCCGGTACCGACCGGACAGTCGTGCGTGTCGTTGCACATGTTGGGCGTGATCCAGACGAAGTTGGGGACGACGCCGACGCCGGTGCTCATGTCGACCCAAAACTGCGTGAAGGGGACCACGTGGGCCGTGCAGCGCGCGGTGTTGTTGCGGATGTCGCTGTAGTAGATGAACGGGTTGTGCTTCATTGCGTAGTTGCCCGACGAGGCTCCCGTGTAGCAGGGCACGGGCATGTCCTCCATGTAGGCCTTCCACGATCGACCGCTCCTTTCCACCTGGTCCGCGATGTTGGTCGCGCTGACGAAGCAGGTCGTGCAGTCGCTCGCGATCCCGAACGTACTGCCGGCCGTCAAGGCGAGGTAGTTGGGAAGGCTCGGATGGGATGCCGCGAAATAGTTGGTGGCCAGGCCATAGCGGGCGACGAGGCCGTTCGTGTAGGGGGCGGCAGGGTTGCCCATCACGCTGCCGTACTCGTGGTTCTCCATCACGATCACGAACACGTGGGAGAAGGACGGACCTCCGCCAGCGGCTGGCGGGGGCGGCGGCGGTGGAGTGGCTTGGGTCGCGGCGGCCGCTGGGGCGGCCGCGGTCGCGGCCACAGTCGGAGTGGGAGTGACTTTGGCGAGGGCAAGCCGCGCCGCGCGCTCGGCCTGGAGGTTGTCGTCGACGCCAGGTACCTGGGTGACCTGGCGCGTCGCGGGCGCACCCGGTGCCGTCGCGTTGCTCCGCAGCACCACCAGCGTCGGGACGGCGATGACGGCGCCCGCGCCCAGGAGGATGATCGCGGCCTTGAGACCCAGGCCTTTCATGCCACGATTGACGCGATCGCGGCGCGCCTCTTGCGCTTTGCACGTAGCGTGACGCAACCCGCGTGAATCCATTTGCCCAGTTGGAACGTTGTAGTAGGTAGGAGAACGCTGATGAAGCCCCTCAACGCCGAGCTCGCCGCCCGCGCCTGGGAGTTCGCCCAGGGCCTCGACCTCGAGGAGTATCGCCGGCTGCAGACGGAAGTCCGTTCGGCCTGGCCGGCTACTACCAAGCTGGAGGGCCTCGATTTCGACCGCGCCTTCCTCGCCTTCATCGCCGAGCGCTGGATCGATAAAGCGGCGTAGCGCCCCCCGCCGCTCCCAAGGTCCGCAAGCACGCCTGAACTCGAGCGTTACTCGGGCTAGGCACCGGACATGTCGATTAATGATGGCCTGGCGCTGATCCGCCGGCATGACTTCGAAGGCGCCCTGCCACTGCTGGCCGCCGAGGTCCGCAAGCGTCCGGACGACGCCTACGCGGCCTACTACCTCGCCTACGCCTTCGTCGGCGCCCAGGATGCGCAGCCGGCCGTGACGTTGCTGGCCAAGATCATCGAGGTCCATCCCGATTTCACCGATGCCCGTAGCCTGCTTGGCCTCGCCCGCATCCGGATCTCCGACTTCGTCGGGGCGAGTATCGAGTACGAGACGGTCCTGGCCCGCGAACCGAAGAATGCCGCCGCGCTGCTGGGCTTGGGGATGATCGCGTACTGGAAGCGCGAGACGGCCGTTGCCGAGGACTACCTCGATCGCGCCTTGCGCGGCGACCCCGGGGCTCGCGACGCCCTGGTGTTCAAAGCCGATCTCCGCTACGCGGCCGGCGACGTGACCGGAGCGGTCATGCTGCTGCGCGATGCCAAGCGATTGCGCCGGCCGGCATTGCCCGAGATTGCCGATGCGGAGATCGCCGACCGGCTGCTCCGATACGAGGCGGCGCTGCAGCCGATTCGCCGGGCGCGCGGCGGCCTGCCCGACATGCCCGGCTGGGTTCTGTGCGTGCTGGGCGTGACGCTGGCGCTGACCTTTATGGCCGTGGCCGGCCTTCCGGGAGCCTGGAACGGCATGCACCATTACCAGGACGGCAAGGCGCGGCTCGTAACGCTGGACTACGCCGGCTGCGCCGCCGAGATGGAACAGGCGGTGGAGTCGGTGCCGAATTCACCGAAGGTCTGGGCATATGAGGCGTATTGCTTCTTCCTCGACAAAGACCCCAAGGCCGGGCTCAGTGCCTGGTACACGGCACGCAGCTACGACCCGGCGATCACCCTGGATACCTCGTCCGACCAGCTGGCCTTGCTGGCGAAGGTTCGGGCCGCCAATACCACGCCAAAGGTGACACCCAAATGAGCGGGACGCCAGAGCCGATCCAGGAAGACCTGCCGTTCTTGACGCCGGCCACGCCCGGGACGCCCGGGACGCAATCCACGCCAGCCGCCTCGGCCGACGCGCCAGCCTGGGTGGCGGCGCGACCGAAGGCCGAGCTGCGGCCCTCGATCTATGACCAGCTGCTGACCCGATTGCGCGCCATCCCGTGGGCACGCTGGCGCGCGGCCGCGACGCCCGTTCTGAAATCGGGCGCCGAGCAACTGGGCACCGCCGCAAAAGTCGCCGTCACCCGTGGCGGCGGCGTCGCCCGTGTGGCGGTCAAGCGCGGAGCGCCATACACCTTACGGCTGGCCAAGGCGACGGCCCGGATCAGCCTCATCCGCGCCTTCCCGCTGGTCGTCGCCCGTACCATCCACCTCTTCGGTTTCCCCGCGGTGGTGCTGCGGACGGCGATCCAATTCACAGTCGCCCACCGCGCCGGCCTGGCGATCGACGAGGTCAGCTATTTTGTCGTTGACGACCCGGCTGGCTACACCGTGTACGAGGCGCCGCCGTGGTTGGGGACCGCGATCGCGATCGCGTACATCCCCACTCTCGTCTTGTTCATCCTCGCCATCCTCTGCCTCGCGCCCGCACTGGCGCCTCGCACCGTCCTGCAGTTGCCCATCACCTGGGTGACCGGGATCCAGCTCTGGCTCGGACTGGCGTTCGCCGCCCATGCCTTCCCCTCCTATGAGGAAGCTGGTCCGGTCGCGGAACAGGCGCGCGTGGGCGTCGTCAAGGCCGACCCGGTGTCGGTGTTCTGGCTGATCCCGGCGCAGCTCGTCGCGATCCTCACCCGGTTCGGCGGCATCGTCCCGGCGGTCGTTGGCGTGCTGGCATGCTGGTGGCTGGCGACGGCCATCTTTCACTAGGCCCGGGCGTTCCGCAGCAACCATCTTTCCTGTACGCTTCCTCGGTGGCCAGCAGCCGCTCCCTGGGGGTGCTGTTCAGCCTGCTTGCCGCTACCCTGATGGCCGGGTGCAGCGAAGACACCGGGGCCGCGCCACCGCTTCAAGCCAGCGCCTCGTCATCGGTCGGCTGCAAGAGCGGCCAGGGGTACCAGCACACAACGCTCGGCTACCATCTCTGCTTTCCGGACGGCTGGACCTCGCGTGATTACACCGCCGAGCCCGGGTCGGGCGGCGCCATTAGCGTCGTCGCGTTCGGCGCGCCGTCGACCGTGCCGGCTCATGTCCCGGCTTCGGGCACGTTTACCCCGCCGATCGAGATCCGCGTGGTCGCGGGACCCAAGGACCAGGTCGAAGCGAGTCTTACCAGTGGGAACCAGGTGACCACAACCACTGTGGCGAGCATCAAGTCCGACCGGATCGCGGTGGTTGACTCTGGTCCTGCCAATGGTGCGGTGATCGTGGTCTTCGAGCGCCAGGTCAACACCTTCGAAATCGAAGAAGCGCCGGGCGGCACCGACGACGCGGCGTTCCAACAGGTCCTGGACAGCTTTTCCTTCCCAGCCAGCTAAATACCAGGAGCGTTTGGATTCTCGTCTGAACCCGGCGGTAGAATCGCCTGCGTCCACGGGTCGACGATCATGCGGCCGCCAGATGAATGATCTTTCGGCCTGGCATCATGCGACTCCGGCTTCGGCTTTTTTGACCGGCGCTTCTTGACGCGACCTTCGGATGTCCAGTCACTGTCCGCCACGACTCCTAATATGCGCCTCGGCAGCCCCGCGTCGACCCACGGCTGTGTCACAAATCGCGGAGCCAAAATTCAGATCACGGGGGGTGCCTTCGCAGGCCGGGCTCCGGCCGGCTGGTGGAGGCGGCGAGAATCGAACTCGCGTCCGAAGCAGCGTCCCGCAAGACATCTACGAGCGTAGCCCCGGTTTTGATCTCACCCGGGCGTCTCCCATGGGACCGGATCCGCCAGAGCCAGTCGCGGTAAGAAGTCCCTCCGACGGCCGCGACGCCCGCCGGAAGCGAGTCAGCGGAGTTTACGCCGGCGACCGCTCCTGCTGACCGAGAGCGGGCCGGCGCCGGGGATAAATCCCCGGTTGACTACGCTACTTACGCAGCGTAAGCCAGTTGACGATTGGCGTTTATAGCCTTGCCGCTTTTACGTGCTCGGCGACACGGCTCGCCATCTTGCAGACCACTACCCCGTCGAGACCTGGCGCCCCCGCCAGTCAGTCGGAGCAACCCTATTTTACCCCGCGGTCTGGCCGCAAGAAACCTCCGGCGAAATCGGCGCCTAAACCCGGGTTCTCACCGCCCGGTCCATTTCCCGCCGGGCGTCGCGCGCCGCGATCGTTTCCCGCTTGTCGTACTGCCGCTTGCCTTTGGCCAGGCCGATCTCCAGCTTGACCCGGTTTCCCTTCCAGTAGAGACGCAGCGGGACCAGCGTCAACCCCTTCTGCTTGAGCGTGATCTCCAGGCGGATGATTTCCGCTCGATGGAGCAGGAGCTTGCGTTCGCGCTTGGATTCGTGATTACTACTCTGGCCTCGTGCGTATGGACTGATATGCACGTTGACCAGGAATGCCTCTCCCCTACCGAACCGCACATAACCCTCGCGCAGGTTGGCGCCGCCTTCACGCAACGACTTGATCTCCGTGCCGACCAGCTGGATCCCGGCCTCGACCGACTCCAGGATGAAGTAGTTGTGGTAGGCCGCCCGGTTGCTGGCAATTGTCGTGTCCGCTTCGCGTTTCTTCTTTCCCATCAGCGCCGGCCTCGTGCCCAGGCGGCCGCGGTCATCCGCCGCCCGCCAGGCAGCTGGACCTCGTCAACCACGTAGGTCCCATCGGCCGTCGTGACGGCGATGCCGTCTCCCGCGGCACCATCGAGATGGCCGCGCAGCACCTTCACCTCGGCGCCATCGAGCGCGATCCAGCAGCCGAGCCGCTCGCTCAACGCGCGCACGCGCCGATCGATTTCCAAAGCGGTCATGGCGGCCGGATTAAGCTTGCCATCCTCCGAGGTCAGCCGCGGCGCATACGTCGCTCCCTCCGCCGGCTGGGCTACGGGAGTGACCGAACCACGTGCGAAGTTATCGAGCGTTTGCACCATCAGCCGTGCGCCGAGATTCGCCAGCTCGCCCTCCAGTGGACCGGCCATAGCGTCTGGCCCAAGCGGCACGCGGGCCTGGGCCAGGATCGGGCCGGTATCGACGCCGGCGTCCATCTGCATGATGGTGACGCCGGTCTCGGTATCGCCGCTGAGAATTGACCACTCGATTGGGGCGGCCCCGCGGTGCTGCGGCAGCAACGAGGCGTGGACGTTGAGTGTTCCCAGCCGCGGCGCATTGAGCAGGCTCGCCGGAAGGATCTGCCCGTAGGCGACCACGACCATGACATCCGCGCCCACTTCGCGAATCCGGGCCTGCGCAGCCTCGTCCTTGATCCGCTCGGGCTGAAAGACCTCCAGATCGAGTCCCAGGGCGAGCAGTTTCATTCCCGATTGCAGCAGCTTGAGTCCACGCCCCGCGACCCGATCAGGTTGGGTCACCACGAGGGCGATGTCGTGGCCAGCTTCCCGGAGCCTGTTCAGCGTCGGCTGGCCAAAGCTGGCCGTCCCGGCGAAAACGATGCGCAGCTTAGGCGCCGACGAGTTCCGCTTCCCTCTCCTCCTCCTGCGGCTCGACCTTGCGCAGGGTGTCGAGGCTGGTCAACCGATCGGTGAACAGGATGCCGTCGAGGTGGTCGATCTCATGCTGGATGGCGCGCGCCAGCAGGGCATCTCCCTTGATTTTTATCGGCTTGCCCTGGCGGTTAAGCCCCCGCGCCACCACCTGCATGTATCGCTTCACCTCACCCACATAGCCCGGCACCGAGAGACACCCTTCGAGGCCGATCTGCTCACCCTCCCACTTCACCATCTCCGGGTTGACCAGCGTGTGGAGGTTGGTATCCGTCTTGATCACGAGTACCCGCAACCCAACGCCGACCTGGGGCGCCGCCAGCCCGACGCCGGGCGCGGCGATCATGGTGTCGACCATGTCGTCGATCAGCCGCCGGATGCTGCTGTCGACGCGAGCTACTCGCTTCGCCTTCTGGCGAAGAATCGGCGCTTCCTGGGTGAGGATCGGTAAGACAGCCATGGTGTGTAACTTACATCGGGTCGACGTCGAGGCTCCAGCCCCGGCCGCGTGGTAAGCCGTCTGCCACGCGGTGCAGATCGTTCCCTTTGAGGGTCACCTCGAAACGGAATTCGTCCTTGAGGCGATACACGAACGCGGGAGATGGTCCGAGGACCTCGATGTCGCCCAAATTGAGCAGCGCGATTGTAGCACGCAGATGTTCGAAGGCCGTCTTCGCCTCGAGCTCGGCGCGCGCCTCGTTGGGGTGCCCGTAGGTGGCCACGATCAGCTCGCCGAAGGGCGGGAATTGATAGGCACGCCGGATCTCGAGTTCCTCGCGGAAGAAGCCGCGGTAGTCGTGGTAGCGCGCATGACGAATCGCCGGATGCTCGGGCGTGTAGGTCTGGATGAACACCTGCGACGCGCCCGTCCCGCGCCCGGCCCGGCCGGCGACCTGGGTCAGCAGGCTGAAGGTGCGCTCGGAGGAGCGATAGTCCGGGAAGTGCAGGCCAGTATCGGCATTGACCACGCCAACGGTTGTGACGCGCGGAAGGTCGAGGCCTTTCGCCACCACCTGGGTGCCGACCAGGATGTCGGCGTCACCAGAGACCATGCGGTCGAAGACGAGGTCCGCGGCATCCGCCGTTTTCATCACATCGCGGTCCAGCCGCAGCACCCGGGCGGCCGGGAACAACGTCCGGACTTCGTGCTCGACACGCTCGGTCCCGATGCCGAAACTCTTGATGTAGCGGCTCCCGCAGGCGGGACAGCGCCGCGGCATCGGTTCGCTGCTACCGCAGTAGTGACACTGCAGCCGGTCCAGGCTGGCGTGATAGACGAGGGCTACGCTGCAGTGGGGACACTCGCGCACCGCCCCGCAATCGCGGCACAAGACGAAGGTCGCCAGGCCTCGCCGGTTGAGAAATAGAATCGATTGCTCCTGCCGCGCCAGCGAGCCGCCAATCGCCGCCTGCAGCTCGCGGCTCAGCGGGCTGAACTGTTGGGCGGCGAGCTCCTGGCGCATGTCGACAACGGTGACCGGCGGCAGGGGCCGTCCCCGCGCGCGGTGTGGCAGCTCGAGCAAATGGTCCCGGCCCGCCAGCGCCGCGCTGTAGGTCGCCACGCTCGGGGTCGCGCTCCCGAGCACCAGCACCGAGCGGGTGCGCCGCGCCAGCCAGCGCGCGACCGTCGGTGCATGATAGCGGGGCATCCGTTCCTGTTTGAAGGCCGACGACTCTTCCTCATCGATCAGGATCAAG
>Ga0137395_10000889_pt1 | contig 13194 bp, 13 predicted proteins | sample czobulk216metaG_FD_108283 | JGI IMG/M metagenome (GOLD analysis project Ga0137395, IMG submission 108283) | Vadose zone soil microbial communities from Angelo Coast Range Reserve, California, USA - czobulk2.16 metaG | ecosystem: Environmental > Terrestrial > Soil > Vadose zone | place: USA...
CCGCGCGCCCTGGGCGATGCGCAGGTAGGCGCTGACAGGAGTCAGCAAATCCGCGGAAAAAACATCGTAGACCGGAATGAGGTTGCCCTGCTTGGCCAGGCGCTGAAATTCGCGGAAGTCCGGCTGGATCATGGGAATAGGTTCACGGTCGAGAGTTTAGAGTCAAAAGTTAAGAGCGATTATTATTGCATTTCTGGATTAGCGCCGCTGCTGAGAGTTTTCTTCGGCGCGGAGGGCTGCGAGGACGGCACGGCGCATAGGCGCTTCGGGCCCGCGCCTGCCGAACCAGACTTCCCACTGGGCAACACCTTGAGCGATAAGCATTTCGATGCCGGGGACAGTGGCGATGCCCTTCTGAGCGGCAATCTTCAAGAGCTGTGTCCTCTGAGGACGATTGATCATGTCCATGACCAGCCGGCAATTCAACTCGCTGGGAGCGAGCGGCGAAACGCCGTCGTGCGGATGCATGCCGACCGGGGTGGCGTTCAAAATGGCGTCGAAGGACTCCGTGCGCAGAGCAGCGCGGGGCAGAGCCTCTGCGCCGAAGGCGCGGGCGAATTCCCTTGCAGCTTTCTCACGGCGAGCGCAAATAGCAACGGTTGCTCCGGAACGAGTTAAGGCAAAAACGGCTGCTCGCGCCGCACCGCCAGCGCCGAAGACCAGGATACGGCTGCCTTTGATGCGGAGTTTCTTCTCAAGCGCACGGAGCAAGCCGAGGGAGTCGGTGTTGCCGCCATAGAGAGACCCGTTGCGGCGAACGACCACGGTGTTAACAGCGCCAATTTCCGCGGCGAGAGGATCGCAGTGCTTCAAATATTTGAGAATGGCTTGCTTGTGTGGATGAGTGACACTGAATCCGCAGACTCCCAATTCGGGGACAGCGGCCAGAAAATCGCGGAGATCATGCACCAGGAATGGGAGGTAGACGGCATCGATGCGACGCGCTACGAATCCCGTGTTGTGGAGCAGAGGAGAAAGAGAATGGCCGACGGGATCGCCAATTACTCCGTAGACGCGGGTGCGGGGGGTCAGAGCGTGCGCGCGGTAGAGATTCTTTATCTCGTCCAGACAAACCTGGCCGGGGGCGGTTGACTCAGCGACGGGCGCATAAGCCAGCGCACTTCCCTCGCGCAGGGCGAGAATCCGCGCGGGCAGGCCGACTTCTCCCATCGGAACAGCAACGAAATTTTTCGATTTACGGGCCAGGCGCAAGAGCCGAACGCTGTCCTGGATGGTCCGTGCTTCGGCAGCGATCTTCACGGCGTCGACCTCGCCATGAGCCGGCAGATTCACGCTGCGCGGCAAGTCCGGCGTGCGTTCAAAATCGTGCGCGGAAAGCATGACGCGCGGCGGCACCGGGTATTCCCGAACGGACTGGCCGGGAAGCTTGTGCAAGGTTTCCACTTCAAGATCGCACCATTGGCATCCGGCTTCGCGGGCCTGAATCAGCCAGTAGAGTTCGCGGTCAACGCCCCCCCCGAGCTTGCCTCCGCCTTCACGACGGCGGCAGGTGGCAAGAAAAGTGGCGTTGTGAGGCCGGCATTTGCGCAGCCAGCGGAGGAATTGAGCACGTTCCGCGTCACTGCTAAGCCAGTCGAGACGCAGTTCGACGGTACTGGTTTGCTGTAAAGCGGAGCGCACCAGCTTTGCCATTTCAGCCGCCGCGGAGGCTGCCACGACCGCACAAATCCGCCGTAAGCCCGTGCCGAAGAGGCTCATACCCCGCCCTGTGCCGCCAAGCTATTGAAAATGCAGCTAGTAGTATGCCGTATCAAAAGTGTAAAGCAACCTCGGCCATTTGGTTGACGCGTGGGGCAGGCCCTGATACTTTCGCTTAGAAAAGTCCATGCACGGCCCGTCAGGCGTGTTTTCGAAGGAGTTATTGGAATGCGCGCTAAAATTGTTGTTTTGTCTCTATCGGTCTTTCTGAGTGCGGCATTAAGTTGGGCGCAAGACGCACCCCAGGCTGCTCCGCAGAATCGTCCAATCGACTACAGCGCGGTGAATTGCTCAGGATTTGTTACAAACCAGAGAGTCGCGGACGAAGTCCGGCTCGTCTCTGGGGAGCAATCGAACTACAAGATCATCTTTGCGCGCGGCGACTACGTGCATATCAATCGGGGCCAGGACAAAGGTGTACGCGTCGGCGACCGGTTCTCCGTTGTGCGTCCGGACAAGGACGCCACGGACGTGCCATGGTTCAAGTGGCAAAAGAAACTGATGAGTGCCATGGGCACGCCTTATCTGGACGCAGGACAGGTGAGGGTGGTCAACGTCCAGCCCAAAGTTTCCGTCGCTCAGGTCATCTTCTCATGCGATTACATGCAGCGCGGGGATATCCTCGTGCCTTATTCGGATCGCCCAGCACCGCCGTATAAGGATGCTGCCGGCTTCGATCACTTCGCGCCTGTGAGTGGCAAGCCAGTGGCTATGGTGGTGGCCGGAAGAGACTATGGACAGGTGTACGGCAGACTCAACGCGGTCTATGTAAACCTTGGGACGAATCAGGGAGTCAAGGTCGGCGATTACTTCCGAATCTTCCGCTATCAAGGCTCAAGGGCGGAGACCGTGCCACAAGAAAGAGGCTATCAGTACGCGACGTACGGTTTCGGGAGTGCCCCTGCGCGGTACGAATGGAATGACCTGCCCCGTGAAGTTCTGGGCGAGGGAATAGTCATCAACGTTAGCCGGAATTCGTCAACGATGTTTATTACTTTCAGCTCGTCCGCAGTCTACGCCGGCGACTACGTCGAAATCGAATAGAAGTCCGGCTCAAGGTTGAACCGTTCAAGCCCGTTGCGGTTTCATCGCGGGCCCCGTGTTCTTGCCCTCTCTGTCGATTGCAATCTTTCGCGCCTAGCCGGATACTTCAGGACCGCTGGCGATGCGACTATCGGAAAAGACCTCACAGTTGAATCCAAAGAGCTGAACCTCGGGATCGCGCCAAGCTTCGCGAGGCAGCCCGGCCTTCCGGCAGGTTTCCCCGAGGAACTCTTCGCGCGTCAGCCGATGCTCGATCGCGACCTGGGGAAGCAGCAGGCCACGTTGCGCGTGGAGCTGGACAAAAAGTCCGTGATGTCCAACCTTGACAGCCTCGGGCTCGATCCGTTCCACGGCTGATAACAATGAGATTTCGATAGTAAGTTCGGCAAGCTGGCCCGCCCTCATAGGGGCGAACCGCGGATCTTCCAGCGCCGCACTGGCAGCACAACGAATAATGGCTTCCCCCAGCGGCTCTTTGGCTTCAATGACACCGATGCAGCCCTGCAAGCGATCGCGCACGTGAAGTGTTACGAAGACTCCGCGGCGCTCCGCGAAGACTCCTTCGCGAGGAAACACCTCCGGAAGCTTGCGGTGGGAGACAGCTTCGACCACAGCCGTTCGGGCAAGATGCAGGGCGGCGCGCTGGTCCGCTTCAGAGAGGGACGGCATCCTCAGGCTTCTTGCGGGCTTCGAGCATACGGAGCCGGCGGCGTTGCTTGATGCTGTCGTCGACGTGGCTCCAAAAGCGCCGGAAGTATTGGGCGGCGGAGACGAGCGCGCTGATGACCACGAGCCAAAGCAGGATCTGCCCCAGCAGCTTGAGCCAGGGGTGTCCCACTCCGGCTCCAGCAATAAGCACCGCCACGGCGCAAACCTGCAAAACCATTTTCGTTTTTCCAAGAGTGGACGCTTCGATGGTGAAGCCTTCGGCCGAAGCGATGTTGCGCAAGCCAAGAACGGTGAATTCCCTGCCAATAATGATTACCACCATCCACGCGGAAACGAGCTGCATACTTACTAGCGAAACGAACGCCGCTGAGATCAAGAGCTTGTCGGCAATGGGGTCAAGAAGAATACCCAGGGTCGTTATCTGGAGGCGTCGGCGGGCCAGGTATCCATCCGCCCAATCGGTCGCTGCCGCCAAGAGCAGGATCAAAACGCCCCAGACCTCGAAGTGCACGGAAAAGCCCCAGAACTCGAAGTTGGGACTGCGAGTGAGGAGGATCACGATGAGGACAGGAACGAAAAAGATCCGCAATAGCGTCAGTGAGTTAGGAAGATTCATGGGCGCATGACGGCGGGGGTGCCGCCCCGTGGCTTTAGCCACCAGTTTCACTATAGACTCGGCGTAAGGAGGCGTCAACACGCGTGAGGGGTTCCACGATCCTGCAAAGCGCCGCTATCCGTTGGCCTTTTGGCCTTATCCGGTTACTTCGGGATAAACGCTGGCCCAACAGCAAGGGCATAGAAAGCCTGTACTCATTCGTAATGCGGCTGCTGCAAATCTGTGCAAATGTAGGAAACGCAATTCTGGCACACTGCAGACAAAACAATTCGCTGTGACGTTGTGTGGCCATACATAAGCATTTTGTTTTCAATCGCATACAAGCCAATGAGTCCCTAGCTTGCCGGGCGAGTCCTGTAGCAGGCGAACGCAAACCCCTTTGGTAAGACCACGGTTTCCACAATGTTTTCCACAGGGGGAAGCCTCCCCATCCGGATCGGAAGAATGTCGCACAAATGGCTGCAAGTGAATAAAAACAGGGGTTTTGCGCAATTTTACTCTACAGTTAGCACGTCAAAGGTCAGGCAGGCACTTAGATGGCGCGCGGTCCGCGGAGAAGTCTTATTGGCAGCATGAACATGGCGCTGAAGAGCCCGAGAATGCCGTGAACAGCGATTCCCACAATGCGGAAGGGCAACGTCAGCAGCCATACGATTGGATACAGCAAGAGTGCAAGCAACGCAATGGGCCAGCACAGAATGAACAAAATGATCCACAAGAAAAAAGCGGCCATGGCAACCTCGTTTGTGGCAGCTGCTAAGCGGTAAGTCCTGAGCGTGACCGCAGAACCGCCAGCCTCAATTGTATCTTACGAAAGAACGCGCGGAAATGTTTCCTCAACGGCATACTGCTTGAGCCGCAGCCGCGTGGCGATGGACGCGGGCACTTCTGCGTCGAGCCGCATGTGCGAATCGTCAATTTCCGAATGAAGGACGCGCCCCAACGCATGAATCATGGCCAGCGTGCGGCCGTCCGCAAGCGGTAAGCGGATGGAAAGCGTTACAACGGGATCGGTGGGCATCTCGGCGTCCATGCGCCGCAACAATTCCTCGATCCCTTCGCCCGTCAGAGCGGACACGAGCACGGGCGCGCCTCCGGCGCCAGCGCATCTCCCTGCGCCATTCGTGACCGTTTTTTGCTCTTCGGGTGAAAGCCGGTCCATCTTATTGAGTACCCGCAGCCTGGGACGGCCGTCGACGCCCAGTTCGCGCAAAATCTTGTCGACTTCCTCGTCAAGCTCATCGTGGTGCGGATTCGAGACGTCGCTCACGTGCAGTATCAAAGCGGCTTCCTGCACTTCTTCGAGGGTGGCGCGAAACGCCGTCAGCAATCCTTTGGGCAGATCGCGGATAAACCCAACGGTATCGGAAACCAATACGCGACGGTTCGAGGGAAGACGCAGCGCGCGGATCGTGGGATCGAGCGTGGCGAACATCCTCGAGGAAACAAGTACTTCGGCGCGGCTCAGGGCGTTGAACAAGGTTGACTTGCCTGCGTTGGTGTAGCCCACCAGCGCAATGGTCCCGAGAGGGACGGCATTGCGGGCTTCCCGGCGCAACGCCCGCTGTTTGCGAACTTCATCAATGCTGATCTCGATTTTGCGGACGCGGTCGCGAATCCGGCGGCGGTCAGTCTCAAGTTTCTTTTCTCCGGGACCACGCACGCCGATGCGTCCTGCTCCGCCGCCCGCACCGCCTGCGCCACCTCCGCCGCTCTTGCCACCAAGGCGCGACATCGCGGTGCCCTTTCCCGTCAGGCGGGGAAGCATGTAATTCAATTGCGCCAGTTCGACTTGCAACTGGCCTTCGCGGCTCCGGGCATGCCTCGCGAAAATATCGAGAATCAACTGTGTGCGGTCGATCACCCGGCGTTCCGTGGCTTCTTCGATGTTGCGCTGCTGCACGGGAGAAAGGTTGCTGTCGAAGATGATTAGCGGCGCCTGGTGTGCTGTGGCTTCGGCGCGAATTTCATTCAGCTTGCCGCGACCGACAAGCGTGGCGGGATCCGCGGCATCGCGCATCTGAAAGACGGTTCCGGCAATTTCCGCGCCGGCGCTACGCGCCAGTTCAACGAGTTCTGCAAGTGACTCGCGGCCTTGCTCGCCCGCAGGCATGCCGGGAAATCGAGGCGTGCGCTTCCAACCGACGCCTACCAGCAAGGCGCGTTCTGCATTCGAAACCTGATGCTGTGCTTTCGTCACTGAGTTCGGTCGGGAGTCATCGTGCGGACTGGCGCATTTCTTGTCGGGCTCATCCCGGAAAATATTATACGCCTCTCTTCCCAGCCCGGCGACCCGTCTCTCACCGCGTGAATCGTGCGCGGAAAAACGGCGGTTTGCGAAGCCTGTGGACCCGTGGGAAGATGGATTCATGCGAAAACTAATTCTCAACGCTGTATTATTTCTGGCGGCCGGAACGATGCTGATCGAGAACACCCCAGCTCAGCAGACACCGGCGGCAAGTACGCGACAAGCTCCCGCGGCGAAGACTGCGCCCGCTCCCGGCGCGCAAAAGACGCCTGCAGCGAAGACAGGACAAGCCGCTAAGCCAAGAACACAGCCCGTCCTTACCCTCAAGACGCAGAAAGACAAAGTCAGCTACGCTCTAGGAGCTAACCTGGGGATGAACCTGCACAAACAGTCCGTGGAAGTGGACACCACCATTGTGTTGCGGGGCTTAAGAGACGCCCTCGCGGGAGGTAAGTTGCTGTTGACAGATGATGAGGCCAAAGCCGCGCTCACGCAACTGCAGACGGACTTGCGCAACAAACAGATGGAAAAAATGAAAGAGGCGGCGGATCTGAATAAGAAAGCAGGCACAGAATTTCTGGAGGCGAACAAGGCTAAGGAAGGCGTCGTCACGCTCCCGAGCGGACTGCAATACAAAATCTTGACTGAAGGTACAGGGCCTAAGCCTACGGCCACAGATACGGTCTCTTGCAATTACCGGGGCACACTTCTGGACGGCACGGAATTCGACAGCTCCTACAAACGCGGCCAGCCGGCGTCATTTCCTGTGACCGGCGTGATCAAGGGCTGGACGGAGGCTCTTCAACTCATGCCCGTGGGATCGAAGTGGCAGCTTTTCGTTCCGACGGAGCTCGCTTATGGCGATCGCGGAGCGGACCCACGTTCGGGCATCGGCCCTGGCGCAACCCTTATCTTCGAAGTGGAGCTGCTTGCCATCCAGGAAAAACCGAAAGCAGAAGTAGCGCCGAAACAGCCCGACAAATAGGCAGGTTTGTCGTTGCCAGAAGGCTCGGGAACTTGGTTTAGCTAAAAACCTTCTGCTGCTTCAGTCCTTCTGATTCAAGCCATTCGAGTACGCTGGTCTGCAAGGCCGCATCATCGCCGAATCCTGAAAACCAGCGGACGCCTGGCTCTTTGCGAAACCAGGTGAGCTGGCGCTTGGCGTAGCGGCGCGTGGCCTGCCGAATTGCCTCCCTGGCTTCCTGCAGAGTCGTCTCGCCGCGTAGCGCCGCGCGCAATTCCCGGTAGCCGATAAAGTCGAACGGTTTCGCATTCTCATGCAGGCCGCTATTGAGCAGCGCCTGCACCTCGCGCACCCAGCCCTGCTCGAGCATGGCGTCCGTTCGCGCATGTATGCGTTCGTTGAGTTTCTCGCGCGGGGGCATTAATCCGGCTTTCAGAACGCGCCAGCCTTCGAGCGGGATACGGCCCGTGCTGTGCACGGCCGATATCGGCTTGCGCGCGAGGATACATACTTCGATTGTGCGGATGAGCTTCTGTTCGTCGGCAGGCGCGATTCTTCTGGCCGCGTCCGGGTCGAGCCGCTTCAGGATTCGATGGAGATGGCCTGGGGGATGCTCGTCAACGCTCGCGCGAAGCCGTTCGCGCAATTCTTCTGAACGCTGCGGAACGTCCGCAAGACCTTCAAGCAGCGCGCGCAAATACAATCCTGTGCCGACCGTGAAGACCGGAAAGCGTTCCCGCTTTCTTAAGTCTTGCAGGATTTGCAAAGCCATCTCTCGGTAGCGACCCGCGGTGGCATCGTCCTCTGCCTCAAGAACGTCAATCAGGTGATGCTGTATGCCGCGGCGTTCGGCGACGGTGGGTTTTGCGGTGCCAATATCAAATCCGCGATAGAGCTGCGTCGAGTCGCAAGCCACGACTTCGCCGCCGAGCCGCTCCGCAAGCTTCACGCCGAGCGCCGACTTTCCCGAAGCCGTCGGACCGACGATTCCCACGAGAGGCAAGAGGGCTTTGCTTTCGCTCATCGAAAGAGGAGATGCCTAGCGCGAACAAAAAGAAAGATGAGCAGGAATAAGGCGAGGAGAAGACTACCCAAAACCTGTTGACGCTGGACTTTCACTTTTGCTGGTAATAAGACTCGAGGGGAATGTTGTACAGATAGGTGTAGCGCAGCTCAATATAAGGCCCCTTGAACTGAGCGGGCAGCGGCTCGAAGGGATTTGACGCGCGCACAGAAGAAAACGCGGCGCGGTCCAGGGGTTCTTTCCCCGAGTTGCGCTGGATCACCGGCTCGCTGGATGGCACGCTTCCGTCCTGCATGATTCTGAACGTGAGCACAACTATGCCCCTCTCACCAAGCTCGACGGACCCAGGCATGACAGCAAACCAATTGCGTTTCACCGTAACATAAACGCGCTGGAGATAGCTGTTGAAATCCACGCCTTGATCAGGCGTGAGCATCTCCAGACCTCCGTAGGCCGTCCCACCCCCGCCTCCGCCTCCCCCGCGCGCACTACCGCCAGGAAGTTGGCCGCCCCCTCCGATTGGCCGGGGACCGGAAGAGCGAGTGGCTTTCAAGGAGTCTTGAATGCTTTGGCTTGGGGAAGTTTCTCGTGGCAAGACCAGGTTCGGACGAGGCTGCGGAGCATCCGGCGTTTCGAGCTTTAATGGGGCTTTTGCCACTGGCGCGTCATCTTGCGTCTGCGGAGCAGTTTGCGCAGCGTTTGGCTTGGGCACCGGCGCGCTTGGCAACTCTTTCACCGGACGTTCCGGCTGAGGCGCTGGAATGCTTGGCGGCGCAACTTCGCGCAATACTCGCGGGTTGACATGAACTTTGGGTGGAGGTTGAGCCGGACGAGTCGATGGCTTTAGCGATTCCAGCCTCCATGGCGGGAGCAACGGCGTCAATTGCCTTTGCGCGAGTTCTATTTCAGCTTGCGTCGGCTGGCGTGGCGGAAAGAGCCTGGATTGGAAAATCAGAAAGATGAACAAGAGAGTATGAAACGTGATCGAAATCAAACGCGTCGCAAGCTGCCACTTGTGCTTTTCGTCCCGCTGCTCCGGAACGATTAGTTGAACTTCCCCGGTGCTGAATATGTCCGGGTCGACCAGGTCTTCGGGAACGTGCAGCGGATGTTCGCTCACTTCCGGCGGCGCGGAGCCCACAGGCACAGCGATACGCGAGTCCAGGTCTGTCGGCTGCACGGGCGTCGAGAAATCCTCCCTGATGCCGTAGGCTTGACGATTTACATCACGGGGCACAACAACCCGCGCGGCAATGGATTCGAGTGGCAAATTCGTGGGGATCGTAGAGTTTCCGTTCAGGTGCACGATGGGCAGCATCGCCGGGACCAGCGTGCGCTCGTCCATTGTCGTAGGCCGGCGGCGCTGTGTTGGCGCATCCACGGTCGCGGGTGGACGAGCATCGAACGGGACCAGAATCCGTGAAATCATCTTGTTTTGTCTTGTGTAGCGAATGAGCCTATTTGGACGCGCGCGGCGTGCTCTTGGATGCTTGCCATTACACGGCTTGCCAATTCGAGCGCCGCGCGCCCCGCTGCCCCGTTTGTGGGCGGCTCCTTGCGCGAGCGCGAGGCATTAACGAACGCTTCGAGCTCCGCGTGCAACGGCTCAATTGCCGGCGCATTCAGCTTCTCGAATCCAAACTCAGGCTGCGGACCAGGCTTCTTTACGCCGATGCGCAGGGCGTCGCGCCGGGCATAATCCAGCGAAATGTACTCATGCTGCTGGAAGAAGCGCATCTTGCGAACGCGCTCCGTGGAAACGCGGCTGGCAGTGATATTGGCTACCGCTCCTCCGGCAAATTCTAGGCGCGCATGCGCGATGTCCACTTTTTCGGTGAGGACCGGAATCCCGACGGCTTTGACTTCCACAACGGGCTCGTTGACCATCGCCAGCAAAATGTCCAGATCGTGAATCATCAAATCGTAGATCACGTCCACGTCGAGGCTGCGCGGCGTAAACACGCCCAATCGATGCACCTCGAAAAAAAGCGGCCGGTTCAGGATCGGCTCAACGGCAATCACCGCAGGATTGAAGCGCTCGACGTGGCCCACCTGCAGAATCCGCGCGTTTTTCTTCGCGGCACGGAGCAGCGCATCGGCCTCCGCAAGATTCACGGCCATGGGCTTCTCAACGAGAACGTCGAGCCCCATTTCCAAAAGCCGGCAACCCACCTCTGAATGCGCGACCGTCGGAACTGCCACGCTCGCAGCATCCGCGCACCTGGGCAACTCCTCAAGACTCTCCAAAACTTGTGTCTGGTATTCAACCGCAACGGCTGCAGCACGTTCTGGATTCTCGTCGAAGACTCCCACGAGGTCCGCGCCGTCAAGTTCGCGGTACACGCGGGCATGATTGCGCCCAAATTCTCCCGTGCCGACAACGGCGACACGGATCTTCTTCGATTCTCCCGCCGCCGGACTCATTCTTTGTTAGTTCCCTTCAAAGCTCCATTGGGTTCCGCCATGGCGGGTGGAGGGAAAGCTTGAATCGCTATTCCGGCTCCATCCGCCATTTCGATCAGTTTTGCCCGGTCAAAAAGAAGCGTCCGCCCACCGTCCACAGCAAGAGCGGTCGCACCCGCACCCCTCATCTGTTCGATGGTGGGCAAACCAACAACGGGTACGTCAAAACGCATATCCTGGCCGGGCTTGCTGACTTTAACGACAACCAGGGGCTTTCCGCCCGCAATGCGAGCCGCGCGCGCGATGGTTTCATCCGTGCCCTCCATCGCTTCAACCGCTACGCAAGCGCGATCCGCGATGACAACGGTTTGTCCGATGTCCATGCTGGCAATGTGCCTGGCCACGCCGAGTCCGTACGCAATGTCTTCCGCTTCATGCTCGTTCGGGGCGCGCCGCGTGAGCACGCCGGGATCCGGCACCAAGGGCTTCAGGAATAGCGTCGAATCCACCAAGCGGATCCCTTCGTCCTCCAGCACGCGAGCGACTGCGCCGATGAGCGCATCGGTGTTCTTTCGTTGCAGCGAAAAGAGCAGCTTCGCCAGTTTCCAGTCCGGCCGGATGGCGCTGAAAATTTTGTTGTGTTTCACCTGGCCGGCCATGACCGCCTGCTTCACGCCTTCCTGGTGCATCAAGTCGATGGTTTTGCTTAATTCGCCGAGGCTTACCCAGTGCAGCCGTTTGGCAATTTTTTCCAGATCCGCCGACGCCTCTTCCTTCAGCGCGATCACCGCCATGTCGATTCCCTGGCTGCGTGCGCCTTCCAGCACCAGGAAGGGAAACCGCCCGTTTCCCGCGATGAGTCCCCAGCCTGTCGTGTTGGTGTTCGCGTCCGGCATGAAATCAGCAGTCTGGCGTTACTTCACGATGCCGCGCTCGGCGCTTTCGATGAATTTGATCAATTCCTGCACGTCCGCGGAATCGCCCAGCGATTTCCGCATTTCGGCAAGCGCCTGCGTCGTGTTCAGCTTGGCGCGCAACAGCAAACGATAAGCGCACTTCAAAGCCTGTAACCGTTGGGGCGAAAATCCTTTGCGTTCCAGGCCGATTGCGTTGATGCCAAAGCTTTTCGTCTCGCGTTCGGTGACGATTTTGGAAAATGGCGGCACGTCCTGGGTGATCACTGTCGATGCCCCGATGTAAGCGTAGCGGCCGATGCGGCAGAACTGGTGCACCGGGCAAAACGCGCCAATGGTCACGAAATCTTCTACGGTGACATGTCCCGCGAGGGTTGCTCCGTTCACCAGAAGCGCGTTGCTGCCTACCTGGCAATCGTGTCCGACGTGCGAATAAGAAAGAAAAAAATTCTCATTGCCCAGGGAGGTCCGGCCTCCGCCCTTTTGCGTTCCGCGGCTCACCGTCACGTACTCGCGGAAAATGTTGCCATCACCCGCAACCAGTTCGGCGCGTTCACCGCGAAAGGTGTAATCCTGCGGGTCGCCGCCGATCAGGCAGAAGGGGTGAAAGACATTGTTCTTTCCGAATTTCGACGGCCCCTGCACCACGGCATGGGAGTGCAGAACGCAACCTTCGCCCAATTCAACATCTTCAGCTACTATCGCGTAGGCGCCAACTTTGACGCTTTTGCCAAGTTTCGCGCCCGGCGCCACAATGGCTTGCGGATGAATTTCGTGCTTCGTCATTTCGCGGATTTTTCCGCGTTGGTCACAACTTCGCGGTCCACCATCTTGCACATCAGCGTCGCTTCCGCAGCCAATTGCCCGTTCACCGTTGCTTTGCCTTCCAGTTTGCAGAAATCGCCGCGCCATGAGAGCACATTCATCTCCACTTTCAATTGGTCACCGGGCACCACCGGACGGCGGAACCGCGCGCCATCTACTGCCACAAAATAAAGCAGCTTCTTTTCCCGGTCAGGAACTTCCTGCAACAATAACAATCCCCCGGTTTGCGCCATGGATTCGATAATCAACACGCCAGGCATGACCGGCGCTCCCGGAAAATGTCCTTGAAAGTGAGACTCGTTAATCGTGACGTTTTTCACGCCCACGATGCGCTTCAGCCGCTCGATTTCCAGGATGGCATCCACCATCAAAAAGGGATAGCGGTGCGGCAGAATTTTTTGAATTCCGACAGCGTCCAGTATCATTCGTGTTTCCCCGTCTCGCCGCACACCCATTCGGCGGCGCTTGGCTCTTTCCCGGCAAACTTCTAATTATATGCGAAGCTCCGCCCTCCGCGATACGCGCTCTACTGATAAAGTCAACGCCCCTGGCCTGAACGCGAATGCACGTCCAAATTGCAAGAACTTTCCCTCTGCGCGTCTAATTTTGCGCGATTGCTCTGACTGCTGCGCATTGATAGCATCTCCGCACCATGCCAGATTGCCATTCACCTAGAGAATTCCTGCGTTTCTTGAAGGCGCGCTTGCCGGACATGCTCGCGACCCTGCGCCGGTTTGTGACTACGGAATCCCCCAGCCTGGAAAAATC
>Ga0137395_10000891_pt1 | contig 13184 bp, 7 predicted proteins | sample czobulk216metaG_FD_108283 | JGI IMG/M metagenome (GOLD analysis project Ga0137395, IMG submission 108283) | Vadose zone soil microbial communities from Angelo Coast Range Reserve, California, USA - czobulk2.16 metaG | ecosystem: Environmental > Terrestrial > Soil > Vadose zone | place: USA...
GTGTTGAACGCGCCAGCGGCAAGGATGACCTCGCGCCGAGCAAAGGCTCGTCCGGGCGCGCCGTCACGCGCAGCGGGTTCGGGACAGGCGCCATAGAGATTGCGGCCCTTCTGATATTCGATGCCGATCGCGCGCTTGTTCTTGTCGAACAGGACGCGCGTGGCGAGCGCGTCGAACGCGACGCGGAGCCCGTGCCGGCGCATGGCGTCGAGGACGCGCTCGCGCGTCCCTCGCCGCCGCCCCTTCAAGGTCGACGGAGGGACGGCGGTCAGCCCTTCGGTGAGCCAGCCTTGCAAGCGTTCATCGTTAGGGTCTTCCTCGCCGACAACGACGCGCGCCATTCGCTCAAAAAAGCGCTTGAGCTTCCTGCCCGTGCGGACGAGCCAGGCCCCTTCGCCGAAGAGATCGTCGCGGATGGTACCGCGAATGACGCACATGAGCGCGTGATCCCCAAAGGTCTCAGGCGGCAACGGCCGCTCCACGTCGAGCCACCCGCTCCAGCCGTGTCCGGTCGGGTTGACGAGGCCGCTGGTCGCTCGCGCGATAAGCCGCCACACTGGCCGGTGCCGGCAATTCTCGAGGCGCGGAAAATATCTCCGCATGTTCTCGGCGCGCCACGTTTCGTCACCGGTGATTTCCGCGATAGCGTTCCAGTCCGAGTGATGCGGGACCATGAGGATCATGGCGTTGTGCGCGGTGCAGCCGCCGAGGGTTGATGCGCGCGGATACAGGACGCCGTGGTTACCCCAGGCGTCGGCGCCGGGCTTCCGCTCGGCGTCGTTGCCGAAGTCATGGACGCGGAAATTCCACGCCATCGCCTTGTTCTCCGAGGCGAAGGCATGAAAGGCGGGAACGTCATAATCTTCCAGGAGGCGCTCAGCCTTTAGGTCGGCGGGATCGGCGCCGGCCTCGATAATGAGCACGCTCATGCCGGCTTCGGCGAGCCGCGCTGCAACCGTTCCACCGCCAGCCCCGGAGCCGACGACGACGTAGTCGAACGTCTCACTCCCCAGGTCGGCCATCATCAGAAGGTCTTGAGGAATGCGATGAGCGCCCGCTTGTCTTCGTCACCGAGCGGCGGTTCCTTCCCGAAGGCTTTCTCATCGTCGCTGAGATTGTCGGTATTGTTGAACTCGTCCGTGCCGAAGTAGTGGCCGCGGTTCACGACGAAATCGGGGCATTTGAGCAGCGTGCGAAACGGCACTCGCAGCTTCGAGGCCCAGGACAGCATCGAGGCATCGTCGTTCAGGTTGAGACTCGGCCAGTTGAGCTTCGTCTCGAACACGAGCTGGGTAAAGGCGAGGTCATGCGGCAGGCGCTTGCCGAAGGGGATGTCGACCCTCGGCTGGTAGTTCGCCGCGAGATTGATAGGAAGGCCCTTCGGGATTGGCCCAACCCTGAAGTTGCCGTCCTTATCGAACACTTTGCGGAACGGGCTGGCAGGCAACGCGCCAATCAGATTCTGAAGCTCGACTGGAATGCTGCGCTTCGGGATCTCCACGTAGCTGCGGTCAGTCGTACGCACGATATAGCCGTCGAAACCAAGCTCATGTTCCCGCTTCTCCGGCCACAGGAGCTGTTCGATCGAGGCGTCGAAGATCGTCATCCGGCCGTCGACCGAGGGGTCGTCGGAAAACGGCCCGAGCCTGTTGTTGAGGAGGAAGGGCGCGGTCGACCAGATGCTGACAAGCGAGGGGACACGCGTGTAGCCAAGGCCGCCGCTCGGCATCTGATACTGCCAGCGCTCCGCGGTGAACGGATCTTGCACAGTGATTTTGCCCACCGAGGGTAGTGACTTGTAGGTCGCGGAAGAGAAATTGTCCCAGATGTTGCCTCGGATCGCGTTCGTGCCCAGCGGACTGCACGCGTTGGTCCTGAGGAGCGTGACAGGTATGCGCGCGTCGGTCGAAAGATAATTGTCCTTGAGGAAATCGGGCGTCTCGACAATGGCGCGCATTTTGGCCTTGAAGCCGTCGGTCTTGGTGTAGGCCCAGTAGCGCTTGAAGCAGGTGAGATAGTCGGGACCGGAACAGCCGCCAGGCTGAAGCTGCGTCCGCGCTTCATCAGGCAACTTGCTCGAGTGGCAGCGCGCGCAGGTCTCGGCGAAGACCATCTTGCCGCGTTCGATAGTGGCGGCGCCGGCGGTGAGGTACTTATCTCCACCCGGCGCCTGCGAAAGCAGATCCGGCCGGCCCGCCTTGAGCAGGAACTGAGCCATAAAGGGCGTGCCGGCTTCGGTCGCGCGCCAATAGGCGGAGTTCTTTTCGGCGGTCGCAATCTGGATAGGGTCGATGGGCTTGCCGCCGAAGAACGGATTGAAGTGGCGTGTCCATTCTTCGCTGTAGAGACCGATGTTGATGTAGACGCGGTTGAGAGCGCCCATGATGCCGACCGAGTCCGCGCCGTCCTTGAGCACGCGCGGCGACCAAGAGGTATCGGGCGGATCAAAGAAGTCCGGAAGCTGCTTGTTGTTGAGCTCGCCGCCCTTCAGCGTCTCCCTGCCCCAGAGCTTGCCTTCCGCAAGGCGCGGCCCCAGCAGATAGACCGCGTTCATGGTGCGCGGATTATTGATGTAGTCGGTCGAGACGAGGGACGTATCCATCGTGCCCGGCGGATAGGAATGCACGAGCTGATAGAACAAGCTCCTGGGGTCCGCCTGGTAGACGAACACGCGATCCATCCAGAGATTCTGGGCGCCGACCGTGGAGTTGAGATCGGCCCATTGCGGTTGGGCTGGATTAGCGGGCGGGTGGATCGGGCTCAGACCCACATGGCAGAAGCCGCAGGCCATACCGACGCGATAGGGGCGCACGAGATTGGGATCGTCATAGTAGTCCCGGTCGCTGTAGTAGCGCTCCGGATCCCACTTGTCCTTCGCGGCCTGATTGAAATCGGGATTGGGAAAAAGGCGCAGGCCGATAATGCCGGTGGCGTAGCCGAAATAGGAGCCGACCGGCAAGGCCGAGCCCTCCTTGAAGGTCGTGCCACGCGAGCCGATCTTGACGCCCGGATATTTCGTCTCGTCCTCGAAGGGGTCGGGCGGACAGTTTGCTCCGCGCACGTCAAGCCAAAGGCCGAACCGCTTCGGATCGGGTCCAGTCGGCTTCTCGAAGCACGGTTCGTTGATCGCGCCAAGCCAATGCCAGCGCGAGTCGCGGTCGCAGCGCTGGCCGTCGCAATAGGTCTGGCTCGGATGCGAGGTAATGATCTTGAGGAGATCGAAGGTCGCGAGGCTGTCCTTCGTCATACGGTCCCAGAAGCGATCGTTGCCGCCGGTCCAGACGAGCCACATGTTGCGACCCTTGACCTCGTCAGGCGTCAGCTGAACGCCATTGTCCACGTCGTGGAAGAAGTCCTCATTCGCCTGCGGGAAGGTCGCTTCTGGGCGGCCCGCGCGCTGCGCCTCGTCAAGCGGAGCTGGCGGCGCTGCGGATGCAACGGACGGCGCGAGGAAAAGAGCAACAAGGAGCGCCGTGCCTCTCGTCAAAGCCAACCTTCGCATGCCCGCCTCCTTGGCCGAAAGTCTGATGACGATTTGGATCGCCGCGCCGGAGCGGCGGACGGAGTCCATTTTCGCCTCAATCTTGCTCGTTTCCGATTCGCGCGCAATAGCCGTTCGCGAGCTTTCGTGAGGCTTGGAATCGTAGCCACGCGACGGCGCGGCCGCTTTTGCTTTCCGTCGCGCTTGTGGCAAACTGAAAGCGACAAGACGATGGCGTGGCGGGACCGCCGGCGGGAAGCGTCTTAGAGAGTCGGTCGTCCCACCGCTCGTTCTTCGGTGGCGAACATGGAGCGGCGGCGATGCTTCTTAGGTTCCTTCATCGCCTTCTAGAAATCTTCCTGCATCTCGAGCGGCGGATCGAGCAGCCGTTCCTGCGCCCCGCCTTCAACGCGGTCTTTCGCATGCCAATGGCGTACGTGCTGACGGCGCTCATCAACGTCGGCCGCAGCCGCGAGAACGTGGGGCTCGCGGAGGAGACGCCGCAGCTCGGCGAGGACGATGACGTGCAGACGATGATCGACGAGATGCGCCGACATCTCGTGCGCGATTTTCCACGGGGCGGCTTTGAGCGGGCGGGCAACACCAAGACGCATGGCCTCGTGCGCGGCGAACTCAGGATCCACGACGGCCTGCCCGAGAACCTGCGCAAGGGGCTTTTCGCGACGCCGACAACCTATCGATGCTGGGTGCGCTTCTCGGGGCCCGGCCCGCATATTGAGCCCGACATCAACGATGTCGGCTTCGCCAGCATCAGCGTGAAGGTCATGGGCGTTCCTGGCGAAAAACTGTGGGACGACGAGAAGCACACGCAGGACTTCACGAGCGTGTGCACTCCGACCTTCGTCACGCCAAGCGTGAAGGCAAACGCGCGGCTGCAATATTGGAGCCGGCGACATTTGCCGGTCTTCTATTTTTTCGATCCGCGCAATCTGCACCTCCTCGACTTCATGATGCAGGGATTGTGGAACGAGACGCAGACAAACCCGCTTGGGCAGACCTACTATTCCTGCGTTCCCTATCTCATGGGGCCTGGGCAGGCGATGCAGTACAGCTTGTGGCCGATGACGAAGGTGCCGAAGAGAATTCCTGGCCTGCCGTTCCGCCCGGCCGACAACTACCTTCGGGACAACATGGTCCTCACTCTCGAGCAGACCGACGTCGAGTTCGAAATGCGCGTCCAGCTACAGGCCGATCCCTTCCTCATGCCGATCGAGAACAACGCGGTGCTCTGGCCGACGCAGCTTTCGCCACGCGCTCCGGTCGCGACCCTGCACATTCCGAAGCAGAAGTTCGACGATCCCGACCAGCTCGCCTTCGCGCGCTATCTGCGTTTCAATCCCTGGCATTGCCTGCCGGACCATCGCCCGCTCGGCAACCAGAGCCGGGCGCGCAAGCGCATGTACGACGAGCTCGCGACGTTCCGACAGAAAATGAACGCGGTGACTCATGTCGAGCCGACCGGCGACGAGGTTTTCGGGCCTGAGAGGGACGCGCAGCGAACGCCGGAGGCAGTGGAGTCATGGGCGCGCGGCGCCCCACGAGGCCACCGGGGTTGAAAACTTCGTCCGCGGACGAACAACAGCGAGCGCCTATCCGCTCGCGATCCATTTGAGCGCTGCGAGCCCCGGCAGGAAGAAATAGGCGCCGCCCTTGACGGTGACGAACTGCGGCAGGCCGACTGCGCGGCGACAGGCAGGCTCGGCCCCCGGGCGGGTGAAAGTGTCGGTGCGCTGCGGGGTCGCGCTCACCGGAGGAACCGGAAACGGTGTGCGGTTGCCGAGCAGCGGGTCCTGCTCGCCGGTTAGGCTCGCGAACTTCGAATTCGCGAGCCACGCACCTTGCACGAACTCGAACTGGCGCGCGATGTGGGCGTTCAGGCAGATGAATTGTAGGCCCGCCTGCGGATCCGGCGTGGAAGGGTTCGGAGCCGCCGCAAGATCGATCTTCTTGCCGTATTCACGTCCGCGTCGAAGAATCCTGTGGAAGCGCGCGGAGGCGATCGCGTCATCCTCGCGCCGGAAGTAAGGCCAGACTGTCGTGTTCGCTTCCCAGGGCATGGTGGAGGATGTCGGCTTCGTGAGGCGGCGGGTCGTCAGGCCCAGCGTCACCAGCAGATTGTCAATCGAGCCTTCCTCGCCCGCCGGCGCGTCGCCCGTGCGCGGATTGGCGCGCCGGATATGCGCTCCGATCGGACAGGAGAGGCCATCCGGATCGGCGTCGAACACAAAGCCGTTGACGCCGCGTTTGCCCGGATCGACACCCGGCAAGGCCAAGCCGGTTTCGAAATCATCGAGCGGGGCGCCATTCATGCGCCGGCCGACCATTGATTCGGCGAACGACTGTGGGTCTGCCCCAGCGTGCGCGGCGGCTTTGGCGACCCAGCGCCAGAAGCCCAGGACATCCTGCGCCATCTGGCGAAGGACGAGATAGGAGCCGTTGCGTCCGAGATCATGCACACCCCCTGTACCGGGCGGCAGCAGCTGGGCGTTTCGCTCGCTCGGAGCCAGCTTTGGAGACTCCGCCGGAAAGCCGTATTCGTTGGAGTAGCCGAGCAGGATTTCGCCGAGCGCTATAATGTTCGTATAGGCGCGATCTGCCTTCGTGCCGGGCGTCCGTGTGCGATCCCAATCGAAAGTCGGCTGCGAAACGCCGTCTACGAAGCCGAACGGCTCGACGTCCCCCATCTGGGACGTATGCAGGGTCTCAATCGCCGCAAGCCCGTTGCGCTCAACCGCGTCGCGGGCTTCGCGTTCAAGATCGTCGATCCGCTCCGGCGTGGCGAACAGCATCAGCAGGACATGAGGTTCGCGCTCTCCGACCCCCCAGCTCCAGTTCGCTGGTGCATTGGGGCCGATGTCGCCAAGTCGCCGCGAACGATTCGCGCTGCCACTCATGCCCTCGACGAATTCCGCATTGAAACGCTGAACGATCGGTTCCGCGATGCCGAGCGCCCGCAAGCCGGCCGCGGTGATCGCGACCTGCGTGGCCTCCGAGACGTGAGAGTTCAAGTCGTCGACGCAGGCGGGCTTGAGCGCACCGAGCCCGCGCCGCGCGGCGGGCGCGTCGACCACCCGCAAGAGGAGATAGCTCGCGCCGGTCAGCGAGCCGAAGGCGGTGTAAGCGATGGCTTGAATGTCGGTACGTTCGACGTCACGGCGGATCATGGCGGCGCCTCGTCAGATTTCGGCGAGCCAGCGCCGTATTTCGTCGTCGCTCATATCTGCCTTTTCGAACCCGTTGCGGATACGCGTATTGCGCGCGAGGTCGCGCGCGGTGAGGCCGGGGTAGGCCTTATACCAGACGTCGGTTGGAATCTGATGGCGCCGCTGGAAGCGCTTGAAGTCCTGCTCGCGCCACGCGCCTTTCTTGATGAGCCAATCGGTCTGCGGATAGGCGATCGCGCTCGAAAACGCGAGGTTCAGCCCGAACCCAGCCTTGTTGATGAAGTCGTCCATGTAGGCTTCGTGGTCACCGTCGTAATTGCTGCAAAAGAAGGCTCTGCGGTGCCCGTCGAGAAGGACCCAGTGGGCAAAATGAATGGTGCCGATGCGCCCGAGCCCGCCACGCGTGAAAATGTGTCGCGCCGCCCAATTGATCACATAGAGGATGACCAATTCGAGACCGGCTCGAAATCGGCCCGGCTTAATCGAGCCCATAGCAGTGTATTGGTTTGTGACGTCATGATCTTCGATGAGGCGCAGTTTCGCCACCCACTCCGCGTCATACGAGTTTTCGACGATGGGGTCGGTGAGTTCGCGGCGACGGAGTTCAATGGCGACTAGGATGAGCGCGATCGCGGCGGCAAGGATCGTCACAAACGGGAGGAAGATCAGGAGGAGGGCGGCGACGACAATCGGCGCGAGGAAGTGGAGAAGGTTCCTGTTGCGCCACTCGCGTGGAGTCGGCGGGATCGGCGTCAGCGACGCTTCCGTACGAACGGCACGGCGCAACTCCTCAAGCATGGCTTGAGGCTCGCGAGCCGAGACACGCGGCAGAGCTTCGCGCAGGAGTTCCCTCAACTGCGCTTCCTCGCGTGCCTGCACGACCGTCCGCCCGACCCAGTTGACGTAGGACGCGGAGGCGCCGACGCGATGCATCGTCATCCAGCGCTCGAGGTCGGCGTTCGCATCGAAGTCTGCACAGAGGCCGAACGCCTGTCTTAGGGACTGACATTGCTGTGCGATGCGCTTCATGAGCGCCCTCGCGTCGCCGTCGCAGTCGACCATGAGGCAGAAATAGGTCGGCTCCGTCTTAGGCAATTGCGGATAGGGCGCACGGTCGCCGAGCGTGTGGTCCTCGAGCACGACGAGGCGGGCGAAATGGATCGTATCGAATTCCCCGAAAGGAAAGATCGCGTTTGCCGGGTTGGCCGTGCCCGCGAAGCCGGGGAGCGTCATCGTCGCAAGAAGCGTGCGCAGCGGCGCGACCCGATCGTCGGGGATCGCCGCCACTATAATGAGATTGTCCTGCGGCGTCATAGCGCCTTGCCGAGCCTCGAGCGCCCCGTCCTGGCGCCGCCACGCACGCTTGAGTAAGCGGGCCGCATCACGCCGCCACTCCCGTCCTGCGGAAATCGAGCGAAAAGTCGATTAGCCGTTTTGCATCCCAGTAGACTTTGCCGAGATAGAGCCCCGACTCGATGAGGCGGATTTCGTCGCGAATGTGCTCGGCGACAAGCGAAGTCTCCGAATAATCGAGAACGATGCACTCCTTTCCGTCAAGCCAGCTGGATGCCTTGTACACGCGCGCGACGATGGCCTTGATGCCGAAGGGGAGAATCTCGTTGCGCAGAAATCCGGCCTTCGCGTCGAATACTTTTCCTTTCCAGGCGAAGATGTTGATGAGCGCCGCGATCGGTGGGCTGAAGATGGTGCCGGGCGCTATGATCGCCGTGCCTTCGGCCTCGCCGTCGGGAATCGGCCCGGCCTCGCGAGCGCTGAACAGCGCGTCGAGGTCAGCCTGCGACATCCCCAGCAACTGTTTCGGATCGAACCCCATGGCTCCCTCCGCTGTCTAATCGAAAAGGGCTATATCTCCTTGCCTAGATCGGCCCATCGCGCGACCATCGCCGCCGCTTGCTTTCCCCCGCCGTTCGCGACCCTAGGCCTCAGGAGAGCTTCGTCGATCGCGCCCAGCGCCTCCTAGCAGCGATCGAAAACCGTCCTGACCGTTGCTCCAGCAAAACACGTCGCCGCCGCCGAAGAAATGGTCCACCATGTGAAACTCCAGCGCAGATAGACTCCAACATTCCTCGCTGAAGAATTCGTCGGCTGTCGACTTGTGTGGAAACGATGGATTCCTCCTCTTATATTCAGGATATAATCTTTCTCGTCGCCCGTCACGGAAGATTTAAGTAGAGCCAGGCCCTGGCTCCATGGGCGTATAGGACGGTCCTGGCACCAGCCTGATCGAGGGTGATGCCAACAAGAGCCGTTCGATCCCTGGTTCTGAGTGGAATAAGAATATCCGCCCCGAATGAGCCAGAGCCGCGGCGAAGAATTGCGCCAGCGTGTGTCCCCTAACGGTTCCGGCAGCAAGCTTCGGCATCATCTTCGGAAGCTGTTCCTCATTTTGCCCCGCCGATGCCCGCGGGGCCGGATCAGGCATTCCGTGGGCCGAAAAATGGCCATCAACACGACTATCGCGGTGCGCTGCAACCCAACGCTCGATCGCCCTCCGGCCGGCGTCCGTGATGTGGATACGCTCAACCGTGCTCATCAAGCTGCGGCAGCAAATAATGCCAATTGCGTGCGACAATGCCGATCGACGGTGGCGTGTTGACGTGGCCTTCGTCAATCTGCCGCTCCGCTTTGAGAATGTTCGCGGCCGTCGACGCGCTCACCCTCTGGCCAGTGATGTCCCCGCGATCCGCTCCAAGGCATCGGTACGCAGCTGCACTTTGTACCTTCGTCGGCGCGCCAGGTTGCGAAGGAATTTTGGTATAAAGAACGGCGCGATGACCATGCTGATCGGTGCTGCCACGAACAATGCGAACAGCATCGGAACAACGCGACGCGACAGCCAGCCGTATACCGCGACCGCGGCCCGGTTAGTTCGAACCCGACGCACAATAGGATCGGTCCAGGTGCTCGTCGGCACTTTCTCGTGAACTTTCGTCGCATTGCCGGGGGCATTAGGCGCGATACGACGCCAGGCATATTCGGCGCGGACGAATACCTGCTCCTGCAGCAATTGGCTCTTTCTCACAAAAAGCCAAAGTACCGAGAGGCCGCAAAGGAGAAATATCGATGGGTGATTTCCGAACGATTGGAGCCAGACGGTCACCCAGGCGGGGAAAAGCTGCTCGTTAATGGTCCATTGCAAGGCGCGCCCGATCTGATGGGTGACAGCGCTCCAGCCCGGGATATGACTCGCCTGGTCGGCCATCCAGGCAAGCCAAGAGATGGGAGCTGTCAGAGCGACATAGGCCGTCGGGACGGTTGCGCTGAGCCATTCCGAAGCCGGCGTCCAGACGTGATCGGCCAGCCAGTCGAACAGCGGAAGTGCCCCAAGCACGATCGTCAGGGCCACTGTAAAGAAATAGGCGACGCGCCTGCGAAACACCGCATCCCTCACCAACTCCATGTCGTGCGCACGACCCTTGATATCTGGCGCCGACTCGACCGGTGGGCGGGCGGCCAGAACCGGCGGGTTTTCCGAGCGGCCGCACAGTTCATAGCCACGGGCCTTCCTCGAAATACACACAGGCGCATAGGCGACCTGCCACCGGCGGATCCGCTCAAGCACGCTTTCGTGTACCTGGACGTGCGCAACGGTCACGCCATGATCGGGGTCATCGCACAGGCTGTCCATATCACGGGGGCCGTATCGATAGTATCCGGAGCTCCCGGAACGTGAATCGTACTGCGCGCCATGCGGATCGGCTCGATCGTTGTATTCGGTCCGCAGGTCCGGATAGAACCTCAATCCGCACTGGGCCGCTTCGTCCATGATCCATTGCAACGTGACATAGGCGAGGCCATCGTCCGGATAGCCGCCACCGACATTGGCATGAACACCAGCAAACCAGACCTGCGAAAGCCGCTCAGGGCTCTTGGCCGGGTCCGTCCACAGAACCGGCCTGAACGTCGGTCTTTCGTCGTCGAGCGACAATGCATGGCAGACGCGATCGACATAATCGGACAGCCCTCGGTCCGCGAGCGTCATTGGCCAGACGTAGCGGTCGATGCCCTCCTTGAGCTCATCGACCGGCATGCCATAGGCATCCACCGTATCCCACACCCCCATGAACGCGATGCGCGGGAAATGGTGCTCGAAATTAAAGCTGACACGGTTCGCAGTTTGTCCTGTCTTCCAGCCGCCAAGGATGCGTCCGGCGAGCAGCCAGGGCCGGGTCGCGGTCGCACGACGTGCGACGTCCCGCTTGTATTCGGCATAGGCGAGCTTGACGCGCTCTTCGAGTTCGCCCTCATTCGGCGCGGTAACGACGCCACACCGCAGCACGAGTCCCGCAAGGATGCGCACCGTGAACGCACCGCGACTGAAGCCGAACAGAAAGATGTTGTCGCCCGGCTTATAGTTGCGGCATAGAAAGCTATAGAGGTTCTTCACGTTAGCAGCCACGCCAATGCCGAGCGCCAGCCCCAGCAGCTGCAATGGCTTGAATGTCTCGGTGCCGACGCCATTGTCGTAATGCACGACCTGTTGGAGCGCACCGGCCGGCGCCGTTCCGATGTCGACTGCTTGGTAGAGGCGCCAGACGTTCGTCTTGAACGGGCTCGACGCGCTATTTCCGGTCCCGTCCGCCAGCAAGATGATATTCTTCGCCACCGTTCCCCCTCTAAATGTGCCGGAAGAATCTCCGTTCTCGTCACGCAGCTCGCAATGTGCCCGCCTGGCTCCGCGCATGTCAGGCACAGCCAGGGTTAAGTGTGCTGCAAGCGCTTGCCTCTCTCTCAGTAGAAATCTTAGTGCGCCGGGCAGCGTCCAAGGTTCATGTTCAACCGAATTCGTTTGCGCCTTTCAGCGCTGCAAGACCGGGAGATGGCTCGCAAGTCAGCCACGTGAGACGAAAATAGCGTCTCAGTAGAGCCGACTTTTATATTTTAAGACGGCATTGTCTCTAGGTCTAAAAACCTAACGAGACAGTGGGCCGGGACAACGACCGTTATTGGATACGCGTGGGTTAGCTCGACCGATCAGGACGTCACCATTCAAGAGACGGCTTTGCGTGCGGCCGACTGCGAGGCTATCCGAGCTGAGAAGCGCAGCGGTACGACCACAGAAGGCCAGGAAGAATTGCGCACGGTGCTCGATTTCCTGCGCAAGGGTGACGTTCCGATGGTCACCCGGATCGATCGCCTCGCCCGCAGCATCGGCGATCTTTAGGACATCGGAGGAACGCGTCGTGCCAAACGTTTCGCCTCCTCAAAAGACTCGTCGCAAAATGGGTCAACTACGAACAGTTATGGGATTTGAGGGGATGATTTCCTTGGAAAAATCGACGGTCGAGTTGAGCACTCCAACTGAGATTTTACGAACAGTCGACGAAAATCCCTCCCGGGATACGTCGACCGAACGCTCAGCTTCGCACCCCGCGAGCATCTGACGCCCGGCGAGGTCGACGCTCTGATTGAGGCGGCCAAGAAGAACCGGCGGGGCCATCGGGACGCTACGATGATTATGGTCGCCCGGCACGGACTGCGGGCTGCCGAGGTTTGCGACCTCCGTTGGGATCAGGTGGACTTTGACGGAGCGGTGCTCCACGTTCGCAGGGTCAAGAATGGCACGTCCTGCACCCATCCCCTTCAAGGTAGCCTTGCGACGGCTGCTGAGGGAAAGCCCGTCGTCGCCGTATGTCTTCGTCAGCGAGAGGCGGGCGCCATTCACGACCGGTGGCTTTGCCAAGATGATCGAGCGGGTTGCCCGCCTTAGGCTCGGCCTTGAGCTGAAGGCTCACCCGCACCTGCTTCGCCATGCCTGCGGCTATGCGCTGGCCAACAGGGGGCACGATACCCGGGCGATTCAGGGGTGGTTGGGGCACCGCTCGATCACGAGCACGGCGGTGTACACGGCCTTGGCGCCGAATCGATTCAAGGATTTCTGGAGAGACTGAACCTCGGATGGATCGTTTCCCAGGGGCACACGGGACGGGCTGCCTAAAGATTTGGGGTGGAGGAGGACGAAAGTCGCTGGCACCGCTGTTGTTTACGCCCTGGCTGGCGACGACCCAGCCCCCGATCAGTCCCAGAATGAGCCACGCGATGAGACACATATTGCCTCTCGCCACAAAAACTCTGCGTGACGCACATTCGTTCCGAAGCTGGTGTCGCAGTGTCGAACTTAGGTGGTTGCCACAGCCATAGCCATGGCGCTCGGCATCGTCCGGGCGAGCGTCTATCGGGTGTTGGAAGCCGGATCGGTTCAGGGATTTCTGGCGGGAGCTAGTCGTTCGCTTCAACCAATTTCGCCTGACGGCCCGAAAAGCGGGGCTGCTCGCAAGCGAACCGGGTCACGCTCACCAAGTTTTGCCGCTGCGATAACCGACATTACAACCTCGGTTCACGAGGGGCGGTCACGACGAATTCTGTGCCGAGGTCAGGACGGTTCACCTCGATCGTGGCGTTCAACTGCCGCGAAAGTGCGCCAAGGATGCGCATCCCAAGCCCCGGTGCGGAGCGGAGTTCGAAATTCGTTGGGAGCCCCTGACCTTCGTCGCGCA
>Ga0137395_10000892_pt1 | contig 13178 bp, 9 predicted proteins | sample czobulk216metaG_FD_108283 | JGI IMG/M metagenome (GOLD analysis project Ga0137395, IMG submission 108283) | Vadose zone soil microbial communities from Angelo Coast Range Reserve, California, USA - czobulk2.16 metaG | ecosystem: Environmental > Terrestrial > Soil > Vadose zone | place: USA...
CACACTGACGGCAATCGCTTACGCCCAGTTTGGCCATGCTTCCTATTGGTCCTGCATCGCGGAGGCGAACCCGGCCATCCGCGACGCCAATGTCATCTACAAAGGCCAGTCGCTGCTCATCCCCGGCAGTTGCAAACCCTAGGGATTCATTAGGGTGCTCCTCATTTCGCAATCTAAATAAGATATGAATTAGCTTCAGGATTTGGGAGCCCTTCCTGTTTTTGGAAGAGCAGCGTCAGGAATCACTCCATGTAGCCCTCTACGTTTCTGTAAGCTATTGAATTCGTTGTCTTTCCTCAGGAATGTACTTTATCCAATTTCTGGCATGGTGATTGCGAAACCAACTTGGGGGGCAAATACCCTTTGACAGACCGCCCTTATCCGTTGGGTTCAAAGGCCTCGAACCGTGCCCGCTTTGCGCTGGCTGGGTACGCGGTCAACAATCCAACCTTCCTAGCCCCAAGCCTTGATTGGCGCCTGCAAAAGTACAGTTCCACCTGGAGGAACAGAATGACGGCTGCTGAAATGAAGAGTTCATCGCTCGCTCGGAAAGTCTGCTCGCACTTCTTACTCTTGGTCATGCTCTTGGCAGGACTCGGCAGCACAACGATGGCGCAGTCTACCGCCGCATTGAATGGCACAGTGACGGACGCCACGGGGGCGGTCGTTCCAAACGCCAAGGTGACCGCGACAAATCAGGCGACGGGAATCGAATCGGCGACGCAAACCGACACGGCCGGCGCATATTTTTTCCCGACGCTGGCGATCGGCACCTATCGCGTTCAGGTCACGGCTCCCAGTTTTCAGACGGCTGTGATTTCGAACCTCAAGCTCGATGTGGCGACTACCGTCACCCAGAACGTTCAACTAAAAGTTGGCGAGGCCACGGAGAAGGTCGTTATCATCGCCGAAGCTGCGCTTGTTGATACCACCACGACCGGCGTGGGGCAGGTTATCAACGATAAGACGGTGCAGGAGATTCCGCTAAATGGCCGCCACTTCACGGATCTCAGTCTGCTGACAACCGGCACAGTTACGCCACCCGCCAACGGATTCCTGTCGGCCCCGCTTCGTGGCCAGGGTTCGTTCGCAATCAACACCGCAGGTCAGCGCGAAGATACGACTAATTGGCTGGTCAACGGCATCAACCTGAACGACAACGTGCAGAACCAGATTACCTTCCAGCCGCCGATTGACACGCTGGCAGAATATAAGATCGACAACTCAACCTTTCCGGCGCAGTACGGAAGGAATGCGGGCGCTATCGTTAACTTGGCCACATTGTCCGGCACAAATGAATATCATGGCGAGCTATTTGAGTTCTTCAGGAATAGCGCTCTGGACGCGAGGAACTTTTTCAATCCTATTTTGACTACCTCTGGCAGGTTCAATCCTCAAGCTCCGTTCAAGCGCAACGATTTCGGCGCCAGTTTCGGCGGCCCCATCAAGAAAAACAAAGTATTCTTCTTTCTCGCCTACGAGGGACTCCGGCAACATCAAAGCCTTACCGTCGCCTCCAGCCGGGTGCCCAGCCAGAACGAAAGAGCGGCCGTGACTTCTCCGGCTATTCAGAAAGTTGTTGCTCTTCTCCCTGCCGCCAATCTCGTTGGGACTGGCAATCCCGCGGACCCGGCTACGTTCAACGCTTTTACTGGCGGAACAGTTGCTAACGTCTCTCTCAATCAAGGGTCGGCCGACTTGGATGTGCAATTGTCGGACAAGGATCGCATCCACGGTTACTACGTTGTCCAAAAGGACCTCCGCCAGGAGCCAACCTCCGGGGGAGCGATCGCTTCGAACATTCCCGGGTACGGAGACACTCGCGACGGCTTCCGGCACCTGATGACGCTCAGCGAGGATCACGTTTTTGGACCCTCACTGACGAATACGGTCCGTCTAGGCTTCAACCGCATCCACCTGACGTTTACGCCCAATGCGCTGCTGGACCCGACGGCTTTCAACATCACCATGCCAGCGGGCGCTCCAGTAGCCTCGGGATTGCCCTTCTTCAACATTGGAAATGCCCTGGGCTTTGGTGGGCCAACAGGCGAGCCGCAGGGACGCGGCGACACAACAGCTGTTTTGAACGACGGATTGAGCTGGCTCAAGGGCCGTCATACCTTCGATTTCGGCGGCGAGATCCGCCGCGCGTACAACAACAATATCGCCTTTAACGTTGGAAGCTTCACTTTCAACGCCACGGGAGGGGCTGGCGGTCCGAGCGCCATGCAAAACTTCCTTAACGACGCTGCTTCTGCGTTCACTGTCCAACTCGGCTCCGGGAACGACAAAATCCTACAGCCGTCTTATGACGCATTTGCGCAGGACAGCTTCAAGTGGAAGCCCAACTTCAGTGTCAACATCGGCTTGAGATACGCCTGGAATTCTTCGCCGTCCGAGACTGCCAGTCATTTTACCCAGTTCGATCAGACAACCGGCACATTGGTTCCAGCTGGTCAGCCGTATCATACGAACAACAAAAACTTCCAGCCTCGCGTGGGCTTCGCATGGGACCCTTTTAAGAATGGAAAGACCTCAGTTCGGGCCGCCTACGCCATAATGTCGCAGGACCCGACGACTAACATCGTGTTGGGTTTGAGCGGTAACCCGCCCTTCGCTATTCCTATCTCCGCTAGTTCAGGGGTTATCACTGTTGAGAATCCAGGAGCCTCGCTTGCGGGAACGAGCCTGGGTCCGGCCGCGATCAATCCCAATTTCAATGACATGTATGCTCAGGACTGGAACCTTACCATCGACCGCCAGTTGACTCCGAGCATGGGCCTGAGCGTGGCTTACGTTGGATTGAAGGGCACGCACCTTCAGCTGAATCAGAACATCAATCAGCCCTTGGTGACCAACGGCATCTATGGTTCCACGCGGCCCTTCCCGACGCTTCCGGCCACGAGTCCCATATTGCCGTCACAGTGCACGGCTCCGCATCCGGCTTGCACTCTCGGCACCATCAACCAGGTGAACAGTAACGGAAACTCGAACTACAACGCCCTGTGGGTCACTCTCAACAAGCACTTCTCCCGCGGGTTGCAGTTCCTGACCTCCTACACCTATTCGAAGTCGCTCGATTACAATTCTTTGTCTTCTAACGAAACGTACATCCTGCAAAATGCCTATAACCCGCGCGGGGATTACGGCCCGTCTGAGTTCGATGTCCGGCACCGCTTCGTCCTGAGCGGATTTTACCAGCTGCCGTTCAAAGCAAACCGCCTTGTGGGTGGATGGGAGGTCGGTACCGTCGTCCAGGCGCAGACCGGGAACCCACTAAATCCAACCATGTCAATCAACCCGGGTGTCAGCCTAACCGTTCGCCCGAACGTTACCGGGCCCATCAAGATCACGGGAGATCCCGCGGATTGGTTCGGGCCGCTTGCGACAACCACAACGCCGGCGTTTTTTGCCTCGGAGTTCTCATCCCCTTGCGCTGTTGGCACCACCGGGACATGCCATCCCGGCAATCTGGGGCGGGACTCGGTGACTGGGCCGAGCTTCGTCAACACCGACTTCTCTGTCATCAAGAACACCAAGCTGACGGAGAAGGTAAACCTGCAATTCCGAGGAGAGTTGTTCGACGTTTTCAACCATCCTAACTTTGGAAACCCGGGGCTCACATTCAGTCCCACAAGCACAACCTTTGGCGTGATTACCAGCACGCGATTCCCAACCGGCGACTTTGGCTCAGCGCGTCAAATTCAGTTCGCCTTAAAGCTCAAATTCTAAAAGCTGATCAACCTAAACTACATTTGAGGGCGGGCTTCGGCTCGCCCTCTTTTTGCTACTGCTGAACGTTGCGGATTTCTCGCCTACCCTCTCAAATTACGGTTTTCGGATACAATAGAGGACGGGATTGAGAACTTTTCTGCGAGGCCCAGGTGATTCACGCGAACGTCTTTCATAACGACGAACTGCTGCCCATCGAGAAAGTGCGGCTTTCTCCCGGGCAGGCGGGGCTGATCTGCGGATGGGGTATTTTCACCACTCTGCGCATCTCGCGCGGCGAGGCCTTTGCCTACGAGCGCCACTGGCGCCGGCTGGAAAAGGACGCCGGAATCACCCGTCTGCCGATGCCCTACACCGCAGCCAAGGTGCGCGTCCATCTTCACGAAGTCATTCGCGCGAACAAAGTGACGGAAGGCTGCGTACGTGTTTATCTGGTTTACAACACCGTCGGTGTCTGGCAGAGCGACGAAAAACACCCACAAGTGGATTTGATCATTTACAGCGCCGGCCTCCCCGAGCATAGCGATACCGTTCGCCTGGCCCTCCGTGAACAGGGCCGCCACGCCGCATCGCCCATGTCCGGCGTGAAGAGTATCTCCTGGTTGAACAATGTCTGGGCCGTGGCCGAAGCTGTCAAGGAAGGTTTTGACGAGGTCGTCATGCTCAACGAGCGCGGCGAAGTTGCGGAATGCACTTCGGCAAACATATTTGCTGTCAAGAACGAGAAGATTCTCACGCCGCCGCTGAACTCCGGCTGCCTGGAAGGCGTCACCCGCGGTATCCTCATGGAAATCGCGCCGGAAGCTGGCGTTTCTGTCGTGGAGCAGGCGCTTCGCCCCGAAGACCTTTACTCCGCCGATGAAGTTTTCATCTCTTCGACCAACCGGAATCTCATTAGCGTGGGCGAAATCGCAGGCAACAAACTGCACGCTCCCGGACCTGTTTGCGAACGCTTGAACGATCTTTTCGACGCCTACGTCGCTGAGTACGTCTCGCGGCGGCTGGCCTCGGCCGCGCGATAATTTACGACATGGCACTTCACCAATGATTCGGCGAATTCAGCTCTAGATGTCTAGCGATACAAATCTGACTGCCATTCGTACAGCGGCGCCCCCAGACACCGGCGACAAAACCGTCTTCAAGATTCTTCTCACTATCAGTTTCTGCCACCTTTTGAACGACACGCTGCAATCGCTGATTCCCGCGATCTATCCGCTTATCAAGAACTCCTTCCATCTTGACTTTGGACAGGTGGGCTTGATCGCCCTCACGCTGCAAGTGACCGCTTCCATTCTGCAGCCGCTTGTCGGCCTTTACACGGACCGCCGCCCTCAACCGTATTCCCTTGCGGTGGGCATGGGCGTTAGCCTGGCCGGGCTGCTGGCTTTGGCGCTGGCCCCCAGCTACGCGACTGTTCTGGCGGCTGCGGCGCTGATGGGCATTGGTTCGGCCGTCTTCCACCCTGAATCCTCACGCGTGGCGCGCATGGCCTCCGGCGGGCAGCACGGCATGGCACAATCGCTTTTCCAGGTGGGCGGCAACGCGGGTTCCGCGCTCGGGCCGCTGCTCGCCGCCTTTGTACTGACCAAGGGACAATCGAGTCTCGCGTGGTTTTCGTTTCTGGCTTTCTTCGGGATTGTGCTGCTCGCCAACATCGGCACCTGGACGAAGCATCACAAATCCTATTCCACAAAAACGAGCAAGCTCGATTCCGCGCACGTTGCTGCCGGGTCTCTCGTGCATCCTCATGTGGAATTGCCGGCTGGCAAGATCGCGATCTCTCTTGGGATTCTGGTGGCCCTGATGTTCTCGAAATTTTTCTACCTGGCCAGCCTCATGAGCTATTACACGTTTTATCTGATGAGCAAATTCCACGTATCCCTGCAGAGCGCTCAACTCCACCTATTCATTTTTCTCGGCGCCGTCGCCGCGGGCACCATCGTTGGCGGCCCTGTGGGCGACAAGATCGGCCGCAAATACGTCATCTGGGTTTCCATTCTCGGAGTTCTGCCCTTCACTTTACTGCTGCCCTATTCCAATCTTCTCTGGACGACGGTTCTCAGCGTCATCATCGGCTTGATTCTGGCGTCCGCCTTCTCCGCCATCCTTGTGTACGCCCAGGAACTGATGCCTGGGCGTATCGGGGCCGTCTCCGGCCTGTTCTTCGGCTTCGCCTTCGGCATGGGCGGCATCGGCGCGGCGCTGCTCGGCAAGCTTGTGGATCTAACCAGCCTGAATTTTGTCTACTACCTCTGCTCGTACCTGCCCGCGATCGGCATCCTCACCGCGTTCTTGCCGAACCTAGAACCTGCGAAGACCAAGCCGGGCTCCCCGCTGAAGGCGACCGCATAACATTAGGCGCAGCCTTCCCGCACTAGACCTCTCTCCAGTCTCCACGTGCTACAATTTGCACACTGGGACGTACCCATGCCCGACAGCGTACCTCTAGCCGGTGAAGCCGTTCTCGAAGTCGTCTCCCCGGACGGCGCGCGCCGCTTTGCACGCATCACGCAAACCCCTTTCATGATCGGCCGCGGAGTGGAAACCGGCAACCATTTGCAGCTCTCCGATCGCCGCATCTCCCGCAACTGCGCCGCGGTGGTCATTGAAGCCAATCGTTACTACATCGAGGATCGCGGCCAGCGCCGTGGACTCTTTGTGAACGGGGAAAAAGTGGAGAGCCGCGGGCTGCAGGACGGCGACTCCATTACCTTCGGCCTCGACGACTCTTACGAAATCGTCTTCCGCTCTTCCAAGAGTTCGGACGAAGATTCCCTTCCGCAGCTTCTCACGCGGATGGAGCACATCACCAGCTCGGAGCCCACGGGCGGCGGTCTCGTCAAACTCAAACGCTTGCTGGAGGCGACCTCTCTCCTGCATTCGCAACTCCCGCTCGACGTAGTGCTGGGTCACATGCTCGACCATGCTGTTTCCGTCACTGACGCGGATCGCGGTTTGCTCCTCGAAGCCGACGCCGGCGGCGCGCTTAAGGTGAAACTCGCGCGGCGCAGCGGCGGACTTCGCCTGCCTCCTGAAAGCCTCACGCCCAGCCAAACCGCCATTCAACTCGCCCTGAAGCAGCAGTCTCCGGTCATCACCGAAGACCTCGCCCAAGCCGACGTGGATTTGCAAGCCGCCCAGAGCATCGTGGCGCAGCGGCTGCGCGCCGTGGTAGTGATTCCCCTTTTCGCCATGACCCGCGCGAACACCCAGGAATCCATGGTCAATATCAAGCGAGGAGATTTCCTCGGCGTTCTCTACCTGGATTCGCGCCGCCCTGCCGCCTTCTCCAAGCTCGACCGCCAGATCCTGGACGCGCTGGCCGCCGATGCCGCGAGCATTCTGGACAATGCCCGCCTCGTCGAACGCGAGCGCGAACGCCAGCGTCTCGAACAGGAAATCAATATCGCCCGCGACATCCAGCAGGCGCTGCTCCCGCGCGACTTCCGCGAATACCCGCACCTCGCCGTCACCGGATTCAATCTTCCCTGCTTGTCTGTCGGGGGAGATTATTTTGACGTTTTTCCTCTTGGCGAAGGCCGCACCGCGTTTCTCATCGCCGACGTTTCCGGCAAAGGGCTCGGCGCCGCGCTTCTCACCACCATGCTTCAGGGCGCGCTCTCCGGGATGACACTTGGCACTGATCCCGCTCGCCTCTTCAATCATGTGAATCGCTTCCTCTGCGCTCATTCGGAAGTCGGCCGCTACGCAACGATGTTTTTCGGCGTTCTCGATGAGGAAGGCCATCTCGAGTTCATCAACGCCGGCCATCCTTCACCCATTCTCATCCGCCGAGGCACGGCCGAGGAGGCCTTCACCGAGGGCTCTTATCCTGTTGGACTCGTTCCGGAAGCCGAATACACCGCCGTTTGCCTGAAGCTGGAACCGGGCGACACCCTGGTGCTCTTCAGCGACGGTGTCACCGAAGCGGTGGATCCGGACGAACAGATGTTCGGCATCGCGCGCCTCAAGGAACTCCTCACCGGCCAGCTCGAATGTCCCCTCGAACAGCTTCAAAAATGCGTGTTGGAGGCCGTCGAGAATTTCTCCCGCGGAGCTCATCAGGCTGACGATCTCACGCTGCTGATCGTCCGCTACCGCGCTACCGCCGCCACCGCGGACACGGATGTGCCGGAATCCTCGTCATCCTCTGCCTCGGCTTCCGCAGCTTCTGCCTCCGCGGCGACGCCGGGCTCTTCGCCCTCCGGCCAAATACAAGTGTGACCAGCTGGATTTCTTCCGAATTGCGTTCGAATTGAAAAAATAAGGGCGAAGGCCGTAGATGCCGGCATTCGCCCTGTCTCGAACTCGGGAATTTTCTTTCGAACCTCGCCGAACAGTCGGCTCAGCGTTTTGACGGTTTCCGTCCGGCATCCGCTTACGCGCCGAGATCCTTCAGATCGTCCTTGGCTTGTTGCTCGGCGTTCTTGGTTGCTCCCTTGGCGTCCGCGCTGGGATTCAGCTCATGAATCGCTTTGTTCAGGCTCTGGGCCTTGTCACCGATGGAGCCCTTGCAGCCGGAAAGGTCCGTATTGGTCTGCACGCCGGTCACCTTAGCGCGCAGGCAGTTAAACTCCACACCAAGATTGTGGCTCGCGTGGAGTGAGGCAAGGCATTCGTTGAGCGCCACAAAAGGCGCGCATGCATCGGTAGCGCTGGCATTGGCGGGCAAAATCCCCTGCGCCTGCAGTTTCGGCGTCAGTTTCTTTTCGATGTCGCTGCGGCTGCCATTTGAATTGGGGGAAGTCTTGTCTTTCTTCACCCACTTAATGGGATTGAGGGAACGCGAACTGTGCGAATCGGATGACTTCGAACTTCCCTGAGCTGCAGTGGAGGCGCCGGCGCCGGCGGGGCCCTGCGCCGACGCGCGGTCCGCGCCCATAGTCAGGAAAAGCGAAACACTCAGAATCAGAACTGCCACAATCAAGTTTGATCTTTTCATCGTTACTCCTCAGTGGAAGATCTCGGGTCGAGGCTGGGAGATGCGGCCTCACCCCCAGTAGGCCACACCGATAGACGCGCGCGTGTTTTCGAAACAGCGGTACTCCCCCAATCAGTCACACTGGCCATTCGAACAGGTGTGCGGCCTACGGAGAAATTAGCCCGGCAGCTTCGGAACGCCTGGCGGATTTGAAGGTCAATCCGCTGGAGGATGGCTCAGGATTTCATCTTGAGAAACAGCCCGTAGATAGCCAAACCAGCGCCGCCAAAGAAAAGCAGTGGCGTGCCGAATTGAGTGACGAGGGGAAGCACGGGCGCCGGAAGTGGAATCACGATCGGCTTCCCATACCCCGCAGCGAAATAGTGAATGACCCCCGCGAGCAGCATGTAAAGAAGGCCTCGGCGAATCTGGTGCCGCCCGTCCGGTCCTTTGCGTTGAGACAGTTGCACCTGCGGAACTGCCTCGCGGCAAAAGGGGCAGCGCGCCAGATGCGCGCCTATGGGCTTGCCGCAAAACACACAAGGACGCTTGTCCGCGACCGGTTTTCCAAAAGTGCTCATTCCGTGGCCGATGGCCTCTTCCTAAGGCTAGATTCGAGGTTATCGAATCGTCAAGCGACATCATTCCGAAGAGTAAAGCAATGATTCGAAACGCACGTTAAGCATTTGGACATGACTCCCCGCCGGGAGGATCACCGGAGCTCTCGGATTGATGACCACATTGTGAACGGCCAAGGGAAGCCCGCTACAGTTCGCGGAGCGCGTGCGAGATCGGAAGGCTCGCAGCGCGAATCGCCGGAGCCAGCCCTCCCAGAACCCCCATGAAAAGCGCGAAGATGACGCCTTTGATGAGCAGTTCCGTGGTGATCTTGAACGCGAAGGCCATGTGGGAAAACGTTTGCAGGTTCATCGCGCCAGTCGCGAGCCCGTTCAGCGGAAGTACCGCGATGCAACCGATCAATCCGCCCACAAATGAAATCAGCAGCGCTTCTATCACAAAGGAAAAAACAACCGACGGCCCGCCAAATCCCAGCGCGCGCATCGTGGCGATCTCCCGGCCACGTTCGGAAACCGCGGAATACATGGTGTTCAGCGCCCCAAAAACGGCGCCAATCGCCATGATGCCGGCGACCAGTCCTCCGAGCACGGTGATTAGCGTCGTCAGCCGCGTGGACTGCTTCGAGTAGTAGTCAATCTCCCGCGAAACATCCACATTGAGCCGCGGATCTGCTGTGACCGAGTCTTTGAGCTGTTGCAGCGAATCCGGCGACGTCAGGTGCACCGTGACCGATTGGAAAAAAGTGTCCGGCCGATTGTAAGCGGGCCCGAGTAAATGCCCGTCGCACCAGATTTCTGAATCAAACGCGCTTCCGCCCGCGTCGAAGACTCCCACCACCTGCCACTTCAGGCTCCCCAGGCCGATGGTATTCCCGACCGTAAGGCCTTCGTACGAAATATTCGCATTCTTCCCGACGACGAGTTCGGTAAGGCCGGGGTGGAACATACGGCCTTCGACGATTTTGACGTTTTTGCGAATCTCCAGAACATTCTTGGATACGCCGCGAAGCTGTACGTTGGCGTCCGTGCCCGTAGATTTCAGCGGAATTGGCGCCACCAACACGACCTCCGCGGTCACCAGGGGCCCATCGGCGCCGCGCGCGATTCCCGGGGCATCCTGGAGGATTTTCACCGTATCAATCGTCACTCCTCCGGTCATCTCCGAAGTCGCCCCGGCCCGCATGATCATGGCGTTATCTACGGAACCAGACGAAACCAGGGTCGCCCGGAATCCTCGCGCCAGCGACAGCATGGCGACAAAAACGCCAACAGTGCCCGCAATGCCAAGAACGGCCACGATGGCCGAAGTCCAGCGCGCTTTGACGCTTCGCAAATTGTAGACGACCGGGATGGCCACTTCAGACCCTCCTCAGCGCGTCAACCACGCGCAATCTCATGGCCCCAATACCCGGCAGCAATCCGCTGGCAGCGCCAACCAGCAGGGCAAACCCGAGGCCAAACGACAACACGGCGGCAGACAAAAGCAACGGAGGCAGCAATCCGTTGAGGGCTGCGCCAACAACGGGGATTGCCAGCATCGCCAAGCCCAATCCGATTAGTCCCCCGATCAGCGCAATCACCAGCGACTCAGCCAGCACAAAAAAGAGCACGAAGCGATCCGTAAATCCAATCGCCTTCAGCACCGCGAGCTCGCTGGTTCGTTCGCGGACGGAAATGGCCATGGTGTTTCCGGTTACCAGCAGCAAAGTGAAAAAGACCACTCCGCCGATGGTCAGGATCAGGAACTCGATGTTTCCCAGCTGTTTGGCAAAACCTGCCTGAAAGGCGGACTCGGTTTCCGTCTTGGTTTCCGTGGAAGAATTCGCAAATCCCGTGTCGATTGCTTTGGCCACGCGCACGGCGTCGTCCGGGTTTTCCAGTTTCAGAACGTACCACCCGATCGAGCCTTTTATCGTCGAAGGAATATTTTCGTCAAAGTATTTCCACTGCAGCCAGAACTGACTCTCGTCGCCGCCCGGGTGGTCATTCGTGTAGATGGCATCCAGATTGAACTCCCAAGTCTTGGTAGGACCATAGAGAGCGTTTTTCAGTGGTATGCGATCGCCAATCTTCCATCCAAAGCGCTTCGCGAGCCCGGCTCCGACGACTGCGCCCTGCCGGTCGTTTACAAAGTTCTTCCACTGGTCGTCGGGAACTTTCATCTCCGTCATGACCTGCCGCTGATTCTCAACGTCAATGACGAACTGCGGGAAGAAGTTCTTTTCATCCTGATAAACGCCGCCGAACCAATTGTTGTGAGTCACGGCCTTGACGCCCGGGATAGCCAGAATCTTGTCGCGATACGCAAGCGGAATGACCTGAATCAGGCCCGCGCGGTTGATAATCACCAGTCGGTCCGCGCCGGCCAGCTCTGTTCCGCGGCTGAACGCACCCTTCACCACCGCCAGAAACGTGAAAAGAAACAGCGCCACCGCAAACGAGCCGATCGTCAGAATCAGGCGGGCTTTCTTGCGAAGAAGATTGGCGAATATCAATCGGCTGAATTTCATGCTGCACCTCCCGCCATGACCGGCTGCTTGGATCTTCCGCCTTCAATGAGCACGCCCTTCTCCAGATGCAGCGTCGTGTGTGCGCGCGCCGCCACCACCGGGTCGTGGGTGACCATCAAGATCGTCTTGTTGTACTTCCCCACCAGTTCATCAATCAACTTCATGATTTCGTCCGCGCTCTTGCGGTCCAGGTCACCTGTCGGCTCGTCGCACAGCAAAAAAGTCGGGTCGGACACGATCGCTCGCGCTATCGTCACGCGCTGCTCTTGCCCGCCGGAGAGCTGCCTCGGATAGTGGTTCATGCGGTCGGAAAGGCCCACGACGCCCAGCGCGGTCTCCACGTGCTTGCGGCGCTCGGACTTGGACAGCTTCGTCAGCAGCAGCGGCAGCTCGACGTTTTGAAATGCGGTCAGCACCGGAATCAGGTTGTACATCTGAAAGATGAAACCAACGTGGCGTGCGCGCCAGTGCGTCAGCTTGCTCGCGGACATGCTGGTCACTTCATCGCCGTCCACCGTAATGCTTCCCGCCGAAGGCACATCCAGCCCGCCGAGAAGATTGAGCAAGGTAGTTTTGCCGGAGCCGCTCGGGCCCATAAACGCGACAAAGTCGCCCTTGTCCACGTCGAGATTGAGCCCTTGCAATACCTGAATCTGTTCGCCGCCGCGGCTGTACGTCTTGTTCAATCCCCGTACTTTGATCAGGCTCGACGAATCACCGCGACCATCCACACGAATCATGAGTAGCTCCTATTGCCGGATTTCAACCTTATCGCCGTCACGCAAATTCTCGGGGCCCTTTACCACCAGCGAATCGCCGGGAGTTACTCCCGCCAGAATCGCCACGTCCGTCCCGCGATCCATCCCCAGGCTAACTGCGCGCCGCTCGACTTTTCCGTCTTTCACGCGAAACACAAACGATGCGCCGCCATCCGTTCGAATCGCACCCTTCGGAACGTATGCCTGGGCCTCGGGACCTTTTGTGGGTGTCACTTGCGCCGGCCCTTCGAAGCTTACCTTCACGCCCATGTCCGGAAGAATGAAATTGTATTTCTCCAGATTCGGAATCGAGATGCGCACTTTCACGGTAGCCTTCTGCCGGTCCGCAGTAGGAATGACCGTGCGAACTTTTGAAGGAATCTCCCGGCCGGGATAAGCATCAAGCACGGCTTTAACGTCTTGCCCCGGTTCAACGCGGGCAATGTAAGACTCGTTGACGTCCACCTCAAATTCGTTCGAATGCATGTCCACGATCGTGGCGATGCCGGTTCGCGTAAACCCGCCGCCGGCGGAGTTTGGCGAAACCATCTCGCCGACTTGCGCGTCCTTGGAAACGACGATGCCGGCGAAGGGAGCGCGGATAATGCAATTATCCACGGCCTGCTGGGCGACGCCGATACGGGATTCAGCGCCAGCCACTTGCTGCTTGGCGAGCTCG
>Ga0137395_10000893_pt1 | contig 13176 bp, 11 predicted proteins | sample czobulk216metaG_FD_108283 | JGI IMG/M metagenome (GOLD analysis project Ga0137395, IMG submission 108283) | Vadose zone soil microbial communities from Angelo Coast Range Reserve, California, USA - czobulk2.16 metaG | ecosystem: Environmental > Terrestrial > Soil > Vadose zone | place: USA...
CAGCCTGAGACCACAGGCTTCCGAGTCCGGGCTGTCTGAGACAGATCGTGTTCCAATCTCCAACCGTCTCCTGCTTACAATTCTTCCATAACCTGCTCTTCTTCCAACACTTACCGCGCCTCGCCGGCGTTCCACGGCATTGTTTGCTTGCAGCTCTGCCATGGCACCCCGCGTGCCTTCTCCTTTGCGGGGTATCTTCCAATCCTATGAGGAGTTGTGTCGATGAGAACTAGCCGGTGGAGGAAGTGGGCTGTGCTTACTACCGCAGCGTTCGTTTTTTCGAGCGCTTCCGGATTTGCTCAGTCGGGTTCGACGGACGAATCGAAGCGCAAGGTTAAAACCAGAACGACGCCTCTCTATCCTGAACTTGCAAAACGCATGAACGTTGCGGGCAAGGTCAAAATTGAAGTCGTCATCACCCCGGACGGTCGTGTCAAAAGCACGCGCGTTGTCGGGGGACACCCTTTGCTCGTACAGGCTTGCCAGGATGCCGTGAAGGAATGGAAGTTCTCGGCTGCTCCTGAAGAGAGCACTCAGGTCGTTGAATTCGAATTTCATGCCAACTAAGGGAAACAGCTGAGGATAGCGTTGTTCGGCGGAAGCAGCCCTGTTGAAGCTGCGCCGCCCAGGTGAGCGGAGGCGTTTTGCAATGACGATCGGAAAAAAACTTTACGGCGGGTTCGGCCTCGTTCTAGGCGGCCTGCTGATTTTGTTCATCGTGAATATGTTCGCAGGAATCAAGGGGCGCGCGGCGCGCAGCGACGCCGCGATGGCTCTCGATGGCGTTCGCACCATCGGAACCGTGCGTAACCAGATCATGTTGAATCGCCTCAACATGAATAATTTCCTTCTCAGCGGCGATCCCCGCGATGAGGAAAAAGTGAACAAAGGTTTGACGGACATTGTCGACGAGATTAAGCGCGGTGAGTCGAGCGCCTCCACCGACGCCGTTCGCACCGCTTTGATCCAGGTCGAGAGCACCGAAGCAAGCTGGGCCGACAATTTTGCCAAGCCGCTCATCGCCAAGCGCCATCAGGTTGATTCCGGCGACGCTACCGTCTCCGACCTGCAAATTTTCTATCTGCAAAAAGACCCTTCTTCGTGGCTGACAAAATCTTCGGTGGTCCTTGACCAGAGCATTGCCGATATCACCAAGTTTCAAGACGAAACTACAAAGTCTGCAGATCGCGCCAGTTCCCTCAGCACCTGGGTGACCAGCGGTGGCACTCTCCTCGCACTTCTCGCCGGCGGTTTTATCGCTTTCTTTACCGCCAAGTCGATCACCGAGCCCTTGACGCACCTGATTACCGTCGCCCGCGAAATCGGCGACTCCGGCGACCTCGACCAGAACATTGATATTCACCGCAACGACGAAATCGGCGCTCTAGCCACCACTTTCAACAACATGGTCGCTTACCTCAAGGAAATGGCCAGTGTTTCCATGGCCGTCGCCGAAGGCGACCTCACCGTAGAAGTCGTCCCGCGCTCCAAGCGCGACACTCTCGGCAATGCCTTCCTGCGCATGTCCCACGGCTTGCAGGAATTGGTGCGTACGACCCGAGATTCCGCCGGCCAGGTTTCTGCCGGCTCCAATCAAGTTGCCGGCGCCGCCGATGAATCCGCCAAGGTCAGCGTCCAGGCCTCTTCCGCCATCGAAGAAGTCACCAGCACCATGCACGAGATGAGCATCAACGTGCAAAACGTCGTCAAGAACACCCAGGTCCAGGCTTCCAGCGTAGCCGAAACTTCCGCTTCCATCGATCAGATGGTCACTTCCATTCAGCGCGTTGCCGATACCGCCAAGGTTTTGCTCGACATCGCCAACCGCTCGCGCGAAGAAGTTGTCACCGGTATTCAGACTATGGAAAAGGCCACCGACGGCCTCAACCGTACGAATCAGGCGATTCAGTCGTCCGCGGAAATCATCAATATCCTCGGCCACCGCGCCGACGATATCGGCAAGATCATCGAAGTGATCGACGATTTGGCCGAACAGACCAACCTCCTTGCGCTCAACGCGGCCATCGAAGCGGCCCGCGCCGGTGAGCACGGCCTCGGTTTTGCCGTCGTCGCCGACGAAGTTCGCAAGCTGGCCGAAAAGTCCACGCAATCCACCAAGGAAATTGCCGACCTGATTCAGAGCATCCAGCGCGAAGCTCGCCAGGCCGTCGAAAACATGGAGCGCAGCACCCGCATCGTCGAGGAAGGTCTCACGCTCGGCAACGATCTGGGTTCCGCTCTGCACAAGATTTCCAACGTCGTCACCGAAGTCTACAAGTTCTCGCAGGAAATCGGCGCAGCCACTAACGAACAGTCCGTTGGTTCTTCGCAAATCGCCAAGGCCACCAGCCGCCTCACCGAAATCACCCAGGAAATCAATTCCGCGGTCGAGGAGCAGGCATCCGGCGCGCAGGCTGTTGTTCGCGCCATGGATAAGATGCGCGAACTTGTGCAGCAATCCGCTTCCAGTTCCACCGAGCTTTCCGCCGCCGCCGAGCAGATGCTTAAGCTTTCCCGCAATTTGCTGGACAGCATGGACAAATTTGTTCTTGACCGCTCCAGCCAGAAGCAACCGCGGCGCGGCGAATCCTATGGCACCAATCGCCGCGGTTCGCTGTCGGGGCGCGAACAAGAACTCGAATACGCGGAAATGTCTCGTTCCTAGAGGGCTGGAGACCTCTCGATGGAAAAAGAACTTCAAGTCGTCGGTTTTCGCATCGGCAATGAAACATACGGCGTTCGCATCGCGGCCGTGCGCGAGATTGTGCGCGTTCCGGAGATCACTTCGGTTCCCAGCGCCCCCGATCTGATCGAAGGCGTCATCAATCTCCGCGGCAAGATCATTCCTGTCATGGATCTCCGCAAGCGTTTCGGCCAGACCGAGATTCAGCCGGACAAGAAGAACCGCATTCTGGTCGTTGAGCTGGACAACAAACTGATTGGTCTTATCGTCAACGCGGCTTCGGAAGTGCTCAAGATCCCGCCCTCTGAAATCGAAGCCCCGGGCAGTGTTTTTGCCGAAGGAGAATCCGGTTACGTCACCGGTGTAGGCAAACTCAAGGGACGTCTCATCATTCTGCTGGACATTTCCAAACTCCTGCATCGTCCGGAGTACAAAAGACTCGAGGAGGCCGCGGAACCCGTCGCTACCGCAAGGTAACGTTTTTTCCGGCTTCGACTGTCGCGCCGGACTGCGGGTCCGCTTCACGAAAACAAATGGGAACGATTACTGCCCAGGTCCAACTCACCGAAGCAGAGCTCAAGCTCCTCCAGACGTTGGTCTATCAGGAATGCGGCATGTTTTTCGATGAACGCCGCTCTCACTTCCTCAAAGACCGTCTCCAGCGCCGTCTGAAAGCCTGCCAGCTCGACTCTTTCTATGCCTATTATCGCTTGCTAACCAGCAGGGAAGGCCGCGCCGAACTCGCCCTCCTTCTTGAGAATCTGACCGTCAACGAAACCAGTTTCTTTCGCAATCGCCCGCAGCTCGATCTCCTTCAAAAATCAGTTCTCGAGGAAATACTGCGCCGCAAGCAGGAACGCCGCGATTACAGCCTCCGTGTCTGGAGCGCTGGTTGTTCTGCCGGGCAGGAGCCTTACACCGTCGCCATTCTGATCTGCGATGCGCTCGCTTACTACTACCTTCGCAATCCGCTTCCGTTTGTGATGCCGTCGCCGAAGCCGCTTATTCCTCCTCCTTGGAAAGTGGAAATTGTGGCCTCGGACATCAGCTACGCCAGTCTTCGCACCGGTCAGGAAGGCCTTTACACCGAGCAGCAGATGGAACCCGTGGATTACACCACTCGCCTGCGCTATTTTGAAAAGTCCGGCGATAAATATGCCGTCAAGCCGCAACTGAAAGACCTCGTCCAGTTTGACTTTCATAACCTGAAAACTGAATTCTTGCCTCGCCGAAACGACATCATCCTTTGCCGCAACGTCATGATCTATTTTGACGAAGCCGAGCAAAAGCGCTTGATTGAAAAGTTCTGGCATTGCTTGAATCCTGCTGGCTACCTCTTTGTAGGGCATGCGGAAAGCCTGTTTGGACTGACCCAGAAATTCCGCATGGTTCATGAGAACAACGGCACCGCTTACCAGCGCAACGAGGCAACCACGTGAGTCGTCCTCCCGAGGATCGCGGCGGCGAGTTGCGCTCTCTCTTCTTCGAGAGTGCTAACGAACTGCTCCAATCGCTCAATGAAGCTGGGCTCGAGCTCGAATCCCGCCCGGCTGATGAGGAAGTCATTCGTCGTGTCCGTCGCGCTGTCCACACCTTGAAGGGTGATTCCGCAGCCTGCGGTTTTAACAAGCTGAGTGAGCTCGCCCACGAATTGGAAGACGTACTCACGCCGCAGGTCGCGCAGGCTCGCGGCTCCGAGCTGGCCGAACTGGTTCTCACCGCCGCCGACAGTTTTGGCGCGATGCTCACTTCCTACCAGCGTCGCAAGGAACCGCCTTCTGTTGAGGCGCTCCATGCCATGATTCGCAAATTGCTGGAGGGGCCCGCCTCTTCCGGCAGCGCTGGCGCTGTGGCGCCTCAATTGCCCGCCCAATTTGCCTGGACCGAATACGAGCAGCTCATGATTTCCGAAGCCGTGCATCGCGGCGAGACTGTCTATAACGTCGCTCTTCGCATCGATCCCAATAGCCTGATGCGCGCCGCCGCCTTCCAGCTCATTCGAAACGTCCTTCACGGCAGCGGCACCGTCATCGCCCTGCGTCCGGAAGATAATGTCGCCGCCGCTACCGTCGAAATCGTCGAGGCCGCTCTCGCGAGTTCCCAGGGGGAAGAAAGGCTTCTCCAGCGCTGCCGCATTCCTTCGATTGTTTCTGATGTTCGTCTTGAACGGTCCGCCACGGCAGAGACGCCCGAACACGAATTGCTCGGCGATTTGCTGGAAGCCCAGGCCGCCAAACTTGTTGCCAGCGGGGCCGACCCTGCCGATGGCGCTTCGGCAAGCGTTCCGGCTGCCGCCGGCTCTGCCGCCGCTGCCGTAGCCGAAAGTACCCTTCGTGTCGAGGCTACTCGCATTGACGCGGTCATGAATCTTGTCGGCGAATTGATCATCGGCAAGTCCATGCTCAATCGCACCCTCACCGAGTTTGACCAGAAACACGCTCGCGATCCTTTGCGCGCCAAGCTTGCCGATGCCATGGCATTTCAGGCGCGAATCCTCGATGAACTTCACAAGTGCGTCTTGAAAATTCGCATGGTTCCCGTCGAACAGCTCTTCCGCCGCTTCCCACGCGTCGTCCGCGATGTTGCCAAGCAGTGCGGCAAGGATGTAGCGCTGGAACTCTCCGGGCAGAACACCGATCTTGACAAAGGCATTCTCGATGCTCTTTCCGAACCACTCATGCATCTGGTCCGCAACGCGGTTGACCACGGCATCGAACCTGCCGACGAGCGTTTGACTGCCGCCAAGCCCGCGCGCGGTACCGTCTACCTCAACGCTTATCACCAGGGCACCCAGGTGGTCATTGAGGTTCGCGACGACGGCCGCGGCATCGATCCGGTCCAGCTTCGCGCGCGCGCCGTCGAAAAGGGCGTCTTGAAAGCCGAAGAAGCCAAGCGCCTCTCCGATCAGGAGACCCTCAATCTTATTTTTGAATCCGGATTCAGCACCGCTTCCGCGGTAACCGAAGTTTCTGGCCGCGGAATCGGCATGGACGTCGTTCGTACCGTCCTCGACCGTCTTAAGGGAACCGTTCAGGTTTCTTCGCACAAGGGCCGCGGCACAACAATTCAGCTGCGCGCGCCGCTCACACTTGCGAGTATTCAGACCCTGCTATTCCGCGTCGGCGGGCGCCTTTTCGCCGTCCCGCTCTCCTCGGTCGTGGAAATCACGCGTATCACCGATCCCGAAATTCACCGCGTCGACCAGCGCGAAGTGCTGCGGCTTCGTGAACAAATTCTTACTCTCGTTCGCCTCGATCATCTCAGTCGCCTCCACAGCATTGACACCCAGCCTGTTCGGAAGAAGCATTTTGTCATCGTCATCGGCGCCGCCGAAAGGCGCTTCGGTCTCCTCGTGGATAGCCTGGTCGGCGAAGAAGAATTGGTGATCAAGGCGCTGCCCACCGAAATCGTTTCCAGCGACCTGGTCAGCGGCGCTTCCATTCTCGGTGACGGTACCGTCGTCCTCATCCTCAATGTTCCAGCAGTTCTTTCGCGGCTCGCGCGTGCGACGCCGCTCGGAGCCATCGCATGAGCGAGCGCATCCGAGTTCTCGTCGTCGACGATTCCGCGCTCATGCGGAAACTGATCCCCGCGATTCTTGCGCGCGAATCTTCCATCGAAGTGGTTGGCACGGCCATGGACGGCGCCTTTGCATTGAAGAAAATTGAAGAGCTCGACCCCGATGTCGTCACTCTCGATCTCGAGATGCCTCGCATGGACGGCATGGAGACGTTGCGCCTCATCATGCGCCGCGCTCCCTTGCCGGTCATTCTCTTCAGTACTCATTCGAAAGAGGGCGGCTACGCCACGCTCAAAGCCCTCGCGATGGGCGCGGTCGATTTTCTTGCAAAACCAAAAGATGCCGCTGTCGGCCACCTCGACGAAATTGCCGATCAGTTAATCGCAAAAATCAAAGTCGCGAAGCGCGCCACGGGCCGCAAGCTGCCCCCTGCCATCATCCTCGAGACTCCCGCGCCGAAAAAAGGAACTCGCGCCACGCTCCCTCCGCGCCGCATCATCACAATCGGAATTTCCACCGGCGGTCCAAATGCGTTGCAATTTGTGTTGTCGCAAATTCCCGCGGACTTTCCCTCCACAATTTTGATCGTGCAGCACATGCCCGAAGGTTTCACTGAAATGTTTGCGAAGCGCCTCGATGAATGTTGCGCTCTCGAAGTTCACGAAGCGCGTTCCGGCGATCTTCTGCTTGCCGGCCGCGCTCTAATCTGTCCCGGAAATCGCCACATGATGGTTCGAAGGATGCCGCGCGGCGACATGGTAATTCTTTCCGACGGCCCGCCCGTGAACGGTCATCGGCCGTCCGCCGACGTTTTATTTCATTCCGTCGCGCAGGAATTTGGACTCACTTCCGTCGGAATCATCATGACCGGCATGGGCGACGATGGCTCAGAAGGGCTCGGCGCAATCAAAGCAGCCGGCGGAATGACCATCGCGCAGAGCGAAGACACTTGCGTCGTCGGCGGGATGCCGCGCGCGGCGATCGTCAAGGGTTACGCGAATAAAATTGTTCCGCTCGATGGACTCGGTGCGTACGTCGTCAGCAATTACGGCGTCGAACGCGGTTCCGAAAAAGCCGAGAAGAACGAGAAGTTTGACAAGAACGACAAGAACGAAAGGACCCCCGTTTCTTCCTCGCGCCCGTGAAAGCGAGTGCGGGGATAAGGAGAAGGCCATGAAACAATTTGCCGCTCTACTTCGGAAAGACAATCAGCCGGTTCGCTACCTCGTGGTGGACGATTCCGTCTTCGCTCGCAAGAATCTCATCAAAATGATCGAGATGTTTGGCGGCGAAGTGGCCGGAGAGGCCGGAGATGGCTTGACGGCCATCGCCGAATTCAACCGGATTAGTCCGGACATCGTGCTCATGGACATCACCATGCCGCAGATGGAAGGGATCGAAGCGGTGGAGCGCATCGTGCGGCAGCACGCTAACGCGCGCATCGTCATGGTCTCGTCTGTGGGATACCAGGAGAATATCCTGGCGGCCCTGCAGAAGGGCGCGAAGCACTTCGTACAGAAACCGGTGAAGCCCGATGTGTTGTACGAAATTCTCCGGTACGTGCTGAGCGATGATCCGAACGCCGTCGGCGCGCCGGTGGCGCTGGCCGGAGAGCACCGCTCATGAGAATGGAACTGATTCAGCCGTTCATCAACGCCGCGGACGCCGTTTTCGCGGAGTCCCTGCAGGCGCCCACGAAAATCGTGGACCTGGAAATGGACGAAGACGCGTACCGCCGGAAGGGTGTTGCGGCGCTGATCGCCATCAAGGGCGACATTGAAGGGCGCGTGATTCTCGACTTGTCGCCCGAAGTGGCGGTGAAAGTGGCCAGCGTGCTCGCGGGTACGGAAGTGGAGACGAGCGAGCAAGTGGTGAAGGAAACGGTTTGCGAGATGGCGAACATGGTCATCGGAAATTCGGTGACGCTGCTGAACGATCAGGGCTTTCATTTCAAAGTGTTCCCGCCGGAAATTCACATGGATGAAAATGGGCTGGCGGGCAGCGCGGACACGGAAGCTCTGGTGATTTGTATCGAGACGCCGTGCGGCAACATTTACCTGAACATTGCGATGCACTATCTGCATCGCCGCCGGCAAGAGCGCAAGGAAGCTCCGGCGCTGGATTGAAGCACTTTTCCCTAGACTGTTTTCGGTTTGCATTGAAGAAGAACCAAGGTCGCGACTGATGGCGATCGGTGAAAGTTCTTCCTTTTGAGCATCGAACGCACCTGGGAAGGCCTGGCCGGCAATTCGGTACTGAAACCTACCTGCTAGAAACTCCACAGTCACTCCAGGGGCAAATTGAGTTCAATGAGAAAGTGCTCACGTCTTCTGTGAGTGTTCCTTCACAGGCGACCTGCTCCCCAAAATCCCCGCAGAAATGTATATGATTCTTGCGAGTTGCAGAAAGGGAGAAGCGTCGGTAAATGCCGGAGTTACCGGACATTGCGGTCTATATCGAAGCCCTGGAGCGGCGGATTGTGGGGCGCGTATTGGAGCGGGCGCTGGTGGCGGGGCCGCTTTTATTGAGGACGGCGAGGCCGCCTCTTGATGCGAGCCACGGGCGCAGGGTGAAGGGATTGAGGCGGATTGGGAAGCGGATTGCCATCGGGTTCGACAACGATGTCTGGCTGGTATTTCACCTGATGATCGCGGGGCGACTGCACTGGAAAGAGGGACGCGTCATTCCAGATGGCAGGCGGGTGTCGGCGGCATTTTATTTTGAAAATGGGACGCTCACGCTTACGGAGGCTGGGACGAAGAAGCGGGCGTCGCTGCACGTTTTGGCGGGGGAAGCGGAACTGGCGGAGCTTGATCCGGGAGGGATTGACGTGCTCGCCACGGATGGCGAACAGTTTGGCGCGGTATTGACTTCCGCCAATCACACTTTGAAACGCGCGCTGACGGATCCCCACTTATTCAGCGGAATCGGCAACGCCTACTCCGATGAAATCCTCCACAACGCGCGGCTCTCACCGGTGATGCTGACTCAAAGGATGAAGCCGGAAGATATCGGCCGATTGTACGAGGCTACGAGGGAGACGCTGACCCATTGGACCGAAAAACTCCGTGCGGAGGCGGGCGACAAGTTTCCGGAAAAGGTGACGGCGTTCCGTCCTGGGATGGCGGTGCATGGGCGCTACGGACAGCCGTGCCCCCGGTGCGGAACGAAGGTGCAGCGGATTCGGTATGCCTCCAATGAAACCAACTACTGCCCGCGTTGCCAGACAGGAGGAAAATTGCTTGCCGATCGCGCGCTGAGCCGGCTGCTGCGCGAAGACTGGCCGCGGTCACTCGATGAGATGGAGGAGCGAAAGTCCCGGAAGTGATCAGAACGAAGCGCCGTACCTTTCCTACGTCTCCCGACAAGGTCGAGAGAGGTTTCGCCGTGCCGCAAGGAAGATTTTTTTTTAATAGAGCCGAAGTTCAATGGTGCGAGAGCCATTGCGCCGGAGGGCCTTCTCGCACTTGACAAGTGTTTCCCGGCCACTGCCTTCGGTGTCGGAGAACTCCATCTTGAGGATTTCGGTGGCTTGTTGGAGGGCTTCGAGCAAATCTGGCGGATCCGCGAGCACGCGCTCGGCTGCGAGACCGTGTGACTTCGCGATCGGAATGCCTCCCTGATTCTGCGCGCGGGAGAGGCGAAGTTCCGCCAAAGCGGACCTGGTCGTAAGAAACGCGTTGGCCAAGCGGGCGCGGGACTGCTCAACACGTGCGGCCACCAAACAGGATTCTTTGAGCAGACTCTTCCCTCGCGATTGCAATGTCCCGGTTTCTCTGGAGAGTGACGCGATTCTGTGGCGCTGCGCGCGCAACTGGTCAAGAAGGGCCGGCAGGGAAGTGGACGGCGTTCGGCGTCCAAACATGGTTTCGCGGTTCAAGTGGCCTCCATGCATGAGCGAAAGTGAGCCCTTACCGGGATGGTGCGGCGATGGACTGGGACTCCGCGGCCTGCAAAATCAATTGCGAATTCGCCTGCCTGCGCTCCAACCAACGATAGCACAACGAAAGGTAGAAAGCTCCGCCGCTTGAAGATACGGTGTGCAGTGCAACGTATTCTGCCGGGCAGATCAAGGGCCTGGCCCCCGGTTACCCCAGGCAGCAAGCACTTTGGTTTCTAGATGGGCAGGGACTGTCGCAAAGCCATGGAATTGGACTAGAATCAGCGCGAGCTGCATTTCAGGCGGACTGAACGAAAGGGAAGCGCTATGTCCGCTTTCTCTCTTTATTCCGTCCGCGCCGGCTCCCGCACACTTCTCGAGGCAGGTGCGTTCAGCGATGAAGACGCATGAAAAATCATGAAGTCCGGGACGAAGAATAAGAGCCGGCGAAAAGATGCTGCGCCGAAGATGCAGGATGCGCCGACACGCGGGCAGGAGCGTGACGCCACGATTGTGGCGATTGGAGCTTCCGCTGGCGGCATCGAAGCGTTGACGGAGTTATTGAATTACCTCCCGCCGGACACGGGAATGGCTTTCGTGCTGGTGCAGCACCTTGATCCGAAACATCACAGCATCCTGACGGAGCTGCTGGCGAAGAAAACTGCGATGACCGTGACGGAAGTATCCGATGGCCTGCCGGTAAAGCCCAATCACGTTTACGTCATACCGCCGAATGCGGCGATGTCCATTTCCGACCACACACTGCACCTCAGTCCGCGCGAAGAGTCGCGCGGCGCGCACATGGCCGTGGACCTCTTCATGCGTTCGCTCGCAGAACAGAAGGGGAACCGGGCGATTGGGGTCATCTTGTCCGGGTCGGGCACTGACGGAACGCTCGGAATGAGAGAGATCCAAGCTCATGGCGGCGTGACCTTCGCCCAAGACGAGGGATCGGCGAAATACTTCGGGATGCCGCGAAGCGCGGTGGCCGCCGGCTGCGTGGATTACGTGCTTGATCCAAAAGGAATCGTCAGGGAACTGGCGCGGCTCGCACGCCATCCCTACGTAGCTCGCAGCATTTTGGCGGGCCCGGACGAAGGTGGGCCAATCCCCGAAAAGGGACTGAACGCGATTTTTCAGGTTCTGCGTTTGGCCACCGGGGTGGACTTCACGCACTACCGGAAGAGCACGATCCTGCGCCGGATTCATCGCCGCATGGTGGTCCACAGGATTGACAATATCGAACAATACGCAAAGTTCGCGCAGAAAAAACCAGCGGAGATCAAAGCGTTGTACCAGGACATGTTGATCAACGTGACCAGCTTTTTCCGCACACCGCGCGTTTTCGAGGCCTTGAAATCCACGGTCTTTCCGGTGCTTCAAAAAAACCTGAGGAGGGAGCAAGGCATCCGGATCTGGACTCCCGGGTGCGCTTCCGGAGAAGAAACATATTCCGTGGCGATGGCGCTGCTGGAATTCCTGGGTGAGAGAGCTTCGCAATTTCCGATTCAGTTCTTTGGAACGGACGTCAGCGCAGCGAGCGTGGCGAAGGCGCGCAACGGCACGTACCCGGAAAATGTTCAAGGAGACGTCTCGCCGGAACGGCTGCGGAGATTTTTTACCAAAGCGGAAGGGGGCTATCGCGTCAGCAAAACGATTCGAGACATGTGCATCTTCGCACAGCACAACGTTCTGAGCGATCCGCCGTTTTCGCGAATGGACCTGATTTGCTGCCGGAACCTGCTGATTTATCTCGAGCCAATTCTGCAGAACAAAGTTATTTCGCTGTTTCACTATGCCTTGCGCGCCAATGGATTTCTGCTGCTGGGAAGCTCCGAAGGGCTGGGCTCGACGGCCGGCGTGTTCGCGGTGGAAGACCGCACGCACAAGATCTTTTCAAAGAAAAGCGGGGCGGCGCCGCCAGCGGCGGCCTTTCCGCTCCACTCCCAGGCAGGCCGGCAAGAGGACGGGCTGGCGCGGATACCCTCGAAACATCCCGATCCCCTCTGGAACTATGCCGAAGCGCAAAAGGAATTCGACCGGCGCCTGCTGACGCATTACGCTCCGGCAACGGTGTTCATCAACGAGGATCTGGAAATCATTCATACGCGGGGAAACGTGAACCGCTATTTGAAGCTGGCGCCGGGCCGGCCGAGCCTGAGCCTGCTGAAAATGGCCCGTGAGGGGCTGCTCATGGAATTGCGAAACGCGATCGGCCGGGCGAAGAAAGAAAACATCGTTGTGGGCAAGCGGAGCCTGAAAATCAAGAATGGCAGCGGGGACAGAACCGGCGAAGAAGCGCCGGCGACGGAAACATCGCGAGTGGTGAATTTTGACGTCATTCCCGTGACGCTGGGAAATTTGAAAGAGCTGTACTTCATGATTGTTTTCCAGGAGGCTCCGCCGGAGCCGGCAGCTGGAACTGCGCCGCGCCGGGCACGGCCCAGCGAAGAGACCGAGTCGGCGTTGCGGCGAACGGCGAAACTCGAACAAGAGTTGGCGGCCACGAAAGAGTATCTGCAATCCGTGATCGAGACGCAGGAAGCCACGAATGAGGAACTGCAGTCCGCGAACGAGGAGATCCTTTCGAGCAACGAGGAACTGCAAAGCACCAACGAGGAGATGGAGACAGCCAAGGAAGAGTTACAGTCCGCAAATGAAGAGCTGACCACTATCAACGATGAGTTGCGGAATCGCAATCTGGAGATTACTCAGATCAACAACGATCTGATCAATTTGCTTTCGAGCATCGATATCGCGGTGATCATGATCGGCAGCGACCTCACCATCCGGCGTTTCACGCCCAAGGCGCAGAAGTTTCTGGGACTGATCGGCAGCGACATCGGGCGGCCGCTTGCGAACATCAACCCAACCATTGAGATCGCGGATTTACAGGCGATGGTGCTGCGCGTGGTGTCGGAATTCCGGCCGATGGAAAAAGAGCTTACGGACCGCATGGGTGTGCACTACCAGTTTAAGATTCTTCCGTATCGGACAATGGAAAACAAAATTGACGGAGCGGTGATCACCATTGTGGATATTGCTCCCGACAATCCAGCGGCGGATCGAAAACGCGCCGGTTGACCTCCCGAC
>Ga0137395_10000895_pt1 | contig 13151 bp, 10 predicted proteins | sample czobulk216metaG_FD_108283 | JGI IMG/M metagenome (GOLD analysis project Ga0137395, IMG submission 108283) | Vadose zone soil microbial communities from Angelo Coast Range Reserve, California, USA - czobulk2.16 metaG | ecosystem: Environmental > Terrestrial > Soil > Vadose zone | place: USA...
AAATAGAAATTCAGAGAGGGTTCACCCGTGGAATCCCTTCATAAGGCAGGGGTGCTGTTGGCATTGGATGGCCTCCACACGGGGACTGGCCCACCCTTTCGGAGGCATGGCTCCGACGATGAGCAATATTTCAATTACATGGTTTAGCCCTAAGGGCAAACGGGACCGAAATGGGAATCATTGACAATTTCAAAGACGCGTTCAAGCGCGCCGACACCGCCAACAACCTCGACCTCTTCGGTGCCACGACTCGCTCTCGATGAATGCGAGCCCAAAAGTAGCTGTGAAGAAACGAACCATTGAAGATTGGTAGTGAGACTTAGCTGCTCTCTCGAGCCGCCGAAAATGGTCACATCATACGCGCGCCGCTTCTTCCAGCGCCTTAATCGCCATGAGGAAAGGGCGGGGCTCACCCTTGCGATCAGAAAGAAGATGGCAGTGACCGGCTACCGGGAGAGATAGGCGAGATTGTCAAAGCGCAGGGACTGACCGTTGGCGATGTCGAAAGACACTCGCAGGCCCGGATCGTGCCACTCCGTCCTTAAACGACGAAGTTCTTGGGGCCTGATGGTGAAGGATAGTTGTCGATTTTCGGGAGAACGAATTGTGATTGTCGCGTCGGCTTCTCCGCCGTTGTAGACATCCACACCTGCAAACACATGCGGATTATAGAAATTGAACTCCGCTTGTTGTGCTTTTGGATCGGTTAGAGCGAGCGTAAACGTTCCAAACTTTCCGTGCGGGGTGCCGATCTGCCACTCGCCTTTGCCCCAATCGATAACGCCGGAAGGATATTGGCCCTGCAGGGGAGTTCCTGCGGAAAGATGCGGATCGTCAAAGGTGATATACGAAGGTGGGACCAAATTGCTTTTTCCCTGGATGTCTACGTCTCGCGAAGTTGTGTGGTAGATCGTCAGCACGCGTGTGGCGTCGTCGAACTTGTAGCCCTGCTTCGCCAGGTCTTTTTGGCGCGTGATGGTCTTGCCGCCCACGGTTACCGAGTCAGGCGCAAAGTTCAGACGCAGCACATCCGTGGATTCGTCATCGAAGGTTGAATAGGTAACGGAGCCCGTGCCATACGCGATTTTTGTAACCACCGAAAGCGAGCCGAGCAAATGCGATTCATCGTTAGGAGCCCATTCCGGCACGGCCCAAAACGCATCCATCATTCTGCGCGGCCCGTCCGCAAATTCATCTGTGAACCACCACTGATCGCTGAAGGGAGCGTGAGCGCCTCCCGGAAGCCCTTGAAAGTATGTGACCCAGTTGTACGTACGGTAGGCCGCCTCCTTGTACGCCGTGTCTCCTGTCTTGGCGTAGTACAGCGCTTCGACAGCCGCGAGTCTCGCGCTATGACTATCGCAGCACTGATTGGGCAGGTTGCAGCAAAAATTCTTGAGGCCGCTTCCTTGTTCGGTTGTAACTGTTGCGCCATGTACGATGTACTTGGGCCACTTCGGCGTAGTCTTCACCCACTCAATCAATTTGCGCGAATGCTCGCGCCAAGCGGAGTCTTTATCGGGATGGAGTAGTATGTAGCGCGCAAATTCCAGCGGAATCACCTGGTTCATGTTGCCGAAACTGGCTTTCACATCTTCGAAATAGCCGACCCACACGTTGTTCTGCATCGGATATTTCATCAACCAGGACCACGCGCCTTCGCGGACTTTTTTATAAGCAGCGGTGTCACCCTGATCGAGGCGGATCAATTCATCAAGCAACATGATTGGCTCAACGACGTTTGCGGAATACGGGAACATTCCGGTGCCGCCGTCGATGCGGCCATCGCGCGCGAAACAGCGGTTCGGCCAGGGAGAATTGCGTTCATCGCCCGGCTTGAAATTTTTGGCGAGCGCTTCAGCGCAACGAATCGCTGCGCGCAAATACTTCGTGTTTCCCGTCATTTCGTAGAGACGAAGATACGCGTAGCCATCTTCGCCGACCACATGGGGCTCGACGAAATCCTCTCCGTGATCGCTCCAACCGGTGTAGCGGCGGCTGCCAGGATTCGCGGACGGATACGGCACTTGAGCCCACGCGTAGCCCTCCGGAGTTAGGCCATTTTCCAGTTCGTAGTCGACGAAATTTTGCAGGAACTCCAGCGTGCGTGGATCGCCCGTGTACGGGTAGAGCCGCTCGACAAAACCCTGCATCATGGCGCGCAAATATCCCGTGGAGTTGACCCAATGCCATTCCGGCATCATTTCGTAGGTAGTGCGATCAAAATCGAAGCAGCAAAAAAAATAGGGCAGCCGTTGGCGATTGTACTGGTCCCAGACAATGGTCCATTGCGAAAGAAAATAGCCGGAATAGGAGTATCCCGTGCTGTCTGGCATGGGCCACGGGAGAAGCTTCCCCTGACTGTCGAGCGTCACAGGCCGTCCGGCGACGGCGGATTCATTCACCGTGGTCGTGACCTCGAGCGGTTCTTGTCCGGCGACAACAGTTGCGCACATAAGAAGCGCCAACAATATTTTCGTGAACTTAATAGCTTGTGTCATAGCGCGCCACCAGAATCGTTGAGATAAGTACGATTACGGCTCCGGCAATGGCGGTGAGGCTCAAACGTTCGCCAAGCAGCGAAGCCGCCAGCAATACTCCGAATACCGGAACCAGGTAAAGAGATGTGGAAGCCGTGGTGACATCGAGATGCTGCAGCGCCTTGAAAAAGAAAAGCATTGAAGCGCCATACATGAAGAACGCCAGAAAAAGAAACGCGGCGATGCTGCTTTTATCGAAGGAGAGAAAACTGGTGAAATGAAACGGCTCGGCCCAGATGAGAAGCGGAATGCTGAAAAGGGAAGCGGTGATGTAACTAAAAATAAGGATTTCGATTTCCTGAAACCTCTGCATCAGTCCCTTGCAATACACATTGTAAAAGGACGATCCGAGGCAGCCGCCGAAAATAAGAAGATTGCCAGTGAGAAATTTCATGGAGCCAAAGGATGCCTGGCGGAAATCTCCCACCGAGAGAAACGCAACGCCAAGCAGACCAATCACCAGAGCAGCTATGCGCAACGGCGTGAGGCGCTCCCTAAGCATGAAGGAGGCCAGCACTGCGCTGATGACAGGAATCAACAGACTCAGAATCGCGCCATTCGAAGCCAGGGATTTGCTGATGCCCCAGGTCATGCCCAGCTGCGCGAGCACCTGCCCGCCAACGCCCGCAATAATAAATTTGATCCAGTCTTTCGCAGATGGATTCGCGACCTTTGGATTTGTCCGCCGCACCTGCAGCAGCAGCGGAACAAAGAGTAACGTGGTTACGTAGAACGGCAAAAAGGTGATCGCAATCGGTCCCAAATGCGGGTCCAGCACCTTTACCGCGATTCCTTGTCCCGACCAGATCAGCGAAGCCAGCGCCAAAAGGAAAAAACACCAGATGGTTTTTGGTTTACTGGAGACTACGGCGGGCGCGGTACTCATGCAGTCTCCCGTAACACCTGAATCCCAAAACGATCAGCGCCGAAGGAACTTCCCTCAAAAACATACGGCTCGAAAGAGCGCAATCGCGCGTACTCGTCGACAATTTTCTGAAAAGCAGATGCGCCCTCGCTCGATCCGAGAATCGCGACGGTACCTCCCGCCCCTCCGCCGGTGATTTTCGCTCCAAAAAGTAAATCTTCTCCGCAATGTTGCCGAACAATGTCAATCAACTGGTCTGTCTCCCTGCAGCCCAGTCCGCATTCCGTATACGACCAGTGCGATTGAAACATCAACTCTCCCATTTGGCGGAATGCCGCCACGGACGAGTGTTCACTCGTTCCTCGCGCAAGTTCTATGAACAATTCAATGCGTTGGTTTTCTTCAATCGCGTAGCGCGTGCACGCACGGACTCGATACTTCACTTCCGGACGGACCGTCGTGAAAGGATCCGGATGAATCTTGCCGAATGAAAGTATTTCTTCGCCAGGGAGAATTTCAGGCAAACGCTGCTCGTATTTCGAACGAAAGACGGAAGGAACGATGTTGGAAAGGAAACCTTGCCATCGTGAATCGGCATAACGGGGGATTCGCCCGGTTTCATCTCTTTCAATGGGCAGATTTTCCCATTCACAGATCATTCGGTAACCAATAAACGCAGCCGCTCTGGCGGCTTCATATTCAATGCCAGTTACCGCGTGTCGCACACCGGAATCGATGGCCCAACAGCGAAGCCCCGCTGGCAACTTCACCAAAGGCCTGGGCACACAGGGCTGACAAAGAAGCGGTAGAACGTGATGTTCATCGCCCAGAACAGAAGCCGCTTGATCCATGATGCCGCAAGCCGAATCCGCGATGACGTTTTCCACCCATTGGCAAGCTTCGGCAAGCTCAATGCCTTGCAACTCGATTCCGTAACAGGCTGCTGCGGACTTCATCGTCGCAACTTCCACGGCGGCCGAGGAACTGACTCCTTTATTAAGAGGAACTTCGGATTCCAGATAAATCGACGCTCCGGAATTCATTTTTTCCGGATAACGATTGCGGAGAAGAAAAAAAGCACCGAGAACGTAAGAAGTCCAGCGCACCTCCGCACTGGCATTCACCAGGGTTTTCACGGCTTCTATGCTCGAGAGCTCTTCCAGTTCGAACTCCACATGTTCCAGCCAGCCCTCGGCCTTCATTTGCGGATTCCAAAAAACAATTCGTCCATCAGTGCGTCGTTGTACCGCGGCCCAGGTCGCTTCGCGAATCGTGCTCTCAAATACGAGTCCGCCGGTATAGTCCACGTTGCCACCCATAAGGTCGAGCCGGCCGGGAGCCCGACTGATATAGACTGGCAAAGTGGCAGCGAAGAATTGTCCGTCTCCCCGGAGCATTGAAACTGTGGATTCAAAAACGCTCACGACACCTCCCGAATGCTGTCGATCACGTACTGAACCACTTCATCCGACATCCTTGGATGAATGGGAATGCTTACGTATCTTTCAAAAAGTTTTTCGGCCACCGGGCATTCGCCGGGCTGGTGTCCCAGATTGCGGTACGCCGTTGTCAGATGGATCGGCATGTAGTGCGACCAGGCCTTGATCCGTTTGCGGGTGTAGAGTTCCCACATGAAATCTTCCTTGGTGCGAGAAAACGAATCTTCGAGCAGCAACAGATAAACGTGGTAAACGTGCTTGTTTTCCGGAGCCACAAAAGGAAGCGTCAATCCCTTGATTCCTCGCAACCCTTCGGAATATTGTTTCGCAATCTCGATCCGCCGCTTATTCAGGGAGTTCAGCTTCCGGAGTTGCACCGAGCCAACAGCGGCCTGTGCGTCGGTCATCCGGTAGTTGAAACCGACTTCATCGAAATCGACATACCAGTACTTTTTGCCCATCGGGAGAATCGATTCATCGAGCGGCAGATATTTCCCCTTCGGGTCATACGTGCGGCAGCAGAGAGAACGATAGGACAGCATACGTTCGTATAGCGACTTGTCACTCGTGGTGAGCATGCCTCCCTCGCCCAGCGTGACCATATTTTTCTGTTGATGAAAACTGAAGACAGCGATGTCGCCCAGCGAGCCGGCCTTCCGTCCCTTATATTCCCCGCCGGCAGCATGCGCCGCGTCTTCCACCACGCGAATTTTACGAGGACGCGCCAATTCGTTCAGCGCATCCATGTCGCTGCATTGCCCGTAAAGGTGCACGGGCATGATCACTTTCGTGCGCGAAGTTAGTTTCTTTTCGACGGAGATGGGGTCGAGGTTCAAAGTGCGCGGGTCAACATCCGCGAAAACAACTTTTGCTCCAAGCACTGCAGCTGCGTTAGCGGTTGCAATCCAGCTTATGGGAGTGCTGATAACTTCATCGCCGGGCCCCACACCTGCCGCAATCATCGACAGTTGCAATCCGGTTGTTCCGGAGGTCACCGCAAGTCCGTATTTCGTTCCACAAAACTTCGCAAATCCTTCCTCAAAACGTTTGACCCAGGGACCGCAAGAAGGAGCGTTTGCCCGCAACACTTCGAGCAGCACTTCTTGTTCCTCCTGCCCGTAGCAGGAACCGTGGCCAAATTCCAATTCGTGTATCGCTTGAGGCAGCGTCATGAAAAACACCTTTCGATTATTTGCTCGCTTGTTTGGACTTCCACACCAGAAAAGTTTCTGATTTTGTCCGTTAATAAGAAATGATCCTCACCGCGCGGCGCCCGCCCCGGAGCAGGCGCATCTTGAGGGCGGACGAGCTTCGCCGAAACACCGGCGCGCGCAGCCAGACGCTTTCCCATTTCATATCGCGAAATGCTGTCGGATGCGCCAGCATGATACACGCCGCTGATCTCCGGATTTGCGAGCATGTTGATCATGATTTTGCTGAGCGACTCCGCATCGATTGGGTTCCGAATCTCGCGGGTAGGAAAAGAGACTGGTTCGCCTGCTTTCCACTTCTGGACGACACTTTCAAGCATGGAATTCGTGCCGCTTTCCCGCGCAAACCCTAACACCAGAGCGAACCGCAGGACGATAGCGGAAGATGTTATAGACATCACGGTTTTCTCAGCCCAAACCTTGGTTTTTCCATAAACATTTAACGGACTGATCTCATCTTCTTCGGTGTAGCCGTGTTTCTTGCCGTCGAATACAGCGGCGGTGGAGGTGAACAACAATCGCGCGTTTGTCCTCGAGCACGCATTCGCCACGTTCTCTGCGCCTCGCGCATTTGTGGCAAAGGCCTGCTCCGGCGATGCTTCACACCGGTCGATGTCGGACATCGCTGCCAACAGCAGCACGCAATCCGGCTGCGCCTCGCGAAAAGCGCGATCCACACTCGACGCATCGCTGATATCTATTTCGACCGCCCCCGGTTGATTGGTGGAACTCCGATCGCCTTGAATGACTTCAAATGTCGCGGCCGAAGATCGCACTGCGTACGCGCCAAGGAAGCCTCTTGCTCCAATCACAAGCAATCTTTTCTTGTCCATGTGATCCGGTGGCTCCCGCTTCCGGCCGGTTTCCCATCTTTCTAGTCACAGCACACTACAAACAACGATAGGACTGCGGTAAGCCAGCATCGGTAAAAGAACATCAGGGGCGGATCGGTTCCGAGTCGCCGGACCGCCCCCTTCGCTGCCTAGAAGGAATACCTAAGCGCGAACTGTAGTCGCCGGTTGTCTATGGAAGTGGATGTGACTTGTCCTTCCCCGGAATCTCCCACGGTCGCATCCGGGGCGGCGAGATTCGGATGATTAAAGGTGTTGAACACATCCGTACGGAACTGCAACTGCTGGCGTTCTGTGATGTGAAAAATCTTGGAAATGGAAGTATCCAGTTGTTGCATTCCGTCCGAGTGCAACGTATTGACTCCGGCTGTGCCATACGTCATTGCGGCCGTATGAATAACGAAGGCGCTGGTATCGAACCACTGGTCCGCGGTCGGATGGCTCAAGGCGCCATTTCCAACCCGGTCCGGATGATTGCTCTGTCCATTGTTTAGTGAAGTCGAATCATTGGCGGTCACACTGAAGCGCGCGCCACTTCGAATATGCAAAAAGCCGGAAAGTTGCCAGCCGCCCAGAACTGCGTCTACAACCCGGTTTGAGCTGCTCAAGTACCTTCGCCCGCGCCCAAAAGGAAGTTCCGCGTTGAACTGGGTATTGAATATGTGCGCGATATCCTGCTGGGTGGGACCGTAATACTGATTGATGTCGGTCTGATCCAGGTTGTTGCCATTGGCAAAGTTGCGTCCGTGGGCATAGCTGGAATTGACGGACAGCGATTTGCTGATGTTCGCCGTAAATCGCACGGTAAGCGCATCGTACCGGCTGCTGGCAATGGATTGTGAAATGGGAATATCGCCCAGCTGCGGATACTGCGCAGCAAGGGGACGCTCCGTGTTGTAATCCGTTCCTTGAGGAGTTGGAGGCGCTTGGTTGATATTTGTGGAGTGATTGTTATTCAAGCCGCGAACATTCAGGTAGCCAATATCAACGATCATTCCCGGACGGATTTCCCGTTCGATGTTCAGGTTGGCCTGATCCACCCGTTGATTCTTCCAGTTGTAATCCGCGCCGCGGATCAACGCGCCGTCGGGAATGATCAGATTGCCGGAAGGGTCGAATTGCGCGTTGGCCAGAGGCAAACCGTCCGTGGCGAGCTGCAAGGACGGAGTGAGGTTGTTCGGTGTCAGGAAGACTTCCTTGGCGTAATTAGGGTAAGTCAGTCCAAGAATCGTCAGCGGGCCGGACCAGTAGGCCATCCAATAAGAGATTCCATAACCTCCCCGGACGCTTGTTTTTCCACGGTCGGGAGTCCAGGCAAAACCAACGCGCGGTCCCCAGTCGTTTTTGTCGAGCCCCAGGGCGGGACTGCGGTCGCTGGAGGTGGCGACAACAAGTTCGTTGGTTCGGGTATCCCAGTTCGATTGCCGGTTATGGCGTTCCACCGGACGGCTGATGAGTTCGTAGCGAAGCCCAATGTTCAAGGTCAGCGAAGGCAGAACCTTGAAGTCGTCTTGCGCATACCACGCGTTTTGCCAGTAGGATTGATAGGGAGCTCCCTGAATGAAGTGGGCGCGAGCGCTCGAGGTCATTGTTCCGAGCAGAAAGCTCGCATAACCAATCGGCTGCACGGCAAGAGCTTTCGAAGGATCGCCACCCCCGTTCCAGCCAATGCCATCATAGGAGGTCATCGCTTCGTCGAAGGAAAGGGTGCCGCGTGGATCGTCTCCACCGATCGTATCTGCCGAAACATCCACAACGTGATTGATGTTGGCGCCAACCTTGATCTGGTGCCGGCCCCTGGTCCAGGTGAAATTGTCCGTCAAGGAAATCGTATTGCTGACGATGTACCCAACCCAATCCGGCGTTGCAATGCTCGGCACACCTTGCATGATGAACTCGGCAAGGCCCTGCGTCCCCGAGTCGCCGAGATTTCCATTGGGAATTCCGAAGTTGTTGTTCCAATTCTCCGACTGGCTCGCGAGGCCGGTTTTAACGTTTGAGCGGTTAAAAGCCAGGCGCAATTCGTTGGTTTTTGTGGTGCCAAAAGTGCGGAAATCGGATACCTGCATATTCTGGTTGAGCGATTTGGAGTTGACGTTGCCGTCCTGGAAAAACTGGTTCACGTTGGTGGTGTATTCGTTGGTTGCGTCCAGAATGGAATATCGGAAGAAAATGCGGTCCGTGCTGGTGCGATCGAAGTCGATACGACCGTCGGCCTGGTGTGCGGTCTGATCGTTGTTGCTTAGGTAGCGCAGGTTGTTGCTGATGCCTGGAAGATTTGCCACGCCAAAGATATCGGCTGCATTCATCGCCGTCGAAGCAGAATCCCAGCGAGTCGAAGGAATGATATTGCCGGGAAACGGCGTCGCGCTGATGACATTTCCGTTTGCATCGAAGACCCGCGTATTCGGGTCGTAGATCTGCCCGTAAGTATTTCCCGCATCGTCAACTTGCCCGGGGACATACAATTCAGAAAAGTCTCCGGTCAGCATTTTTGCCGTCGGGGCAGTGGTGAACTTGGTAGAACTCGTCTTGAGGAGCGTTCCCTGATAGTCGGCACAGAAGAACAGCCTGTTCTTCAGAATGGGGCCGCCCAGAGCGCCGCCGAATTGATTCCGACGGAAGGGAGTGTTGGGTGCACCGCCGCCGAAATAGTTGCGCGCGTCCGTCGCTTCGTTGCGAAGAAACTCGAATACGGCACCGTGCAATTCGTTGCTGCCGGACTTTGTGGTGATATTCACTACCGCGCTGCCGGAAAAACCAAATTCCGCGTTGTACTTGCCGGTGTACACCTGAACCTCTTGAACGCCTTCAATCGCCGGCGTGAGACTTATGTACGCGTTCTGCGGCTCTCGGTTCGGGACGCCATCGATGTAGATGGAATTCGCATTCGCATCCACACCGCCGATGGAGGCAAGTTGCGGGCGCGTCTGGCCGACCGCGGAGCCATTCTCGCCGCCGTTTGTTCCATAGTTGCCGCTGCCGACATCGTTGTTCGCCCCCGGAATCAGATTCATCTGGTAAAGCGGATTGCGGTCGATGTTCGGCAGGGTGTCCAAATCCTTGTGACTGAAGGTCTGGGAAAGCTCCGAGGTTTCCGTCGCAACATTGAGCGTACGGGCTTCGACAGCAACCGACACACTGACATCGCCGACGAGCAAGGTGAAGTCAATACGATTGATACCGCCGGCGTTGACGATCGCACCCGAATTTACGGCCTTCTTAAACCCTGCTTTTTCCACCTCTACGTGGTAGGTTCCCGGCACGAGAAAATTCAACAGATACTCCCCGGTATCTGAAGTTTCGGCTTTTGTAACGACACCCGTCGCGTCGTTTATCGCCGTCACCAGAACTTCTGCTACCACACCGCCACTGGAATCTGCGACAAATCCGGTAATTTTTCCAGTGTTCATTTGAGCAAAACACTCTGCCGAACACACGAGAAGCGAAATCGCGAACAACACAAACTTGTATCGCATCAACACCACCCCCCCAACGATTTTGCGCGGACAACCCTCTCGGGGAGGCTATTCCGCGATGATTACTTTGGTCATTTTGCGAAGCCTTTTGAGCTCCGCGGCCTTCACTCCTTTATCCGTGATGACAAGATCGCAACTTTCGATGGGACAGAACCGGTACACGGCCTCAATCCCCACCTTGCTGCTGTCAATCACCAGAACTCTTTGTTTCCCGGCACGCAGAATCGCCTTCGGCATTTCCTGGTCGTAGTTCATGGCACCTTTGTGAAAGGACAATGCCGCGGCTCCGAAAAACGCTCGATCTGCGTAGATATTTCCCAGAGCCTCTTCCACTGCGCTTCCACAAAGATCGTGGCTGGTCCGGCGGTACAATCCGCCCGTCAAGCGCACCTGAATCCCGGGACTTCCTGCCAGTTCTTCGAGAACGGCAAACGAAGCCGTGACCACTACCAGGCCTGTTCGCGCGGCCAGATGCCTGGCGACGTAACGGGTGGTCGTGCCGGAATCGAGCACCACCGTTTCTCCTTCACGCACCAGCCCAGCCGCCGCGCGGCCCACTGCATCCTTGGCTGCTGCCATTTTTTCCGAGCGTTCGAGAAACGTTCGTTCCATCGACCCTGAGGGAGCAACCATCGCTCCGCCGGGTGTCCTGATAATCAGTCCCGCGTCGCCCAGCTTGTACAGCACGCGGCGCACGGTCATTTCCGAGACAGCGAACCGCCCCGCGATTTCTTCGATCGTGGCGGCGCCCTTTTCCTTGATATGCAGCAGGATTTCGCCCTGCCGCTGCTCCGGAGAAAGTAGCGTCAATACTCTGTTTGAATTTCTCATGTTCTATGTGAAAATATAACAGACCACAAATTCACAAACTGGTCAAGCGTTTTTGTGCGAACTTCCGGTACCGACGCCGTTCACACAGGTAAATAGAGGACTCTTTATGCTGCGCGAAGACTGGTTGCTCGACGCTATCAGGGTAATTCACGAAGAAATTCGCGGCGCCATCACCTCTGTTTGCGAGTCTTCTCCACCCGCGGACATCAACCGGGTTGTGGAAGATGGAGCCGGAGACACGATCTATTCCGTCGACCGTATCAGCGAATCCCTGCTAGTTGCCCTCTTTGAAAGAGAAATCGCTTCGCGTGTCCCGATCCTGTTAATCGCGGAAGGACTCTTTGGTGGATCGATCACGCTTCCGCGTGGCTGCAAGGAATCGGATGCCATTCTGCGGATCATTGCCGATCCCATCGATGGCACTCGCCCCCTGATGTATCAAAAGCGCAGCGCGTGGATATTGACCGGAGTAGCCCCAAACCACGGAGAGGCAACCACACTTGCCGACATTGAACTTGCAGTACAAACAGAACTTCCATTGATCAAGCAACATCTATGCGACACGCTGTGGGCTGCGCGCGGAAAGGGAGCGCACGCTGAACGCTTCAATCGCCTCACAGGCGAGCGCGCTCCACTCCTCCTGCAGCCTTCCACCGCCAAAGAACTGACTCACGGATTTAGTTCTGTCACTCGGTTTTTTTCCGGCGGCCGCGACGTTTTGGCTTCCATTGATGATGAAATATCATTCGGAGCCCTGGGCCCGGGAATAGAAGGCAAAGCGCAATTGTTTGAGGATCAATATCTGTCCACCGGCGGACAACTCTATGAATTAATGATGGGGCATGATCGATTCCAGGCAGACTTGCGGCCACTTCTTAGTTCGCTCCTGAAAACCCGCGACCTGCCCAACAGTTTGTGTTGCCATCCCTACGACCTCTCTACCGAACTCATTGCCCGCGAAGTCGGTGTGCGAATCTCGGATGAAGCCGGCAATCTCCTGCGCGCTCCGCTGAATATCGAGGCAGATGTTAGTTGGGTAGGCTACGCCAACGATCACATTCGCGCCAGTGTCGAACCGCTTCTACAAAACGCTTTAAGACGCCGCGGAATGCTCGCTGATCTTGTCCCCGGCGCAGATTAGCAAAGAGTCAGGCAGATGCAGTTATCCCGGATTTCCGTCCGAGACGCTGCTTGGAAATCTGCGGACGTGATCGAAGGCAGCGGCAATGTCTTTGCCGACCTCGGCCTGCCCAACGCTGACCAGGAACTTATGAAGGCGCGCTTGACGCTACAAACCTATCGCATCATCAAGGACCGCGGCATCACCCAGACCGAAGGAAAATCCTCGGCATTCCGCAGCCTCATTTCACGGCGTTGGCGCGCAATCGCTCGGGCAACTTCTCGGTAGGTCGCCTCATTGACTTCCTCACCTCTCTCGGTCAGGACGTTGAAATAACCGTGCGGCCGTCGCGCAAAGACCACGATCAAGTCTCCGTGGTGGTGGCCTGAACCCAGACAAAACAATCGTGCCCGCATTACACGGGAATGCGCAACTCCGGCATCTTTGGACTGCACCCTTGAAGTGGCACACAAAATTGGGCACAGTTTCCGGGAAAGGAAACACCAGTGGAGAGAAAGAGATACTCCCGGAAATTTCAGCGAATGGCTGTCGCACGGATGGAGACTTGCGAAGATGTTGGTGAGCTGGCGCGAGAACTCGGGGTACGACCGAGGTGCCTCTACAAGTGGCGCAGGAAGCTGGAGATGGTTGAACCAGGACAAGAAGCGTCGCGGCCCAGCACGCACGCATCGGCTCACCGCAAGGAAATCCATCGCTTGAAGCAGCTTTTGGCAGAGAAGACCCTGGAGGTGGATTTTTTCAAAGGTGCCTTGCAAAAAGTCGAGGCTCGACGCCAGAAGCGCGGCGGAACTGGC
>Ga0137395_10000896_pt1 | contig 13144 bp, 8 predicted proteins | sample czobulk216metaG_FD_108283 | JGI IMG/M metagenome (GOLD analysis project Ga0137395, IMG submission 108283) | Vadose zone soil microbial communities from Angelo Coast Range Reserve, California, USA - czobulk2.16 metaG | ecosystem: Environmental > Terrestrial > Soil > Vadose zone | place: USA...
CTATGACCCCGGCTCACCAGGCACGCCGGACACTGTTATTCCGGGAAGTCCGGGCACGCCTGCAACGGTGATTCCCGGCGTCAACGGCATGCCTGACACGGTGATTCCAGGCAGCCCAGCTACGCCTGATACGGTGATTCCCGGGACACCGGGAACGCCGAGCAGCACATATCCGTGCCCGAAGTGAGCGGTTAGTAAAAGTGGCGCGCTGGCGGCTATTTCTTTCCGGCCACGCACTCAAAGCTCGCCGCGTCGTTCGTATCTCCTGTACCTTTGTACTTTGCCGATTGCGGATAAGGGCAGAGCGGACGCGTGAACTTGACGCCCTTGCTGTGGTCGTCATCCACATACTTGGTGGCGATGATCTTGTCCGGCGCTGCGCCTTTTTCCACCCACTGTTCCAGGGCCTGGGAGAGATCGTGCTGCGCGTCACCGGCCCGCGCAAACTGGCCGAAAGAATTCGCACCCGGCCCGCCGGTGCAGTGCTGCATGCCCGGCGCCATAAACAGGCGCATGAAGGATGCTGTAGCCTGCGCACCAAGAGCGGCCTCAACGCTGTTGTAGTAATTAACCGCGCCCAACGGGGGCAGTGCGGCATCACTCCAGCCGTGATAGACGATGAGTTTCCCCCCGCGCGCCATGAACGCCTTCAGGTTGGGATCAATGGCGTTGAAAGTCTGGCCCTGCTGCTCATCGGCCATCTTTACCGCGCTTTCAAGATCGATGGTCTTTAGATCAAGCGGTTGGTTGTTCTTGCTGGCGATCATGTTGGTATAGAAGCCGCTGGCAAAAGTAGTTTGCAGATCCTTGCCGGGGCCATTGCCGATCCACGTGACCCAGCCACCCTCGCCTTCTTCACCGCCGGGAAGGAATCCAGGAAACAACTGCTTCCCTTTGGAATCCACCGGGCCGTCATAAATCTTTTTGAGTGCCGCCACCTGGGGCGCGGTAAGACAGCTATCGGTGCCGCCCTCTTTGCACAGAAGAACTTTTGGATCGAAGCGGCATTCACGCGGATCATTGAGCACGCCATCTTTTACGCCGTCGTTGGCGTCACACGCCGCGTCCACAGCCTTGCCGATGGCGGGAATTTTGTCCGCGCCAATGTAGCTGCCGGGCGCCTGCATGGCCTGTATGTCCCAGATAAACGTGGCGAATACTTTGGTCCAGTAGTTTGCCGGCGCTCCGGCAATGATGCCGTCATAGTCGGCGGGGAAGCGCTGCGCCTCCATCAAGCCTTGGCGCCCTCCGTTGGAGCAGGCGGAGAAATATGACTTCTTCGGCGCCGCGCCATAATAACCCTGGATAATGGCCTTGGCCTTGACGGTCATCTCGTGGATGGCGCGCCAGCCGAAGTCGACAATTTTGTCAGGATGGCCCAGCGCCCAGCGGGCGTCCAGTCCGTTGGCGGCGTGGCCGGTGTCGGTACTGGCGGTGGCGTAACCTTCGGCGATGGCCACGGCCATTCTGGAATAAATGATCTGTCCGGCAAAGCCGCCGTTGCCTTCCCCGCGATATTTGCCGTTCCATCCGGTGAGCGGCAGCCAGACTTCAACTTTGATGTCCGAGTCTTTGGCCGGCTTAATTGTTGCCGTGATCCGGCAAAACGCGGGCAAGCTCTTAATCAAAGCAGCGGACACGGCGAAGCCGGGTGGTGGAACAAATGCCCCAGCAGCCACCTGCTGCGCCGACGTGATGGTGGTATCGGACAGCTTGAGCGTGGCCAGGCTCTGACAGGTAGCGGCGAAGGTTGGTGCAGCAGCGAATAAGAGGATGCAGAGCAGGAAGGCGGGCTTGAAAGGGCATTTGTTATTCAAGGTTCGGAGTGCTCCTTGGATTTGCCGATTTTTGTAACGAAACAGTATAGCGACTCACCGCCGGGGGCATTCCGGCAAGACCAAAAGCATTTGCCTGGAGGCTGGCCACCGCAGCGGCTTGAAGCTGGAAATGGCACCTTTCGGCACCTTACTTTCGTTATCTTTCGCCCCAATCACGGCTGGACCACAATGGCACGCATGGCAAGCGCAACAACCTATGAATTACGTGCGGAAACGGTCGACGCCATTGCGGCGGGCCGGGTCCGGTTTATCGAACACCTCGGGATGCGGGTGCTGTTCATTAATTATTCGCATTGCGATGTCGCCATGCTGAAGGCGGTGGCGGAGGAAGGCCATCGCGTGATCGCCAGCGAAGAGCCTAATTCCGTGCTCACGTTGAATGACGTCACGGGCACCACCTTCGACAAAGAGTCGGTAGCGGTGTTGCAGGCAAAGGTCGCGGCCAATGCGCCGTACGTGCGCCGGGCCGCGGTGATCGGCATCAACGGCCTGCAGCGGCTGATCTATGAAGGTGTACAGGCTTTTTCCCGGCGGCGCATCCCTCACTTTGATACCCGCCAGGAAGCCCTGAGCTGGCTGGTGAAAGACTGACGCCCCAGGAATGGCCGGTCTAAGTACGCAAAATAGTTGAGATCACCTCCCTATCCTGCTAAAGTTTGTGAGCAAATTCCCCCTTGGAAAATTTGTGTGTCCGCCAGGAGCTAACCATGTTGCGATCGATGAGATTGACCTGCATCCTTTTTGTTTTGGCTTTCACCTGCGTCGCGCAAGCGCAGAAAAAACGGGTCGCGGTACTCGACTTCGACTATGGCACCGTGCAATCGTATGTGTCCTCAATTTACGGCACCAACCAGGACGTGGGTAAAGGCATTACCGACATGCTGGTGGAAAAGCTGGTGAAGGACGGCAAATATTCCGTGATCGAGCGCAAGGCGCTGGACAAGATCTTGTCCGAGCAAAACTTCTCCAACAGCGACCGCGCCAATCCCGCCACGGCGCAGAAGATCGGCCAGATTCTGGGCGTGGATGCGATCATTATGGGTTCCATCACCAAGTTCGGCCGGGACGATAAGTCGAAGTCTATTGGCGGCGCAGGCTTTGGCCGGGCAGGCTTTGGTCTTGGGGGCATCAAGAGAAACGAAGCCAAAGCCGTGTGCGCGATCAGCGCGCGCCTGGTCGATACGACCACCGGAGAGATCCTCGCGGCCGTCACTGGCGAAGGTGAAAGCAAGCGTTCAGGCACGTCTCTTATCGGCGGCGGCGCGGGCACGGGCGGCGGCGGAGTTGGCGGCTTTGATACTCACGCTTCCAACTTTGGCCAGACCCTGCTGGGCGAAGCTGTAACCCAGGCCGTAGGCGAAGTAGGCACGCAGCTCGATACGGCATCCACCGGCCTTCCCACGCGCAAGGTTGAAGTTTCCGGCGTGGTGGCTGACGTGAGCGGCAACACTCTGATCATCAATGTTGGCAGCAAAACCGGCCTCAAAGTCGGAGATAAACTTGAGATCAGCCATGCCGGCCGTCAGATCAAAGATCCTACAACCGGAAAAGTTCTAAAGACCATCACCACCAAGATCGGCGAAGGCACAGTCACTGAGATTGACGCAGATTCCGCAACGCTCAGCTTCAGCGGCACCGGCCCGGCCAAGGTTGGTGACGTGGCCAAAACGCCGTAACCCAATTCGCGCTTTGTTTAGGCCCGCCTCATCACGGCGGGCCTTCATTGTTTTCTTGTCCGGAAATTCCTCACACCGCGCTCACAACAGGGACAGAGCCGCCGCCTACTTCGTTCTTTTTCCGTTACCCTTGGCTTCGGCGGCGCGGGCTGCGGCTTGCTGCGCCAGGGCGTGCTCCACCACGCGCTGCATCTCCAGCAGAGGCGCGGGCTTGCCTGTCCAGATCTCGAACTGGCGGGCGCCTTGCTGCACAAACATCTCTGAGCCTGGAATCAAGTGCATGCCGCGGGCGCGGGCCATCTTCATCATTTTGGTTTCTGCCGGGGTGTAGACCATCTCAAAGAAGTACTTGGCTTTCATCTCCTGCTCGGAAAGCGGTAGCGGATCGCGATTGCCTTCCATGCCGGCTGGCGTGGCATTGATGATCACGTCAAATTCCAGTTTCTTAAGCATGGTTCGATTGATGGCTTTGGCGCGGGCCTGTTTGGCCAGCTTCTGCGCCGCCGCGGGCGTGCGATTGAGAATGTAAACTTCAGCGCCACGCTCTTTCAGTCCAAAGACGGCGGCACGGGCCGCCCCGCCGGCGCCCAGAACCAGGATCTTTGCTCCCTGCAGGCGTATGCGAATCTCCAGCGGACGCACTACGCCATTCACGTCAGTATTGAAGCCGTAGAGCTTGCGGTCCTGGCTGCGCACCACGGTATTGCAGGCGCCCACTTTCGCCGTCCAGGGATCGGTCTTATCGAGCTGCTTGAGAATCTGCTCTTTGTACGGCATGGTAATGCTGAGCCCGGCTAGGGGAATATCGCGCACGCAAGCCATTAGATCGTCCATGGCCTTGGCGTGCAGCGCCAGGTAAACGCCGTTGACATTCTCGCGCCGGAAAGCGGTGTTCAGCATGGCGGGCGAAAGCGACTGCGCTACCGGATCACCGGCCACGCCGTAGACGCGCGTCGCCGCGTCCACCTGGTCAATGCGGAAAGTCTCGCGTAAGGCCCGTGCCGTAAGCTGCCCTGGAGCCGTTTCCTCACCCGGATGAGCAGCGGCGAAAGTGAACTGGCTGCCGGCACGCACGCAGAGCACGCGGCTGATGACCCCTTGTTCACCCATGCACAGACCGATCATGGAATGGGAGTGGCTGTACTTTTCCAGGAACTTCATCATCACCACGTTGTCATAAAGAGAATTGGCGGTGGTGACAATCTTGATGAAGTCGGCCGGGTACTGCTTCATCTTGGCAAATGTCTCTTCCAGCTTTTTTGTGCCGCGGAAGTCGTGGTAAGAAAGAATCAGGTTGGCGGAGCGGCGCAACCGGTTGAAATCTGACTGCTTCATCTGGGCGGCCGTCTCCAGTTCAATGTCCACCAGGTGGCAGCCGAGATTGGCGGCTTTGCTCAGAATGTCGATCTGGTTGGTTACGGATCCGCGAAACTTCCCCCCATTGACCGCCCGGCGGCAGGTAGCCACAATCAGCGCTTCCGGATGGAACTCGACAAAAGTCTTGAGCTTGGGCAGGCCCAGCCCTGGCTTGGGAAGATAGTCTAATCTGAACTCAATAAAGGGGTTATCTCTTACAATCTGGTCCGCCCGCTGCACTATTTCAGTGGGATTGGGGGCGGCAATGGCCACGCAGACCCGGGGTAGCCGGGCTGGCAGAAACCGTGGCGCGTAGCTCGATGGTGTTCCATTCATTAGATTTAGATAGGGCTGGCCATCATACGTGAGCAAAAATCACAGATTCAAGCACCGAATGCAAGAAGGGATTTGAACTTCTGTAATTAAGCGTATCTTCTTAGTAAATAAGAGTTTAGTTGAAGTCGTGGGAAAGGCGGTGATATGTTCCACCCGGGACGTTGTGCGTCCTGCGGCAAAGGACATGGGAGGTTGTATGAGGAAATCGGGACTGATGTTGCTGGCGTTGACAGGCATTCTTCTGCCGCAGCTGGGCCAATCACAACAGACGCAGCCTGCTTCAAAGGTGCAATCGTTCGGCGGCAAAGCCGCCGTCAGCAACACGCCGACCCCGAATGACATGTACTGCTCGGGGTTTCTTACCACGGAGAAAGTCCCGGACAAAGTGTTTGTCGCCGCCGGGCACAATAGCCCGGACCAGTCGCGCTATGCCGGCGCGTCAGACACCATCTTCCTTCATGGCAAGGACCTGAAAGAAGGCGACCGCTACCAGATTGTGCGGCACGTACGAGATACGAACCACTATGATTTGTATCGCGGGGAAAGGTCGGCTATTCGCAATGCGGGTGAGCCGTATTTCGAGCTCGCCATCGTGAGAGTGACTGACGTACAAAAAGATACGGGAATCGCCTCATTCGAACTGAGCTGCTCAGACGTAATGCCCGGCGATGTCGCCATACCGCTGGTGGAGCGTGAAGCTCCGCCCTTCCGCAAAGTTTCTCTGGCCCGCTATGCGCCGCCAAGCGGAAAACCCCAGGGCCGCATCGTAATGGCCAAGGAATTCGATTCATTTCTGGGTACCAAGCATAAAGCCTATCTCAGCATCGGCGCCGACAAAGGACTTAAGCCGGGCGATTATCTCCGCGCGACCCGCACTTATTCGTACACGTATCACGATTTTGAAGCCGGTCTCTCGCTCAAAGCCAGCGAGTATGAAGACACGCAGGTCCATCCGCAGAAGCTGCCCACGGGCGAACTCTCCACGCTGCCGCGCCGCACCCTGGGTGACATGATCGTGCTTCAGGTGCACCAAAAGAGCGCCACGGTCATGGTTTTGACAGCGCTGGAAGATATCCACGTGGGTGACGGTGTGGAAGTTATGGACATTAGTGACGCTCCGGTGCTGCCCCCGCTCCGGCCTTCCTTTAGTAATGCTCCTGAAGCCGGCGCCAACAACGCAGCCAACGCCGCGCCTCCACGGATCAACTGCAGCGCTTCACCCACCAGTTTGCGCGCGGGTGAGAGCGCCACCATCAGCTGTGAAGCTGCCAGCCCGGATAACCGTCCGCTGAACATCACCTATGTCGCCAACGGCGGCAAACTTTCCTCCAACCGGAACCAGGCCACGCTCGATACCACCGACGCCGGCCCCGGTCCCATCGCCGTCCGCGCCACCGCTTTTGACGACCGCCAACTGAGCGCCTCCACAGTGGTCACGGTAAACGTGGAAGCCCCGGCGCCGGCCATGCCAACAGCACAGAAACTGATGGAGCTGGACTACAAACCGGGCAGCGCTTACGTCGACAATCGCTCCAAAGCCGTGCTTGATGACGTCGCCCTCAAACTGCAGCAGGACCCGAACCTTACCGCTGTGCTCTCCGGCTCAGCCGAAACCGGCGAAGCGCCCGGCATGGCACTGCGCCGCGCGCAGAACGCAATGGTCTATCTGACGAAATCCAAGGGCATCGACCCACAACGCATTCAGGTAAAGGCGAGCACTGAACCGGGACGCAAAGTGGAAGTCTGGACCATCCCGGCGGGAGCGGCAGTTCCGGGAACCACGCCTCCATCAACTACGCCGCCGCAAGGGACGGTTCCGCAAAGTCAGCCAACACAGCAGCCGCCCACGGAGCAGCCCGCGCCGCCGGCACCGCAGCCCACGCCGCCGGGCCATTAGATCTAAGATCTTTAGTCTGGCAATGTCACCGGGGATCAGGGGGATACCCTCCCCCTCCCGCGATCCCCATTCTAAAAGGACTTACGCTTCTGCTCCCCATCGATCCCCAAATTCCGCAGATGCAAGCAAAGGGTGTTATCGAATTCATCCCCATACCATCCCCATTTGGTGCGGGTTCCCCTATTCACATGATTGTCAAAGACCAAGCAATTTCGTCCGCCTGGGCGGCAACACTATAATATCGCTTTTTGTTTGCTAAGTCGAGCCCCTGGTGGAATTTGGCATCTTCGGACGCCTTACGTTACCCTTGCGCCCATGACTCTTCGTCCACTGTTTTGTCTGCTCTGCATTTTTGCGCTTGCAGCACCGGCCTTTGCCCAGCCCGACCACGAGGCTCCTCTTTATGACATCGTGGTCCTGAATGGCCGCATTATCGATGGCACTGGCAATCCCTGGTACGTCGGCGACATTGGGATCGCGAATGATCGGATTATCTCTATAGGCAAGCTTCACGCTGGAATTTCCAAACGCGTGATTGATGCCCGTGGCATGGTGGTCTCTCCCGGCTTCATTGACATGCTGGGGCAGTCTGAAACTGCGTTGCTGATCGACAATCGTTCCGTAAGCAAGCTGGCCCAGGGCATCACCACGGAGATCACGGGCGAAGGTGGCTCCGTCGCGCCGCAAAATGCGCTGACCATTGCAGCGGCGCAGCCGGCGCTAGATCCGTACCACTTGAAGATCGACTGGAGCACCCTGAACGACTACTGGCAGCGTTTGGACAAGAAGGGCACGCCGATCAACATCGGCACATACGTTGGCGCGGCGCAGGTACGCGAAGCCGTGCTGGGCGATGTGAACCGCGCGCCCACTCCAGAAGAGCTGGAAAAGATGAAGGGGCTGGTGACGCAGGCCATGCAGCAGGGAGCGCTGGGGATTTCCACGGCCCTGATCTATCCGCCCGGGCATTATGCAAAGACTGAAGAGCTGATTGAGCTGGCCAAAGTGGCGGCGCAGTACGGCGGCATCTATGCGACGCACATGCGCAGCGAGGGCCTGAACGAAGCGGCAGCCATACGCGAGACCTTGCGCATCGGCCGCGAAGCGAATTTGCCGGTGGAGATATTTCACTTGAAAGTGAGCGGCAAATCGCGCGCCGGCAAGATGGTTGATATCGTGCGCATGATCCAGGAGGCCCGCGACCGCGGCCAGGACGTGACCGCCGATATGTATCCGTATCTGGCCGGCGCAACGGCGCTGGCTTCCAGCCTGCCTCCATGGGTGGCCGATGGTGGCATGAGCAAGCTGCTGGAACGCCTGCATGATCCCGCGGTGCGCCAGCGGATCAAGACCGAGATGTCCTCCACTGGCGAGCGCACCTGGGAGAACCTCTATCTCGATTCCGGCGGGGCTTCGGGCGTGATGGTGGCGTCCGTGGTGAATCCGGAGCTGAAGCAATACACCGGGAAGACCGTGGCGGAGATCGCGGTCGCGCAAAAGAAAGACCCGCTGGATGCGCTTATGGATTTGGTGCTGGCCGATAAGGGTCTCTCCGGCGCGCTGTATTTCATCGCCAGCGAGGAAGACCTGCAGACCGGCCTGCGCCAGCCGTGGACCAGCATTGGGCTGGATATCAATGAAATGTCGCTTGACGGCGCGCTATTTGAGCCGCATACCCATCCCCGCGGCTACGGCAGCATGGCGCGCTTTCTCGGGCATTACGTTCGCGATCTGCAGTTGCTGCCGCTGGAGCAGGCCATCCGTAAGATCACGTCCCTGCCCGCACAGCGGGAGCACCTGGTGAGCCGTGGCCTGATCAAAGAAGGCTTCTTTGCCGATATCGCGATCTTTGATCCCGGCGCCATCATCGACAAAGCCACATACACACAGCCGGCCCAGCTTGCCGAAGGCGTGAAATACGTCCTGGTAAACGGCCAGGTCGCGTTTGAAAACGGCAAAGCAACCGGAGCGATGGCGGGACGGGCGTTGAAAGGGCAGGGAGCGAAGTGAACGGATCAAAAACGAATCATTGTTTGTAGACATCATCGAACAGCGTCGGCAATGAAAGGGAGAACTTGGCCCCCGAAAAAAGCGCCGATTCTTCGATCGATTCCGGTTCAGCGATGCGGCGGGCGCCGGCAGAATCGTGGATTTCGACCATCCGCAAAGCCGGATAGATGAGCCATACCGCGCGGCTTCCCGCATTGAGATATTGACGCACTTTTTTTGCCGTATCTTGAGCAAGGTTCGTTGGCGATATAACCTCTACGGCCAAAGCGGGAGCGCCTTCCACTGGAGAATTGTCAGGATCGATGTTGCGCAAGTGATCAGCGGCGATGAAGGCGACATCGGGGTTTCTGACTGTATCCGTCCCCAAGCGAAAGTCCATTTCTTCTACCACTATGCCTAGTTGATGAGCGCGGACAAATTGCGTTAAGTGCGAGGCGATTCGCTGGCGAATAAGATTGTGGCGCAGTGCTGGAGAAGGCTCCATTAGCAGCGTCCCCTCATCGAGCTCATAGCGGGTGCCCTCTTTTTCCGCGAGTTTCTCGTATTCCGCGAATGTCAGTCTGGTAGTGGTGCTCATGTTCCGCCTGCACAACAGCTAATTTTACAGCGTGCGTGAAGCCAACTGTAGCATGAAGTAACGATTCGGCAGGAGCTCGATCAGCGATATCTGGCCAGCAGCGCACGTAAAAAGGTCAGAAGAGCCTAACCCCATCAGGCGAGTCCGCCCCTTCGTTAGCAAACTCGCGGTTACCATCCAACCTCTTTTAACAATTATTTACAAAAACTAGCGTTGTAAACCTTCAATATGCCGTCAAATAGAGTAGTTGGCGCAGTGAGCCCGAATCGGCAACATTCCCCGCGGTACCGTCCCCCCGCCGGTGACCGGCAATTGCTGAAAAATCGAAGTCTGTATAGGATTGCAGATTTCTGAGATCCTGCCCTGAGAGGACAGATGTCGAAACTTTCGCCGTACATTTTTGCCGGCCGCATTTTTGTGTGCGCCCTTCTGGCGCTGCTCCTGAGCGGCTGCGGCAATACCAGCGCCGATACCAAACAGAAAAATGGCGGCGGCAAAGGCGGCCAGGGCCGGGGACAGATGACGGTTCCCGTGGCCGTGGCCAAGGCTGAAGTCCGCGATTTGCCTGTGTTGCTGAACGGCCTCGGCTCCGTGGAAGCGTACAACACCGTGTCCGTCAAGAGCCGCCTGGATGGCCAACTGGTGCAGGTGAACTTCAAAGAAGGGCAAGAGGTAAAGCAAGGTGACCTGCTGGCGGTGATCGACCCTCGCCCGTACGAAGTGGCTCTAAGCCAGGCTCAGGCCACGCTATTCAAGGACCAGTCCGCGCTGAAAGACGCCCGGCTGAACCTGCAGCGATTTCAGGAACTCTATAAAGATGGCGTGATTCCCAAGCAGCAACTGGATACGCAGGGCTCGCTGGAAGGCCAGCTTGACGGCGCCGTTCGCGCTGACCAGGCCCAGGTAGACAACGTAAAACTCAACCTGGTGTATACGCACATCACCGCGCCAGTGAGCGGACGAATCGGGCTGCGACAGATTGACGTGGGCAATATGGTCCACGCATCGGATCCCAACGGTCTGCTGGTAATCACGCAGTTGCAGCCCATCGCCGTGATCTTCAGCCTGCCTCAGGACAACCTGCAATCGGTTTCGCAGCATATGCGGAACGGCAAGCTCGCGGTGGACGCGTACAGCCGAGACGACCAAACTAAGCTGGCCACCGGCTCGCTGACTACCATTGACAACCAGATTGACACCACCACCGGCACAGGAAAGCTAAAAGCTGTTTTTGAAAACCGCGATCGCTCGCTCTGGCCCAACCAGTTCGTGAACATCCATCTCCTGCTGGAGGTGCGAAAGAACAACACCGTGGTGCCGGCGGCGGCCATCCAGCGCGGGCCGCAGGGAACGTATGTGTTCACGGTGAAGCCGGACAAGACCGCGGAGATGCGTCCGGTGACCGTGGCTTTTAGCGAAGGAAATTTTGCCGCGATTACGCAAGGCGTGAAGCCCGGCGAAATGGTCGTCACCGACGGCCAGGACAAGTTGCAGCCGGGAACACGAGTGGAAATTCGCGGTGGCGGCGGGCCAAGTGCCAGCCCGGCACAAACCGGCGAGGGCCAGGCGCAATAGAAGCGGACAACATGCCCAACGGCGGCCCATCAAAATTATTCATCTTGCGCCCGGTAGCCACGTCGCTGCTGATGATTGGCGTGCTGCTGGTGGGCGTGGTGGCGTACCTGCAACTGCCGGTTTCAGCGCTACCGCAAGTCGACTATCCAACAATTCAGGTCATTACGTTCTATCCCGGCGCGGGACCGGAGGTGATGGCTTCCTCTGTTACCGCGCCGATGGAGCGCCAGTTCGGCCAGCTTGCAGGCCTGAGCCAGATGACATCTACCAGTTCGTTTGGCAGCTCGGTGGTTACGCTGCAGTTCACCCTGGAGACGAACATTGATATCGCCGAGCAGGAAGTGCAGGCTGCGATCAACGGCGCCGCAACCTTCCTGCCGCGCGATCTGCCTAACCCGCCGATCTACAGCAAAGTCAATCCCGCCGACGCGCCGATCCTGACCCTGGCCGTGACCTCAGACAGTTTGCCGCTTTCGAAAGTGGAAGACCTGGCCGACACCACGCTGGCGCAGAAAATTTCACAACTTACCGGCGTTGGCATGGTCTCAATCAGCGGCGGACAAAAGCCGGCGGTGCGCATCCAGGCGAACCCCACGGCCCTGGCTTCTTATGGGCTGAGCCTTGAGGACCTGCGCACGGTCCTGGGACAGGCCAACGTGGACCAGGCCAAGGGCATTCTTGAAAATCAGCGGCAGGCCTTCACCATCTCCAGCAATGACCAGTTGCTCTCCAGCGCGGAGTATAAAAATGTCATCATCGCCTACCGCAACGGCGCGCCCGTCCGTTTGCGCGACGTTTCCACGGTGATTGACGGCGCAGAGAATAACAAGCAGGCAGCCTGGATGAACCTTTCACCGGCGGTAATCGTCAACATACAACGCCAGCCCGGGGCCAACATTATCAGCGTGGTGGACCGCATCAAGAAGGTCCTGCCGCAGTTGCAGGGAGCGCTGCCGTCGTCAGTGAAAGTAGCAATCCTGACGGACCGCACGGAAACCATTCGCGCTTCAGTGAAAGACGTGCAGTTTGAAATGATGCTCACCGTCGCGCTGGTAGTGATGGTGATTTTTCTCTTTTTGCGCAATCTTTCCGCAACCATTATTCCCAGCGTGGCGGTGCCGCTCTCGATTGTCGGCACCTTTGCGGTGATGTACCTGCTGGGCTACAGCCTCGACAACCTGTCCTTGATGGCGCTCACCATCTCCACCGGATTTGTGGTGGATGACGCCATTGTGATGATTGAAAACATCGATCGTTTTCTTGAGGAAGGCCATTCCCCGCTGGAGGCCGCGCTCAAAGGCGCAGGGCAGATCGGCTTCACTATCATCTCGTTGACGGTTTCGCTGATAGCCGTCTTAATTCCTCTGCTTTTCATGGGCGACATTGTGGGCCGGCTCTTCCGCGAATTTGCCGTCACGCTGGCGGTAACTATTGTGATCTCGGCCCTGGTTTCGCTTACGCTCACGCCGATGATGGCTGCCCGGCTGCTCAAGAATCCCAAGAAGATTAAGCACGGGAGCCTATACCAGGCCTCCGAGCGCGCCTATGAACGCGTGATCGAATACTACGGGCGCACGCTCAAGTGGGTGCTGCGGCACCAGACCATCACGCTGCTGGCCACGGCCGGCGCGCTGGCGCTGACTCTTTATTTATATGTCATCGTGCCCAAGGGCTTTTTTCCGGTACAGGACACAGGCGTGATCCTGGGAATTTCCGAGGGGCCGGAGAACGTTTCGTTCGCCTCCATGTCAGAGCGCCAGCAGAAGCTGGCCAAAGTGATTCTGGATGATCCTGACGTGGCCAGCCTGTCATCCTTTATCGGCATTGACGGCACCAACACCACGCAGAACAGCGGGCGCATACAGATCAACCTGAAGCC
>Ga0137395_10000897_pt1 | contig 13141 bp, 11 predicted proteins | sample czobulk216metaG_FD_108283 | JGI IMG/M metagenome (GOLD analysis project Ga0137395, IMG submission 108283) | Vadose zone soil microbial communities from Angelo Coast Range Reserve, California, USA - czobulk2.16 metaG | ecosystem: Environmental > Terrestrial > Soil > Vadose zone | place: USA...
ATGCGACCCAGCTTGCCGCCTTTGATCTCCCAGCCAATCTCGCAGCCAAACTGGAAGTTGTAGCGCTTGTCATCAATCGACCACGAGCGGTTGGTCTGCATAAAGATGCCGTCGTCGGTGCCGGCAATCAATTGCTCAAACGTGAGCGGCTTTTCTCCGGGCAGAATGCTGATGTTGGTCATGCGGACCAGCGGGATGCGGTTCCAGCCTTCGGCGCGCATGGTGCCGTTGGAGCGATTCTCGCCGATCGTGTGCGCCGTCTCGCGCGAAGAAATGTAGCCGGTAAACAGCCCGTTGGTGATGATCGGCGTGCACTGTGCCTGGACGCCTTCGTCGTCATAGGCAAAGGTTCCCAGGCCGGGACCATGCTGTTCCGTCGCATCGGCAACCACGTTCACAATGTCACTGCCATAACGCAGTTTGCGCAGTTTTTCCAGCGTAAGGAATGACGTGCCGGCAAAATTCGCCTCGTAACCCAGCACGCGGTCCAGCTCGATCGGATGACCGATTGATTCATGAATCTGCAAACCGAGCTGCGAAGAATCGAGCACCAGCGTCATCTTCCCTTCCGGGCAACGCTCCGCCTTGTGCAGCGCCACAGCCTGTTCACCGATGCGGCGCGCGTTCTCCACCAGTTTCAGCTCGTCAACCAGCTCATACCCTCGATTCTGGTGTTGACCGCCAAAAGAATTCGGATAAGACCGCTTCATGATCTCGGTACCCTGAAAAGCCAGGGCGCTGAAGCCGGCTCCGGTGATCACGCGCGTCTGATGGATGTCAGAACCGTCAGTGTTATAGAACCACTGCTCACAGCGGCCCAGTTGCATGTTGCTCTCGGCCAGCGTCACGCCTTTCACGGCGAGCAGTTCAGCGTCAATACGCCTGAGCAGATCGAAGTTCTGCTCAATCGATGTGGTAAATGGATCGATCTTGTAGTGCGATGCCCACTCAATCTTTACCGCTGGCTCGGGGGCTAGCCGCACCGGCTCTTCTTTCACCCTCGCGGAAGCCTTGGCGATCTCCACGGCCTGCGCCGCGGTTTTATCCACAGCTTCGCGGCTCAAGTCGTCCGTGGAAGCAAATCCCCAGGCGTCATTCACCAGCACGCGAACGCCAATCCCCAGCGTTTCCGCGCTGCCGGCGTGGCCAACCTTGCCATTCTTGGTAGCCAGCGCGCGCTGGCGGTGGTCTACAATGCGGACGTCGGCATAGCCGGCGCCGCGCTGCGTAACGGTATTCAACGCCCAATCAGCAATCTGTTTCATGCTCATAGCAAGCTCGGTCTCAACGCTACTCATATTAAATGATCTCTTGCTGACCAGAGGTTCTGAGCCTCTTACGGCCGGTTCCCGGCTCTTGGATTTTGGCTCGACGGTAATTCGCGCTCATCCCCGGAGATCGGCGGCAAAACTGGCTTCGCTTTTCGTTTCGTCCTAGACTAAATGCCATGTCGAGAAAGCCGGTTCCTATCAAGATCATCGACCTGGAAGACGGCATGCCCAAAGTGGAGGAGGCCCGGTTGCGAATGCAACGCGAGCTTCACATCGCTCGGCAGCAGGGATACGCGGCGGTGAAGCTGATCCACGGGTACGGCTCCAGCGGCGTGGGCGGTTCCCTGCGAATCGAATTGCAGAAGGAGCTTCAGCGTCTGGCCGGGGCGGGCAGCCTCCGTTCTTTCATCGTCGGAGAAGACTGGCGCGTCTCTGACGAAAAAACCTGGGAGTTGCTCAAACGCTTTCCGGAGTGGAAGCAGGACTCTGACCTGGGAAAGAGGAGCAAAGGAATCAGCATTGTCGTGCTTTAAGCACGCGCTCACCCCTAAGGCGCTGTCTGGGCAGACATGAACTATTTCTCATTGATATAGGCAGCCGTACATGTACAGGTTCTAGCCCCTCTTGGCCAGTTGCCGCGTTCCTGGTGCGAAAACGCCGAGGTGAGAACAACCCGCGGCCCAGAATTGGGATCAGAATTAAGCAGGCTCGGTACTTAGGTACTTCTATGGGGATTCCGGTCAGCTTTCTACCGGTCAAAGACTTAAGCCCGTAAGTGATTCACCCAAACACTCAATTTTGAGCCAGTTAGACCGGGAAAGGACGCGAAGCGCGTCCGGGAGGTGCAGCGTTGCTTTGGACAATCTTCACGGTGTTTGTGCTCCTGTGGATGCTCGGACTCGCGCTGCAGTTTGGCGCCAACGTTATGCCATTGCTGCTCGTAGTGGGGACAATTTTTCTCGCGGTAAAGCAGGTCTTTCGCCGCGCGTCTTTGAGCTGAGATGCAGCGCACGCCCCAAACCAGTACCTAGGGGCCCCGCGGCAGCGGAACCACAACGACTCTTCACAAGAGACCAAGGAGGTCTATGAAAAAGTTCATCTCATTTTTGTCAATGGTTAGTCTGGCCACTTTGGGCTGGGCAGGGACCGCAAAAGACGATTCGGCCGATCGCCTGCAGAAAGCGGCTGAGGTCCTGACTCAAATAGCCCAGGCTCCTGATAAGGGGATCCCGGAAGAAGTACTGGCCAAAGCTAAGTGCATTGCCGTGGTGCCGCACCTGGTCAAGGGCGGATTCGTCTTCGGCGGCAAGCATGGCCGTGGCGTAGCTACATGCCGTACCGCTAATGGCTGGAGCGCGCCGGCGTTTATCTCTGTCGGCGGCGGCAGCTGGGGCTTGCAGATTGGCGTGGAAGGCGTGGACCTGGTGATGCTGATAATGAATGACAAGGGCATGCAGCAGTTGCTCTCCAGCAAATTCCAGGTCAGTGGTGAAGGGTCCGCGGCTGCGGGTCCCGTCGGACGTCACGCGTCCGCCGGTACGGATTGGAAGCTGGACACCCAGATGCTGACCTATTCACGTTCCAAAGGTGCGTTCGCAGGTCTTACCCTGGAGGGAGCAGTGATCGAGCAAGACAACGATTCCACCACCGCGGTTTACGGCAAGGACGTGCCTTTCAGGTCAGTCCTGACGGGAAAAGTGCCCACGCCCGAGTTGGCCGCTCCCTTTGAGAAGGCTGTTTCTCAGGTCGTTCACACTGCTGATGTGCACGAGGCCAAGGACAGCGACAAGAAGTAAGGCACATCGCGCAACGTGATCAAGCGCGCAACGGAGAGTCAAAATTCGTTGCGCGTTTTTTTTTTGCGAGAGCCTGCCGTCAGGGACAAATTACTTTCGCCGCCCCATCGTCCGAATTACGTTTGAAAAATGATCCCCTCCCATGAGCCGTTCTGGATTGTCGTTTTCGCATCTAACTTTCACTGGAGCAGAAGTTCTGGAATGCTGCCAAAAAAAACCATGCGAAGCACTCTTCGAATACTGCTGGCCTCTGTGCTGGTCGTCTGCGTGCTCCACCAGCCCTGTAATGGATATTCGGTCCTGACCCATGAAGAGATCGTTGACCTGCTCTGGACTGATCAGCTCAAACCGCTCCTGTTGCATAAGTATCCCGCGGCAACTGAAGAAGACCTGCGCAAGGCGCATGCCTACGCTTACGGAGGATGCCTCATCCAGGACATGGGCTACTATCCGTTCGGCAACAAACTCTTCAGTGACTTGGTCCACTATGTGCGCAGCGGCGACTTTGTGGAGGCCCTGCTGGACGAATCCAGGGACATCAACGAATATGCCTTTGCCCTTGGAGCGCTGGCGCATTACGCCGCCGACATCGTCGGCCATCCAGTGGTCAACGCTGCCGTGGCCCGCGAGTTTCCCAAGCTGCGGGCCAAATACGGTTCCTCCGTGACCTATGCGGAAAACAAGAAGGCGCACATCCGGACAGAATTTGGTTTTGACGTGGTCCAGGTAGCCAAACAACGCTATACCTCTGACAAATATCACGACTTTATCGGCTTTGAAGTGGCAAAACCCGTGCTGCAGCGCGCGTTTGTCAAAACCTACGGGGTCACGCTGGAAGATATTTTCAGCGATGTTGATTTATCGATCGGCACCTTTCGCTGGTCCATCAGCCGGGTAATTCCGGAGATGACCCGTGTAGCGCTACTGACCAAGAAAAACGAGATGGTGAGGGAGAATCCCAGCTTCGCCAGAAAGAAATTTCTCTACAACTTAAAGCGCACGGCCTACGAAAGAGAGTGGGGCAAGAACTATCACAAACCGGGATTTGGCGCCAAGCTACTGGCCGTGATTTTCAAAATCATTCCCAAGGTCGGCCCGTTCAAGGCCATCGCGTTCAAAATGCCCTACCCGGACACCGAGACCCAGTATCTGAAGAGCGTGAATGACACGGTGGACCAATATCGCGCCTACATCCGTGATTTGAACGCCAGCGAGCTGACCCTGGCAAACAAGGACTTTGATACCGGCAGGCCCACGCAGCCGGGTGAATACCCGCTCACGGATGAAGCCTACGCGAAACTGCTGGACAAGTTGGCCGAGAAGAAATTTGCTGGAGCGTCGCCGCAGCTGCGCAAGAACATTCTGGCGTTCTTCCATGACCCGACCGCGCCCAACTCCATCCGAAAGAAGCACGATCGCTGGGCCAGGACGCTGCTTGAAGTGGAGCAACTGAAAGCCGTCGATGTGGCCGAAGCAAGGCCCCAACAAAAGCCCGAATAGCCTGCCTCTGCTTCGACAAAAAGCCTTGCTGCGGGCGGGGCTGTTGGTTTTTCCAACACCAGGACTCAAGTCCAGCGCTAAGGTCCGGCTATTGCGGAATGACTGGCACGATCGTGCCGGCGCTGGTATCACCGAGCATTCCCAGCATCTGGACGGAGACAGGCCCCGAAGAGACTTTGACTTTGACGGCGCCAGCCGGGACTGAGCCGCCGAACCAATCAGCCACTACATCGCGCGTAATCTTTTTGCCGGTTGGCAGCGTGAAATTGACTGGACCAGCCACTGTTACGTTGCTGTTATCGAGCAGCCTTACCTCAATGCCCGCGTCAGTCCCGGAAGTATTCTGCAAAGAAACGCCTGTAAACTGACTGGCCGTATTGACCAAAGGCACCGTAGCGGCTGCATATTTCTGGCGCGAGAACATGGGATGTACCAGGTTCACCTGCGCATTCGCGCTGCTCCCGGCTACATCGTCCGCTCGCAGATAGGTGTAATAATCCAGCGTGAAATTGGTATTTGTGTCCTTTACGCGTACGCGCTCGCCATCGAGTTGAAACGTGGCTCCGGTGCCTGGACAAACGGTCGCGCCGTCCGCCACTGTGCCATTACAAATTTTCACGTCGATCTCGCCGGAATTAACCAGCGTGATGTCAGCCGGAACAATGGTTGTGCCTTCAATCGCAACTCTGGTATTGGTATTGAAGTTCGCGCCAAAAACCTTGATCAGCTGGCGGTCAGGAAGCAGGCCTCCTGCGGGCGACAAATCGCTGACGTACGGACTGCCGGCAGGTGCAATCGTCAGCGTTCCGGGGGCAAACTCCAGGGTCGTGTACTTGGTGGAAGCGTCAGAAAAGAATGACGTGTTTGCCGTGTCAATGCTGATGGGGAACGTCACCCCCGGCGTTAGAGTACTGCTCAATGGCATGGACATTGTGACAACCGGATAGGAAACGTTGGTACCCAGCAGATTGTCCGGTGAGCTGAGCTGCAGTTTGATGTTTGTGGGGGTCACCGACGTGTCGATGACGGCGATTCCCGCCGCAACCCCGGAGGGATCATTTACGGCCACTCCGCGCACCGGCCCTGCAGGCACCTGCGGCCGTGTGCTGCCGTGCCCGATCGGCTTGGGCTCAGTGTTGGAAAGCTGGAACTGGAAGATGCCGCCGGGAGGTACGCTGGTGTTCAAGACCTTCAGACCGATGGCTCCCGCCGGCAACTGGCTGGGTGTGGGCGTAGGAGCTGGTATAGGTGTGGGCGTCGGCGTAGGGCCGCTGGCGGACGCTGATCCACCACAACCGCAGGATCCGGCAGCTGCCGCAACCAATAAGACTACCCACAGCGTTGCCCGCGGAAGAAACCTTTGACTGACGAAATTCCGCATTACATCACTCCTGCTATTGCTCCAATACAGACTCCGGTGGCAGCGCAACTAGTGCGCCTAAGTATATAGTGCGCCCGATCGGCTAAAAAAATAGACCTGGGGCCATGGTTTCCGGGTTCCATGACCCCTGGTAGCAGTCGACGGATGAGCCTGCTGATGGTTAGGACACACTTGTATGGGCGCCGGAACAGAAAAAGCACGGAATCTTACTGGGGGCCGAGAACGGCGGCAAACGTCGGACAATGGCCTTATTCAGGAGCTTTGTTCGGATCTTCCACCCAATAATTCCGTCTGGCCAGGGCCACATAGCTCTCAGGTTGTCTCAGCCGCACCCGCACCTGATGCAAGCCCGGACGGGGATTTTTGGGTTCAAAGCGCAGAAGGTAGCGGCTGTGGAGATGGTTCGTAAAGTCAGTCATAAATTTTTCGAAGCTCTTACGCGAGGTAAAGAGCTCATACTCGCCGCCCGTCATGGAGGCTACCGCCTTCGCTGCATTCTTCCGCATGGCCTCTCGAGCAAGCTTCATCAACTGAAGAATGTCGATCGCACCGGGAGTTCCTTTCGTTGGCTCCTTGCCGCGAAGCGTATCCAGCGCGCTGGAAGCGGTGGGAGAGAAAGCCAGCGAATAGACCACGGTGTTGCTGTCATAAACCGCCGCAATGGCATCGTCCAGCTTTACTGCATGGCTGCCGTGATCGCGGGTTTCGCTGATCAGCAGCAAAATACGGCGGCTGTCTTCTGGCTGTTTTTTAAAGAGGTTTACCGAATAACGCACTGCATCATAGATCGCGGCGCTACTCGAGTCGCCGCTGAGTTCGATATCCCGCAAGCGGCCTGACACCGTCTTCTGAAGCTGCGCTTCGGCTTGGATGGAATCAAACGTGAAGTCCTGCACCAGATTGACCTGGCTATCAAAGGTGACGATGGCTGTCTCGACCTGAGGGCTACCCACAATCTGGTCCAAAAGGCTGCTCAAACCCTCGATCCGCTGAAATTCACTTACGGCGGTGCGTCCGATTTGAATCGCAATCACCAGTGAGACTGGCTCCTGCGGCTCGGCTTCGTCCATGCTGACCTGCTGCTCCACCCCGTCGTCTTCAATGATGAAGTCTTTCGCCTTCAGGCCAAAGACAAGTTTGCCGGCCTGGTCCTTGACCAGCGCGGGCACAAAGACAACGTTGGACTGGGTGCGCAGCGTGGACGTTTGCTGGGCACCGGTGTCTTGTGCTGGGCAGATACTCAGCTCGCAATGAAGCAGGAACAAAAATACCAGCAAACGGGACAGACGCGATCTCAAGGGCGCAGATGGCATCATGTCTGGTTCTCCTGCTCCCTTGGCGTCATCCAATGAAATGCCATGAAGACAATCGATCCTCTCCGCCAGCACGTCACCAATTTGCTCACCAAGGCAGAAGCGCACGTTGATCTGGCGAGCGCTCTCCAGGATTTTCCCCGCGAGTTGCGCGGGCGCAAACCTGAAGGCGCGCCGCACACACCCTGGCAACTGCTGGAACACATACGCATAACGCAGTGGGACATCCTGGAGTTCAGCCGGTCCGCACTGCACAAGTCTCCCAAGTGGCCGGAAGAATATTGGCCCCAGATCGAAGCGCCATCGGACGACAAAGCCTGGGACAAGAGCGTGAAGCAAACACTGGCGGATCTCAAAACCATGTCCGAATTAGTCCGCGATCCCAAGCATGATCTCTTCGCCAAAATTCCCCACGGTGACGGCCAGACGATCCTGCGTGAGGCGCTGCTGGTGGCCGACCACAACGCCTATCATCTCGGACAATTAGTGATGGTCCGCCGTATTCTGGAACGGAAATAACGGGGCTTCTTGCGTGTAAATATCAGTTCCGGCCAGCCGGCGGGAACTGTTGCAGGTAGGCTTCGCAAAATCCGGAGAAGACCCCACGATATTGATCGATGGACTTAGGCCGAATCGGATAGTCGACCACGGCCCAGATCACGATCCCGGTCAGGACAAAGACCACCGTGATGAGCGCGACCCATCCGCCATCCGTCCCAAGCCTGGGCAGAATGAAAGCGTCGGCGATACCGACGAGCGGGATCACCCAGGCCAGCGTAATCGCCAGGCTGCGCCGTTGCGCGTGTTGCGCGCACAGAGGCACGCGCAACCGCATGCTCTTTCGCACAATCACGGCAACGATAGCGTAAACCAGCACTCCGGCCAGGATCAGAAGATAAAGGGCGGGGTGATGCCAGGAAAAATTCTTGTCTACCGGCTTCCCGTTCGCAGGAGCTCCGCACTTGACGCAAGGTGGCGGCAGCGGGATGGTCTGGCCGGGCATGGCCGCGGCGATGATAAGTCGTTGGCCGTCGCGCGCGATGGGATAAGCGCCCGGCGCTGGAGCGTAAGAAGCCATGAATCCTCTTTTCTGCCTGGGGGAAGGCAGATCATACATCGATTAGGCTGCTGAAATAGAATAAAAAATGGCGACTTTGCGAAGAGCCGCCGGGAGGCGACCTTTGAGAGCATCCGGGCGTGTGATGCTGGTGGTGCTGGTCATCCTGATCTGTTTGTCTGTAGTCGTCAAGTTGCGGTACTCCGGGAAGGCGACGAGCAAATTGCCCGCTTCAGATTGCAACGCCGATTTATGGAAACATGTTTACAGCCCGGAAAGGCTGCATGTGATTGAAGCGTGTACCGCCGTCGATGGCCGCGTTGTCACAGTGCACCAGGCAGCTGATGGCGACTTGCACATCGGGCTCGATCCAGAACAGAAATCAACCTTGAATCTGATAAACGTAATGCACGCCCACCGCCACCTGGTGGTTGAGGCAATATGCGATCACCTCTCTACCGAGCATGAATCCGGAGCCGCGTGCGCCGGCTTCACTTCCCAGATCACCGCTCCCAGAGTGGGCGATCGCATCCGCGTTATCGGCGCCTACGTTACTGACCGCGATAATGGCTGGAATGAGATTCATCCGGTCACGCGTATTGACGTTTTGCGCTGAGCCGCCCCCGCGGTCAATTTGCTCTATTTTTCCCGCAAGACAAAAACGGCGACTCATCAGGAGTCGCCGTTCGAATTGCTATCTGCCAATTGCTAACTTACGTTCCCTCGCTCCAGCTCGCCAGATACTCTTCCTGCTCGGCCGTGAGTTTGTCGATCTTGACGCCCATGGATTCCAGCTTAAGGCGCGCCACTCGCTTGTCCAGCTCCTCCGGCACGGGATAGACTTTGCGTTCCAGCGACTGGTGGTTCTTCACCAGATACTCCGCGCACAGCGCCTGGTTGGCAAAGCTCATGTCCATCACTGAAGCCGGATGGCCTTCGGCGGCGGCCAGGTTGATGAGGCGGCCTTCGCCCAGAAGATAAATCTTGCGGCCGTCTTTCATGGCATATTCATCGACGAAATCGCGGGTCTGGCGCTTGGCGGAAGACATCTTCTCCAGCGCGGGAATGTCGATTTCAACATTGAAGTGGCCGGAGTTGGCCACCACTGCGCCGTTCTTCATCAGGTCAAAGTGTTCGCGTCCGATCACATTCTTGTTGCCCGTGACGGTCACAAAGATGTCGCCGATCTTGGACGCTTCAGCCATTGACATGACCCGGTAGCCATCCATCACCGCTTCAATCGCCTTCGTGGGATCGATCTCGGTGACGATCACGTCCGCGCCCATGCCGCGCGCGCGAGAAGCCAGGCCGCGTCCGCACCAGCCATAGCCTGCGATCACAAACTTGGAGCCGGCGATCAGCGTGTTGGTGCAGCGAATCACGCCATCCATGGTGGACTGGCCGGTGCCGTAGCGATTGTCAAACATGTGCTTGGTCAGCGCGTCATTCACCGCGATGATGGGATAGCGCAACTGGCCGTCTTTGGCCATCGCACGCAGGCGAATCACGCCCGTGGTGGTCTCTTCCGTGCCTGCGATGATGCCTTCCAGCACGTCCTTGCGCTTGGTGAGCGCAATGGAAACCAGATCGGCTCCGTCGTCCATGGTCATGTGCGGCTTGTGGTCCAGCGCGGAGAGAATGTGCTTGTAATAAGTGTTGTTGTCCTCGCCTTTAATGGCGTGGACGGAGATTCCGTAGTCGCGCACCAGTGACGCCGCCACGTCGTCCTGTGTGGAGAGCGGGTTGGAGGCGCAGAGCACCACGTCGGCGCCGCCATCGCGCAGCGTGATGGCCAGGTTGGCGGTCTCAGTGGTTACGTGCAGGCAGGCGGAGACACGCATACCCTTCAGCGGCTGGTTCTTAATGAACTCCTTGCGGATGCTTTGCAGCACCGGCATGGACTGGTTGGCCCACTCAATGCGGCGCTTGCCCAGATCAGCCAGTTCAATGTTCTTGATATCAAACGAGGTTTGCGAAACCACAGATGTTGACATGTTCTCCTAGCGTGAATGCCTTGAAAGGCTCAGAAATTTGAGATAGGCGATTGCCTCATCCAAACGATCAACGTAGAGACGTAGCATGCTACGTCTCTACCGTGAATCTATCGCGTTGCGCCGACGTTGGCCGTGGACTCAGCCTGGCCCAGGCCCTGCTCACGTAGCTTGGCGGCTTTGTCCGTGGCTTCCCAGGTGAAATCAGGGTCTTTGCGGCCAAAGTGCCCGTAAGCCGCAGTCTTCTTATATATAGGACGGCGCAGCTTGAGTGACTCGATGATCCCCTTGGGCGTGAGCTGGAAGTTCTCCCGCACAAGCTGCTCCAGCTTCTCTTCGCTGATCTTGCCCGTGCCGAACGTATCCACCAGAACGCTGACCGGCTCAGCCACGCCTATAGCGTAGGCAAGCTGGACTTCACAGCGGTCCGCCAGGCCGGAAGCTACAATGTTCTTGGCAATGTAGCGGGCCATATAGCAGGCGGAGCGGTCAACCTTGGTCGGATCTTTTCCGCTGAAGGCGCCACCGCCATGACGTCCCATGCCGCCGTAGGTATCCACAATAATCTTGCGCCCGGTCAGGCCGGTATCGCCCATGGGCCCGCCAATTACAAAACGGCCGGTTGGGTTGATGTGGTATTTGGTGTCAGCATCCAGCAATTGCGCGGGAACAGCGGCCTGGATCACGTGCTTCAAAATGTCGGCGCGCAGCGTTTCATTGTCGATGGTATCGGCGTGCTGGGTGGAGATTACCACCGCGTCCACGCGTCTGGGCTTGTGGTCGGGACCGTATTCAACTGTTACCTGGGATTTGCCATCGGGTCTTAGGTAGGGGAGCGTGCCGTTCTTGCGGACTTCAGTGAGGCGACGAGTGAGTTTGTGGGCCAGGTCAATGGCCGTGGGCATGTAATTATCATTTTCGTTCGTGGCGTAACCGAACATCATGCCCTGGTCGCCGGCGCCGCCCGTATCCACGCCCATGGCAATATCGCCGGACTGCTTGTTGATGCTGGAGATCACCGCGCAGGTGTTGGAATCAAAGCCGTAGAGCGCGTTATCATAGCCAATGGATTGCACCACGCCGCGCACGATCTTCTGGAAATCAACGTATGTCTTGGTCGTGATTTCGCCGGCGATCACCACCAGCCCGGTAGCAGTCAGCGTCTCGCAGGCCACGCGACTATAAGGATCTTCCGCAATGCACGCATCCAGAATCGCGTCTGAAATCTGGTCTGCAATCTTGTCTGGGTGGCCTTCCGTAACCGACTCAGACGTAAACAAAAACTTTTCGCGTGATGCCAATGGACTTTCCTCCTGAAATATCTTTACCGCCTCTGGACCCACTTTGAGAACTGCCACATTTAGGATACTCACCGCTGGCCGGGTACTACAATGCTTTGGCGTTACAAACGGCGGAAACACAGCCGAATGGCATATTTCTCACGCTGAAATGGGCCTATGGGCCCATGACCCGCGCTTAAACCAGGTTGAGTCTCTTAGCTATTGTACTAGGCCAGTAGCACTGAAGGTGAGAGTGCGCGGCTCATTTTCATTCCCGAGCGCGCCCAGCGACTTGCCGTTGAAGGAAACCTCAATGCCGCCCGCATTCCCCGTTCTTAGCACGATCTGCCGGGCCGCCTTCACCAGCTTCTGCCGGTCCGCGCTCAAGACCCGTCCCGAAATGACTGAATGTCCGTCGGCGACAATCGAAATCCATGAATCTTCCTTGGCCTTCACCACGATGAAAAATTTCTTTTCCGCTGCCTTCTTTTCCGCCTGAGTGTCCGAGGGAGTTAATCTCTCTGTCTTCGCGGGCGCCGGCGTTGCGGCTCGCTGCGTAACCACCGGCGTTCCAGTTGTTGTCGCGGCGGCCGGAGGTGGTGAAGCCTTGGCTGGGGCTGTCTGTGGGGCCGTGGTTGATGCCGAGTGGCTAGGGTTCACGGCCTCAGTGGAATGCGGCCGTGACTTAGTCCAGAAAAAGTAACCCACAAGGACACCGGCCAGCGCCGCGGCGGCAAATGCCATGGGTAGATTTGAGCGCCGGGGATTCAGTTCGCGATTGGGTTCGGCATGGATTTCCAGGGGGAACTTATTTTCGGGTTCGGGTTGTTCATTGCTCGCCGCCGAGTAGTCTGCCACCGCCTGGTCCTCGTCGATCCCCAGGAAGTGCGCGTAGGCGCGAACAAATCCTTTATTGAAGACGCCGCCAGGGAGCTGGTCAAAATGCTCGCCTTCCAGAGCTTCAAGATGGCGCCGGGAAATCTTGGTTGATTCGGAGATTTCATCCAGGGTGATGCCTCGCATCTCCCGTTCGCGCCGCAGCCGGTCACCAAATGCGCCCATGGCCCCATTGCCTTTGGTTGGTAAGTCAGTTAAATGGCCCATGATTAGAAAGCCTAACTCCCAGTCTCAAACAAAATAACCCGTAACTGCTGATTTCACAACTAGTTTCAGGGTACGTTAGGGCTATTACTCGCAGGTGTCAGGCCCATTGTCCGGTTGCCCATTTCCCAAAATCAAGCGATAATACGCAAAAAGATAGCGGCTTTTTCTCAGTCGTTGACGAGGACCACCCCCTAGCATGAACGAGGCCGTAGTACCTGAGCGTAAGACCAAGAGGCAATTGCAGGAAGTCGCCATCTTCAACGATGTCGCGAAGGCGCTGACCTCGTCGCTGAATCTCGATTCAATCCTGCAAACCATCATGGACAAGATGGCGGAATTCTTCCGCCCGGACACATGGTCCCTCCTCATGGTCGATGAACAGAAGGACGAGCTTTATTTCGCCATTGCCGTGGGGGATGCTGCCGAAACGCTCAAAACCGTACGCCTG
>Ga0137395_10000899_pt1 | contig 13135 bp, 16 predicted proteins | sample czobulk216metaG_FD_108283 | JGI IMG/M metagenome (GOLD analysis project Ga0137395, IMG submission 108283) | Vadose zone soil microbial communities from Angelo Coast Range Reserve, California, USA - czobulk2.16 metaG | ecosystem: Environmental > Terrestrial > Soil > Vadose zone | place: USA...
CGGTGGTTGAGGCACCACAAAGGAACATGGCTTGCCTCGCGCTTGAGACTGTCGTGGAGCTGGCCGACCTCGAGGGACGAGGCCAACTGCGATCCCACTGCCGACATCAGCGCCACGTCCGCCTCCGAGAAGGCATCGACGTCCTGACTCTCTGCGTTCAGGACCCCGACCACGCGGCCCCGGCTGATCAGCGGAAAGGCCAGCTCCGACCGAACCGCGTCGTCGACACCGACATAGCGGGGTTCCACCCTGACATCCGGGACGATCTTGGGCTCACCCCGTGCGAACACCCAGCCCGTGATGCCCTCGTCCACGGCAATCGTGAGTCCGGTGATATCGACGGCGTAGCCGCTATGCGCGCCGACCCGGAGTTCGTCAGGCCTTGATCCCGGCAAGAGGATGGCCACCATGTAGTAGCCCATCACCTCGCGAATGATGGTCACGATGCGGCCAAGGAGCGTCTCGAGGTCGAGCACCGCCGTCGTCTCCTGGGCGATGCGGTAGATGATGCGAAGCTCGCGCGAGTCAGCCACGGACAGGACATCCCTGGGCGCGGCGGGCGCCGGTGGCTGCGGGCTGTTCATCGCCTCAAGCATTTGTTTGAACCAGGGCGCCTGGATCGACTCGGCCTGTCGGCACATCCGGATAAACGCATCGGTCACCCCGGGGTCCAGGTTGATGCCCCTGGAACGGGCCAGCTCCTCGAGGCCCTCAGCCGCCGTTGTTGCGCTCTTGACGGAAACGTCGAATGTGACGTTGAAGAACGCCGTCACCACCGAAATCACCCGGGTCTCGAGCGGGATCGCATCGCCCTCCAGGCCATCCGGATACCCTTCACCGTTGAACCACTCATGGTGTGACCGCACGAGTGGGGCCAGGTCAGCTAACGGTTTGAAACGTCCGAGCAGGTCAGCGGCGACTACTGGGTGGGTCATGATAAGCGCCCGCTCCTCGGCACTCAGGCGGCCGCGTTGCTGAAGGATGCTTTCCGGGACGTTGAGCTTGCCCAGGTCCTGCAGCAGCGCGGCATATCGGATTCGCCGCTGCCGTGCCGCATCAAACCCGAGATATAGGGCGAACCGTTCGGCAAGCTCGGCATGCTCTCGCGCCCGACTGCGCATGACCTGGCGGAGTTCGATGGCGCCGGCGAGTGTGAGGACGGCGGCCTCCTCCACCTGCCGTGATTCATCGAGCAGGCGGGCCGTCTCGAGGGCCGCCGCCGCCTGGTTCGCAAAGGCCATGACGGCAGGCAGGTCGGTCTCTTTTAGCCCCGGGCCCAGCACCGTGATGGCCCCGATCGCCTTGCCCTCCAGTACCAGGGGTGCCGAGATCACCGAGTCGAGATGGAGCAGTTCGCTCAGCCTCCGGGCGTTTCCCACCGCGCTCGGCGGCAGCGCGAGCGCCACGCGGCCGACCAGCTCATCGGGATCGCTGAGGTAACGGGGCCGCAAGGTCGTACAAACCTGTTGGAGGACCGGAATCCGCTCGAACGGCAAGAAGGTGCCGACCTCCTGGCCTCCGGATAGCTTGTCAACCTCAGCGGGCGCCTGGATGGTGTGCCGAAACGCGGTAACCAGTCCCTTGCCATCGGGGCTCATGTCAAAGAGGTAAGTGGACAGCCCGGCCTCGGCGAGCCGGCCGCCCACCGCGGTAAAGATCGCTTCACGGTTCAGGTGCTGCAGGGCCTGGAGACCGGCGTCGGCGAGCGCGCTGAACAAAGCGCCAGAGGTCCGGGATTGGACCGCATGTTCGGGGGCCATCTGCGTCACGAACTGGGGAAACCCGGCTTCCGCCAGTCGCTCGGGGCGGAAGAACCAGACCCTGCCGATTTTCTCCGCGGGGAGCCGCCCGTCACGGGCCTGCCGCCGGACCACCTCGGGGTGTCGCTTGATGGCGGCCGCGACGGCTTCGACCGACAGCAGGTTCGGCAACTTCAGTGCCAGTGAGACCGACGGTTGTGTGACGCGACGCTTCACTGCTCCCTGCAACGAAGGAAGGTCCGCCTTCCTACGTCTTATTGCCAGTGGAAACCCTGCCGTCCGGACCGATGCCGGAGCGCCGGACGATCCTGGTCACGGACGACAGCAGCGCCAACCGGGACTTGCTCTGCGGACAACTTTCCACCCTGGGCTTTTGGACGGAAGCCGCCACCAACGGCGAGGAGGCCGTCCGCGCTGCCCGCCGGCTGAAGCCCGACTTGATCCTGATGGACATCGAGATGCCGGTGATGAACGGCCACCAGGCCTGCAAGGCACTGAAATCGGACCCGGCGACCGCCGAGATCCCGGTGCTGATGATGACCGGCTTCGATCCGCGGCCGGAGCGCGCCAAGATGGTCGAGGCGGGTGGCGACGACTTGATCGTGAAGCCCGTCCCGATGCGCGACCTCCAGGTCCGGGTACGGGCGCTGCTCCGGCTCAAGGAATTGCGACGCGACCTGCGCAGCACCCAGGAAAGCCTGCGCGAGCTGGTGAAGAAAGAAGACCCCACCGAATCGAAGGAGCCGTTCGACGACCGGGTCGCCATCACGGCCCAGGCGCTGGCTCGGCTGATCGGCCTGGACGCCGAGGACCAGGAGGTCGCGTTCCACGCCGGCCTGCTGCATGACATCGGGCAGATCGGCCTGCCAGAAGAACTGTTGAACAAGCAGGGGAGCTACACGCCAGCAGAATTCGCGCAGATTCAGAAACACACGATCCTTGGCGCCGAGATTGCCGGCCCCTTCCGTCCGGCGACCGTGCTGGCGCCCGCCATCCGCCACCACCACGAGCGCTGGGATGGAGGCGGCTACCCCGACAAGCTGCAGGGCCCGGCGATTCCCATGATGGCCCGCATCGTCGCCGTCGCCGACGCCTTCCACGCCATGATCACCGACCGCCCCTATCGGCCCCGGCACACGGTTGCCAGAGCCCTAGAGATCCTTGCTGCCGGGTCGGGTACGCAGTGGGATCCCCGCCTGACCGCCGCCTTCGCCACCTCGTCCTTGCCCCAACGGATCGCGGGCGTGGTCGAGGGCGATTCGGCAAAGATCGCCTGAGAAATAGTTCGGCCGGCCCGAAGGCCGGCCGAACCTAGATGTGCTATCGCCTGTCGTTTAGTTGTAGATGCAGGCTTGGCCCTGGATCGCGCCGTGCACAGTGCCCTGAGGTGGTGAGGCCTTGTAGGTAAAGATCTCCGTACCGGCCGGCGGCGGCGCCGCGGTATTCCAGCCGGCGGTCGCGCTGTGCAGCAGGTTGGCCATCAGCAGCTCCTGCTCGTTGACGTACGCCCCGGCTGCGGGAGTGACCACATCGTTAACACCCGGGATGGTCGCCGGGGTGTTCTGCCCGACCGGGTAGACGCCGTAGGTGTTCCAGTACAGGTCTGCGGCGCCCTGGATGGTCGCGCCATCGGTCTTCATGCCGTTGCACGCGGCGCTCGAGTTCACGCCCGAGATGTTGAAAAGGACGATGGCGGCGAGGACGCCAAGGATTGCGATAACGACGAGTAACTCGACGAGGGTGAATCCACCCTGGTGGCGATGCGACCGTTTGCGCGCATCGTTGAGTATTGCCAGAAGCATATTTCTTGTCGTTTACCTCCTTAGACTCTGTCGAGAGTAGAGCCGTAATCTTGCGAGATCTGTAAAAGTTCGCTCAGCGCAGTAGCAGTTGCGTGACGGCGACCGTCATGGCGCCCAGCGCCAGCGCGACGAGCGCGAGTGCCACCAGCGGACCACGGACGCGACTGGGCCGCCGCGGCGGGGCGAAGTCGACGCCGACTCGGGCGTGATCAGGCCGCGACACGGTTGTCACCTCCCTGTGCCGGGGTGAGGCGCTCGTACCAGCGCCTTTGCATCAGCAGGCCCAGTCCGGCGAAATGCGCCTGCCACGGAAAGCTCGGGGCGGACGTGAAACGTGTGGTCGGGACAGTGACAGCGAAATCGAAGCGCTGCTCGGCTCGCTGGACCCCTTCGGGTAGAAAGGCGAACCGCCCCCCGAGCGCCAGCGTCGTTTGCGGGTTGATTGGGACGTCGGATGTGGCGCCGCGCATGAACTTCACCAGGGCGTTGAGCGCGTGGGTGAGCTCGTCGAGCTGGGCCTCCGGGTCATCGGCGGGGGCGTCGAGGCCGAACGTTCGGAAAAACCGCGGTCGACCTTTGGCCATCAGCACCAGGGTTGCCTCGGCGGCCGCCCACTCGAGCAGCATGCCGTCGGAGACGCCCATGCCACGGGCCAGGGCCAGCGGCTTGATATCCATATGTTCGACCTGCAAGCCGGCCGCGGTCACCGCCGCCACGATGGCGTCGATCATGTCTCGCCGGGCGGCCACCAGGTAGACGGCGTAGCCGGTCTTGTCCTGGATGGTGTGCCAGGCGAAATGAACGTCGGCGGCCTCCATCGGAACCTGCCGGCGACCTTCGAACTCCACAGCGCGGCCGAGCTCGCTGGGCGGCAAGCGAGGCAGTCGAAAGTCCCGAAAGGCGGTCCCGGTTTCCGGGATGGCGAGGCGGGCGCGAGTCGCGCTGAACCCGCCAGCCTCGAGCGCACTGCGAACCGCCGTCGTCAGCAGCGGCGTCGGCATCCCGTCAACAAGCGCGCCGTCAGGGAGGAGGATCTCGGTGTGGCGCGTCAGCTTCCGACCGCTGACCTCCAGGATCTTGAGCTCACGCGCCCCCAGGTCGAGGGCGAGGCGGGCGGTCACTGGAAGCTTTCCCAGGTCACTACGGATGACGTGCCCACTTCGGTGATGAGGGCGGTGAGACTCCGATTCGTTCCGGTAGCGGTGACTGTTACGTTCCAGGTCGCCCCGTTGCCGTGGCACTGAATGCCTTTTCGAATTCCCACGTTGACCGTAATCGGACCGCTGGGGTAGTTGAGGGTCAACGTGCTGGTTCTTGGCGCGTTACAACCGTTGCCGTTCTTGTCATCGATGACCTGCATGGCGTAGGCAACGCCGGCATCCAACGCATAGGTCGTGCGGGTATCCGCGCGCACGTTTCCCAGTCCGAGGAAGGCCGCGCTGGCAAGGGTCAGCGCCGCCCATACCAACAAGAGGAAGGCGGCGACGAATGCCAGCACCACGAGCAGCGCCTGCCCCCGCTGGCGAGCCAAGCTTCGAGGCATCAGAAACACCCGCCCGGACGGTTGCTCAGGTTGAGGACGACGGCTACCGCGCTGGCTGCCGATGGCAAAATGCTGACCGTTCCGTAGCAACCGACCCAGCTGATGGAGACTCGGGTGATACCGCGCGCGGCCACCTGGTCACTTCCATTGACGGTGCGGACCAAATTCTGGGATGCATCGATGCTGTAAACGACGGATGTGCCAGGTGGCGCGCCATACATAAGGGTCACTGGGCTGCCGGCCTGGATAGTGCAGGGACACCCCAGGGTCGTTGTCGCGCTGTTCAAGTCCCGGGTCAGCCACATGCTCGCCCGGCTGACGGCAGTATCCGCCGCGATCACACGCGCCTCGTTGCCAATCGCTCGATAGCCAACCAGGAAAGTGCCCGCCATCGCCACGGTCAGCACCGCCAAAATGGTCACGCTGACCATCATCTCGACCAGCGTGAAGCCTTCCTGCCCGCGCCTCATGGTTGCTCCTTCAGGAAATCCAGGACTTCGCTCGAGCCGTTTGGCCCGCCAACGGTGAGAATGATCTCCTGCAGGCCAACATCCGGATTGCCCGGCTGAAAGGTCGGCGGGTTGGTCAGGGCGCTGTAGTAGCGCACCTGGTAGCTGAACGTATACCCACTGCTGCTGAGGTTCTGGTAGGGCGCGGGGAGTAGGTTGTTGACCGAATAGGTCTGGCTCTTGATGTATTCGATGTCGGAGCGCGTCAGGCGGTCGAGCGTCGTCTCCTGCTGATGCCGGCTGGCGGCGAGCGTGGTCGCGGAGAACGCGCTCAGGATGGCGACGACGATGACGGCCAGCAGGGCAATCGCCACCGTGGTTTCGATCAGAGTGAAGCCGCGTAGCCGCGTCATTTCAGCGCTCCCACCAGTCCGTACATGGCCGAGATCAGCGAGACCGCGATGAAGCCGACGACCAGACCGACGGCAACCGTCATCACCGGCTCGATCAAGGAAGTCATCGCGCGGATCCGGTAGTCGAGTTCCTCTTCGTAGAAGTCGGCGGCCTGCTCGAGGTAGGTGTCCAGCGTTCCCGTCTCCTCGCCGACGCGCACCATCTGGGTCAACATGGGCGGGAAGAGGTGGGTGCGGAGCAGCGGTCCGGCAAAGCCTTCCCCGCCGGTCATCTGCTCCTTGACCGTTCCGAGCCCGCGTTGGAAAACCTTGTTGCCCGTGCCGGCGATGACGGCGTCAAAAGTCTGCCCAAGGGGAACGCCGGCCTTCAGAACCATGGCCAGCGTTCGCGCAAAGCGGTTGAGCACCGCCGAGAGGACGATCGGTCCCATGATGGGGAGCTTGAGCGAGATCTGGTCTTTCGCATACAGGCCGCGCTGCGTCCGCAAGGCCACGACGATCGCGCCGGCGAGCGCCGCGACCACGGCGCCGATCACCAGGCCCCAGGCTCGGGTGAAGGCGACGATCCCGATCAGGATCCGGGTCGACAGCGGCAGCTGCACCCGAAATTCGGCGAAGATCTTGACGAAGGCCGGCAGGGCGAAGAAGACGAGGATGATGACCACCGCCGTGGCGACGACCAGGATGACGGCCGGATAGATCATGGCCGTTCGGACGCGACGCACCGTGTTCAGGTCACGTCGCAGATAGCCGGCGAGCTCCTTGAGCGTCGCTTCGAGGTTACCGGTGAGCTCGGCGACCCGGATCAGATCGACGTAGAGACTGGGAAAGACTTTGGGGTGCTTGGCCAGCGACTCGGAGAGATTCTGACCACGCTCGAGGTCATCGAGAACAGTCAGGATCACGCGCTTGAACAATGGTGACGCGGTCTCTTCGGCGATGACCGTCAGCGCCCGGGTCATCGCGACGCCGGCGCCGACGAAGGTCGCGAGCTGACGGGTGAACAGGATGAGGTCTTGTCGCGAGATCTGGTAGAGCGACGGGAAGTAGTCGGCCATCGTCTTCTTCGGCGGTGCCGGGTTGAGCTGGACGATTTTCAGGCCTTCGAGCCACAGGGCCTGCTCCGCGGCGGAGGTGCCGGCGGCCTCGATCCGGCCTTCCCGTTTCTGCCCGTGCTCCGTATAGGCCTTGTAGGCGAAGCTAGGCAAGGTTCCCCTCGCTGACATGCACCGAGCGGATCACCTCGCCGATGGTGGTGAGCCCTTCGTCGATCCGCGCTACGCCCGCCGAGCGAAGCGTCGTCATGCCTCCACGGATCGCCTCATCGCGGAGTTCCTCGTGGGGCGCGTCCCGGACCAGGAGTCGCTTGAGCGCATCGGTCATCGGAAGGACTTCGAACACACCGATGCGACCGCGGAACCCGGTGTGGGCACAATTCGCGCATCCCGTTCCGTGGTGAAAGATGATGCCCTGCCCGCCGACCGCTCGATAGAATTCGAGCTCCTCGGTCGGCGGCTCATAGACGGTCATGCAATCAGGACAGTTCCGGCGGACGAGGCGCTGAGCGAGCACGCCAATCACCGCCGACGTCACCATGAAGGACTCGATGCCCATCTCCAGAAAGCGGTAGATGGCGCCAACCGCATCGGTTGCATGCAACGACGACAGCACCAGGTGCCCGGTGAGTGCGGACTGCACCGAGATCTCCGCGGTCTCCTTGTCGCGGATCTCGCCCACCAGGATCGCGTCGGGGTCCTGGCGGAGGATCCCGCGCAGCCCGTTGGCAAAGGTGATGCCGGCGAGGCGGTTGATCTGGATCTGGTTGACGTCCTCGAAGGTGTACTCGACGGGGTCTTCGATCGTCATCACGTTCTTCTCCACGCGGTTGAGCTCGTTCAGCGCCGCGTAGAGTGTCGTTGTCTTGCCGCTTCCGGTAGGGCCGGTCACCAGGATCATCCCGTAGGGCGACTGGACCAGACCGCGGAACATTTTCAACGTGGCCGGGGTAAAGCCCAGGGTGTCGAGGCGAAGGATCGAGCGTGAGCGCTCCAGCAGGCGAAGCACCGCCTTCTCGCCCCAGATGGTCTCGATGGTTCCCACCCGGATGTCGAGCGGGCGTCCGTCGACCGTCGTCTGGATCTGCCCGTCCTGGCTGTGCCGCCGGTCGACGATGTCGAGATTGGCCAGCAGCTTGACCCTGGAGATGATGGGCGCCGCCAGCGTGGCGGGCAGCCTGGTGGCGTCGTGCAGCACACCGTCGATGCGGAAACGGATCCGCAGGTGGTCCTGTTGAGGCTCGATATGAATATCCGAGGCGCGTTCCTCGGCGCCCTGGGCGATGATCAGGTCGACGATCTGGACCACCGGGGCGTCCTGCTTGACCTCGGCCAGGCGGCGGTTCGCCAGCGTGGGTCGATACGTCTCCTCGAACGAGCGCACGTGCCGGTCGACGCCGGTGCGCAGCTTGTAGGACTGGGTGATCGCCAGATCGATCTGCGACTTGACCCCCAGCACCGGCTTGATCCGCTTCCGGGTCAGCACCTTGAGCTCAGCAAAGAGGGCGAGGTCGCCAGGGTCGACGGTGGCGACTTCAAGCTCGTCCTTGTCGATCCGGATCGGCAGGATGGTGTGCTCGCGCGCATACGACTCGGAAATCAGCGCCAGCGCTTCCTTCTCGACCCGGGCACGGGCGAAGTCGATTTGGGGCACGTCGAAGTGCAAGCTCAGGACACCGGCGAGCGCCTTCTCATCGACCACCCCTTGGGCGAGCAGCACCTGGCCGCGGGGTCGGCGTTCCCGCCGCTGCGCGTCCAGTGCGCTCTCCAGGTGCTCGGGGGTTAGCAGCCCGTTTTCGAGGAGCAGCTCGCCCAGCCGTTTCTCGGGGCGCATCCCGAATCGGCCGCCTGGCTGGCGCTCGACGGCGCTCACACGGCCTCCCGCACCGGCGCTTCCAGCTGGCGCCGGATCTCCCGCAGCGAGTCGGGGGTGAACCGAAGGTGCCGACCAGGTGTCCGGAAGGCTGGCTGGATCTCGCCGCGGTTCACCGCGCGGATCAGGGTTGACTTACTGATCCCGAGCCAGCGCGCCGCCTCGCTAGTGGAAAGCGCCGGCTGCATCTAATTTCTCTCCAAGCGGAGCAAACGCGTCAAGCGGGGCAAACCTGCGACCGACCTGCTAGGCGGCGAGCCGGCGAAGCTCGTCGAGGTGCTGGGTCCGGGCGGCGGCGATGTTGAAATCGACCAGGCCGGCCTTCACCAGCTCGCTGAGGCTCCGGTCCATCGTGTTCATGCCTTCCTTGCTGCCGGTCTCCAGCACATTGCGCAGCTGGCGCGTCTTGCCTTCTTTGATCAGGTTCTGGACGGCGATCGTGTTGAGCAGGACTTCGAAGGCGGCGACCCGGCCGGGTCCATCGCGGCGGGGCAGCAGCTGCTGGTAAATGACTGCCGCCAGCGTGTTGGACAGCTGCACGCGGACCTGCTGCTGCTGCTCCGCGGGAAAGACATCGACGATCCGGTCAACTGCTTGCGTCGTGTCGTTGGTGTGAAGGGTAGCCAGCACCAGGTGACCCGTTTCCGCGATCGTTATCGCCGCGGCGATGGTCTCGAGGTCGCGCATCTCGCCGATCAGGAGCACATCGGGGGTTTGGCGCAGGGCCGCCCGTAAGGCATCCGCGAAAGACGCCACGTCCGCGCCGACCTCGCGTTGTTCGACAATACTGCGCTGGTGCCGGTACACGTACTCGATCGGATCCTCGATGGTGATGACATGGCAGGGGCGGGTCATGACGATGTCGTTCAGCATCGCGGCCAGCGTCGACGATTTGCCGGAGCCTGTGGGGCCGGTCACCAGGATCAGGCCCTGGTTCAGCCGAGTCAGTCCACGGACCACCATCGGCACGCCGAGCTGATCGTAGTTAGGAATCTGGTAGGGAATCAGCCGCAGCGCCATGGCGACCGACCCGCGCTGTTTGAAGGCGTTGATCCGAAATCGCGCCTGGCCTTTCCAGTTGAACGAGAAGTCAATATCACCCCGGGCCTGGAAGGTGGCCCAGCGCTCGGGGGAGAGCAACTCGCGGGCCATCTGCTCGACCTGTTCGGGACGAAGCTGGTCGGGCGCGATCGGCACCAGCCCGCCGTCCTTGCGCATGTGCGGCGGGGCGCCCGCCGTCAAGATCAAGTCGGACGCGATCTGCTCGAGCAGGACCTGCAGGTAGGCGTCGATGATCAGCGGATGGGGCTCAGCACGCTGGCCAGGAACTGCCATTGATGGACATCATGTGCAACCTGCTCGGCGCAGCCTTCTTGCTTCCGCTCGGGGCCGCGCTGGGGAGCTTCGTCGAGGTCGTGCTCGATCGCGTTCCGCGAGGAGAGTCGCTGCTGTGGCCGCCGTCCCATTGCCGCACCTGCCGGATCCGCCTGACTGCTGACGAGCTGATCCCGGTGATCAGCTACCTGGCGCAGCACGGCCGCTGTCGAGCCTGCGATACGCCGATCGGCCGCGGCGTCCCGATCCGGGAAGCGCTCAGTGGGCTCGCCCTGGCCCTGCCCTGGGCGTTCGCCGGCTGCAGCCATCCGATCGCCGCGCTGATCACGGGCTTCGCGCTGCTGCTGGCGATCTGGATCGCCCAGAGTGTCCGGCAGGCGCGCCGCTCGCGGGCCGGTTCCGCCCGCAATTAACCCTGTCCTTAGCTCGTTATCCATGCTGCGGTGGCGGGATGAATCTCACACGACCCCTACTGCGTAGTGGGATCGGCGTGCGCCGCATCCTCGCCCTCGCCATGCTGCTCGCGGCCGTGGCCGCGGTGGCCTACCTCGAGCGGTGGATTGGCGGCACCCTGGACCTCCGCTTGCTCTATTTCCTGATCGTCCTCAGCGGCGCGGTCTTACTGCCGCGCCTGGTCGCCCTGACGGTGGCGGTGGCCGTGGCGGTTGTCAGTGTCGGCATCAGCGGCGCTCAGGACGTCAGCCTCGTCGTCAACGGGCTGACCCACCTTCTTATGTACGGCTACGCTGCGCTGCTGACCAACAACTGGGAGACCGAGCGCCGCCGGCTGATGCGGATGAGTCGCGTCGACGAATTGACGGGCCTCCCCAACCTGCGTGCGCTGCAGGAGCAGCTCCCGTCGCGGCTCGGGCCTGCCGCACGGACCGGCCGACGAATGGCAGTGATGATGATGGATGTCGATGGCTTCAAGGCGGTCAACGACCGCTTGGGGCACGGCGTTGGGAACGAGCTCTTGAAGGAAGTAGCGAACCTGCTCCGATTCGCGGTCCGAGTGGGAGACGAGCCCTTTCGGTTTGGTGGCGATGAGTTCGTCCTCCTGCTCTCGGATGCCGATGGCGCCGGCGCGAAGGTGGTGGCCTCGCGCATCCAGGAGATCTACCGCTCGATGGGGCAGACCCTTCGCGGCACCGACGTCGAAGTCTCCTTCAGCATCGGCATCGCCGTCTTCCCGGAAGATGGCGGGACGCCCGAGACATTACTGGAGCGGGCGGACGAGGCGCTGCTCCGCGCCAAGCGGAGTGGGACAGGAACGATCGCCCGCTACCAACAGCAGACCGCCGCCTAAGGCCGGCAGGTGAACGACTGCGGCGCGACCGCAAAGGCTGGGTTCATGAAGACGAGCTGCTCGCTACCATTGCTAGCCGGGATCCACTGGTCCACCGCCACGGCGTGCGCGCTGGTGTCCCCTACTGCCACCGCGATCGACTGCAGCGGCTGGACTTGCGTACCACTGCTGTCCTTGCGAATCCACTGGTAGGTCACGGTTCCGCCGACGCCATTGGTGCGGAAGGTGCCATTGGCCGTAATGGTGTCGAGCTTGCACTTGTTTGATCCGTTGACCTTCCACGCCACGATCTCAGTTGGTGTGCCCGTGAAGGCAAATGGGACCGGTGTCGGCGTCGGCGTCGGCGTTGGTGTGGGTGTTGGTGTTGGTGTTGGCGTGGGTGTCGGGGAGGGGGTTGGTGTCGGTGTAGGCGTAGGGGTTGGGGTAGGCGTCGGGGTCGGAGTAGGCGTAGGCGTAGGCGTGGGTGTTGGGGTAGGCGTCGGCGTCGGCGACGCGCTCGGGCTGGCTGATGGAGACGCACCCGGGCTGGCCGATGGTGACGCGCTCGGGCTGGCCGAGCCAGATGGGGTCGCGCTCGGTGAGGCTGACGGACTCGCGCTGCCGCTCGGCGACGTCGAGGCGCTGGCGCTGGCCGACGCGCTACCGGATGGCTTCGAGGTGGGGGACGGTGTCGGCGCCAGCGCGATCGGCCGCCCCGAGCTATTCGGCCGGACCGCGAAGAACCTGGGCGGAAGGTTGAAGGTTGGGACCAGCAGCCAGAAGGGTGCGTGCGGGTCATCCGAGAAGTAGAGGCTCGCCGCCGAGTCAGCTGCGCTCCCAGTGGCATCGATGCGGAAGGGACCGATCTCCCAGTCGGCGGGAATGGCCCGGACGACGAAGAAGACAAGAATCAGTGCGCCAGAGAACACAAGGAAGCCGAAGCGCCGCCGCCGGCGACGATCCGACTCGCGACTCGGGCGAGGCATCTTCCTGACTGGCGCCGCGGCGACGACGGGCTTCGCCATCGCCGTCACTGGAACGGGGGCGGCCACCTGAGTCGCCGAGGGAATGGCTGCGGCAGCCTCCACGGCCGGATTTATTTCTGTGTGCTCGGGTTCGATCGGCGCATCCGCTCGGGCCGCGGTGGCACCACCCGTCAGCTCCTGCAGCTTCGCCAGCTTGGCAAGCCGATCCTGTAGCTGTGCCTTATCGGCAGCCTGATCCTGCGGTGGTACGGCACGCCATGGGAGGAGGCGCATGTGCGACCACCGTAGCGCCGGTCGCTTACGACCCCTCTTTCGCGCGTTGTCAGGCCGCGGTCAAGCTGCGACAGCGGTGTGACAATTGCTTCGCAAGCGCGTGCCAGAGGGAGCTCAGCCGGGAGGCCAGGCCATCGTGCGCCCACCCAGCAGGTGCAGGTGCAGGTGATAGACGGTCTGGCCCGCCTGGGGACCTTTGTTGAACACCAGGCGGTACCCGTCGCGATCGATCTTGCGCTCGTCGGCGATCTGGTTGGCCACGTAGACCATCCGGATCAGCATCGGCGCGTGGTCGGGTCGGAGATCGTGAACCGTGGGAACGTGCTCCTTCGGGATGACCAGGATGTGCGTCGGCGCTACC
>Ga0137395_10000901_pt1 | contig 13123 bp, 12 predicted proteins | sample czobulk216metaG_FD_108283 | JGI IMG/M metagenome (GOLD analysis project Ga0137395, IMG submission 108283) | Vadose zone soil microbial communities from Angelo Coast Range Reserve, California, USA - czobulk2.16 metaG | ecosystem: Environmental > Terrestrial > Soil > Vadose zone | place: USA...
CCGTTCTTCCCGGCGCCAACGCCCAAGGTGATCCGAACATGGAGAACAAATACAACGATAAACTGCCGCAGGTTCACCAAGAGCTGCAAAAATTGCGCAAGATAGCAGACGAATATAGCGCTGTGCTAATTGGCGAAACCTGGACTTCCGACATCGCCGAACTCGACCGCTACTACGGCCAGGGCAGCCATGAACTTCAGTTGCCCATGGATTTCCTGTTCACCATGGTCAACAAACTCTCCCCGGCCGAATTCCGTCGCCAGATAGCGGCCGTGAACGGCGCGCATGGGTGGCCGGTTTTCCTGATCAGCAATCACGATATTCAGCGATCTTATAACCGCTATGGTGACGGCAAAAACAACGACGCTATCGCGAAGTTGATGGGCGCTTTCTACCTCACGCTAAGAGGCACGCCCATCATGTATTACGGAGAAGAAATCGGCATGGAAAATAACGACCCGAAGCGGCGGGAAGATGTTAAAGATCCGATTGGCCGCACCGGCTGGCCCAAAGAAAAAGGCCGCGACGGCGAACGCACACCTATGCAATGGAGCAACGCGGCGAATGCCGGATTCAGCAGTGCGACTCCGTGGCTTCCCGTGCCGCCGAGTTCTCAAACGCATAATGTGGCGAGCGAATCTAAAGATCCGAATTCGGTCCTCAGCCTCTACAGGAAAGTTCTGGCATTGAGGCACACGAACCAGGCTCTACTCGAAGGCAGTTATGCGGCGCTGAACGAAGACGATCCCAACTTAATGTCGTACCTGCGGAGCTACAAGGGAGAAGCCGTGCTGGTGGCATTGAATATGTCAGCCACACCGCAAAAAACAACATTCAACCTTTCAGGGCAGGGGTTCACTCAGACCGTCCTGAATATGCTTATTGCTTCACCGTCCGCATCGGCACGCGGCAACCAAGTCACGCTTGAGCCGTTTGGGTTTCTAATTGCGGAAGTAAATCAATCGCCACCGAATAAATATTAGTTGGGATTCGAATCAAACCGCATGATGCAGCACTTTCCCTGTGACCCTCTACCTCCCCCGTGCTCCCTGTGGTAAAGGTTTTGCAGCGTGCTATCGTAAAAAAGGAGATCAAAAAACCTTAATTTCCGGTTGGAGTATTGAGCAATATGGTCAGCGGAGCAATGTGTTCCGGCGCAACATATCGGTTCACGAGAAAGCGCTTTCCATCCTTAGTGACATCGTAAGTGAAAACGTCGGTTCTGGAAATTGGAGCTCGTCCTCGTATCTGGAATAAAGGCGCCGGCGTTCCGGTCGAGAAAGTGCCTTCGCTACTAACCGGGACGGCCGTCAACATGCCGTTTGGCGCGATATAGAAAATTTCTTTTCCGTCTCCGCGCCAGCGCGGTTCGGTGCCCCCGCCGCGTGAGACTTGCCATTTTCCCGCGGCCCCGGGAAACGAGGTCACGTAAACCTCCCAATTGCCGGATTCATCGGAGGCGTAGGCCACCCATTTTCCATCGAGAGAAAACTGCCCATTTGTCTCACTCCCCTTACCGTTCAGAAATCGGGTTGGCTCTCCGCTGGCAACGGGTACTAATACTAAATAGGCGCCTGATGCGGTCTGGCGCATGCAAAGAAGGTATTGACCGTCGGAAGACCACGAATTGGGCTCTATGTCATCCATGGTAGCGTTGGGGAGGGTATACCTCTTCCGCTCACGCTCGAGGCCAGTCGCGGTCTTTATCTCCAGACTCGTGCCTTCGGAATCTGCCAGACGATAGGCGAGCATGCTCCCATCTCGGGACCAAACGCCCACCACTTCTTCCGCGGGATCAAATGTAAAGCGCGAGTTGCCGCCTCCAGATGTGCTCTCGATCCAGATATCGACATTATTCGCCTTCAGATCGCTGATATCCGCGGCGACTCGGCCCCCCTCCGGCGAGAGCGTGGGATTCGACGTGACAGCCGAGTGGCCGACGCGGCCCAGCTCTTTCCCTGACCGGTCTATCCAGGTAAGCACGGACTGCGCTGCCCCTACGCTGGTGTTGTAGATAAATGTTCCATTCTGCGCAACGGTCAAAGCCGTCCAATAAGTCGCGGGTTGAAATCCGACTAAATTAGCGATGACCCCCACGCCGCCCGAAACAGTGTCCGAGGAAGGGTCAAAAGCAACGCCCACCAATTGCCTTTGATCATCCGCATAATACAAATTGTGGGAGTCGTAGGCGAAACTGGAGTGGCACAAGGCAATAAGTTTTCTCTCCTTGCCTTCAAGGGAGCTTAAGTAAATGCCGCTTGTTCGGTCGCCCTTCAGGTTTGCGAAATTACCGGCCCAGAATAAAAAATGGGTGCCGTCGGGAAGAAAAACTGGCCAGCGGTGGGATTGATCTTGGGCTAACCGGATACTCTGAGTGGCGGGCGCCATCCCGGTCCCATCCGCATTGACGCGTTGAAGAGGGCTTTGGGCGTCCGGGGAATAGATGATCACACCCTTGCTCCCCCAGCTGCCGCCGCGCGCAGCGAAGGCTGTGCCCAGCACTTGGGGGGAGCCACCGGAGATCGACATTTTGAGCAACTTGCCATTCGCGAAAAATGCCACCGCAGTATTATCCGGAGACCAGAAGGGATAACTTGCGCCCTGCGTTCCTGGCAAGGGCGTAACATCGGGCGAGCCAATGCGCTGCACAAAAAGCATGGGCAAGGCGGAATTTTCTTCCGGCGACACAAACACCAGCATTGATCCGTCGCGCGAGAGCGCCATGTGGCTGATGCTCATTTCCTCCGGAAAGTCGAGAGCAAACTGCATCCGGGTCGTGGGGACAGGACGCCGCGCGACCCACCACGTCACGCTAGCAACCACGACCATGCGAGGGCAACGCAAAGCCAGAGCAGGAGCGGCGTTCGACGGGGTGCGGCGACGGCTGCACGAGCAGCAGCACTGGTTTCCGTGCCAGAAAGCGCGCTTAGAGCGAACGATAGATCCCGTGCGGATTGGAAACGCTGCTCGGGACTTTTCTCCAGGCATCGCCGCACGATGCGCTCGAGTGTCGAAGAAACTGAACGAAGAGATCCTGACAACTCTGGAGGATCGTCTTTTAAAACCGCCGTCATGGTTTCGGCGGTGGTCTCACGGCGAAAGGCACGGACGCCGGAAAGCATTTCATAGAGCACCGCGCCAAAGGCGAAAATATCTGTACGAGCATCGGCGGGCTCGCCGCGAACTTGCTCCGGAGCCATATAGCTCGCCGTCCCCATCACGACCCCGGCGGCCGTATGGGAGCTGGTTAGTGTGACTTCGTTGGAATCCGCTCCGGGCTGCTGTGCAAGCTTCGCCAAACCAAAATCTAGAATCTTTATCCGGCCGTCTTTGGTTACAAAAACATTTTCGGGTTTCAGGTCGCGATGAACGATACCCTTTTCGTGCGCCGCCGCCAGCCCGTGGGCGATCTGCACTCCATACTCAATGGTCTTGCGTTGAGGCAGAGCGCCGCGGTCGAGCGCCGAGCGCAGGCTTTCCCCTTCTAAAAGTTCGGAGACAAGAAAGGGCGTGCCATTATGCTGGCCGATATCGTGAATCGCCAAAATGTTGGGATGGTTGAGCGCCGCCACCGCCCGCGCTTCTTGTTCGAAACGACGCAGTCGATCGGCCTCGCGCGCGAAAGATTCGGGAAGAATCTTCAGAGCAACATCGCGCCCAAGTCGCGTATCCTTCGCGCGATAGACTTCCCCCATTCCGCCAGCACCGATCGGAGCGACAATTTCATAGGGGCCGAGTTTCGTGCCCGGCGCTAGAGTCATAGGTGTGCGTGATTATAGCGGAAAGAGGAATCTAGAGAGGCGAGTCGTTTAGGAATCGCTCCTGGAAACAGTGTGGCGCGAACAAAGTGTCCGCGCCACAGGAAATGCCAACGATCTACTTGCGGCCTATTTCTTCATCGCTGACTGGAAACGCTTGTTAATTTCTTCCCAATTGACCACGTTCCACCAGGCTTGCAAATACTCCGGACGCCGGTTGTTGTACTTCAGATAATATGCGTGCTCCCAAACATCGTTGCCGAAGATGGGATTGAGCCCTTGCGAGAGTGGGTTATCCTGATTCGGTGTGGAGACGATTTTCACTTCGCCCTTTGGATCGCCTACCAGCCACACCCATCCGCTGCCAAACTGGCCTACACCGGCAGCGTTGAATTTCTCCTGAAATGTCTTGAAGTCGCCGAAGGTTTTCTTAATTACATCGGCGATGGGTCCGCTGGGCTCCCCTCCGCCCTTGGGCTTCATGATCTTCCAGAACATGGAGTGGTTGACGTGGCCTCCGGCATTGTTACGCACGGCGCTGCGGATGTCCTCCGGAACAGCATTCAAATCGCGAATCAGATCTTCCGCGCTCTTCTTGTGCAGCTCAGGATGTTTGTCGAGCGCCGCATTGAGGTTTTTGACGTAGGCGCCATGGTGCATGTCATGATGCAGGTGCATCGTCTTTTCGTCGATGGTGGGTTCGAGCGCCGTGTAATCGTACGGCAGGGGGGGAACTTCGTGCGCCATTTTCACTTCCTCCAAAGTTTGTGCCATTTTCTTTTCCTCCAAAGTCTTAAAGATGACGGGGTGTGGTGGAAAGATTCATGTAGGGCGGACTTGGTTGTCTTGGTAGCACCATATATTTGTAACACTTTGGAGGGGACAAGTGCGTGAGCGGTTTGACAGACTGTCCGTATCGTTGACGCCATACCCTGATACGAAACCCCACACCGTTATAATTCTCGTTCAGCAAAAGTGACGAGGTTCGGGGAGGATATTTGAAGGTTTTATTGCTGGAAAACATCAGCGGCGTGGCGGCTTCTCAATTTGAAGAGGCGGGATTTGAAGTGCAGTCGCTGGACGGGGCGCTTCAGGAGCGCGAGCTTATCGACAAGGTGCGCGGAACTTCGATCCTCGGAGTGCGTTCCAAAACTCACATCACCCCGGGGGTGCTGGATGCGGCTCCGGAACTCGTCTCGGTCGGAGCATTTTGCATTGGTGTCGACAAGATCGATCGCGTAGCCTCGAGCGACCGCGGGATTGCCGTATTTAACGATCCACATTCCAACAGCCGCTCGGTCGCTGAGTTGGCGATGGGCGAGATCATTCTGCTGATGCGGCGTACGTTCGAGGCGAGCACCCAACTCCACGGCGGAGTGTGGAACAAGTCGTCGGCAGGATCGCACGAAGTGCGCGGACTGACGCTCGGTATCGTTGGCTATGGAAAGATTGGTTCTCAGGTTTCGGATCTGGCAGAGGCGCTAGGCATGCGGGTGGTGTTCAGCGATATCTCGCATGTGCTTGCGCGCGGCAATGCTCGACCGGTGAGCTTTAGTGAATTGTTGGCGACTTCCGATGTGATCACTCTGCACGTCGATGGCAAGACACAAAACCGGGATTTGTTTGGGGAAGAAGAATTTCACGCAATGAAAGACGGGGCATGCCTCATCAACCTGAGCCGTGGATTTGTCGTGGATCATGAAGCGCTGGCTCGGCATCTGAAGAGTGGCAAGCTGTCCGGTGCGGCGGTGGATGTATTTCCGCAGGAGCCAGAGAGCGGTGGCGCATTCTCCAGTCCGCTGCGAGGATTGCCCAATGTCATTTTGACTCCTCATCTCGGAGGCAGCACAGAGGAGGCACAGCAGAATATTGGCCAGTTTGTTTCCGCGCGCATGATCGACTATTTCAAGAGCGGGAACTCGCTCCTAAGCGTCAACCTGCCGCAGTGTCATCTGGACTACGAGCCGGGATCGCACCGGTTGCTGCATATCCACCACAATGTTCCCGGAATCTTGCGGGCCATAAACGATATCCTGGCTGATCGTGGAATCAACATCGAGCGCCAGGTGCTGGACACTCGCGGTCCGCTTGGATATGCGATATATGACATCAATCGCGAGTGCGATGCGCAGTTGTTGGCTAAACTACGCGCAATTCCCCAGACCATTCGGGTTCGAGTGCCTGAAGCCGCTCAGCACTAATTGTTGGGGATCGCCAGAGATCAATAATCTTCGAGACAAATACCACCGCCACTAGACTTCCACCAATTCCGGTTCCAGGCGCCTATTCCAAAGCGGCGCTAGCTTCGACCACCAGCACTACAAATGAATCAGGCTCCATTTTTCTTTCCGGACGTGGGCCTACGTTCGCAGCGACGGTGAAAAGCTGATGTGTCTTCGTGTCGACCGCCATAGTTCGCGCTGACTTCTGCGTCGTCACCGTCTGCACTACGCTGAACTTGTTCGCGCCATCCTCTTTGATGACCGTTATCGTGCCGTCTCCAGCTGACGCAAACGCGAGTCCGTGATCTGCATCGAACGCCGTCGCATCGCAACCCTCGCCGATAGCGAGACTCGCAACTGTTTTCCCGCTATCCGCGTCCACCACCACCATCTTCTTATTTCCGCCGCACCCGGAAAACAGCCGCCGATGCTTCTTATCAATCGAAAGTCCCGTCGGTTCTTCGCAATCCGCCAGCTTCCAGCGCGACTTCACCACCAATTTTTGCGGATCAAACGCGACCAGTTCCGACGTGTCTTCGATATTCACGAAGACGGTACCTTTTCCGTCGGTCGCCGCGAATTCCGGCTTTCCGCCCAGTTCGATCTTGCCAGCAACTTCGCCCTTGGCGGCGTCTACTGCGGTTGTGTCATGGCTCTTTGCGTTGAAGGTAAACACGCGCTTTGAAAATGGATCATAGAGAATCGCATCCGGCACGCTCCCAACCTTGATTTTCTTTTCCACCGCTAAGGACTTCAAATTGAATACGGTCACTGTATCTTCACGGCCGTTGCTGGTAAACCCTCGTCCCGCGTCGGAATCGAGCGCCACCCCGTGCACTCCGGCGGTTTCAGCAATCTCCCCGACCTGTTTGCCCGATTGAGTGTCGATCACCATCACCCGCGTCGCTCGAGCTATAAACAAACGATGCCCATCGCTATCGGCAGTCAGATAATCCCAACCGCCCTCGCCACCGAGTTTCCACGTCTTCACGACCTTGTAGTCCGCACCCTCCGCAATCGGCGCCAATGCAACAGTGGCTGCCAACAGAACCCAAAACAGTCGTACGATCGTCAGCGTTTTCATGTCAGTAACCTTATCGCAATTTCCAAAAAAAATCCGCAACACCAACACTCAAAAATAGTTCCGCTCGTAAACGGCGAGATGTCTAGATCCGTAGCCTGACATACCTATAAAAGTGATTCCATTCGACCCGTCTCAGCCTTTTCGCGAAATGTTACCCTAAGTGATTCGATGACTATTCTGGAATTTACCGCCGTCGTAGCAATTGTCTCTTTTATCGCCGGACTTCTCGGATCGCTCACGGGTCTCGGCGGTGGCGTGGTTCTGGTACCCCTTCTTACTATCCTTTTCCATGTCGATATCCGCTACGCCATCGGAGCCTCGCTCGTCTCCGTGATTGCGACTTCCTCTGGCGCTGCAGCCTCGTACGTAAAAGAAGGCTTCTCCAACATCCGCATTGGAATGTTTTTGGAAATCGCCACAACCTTCGGCGCATTGCTTGGCGCATTCCTGGCTACACGCATCCCGACCAACGCTCTCGCGATCATCTTTGGGATAATGCTGCTTTATTCGGCCTATCTTTCCCGCAAACCGCGGACCCTCGCCCAGCGCAACCTGCCGCCCGACCCGCTCGCAACAAGCTTGCGATTGAATGGCAGTTTTCCCGATCTGGAGGGCCCCCGCAGTTACAACGTTCAGCACGTTCCTACGGGCTTTGGCCTAATGTTCGGTGCGGGTGCGCTCTCAGGATTGCTCGGCATCGGCTCGGGCGCCGTCAAGGTGATTGCCATGGATCACGCCATGCGTATTCCTTTTAAAGTTTCCACCACCACCAGCAATTTCATGATTGGGGTAACCGCCGCCGCCAGCGCGGGTGTCTATCTGAGCCGCGGGTACGTCGATCCCGGCCTTTCGATGCCTGTCATGTTGGGAGTGCTAGCCGGTTCCCTGATCGGTAGCCGCATTCTTATCAAAGCCGAAACCAAATCTCTCCGTTTGGTCTTTAGTATTGTCATTCTCATCCTGGGCCTGCAAATGCTCTACAAAGGCATCTGGGGGCACATTTAATGACATTGCGCCAAGTATCCGCAGACCAATCGCCGTCGTTCAAACCCCAACCGTGGAGAGATCGGCGAATCGAAATTATTTTGGGCAACCTGCTCCGCGCAGGAGTGCTGCTCTCAGCGGCAGTCGTTCTTTGCGGAGCATGTATCTACCTATCCCGCCACGCGCATGAGAGTGCCGATTACCGCGTCTTTCGGGGAGAACCCTCCGAGTTCCGCAGCATCCCCGGAGTCATTCGAAGTCTTATGAACGGACACGCACGCGGCTTAATCCAACTAGGATTGCTGCTTCTGATTGCGACTCCCATTGCTCGCGTATCGTTCTCCGTCGTGGGGTTCGCCCTTGAGCGCGATCGACTCTACGTGGCTTTCACTTTGATCGTGCTCGCCATTCTGCTCTACAGCCTGCTGGGCTCCGGCTTCACTCTGTAACTCGCAGGGCTCGCGTAGGGGCGGACGCATTCGTCCGCCCCCAGCTAAGCGCAAGTCTAAGGGATCCTCCCGCGAACCAATTTCGAAGTCGTAATTGCTTGCCCCACATGTCGCTGTGTGTGATCTGCCACGTGGACGAGCAACCCTCCCAGAGTAGTTGGGAGCCGCCTCTTTCCGACAGTGCGAGGCTCCTCCGGATTCATCCTCGCTAAAGCACGAACGCGCCGGCCCGCATCCTCCAAGGCGGCTGTCAATTCTGCAAACAGTTCATCGTGCGTTGCCACCGCATCGGCTTCCGCGCGCAGAAGAGCCATCTGCTCCTCACTCAAGCTTTTCGCCTCAGCATAGGTCAGCAAACGATCCAAACTGCGCGCCACGTGGCGAATGTGAAACGCAACCGCCGCCACTCCCGAAGGGCGCGCGTTCAACTCCACATCGGAAAGACTGCCGCACCATTTTCGCAAGTCTTCATCGGCAAGTTGCAAGGCATGCAAAACCGCGCGTCCCACCGCCGGAACGTCGTTCTCCCCGCCGCGCAACCATGGTTCTTCGATCGATGCCATAGAACTCTGCCCATCTCTTTTTAAGATTCTTACCGGGGCCAGAGCCAGCCGAAGGCGCCGGCGGTCAGCAAACCATAGACGAGTCCGTCGATCACTTCCTTACTGGTCACTGACCACGGTTGGCCTTTCCAGATGCCATTGCTTAGGTTTCCCAGACCGTAAGCCAGGAATGCGGCGGTTCCGGCGACTCGAAAGACCGCCAGGTACTGTGTGCCGGGCGGAACTGTGTGTCCGGTGAGATAGGCGACGAAGAATCCGATGAGGAGGCAAAAGACGAACCACTGGATCAGAAACTTCGGCATAGCGGGCGGCCCGCTGGGAACGATGGCCATGAACCCGACCGGTCCCTGCTTTTGTTTTTCAATCATGGCGGTCGACTTCATGTCCTTGTGGGTGCAGTACGGAAAGACATACAGACCCCGCTTGAGAGCGACGCCGCGCAGGGCGGTGAGTACCTTATCCTCGTCGGGAAGTTGGCTGTAGTCACTGCGATGGTATGGCAGCAGCATGTGCATGATGGAACTGGCGATGAAAACGATAACTGCCGACAACAAGATCGGGAGCCAAAGAGCAGTGAGCGGAACCATGTGCAGCCTCCTTAGGGCGCAACGGACGAATGCTTGGAATTCGCAGGCGAGGCTACGACAGGGGGGAGGGTGCGGTCAAGAGGGCGCTGCGCCATAAATGCCAGCCGTGGGTTCAGGGCCAGTCTTGTGCTCCATGATAGATATGCAAGATTTCCAGGGTTTGATTTTGGATGCGATAAACGACTATGTAGGGTAGCCCAGAGAAGACCAATTCGCGGGTTCCCTCAATCCGCCCCTTGCGACCGCGACCAGGGAAGTTTTCCAGACTGCCACAACCATCGTAGAGAGTCTTTGCCACCGTCGCGGCAGCATCGGGATTGTCCTTCTGGATGCGACGAACAATGTTGTAGAGGTCTTGGGTAGCGGGTGTGGTCCAGCGTAGGAGCATTACCGCCGCAATATCTTCTGAATCTCGGCGCCGACTTCGTCATGCTCCACAAACTCACCGCGATCAGCAGCCGCCAAGCCAAGATTCACCGCCCGGATAAAGCGGGTGTCGTCTTCCAGGTAGCGGCTCAGGACCAGTTGCGCCAGTTCGTCGGTTTTCAGCCCTCGCTGGGCGGCAATTTGCGCTAGCTGGGCCTCCTTTTCGGGTTCAAGACGCAGTTCCATGGTCACAGTCTAGGGAAGGTTTGCGAGGGCTGTCAAACAGGACCTCGTCAAACGGGCTGGCAAAGCACGATTACACTGACTGGAACCGGCCTCACTGGTATCACAGCGATTACAGTCGACGCAACAGCGGTAGAGCCACAAAATCAGCCAGCCACGAAATTCAAGTCGCCCCACCAACCGTGAGGAAATCCGGCAGTCCTATGCGGTGACTCTGAAACATGGTCGATCAGATCAGAGACGCACCACGTCCCCGTGACGGTCGTCACCGAAATCTGCTTCTAGAATGGTTTCTTCTAACGGTAAACATCAGCCACGGGACGTCAGGCGAGTATCGAGTCATCCAGCCTTTTGCGCCGGAAGTCAGCGACGTGCTGCACGAAAGCGGTGATGAGCGGATGCGGCTTGCCCTCCCGCGATGAAAGCTGCGGTTGAAATAACGTCGCCACGAAAAACAAGTGTGCGGGAGATTCGATGGCGCGGCACTCTTCATTGGATCCGCGGGCTACGATCGGAAAACCCGCTTCCATCGCCATCCATTCGAACTCCGGATTCATTTCATAGTTGCAGAAAAATTCTTCCGCAATCGTTTCCTTTCCGTAATACGCCGCCAGATATGAGCCGGGACGCAAGCGAATCTCATTAACTTTTCCTGAAAGCTTCGGCGCCTTCGGATCGCGATTCGGAACGGCGCAAGCCACCGGATAAATGACAATGTTCTTAGCCTTCGGGTCTTCTTCGGCGGTCGTGGCATCCGGAATTCCGAGCACGTTCCGCGCGCATTCGATAAGCGTGTACTGGAAGCCTCCGCAGGTTGCAAGGAATGGCCGGTCGTGGACACGCGCAAACTCGATGCCTGCCAGCATGCCGTCGAAGCTCTTATACGGGCTCCCCGCCGAGGCCCAGAAGCCATCGAAGGAATCAAGCGTCTTGGAGACGCCTGGTTCGATTAGCGAAGGAGTCGGAAGCCATGCCGACTCCACTTTAAGTTTGAGGGTCTTCGCGGAGTGCTGCAGCGAATCGTTGGTTGCGTGGTGTGACCGGAATTCTGCGTTGAAATCGCCGAGAATCCCGATCCGAACGGCTTCGCTCACGAGAGATATTCTAAATTAGCGGCTCTTGGTTGGCGTTACGCAATTAAATACCGTCGCTGAAGAACAATTTCTGATTTGTTATCGCGAGCGAAGCCAGTCATCCCGAGTGGAGCGAGGGATCTGCAGTGACGAGCGTCTACTGCATCTGCATCTCGGTCGCTACAAAAGTGCCCTCTGCGCCAGAAGCATGTAGAAGCCTAACAGCATGATTGCGGCTCCTCCCCACACCATCCCAGCGGACTTCCATGCCAGCGCGATAACGAATTCCTTCTGGCTGCGGAATGATATGACAAAGGTCGAATCATTCGCCCCTTTCATCAACACCGCGGGTGAATTGACAATGAAGGTAGATGGCTCGGACTGATTCTGAGAAGACTGATCCTGAGCAGACTGATCCTGAGAACTGCTGCGTAGGTGAACTGTTGCGCTCTCCGAAGACTCATTTGAGCCGCCACGCAACGGCCCTAGCGGCGGATGCTCGTCGACGGCAAGCCGTTGATAGGGTATTCCTGCCGCAGACCATGCCTCTGGCTTGGTGATCCCGGCGCGAGTAAGAGCCGCGGCGATCTTGGCCTGCTGGCTCATGCCCTGCGCACTCGAAGCGTCCTCGCCGCCATACAGTCTGATGACCTGCTGCGCGGGCTGATCCGAAGTATTAGGCTCGGTGTTGCGCGATAAAGCCTGTCGCAATGAAGACTGTCGCAATGAAGACTGTGGCGAGCGCGGCAAGTCGCCGCCTTGTGGCATCGGACGTACTTCAATACCCGGATTCTCCATAAGCGTTCCAGTGATAAATAGTGCGTCCTCGGGCTTGATTGAGCGTTCTTCGATGCGCAGACCGCGTTTTGAAGCGATCCCGTAGCGATAAAGGAAGGCGCTTACCCGCGGCGGAATGTCATCTGATCCGGAAAAGAGCGACACGTCATATTCTTCGCGAAAATCGCGGTGCAGATCGAGATCGGCTCCGAGAGGTTCGATGAGGACTTTGTCAGTCGTGTCATCAAGGAAAAAGGGCAGATGCAGAGTTTCTTCCGCAACTTTCTCCCAGTCATTTTTCTTGCCTTCGCGCTGTTGCCATGCGGTCGTGTGATACAGGAAGCACGGGTTTCCGGTAATGGGCGCCGGAATGGTGTGCGGTCCGGTTGCCATGCCATTGACCTCGACTAATCCCAAAGCAGCGCTACGAATTCTGGAGGTCGGTGTAGCAAGTAGTAGGCGTTTGCGGGCAAGCAACTGAAAGCCGGCAATGAAAAAGTACAAACCGCCGGCAATCGCAATCATTGACAGAATCGACAAATAATTCATCGGGATGAGAAAAGCGGACGACGCCCACAGTTCTTTCCCGTATTGCCTCGGAAAGCATCAGTTGACTGATTGGGCCTGATACAAGAATAAGAAGAGAGCAGAGGAGCGGTGTGAAAAACAGCTGGAAATGGCTTACGGAAGTAAGTAACTGTTACTCAGCAATGGCTAATGCTCAAGAGGTCGATCCCGGCCGTTTGTATCAGAATTCTATTGTTTATATCGCAAAGAGCGAACTACGCAATCACAGCGCGAGCCTTCAAAATGTCCGCCACTGCCGCCAGCGCTGCTTCTATTTCGGCGTCTGTATTGTAAAAGTGAGGCGAGAAGCGAACCCCCGCCTTCGGACGCCAGTCCACAAGAATCTCGCGCGCCAGAAGTTCGCGGCTCACTTGTTGCGAGTCAGGCATATCGATGGACACGGTACCGCCGCGTCGCTCCGCATCACGAGGCGAGTTGACGCGCCATCCA
>Ga0137395_10000905_pt1 | contig 13110 bp, 12 predicted proteins | sample czobulk216metaG_FD_108283 | JGI IMG/M metagenome (GOLD analysis project Ga0137395, IMG submission 108283) | Vadose zone soil microbial communities from Angelo Coast Range Reserve, California, USA - czobulk2.16 metaG | ecosystem: Environmental > Terrestrial > Soil > Vadose zone | place: USA...
CCTCGAGCACCACGACCCCGTGCGGGTCCTGCTCGGCACCGGGGTGCCCCATGGTGTTTCCCGCTTACGAATACACGCACGTCTCGGGCCGCTGCGCTCTGACCGGCGGGTACGTCTATAGGGGTTGCGCCATCCCCGACTGGAATGGCGTGTACTTCTTCGCGGACTACTGCACCGCGGAGATCTGGTCGGGGCAGTTCCAGGGCGGATCGCTTACGAACGTGACCGATCGCACGGCCGAGCTTGCGCCCGGCGGCGGGCTTGCGATCAACAGCATCACGAGCTTCGGCGAGGACGCGCGGGGCGAGCTCTACATCTGCGACCAGGGCGGCGAGATCTTCAAGATCGTCCCCAAAGCCCCGGTTACGGAAGCGGACATGCCGGCGCTCCGTGTCCGCATCGCGCTGGGGGACACGCTCGGCTCGAGCGCCGTCGGGAACGCGATTCTTCCCGGCATCGTTCCCTTCGCGGACGCCGGGAGCCGAATCCGGGGAGTCGGCTACCTCAAGGACGCGCGAATCCGCGATTGCACGGATGTCTCGGGGAGCTGCCTCACGTCGCACCTCTTCCTCGATCCGTTCGACGTCGATCTCGAGACCTGCGTCGACGCGGCCGCCGGCACGGTGACCCGAAAATTCGTGTTCACCAATCGGGCGTCGGGACCTCGCGACCTGACGTATGTCGATGCGATCACCCCGCGGCTTCGGGGTGATCCGGACGGTGCGACGACCACCGCGCCGGCCGGCGCGGGGACGACGGCGAAGCTGGTGCAGTATGACGCGATCTCGCCGAATCGCTGGATCGCCCACTCCGGGTCGGGATCGCTGGGCGCAGTCTACAGCGCTGACGTGGACACCGCTTCCCAGCTCGTGTCGCGCATCGCCCAGGACCAGCCGCTCGCGGGCGGCACGTCCGCGGGCCCGGCCTTCGTGGGATTGGCGCTCGGGTTCGCCTTCGGCTCGGTGGCGCCGGCCGCCCCGGAGAGCGTCACCGTAATCACGCGCGTCCAATCGTCGGCCCCGACCGGAGTCCCTTCGCCGCCGGCGCCGCCGGCGCGGGCCGGCATTCGATTCTTGAGCCCCGTCCCGTTCCGCTCAACCTTGGATGCCGAGATCGAGCTCCCGCAAAACGAGACGATCTCGCTCGACGTCTTCGACCTGACCGGTCGTCATGTCCGCACCCTCAGGCGGGGCCTCACGTACGCGGGCAAGACCCCGTTCCGGTGGGACGGCAGGCTGGAGAGCGGCGCCAATGCGCCGTCCGGCGTCTACTTCCTTCGCTTGCGCGGCGTCGAGTGGACGCTCGCGCGGCGGGTGGCGCTCGTGCGATAGACGGCGCTTCCGCGAGCCGGGCGGGTGGCCTAGACTCACCTCCCGCCCATGAAGAAGGCCGCGAAATCCCGGGGGACCTCCTTCCCTCCGGCAACCCTCGTCTGGATATTCCTCGCCGCGCTCGCGCTGCGCATTGCGCACATCCTCGCGATGCGCCGGAGCCCCTACTTCACCCATCCGATCATCGACGCGTGGACCTATCACGACGCCGCGCGCTCCATCCTCGCGGGGCACGGCCATCCCGACGCCGTGTTCTGGCAGCCGCCCGGGTACTCGTACATCCTCGCGCTCGTCTACGCGATCACGGGCCCGACCGATTTCTTCGCTCCCCGCCTGGTCCAGGCGATCCTCGGCTCGGGGGCGGCGGCCCTCACCGCGTGGATCGGCGCGCGCCAGTTCGGGCCGCGTGTGGGATTGGCGGCGGGGATCGTCGTGGCGTGCTACGGGACGCTGATCTACTTCGACGGGGAGTTGCTCGGCGTCTCACTCACGATCGCGCTCCAGCTCATCGCGGTGGCACTCGCGATCGCCGCCGCTGGGGCCGCGCGACCGCGGCGACTTTGGGCCGGCGCGGGCCTCGCGGCAGGGGCCGCGTCCTTGGTGACGGCCCCGACCTTGCTGTTCGTCCCGATCTTCGCGGGGTTTGCGAGACGGCACGCGCATGTCGTGATCCTGGCTGCGGCGCTCGTCATCGCGCCCGTGACGATCCGGAACGCGGTGAAGGGCGGGGAAGCGGTCCTGATCTCGACCAACGCGGGAATCAACCTTTATATCGGGAATAACCCGCGCTACGAGGAGACGGTCCAGATCCGGCCCGATCATCATTGGACCGAGCTGACCAAGGAGCCCTACGAGCACGGAATCCGGACGCAGAGCGGCTGGTCCGGCTATTTCGCCCGGCGGGTGTTCCAATGGGCGCTGGAGGACCCGGTCGACTTTCTTCGGCTTCAGCTGAAGAAGCTCAGACTCCTCCTCGGTGGAGATGAGATCTTCAGGAATCAGGCCATCTACCCTTCGCGGCAATACTCGCCCGTTCTCTCCGTTCTGCTCTGGAAGGCGCCGGGTCTCGCCTTCCCGTTCGGCCTGCTCGCCCCCCTCGCCGTGCTGGGATTGGTGGTGGGTTGGAGGCGCGCCCCGCTTCTCGCGTGGCTGGTCGTCGCTTATGAGCTCTCGATCGTCGCGTTCTTCGTCGCCGCCCGGTACCGCGCCCCTCTCGTCCCATATCTCGCGATCTTCGCGGCGGAGGCCGTCCGCTGGTTTGTCTCGGCGGCACCGGCGCGAAAGACCGCCGCCCTGGCGGGGGTTGCCGCGACCTACGCGGTGTGCAATCTGGGTCAAGGGGGAATGTCGTCGCGAATGAACGCCGACGCGGAGTATTCGCTCGCGGCGATGCTCCAGACCGAGGGGCGCGCCGGCGAGGCGATGAGCCACTACAAGATCGCCTTGGAGGATCGGCCGGGGTACTCCGAGGCCTGGGTCAATCTGGGCGTCCTGGAGGCGTCGCAAGGAGACGCGGCCGCGGCGTCGCACGCGTTCGAAGAGGGCTTGAGGCTCGACCCCAAGGACATCACGGCTCTCATGGATCTGGCCGCGCTGCGGGAGCGGGAGCATCGGTGGGAGGAGGCGATCGGCCTCTACCAGCGCGCGGCGGCCCTGAATCCCGGCGACGACGCTCCTGGGAAGCGCATCGCATTCCTACGCGGAATCCTGTCGGGCCGGTAGTCGATCCCGACGCGCGGCCGGATCAGGCTACTTCGAGCGGGCCCTGGCCTTTCGATCCACGAACACCTTTTCCAGCTGCTGGAGCGCCCACGCGTTTCCCCGATCGGCGAATGCCCGCACGGTGTATCCGAGCGGCCCTCCCGGAAACCCGCGACCCACGCATCGGACGCGAGTCTGCTTGCGGCTGAGCGGCTTCAGCAGAACCTCGTATTGAGTCCCGACGAGCATCGCGACCATCGGGATTCCCTCGGGGACTTCCGCGATCTGGAACGAAAACTTCTGCTTCGGCTGCAGCGCGAGAATCCGGTTCGTGACCGTTCTCGGGTCGCCGATCTTGCCGTCCGGGGCGTGGTTCGTCCTCACGAACCCGCCGACGCGCAGATCCACCTCGGCGTGCGGCACCATCCACGATTCCATTCCGCTCTTGGTCGTGATCAGGCGCCAGATCTCGTCGACCGGCCCGTCGATCACGGCTTCGTTGACGACCGCGTCGTCCCCAGCGGCCTCGGTCGGCGCCGCGAGGGAGGCACCAGGAGAAGTAGCAAGGGCCAGGGCGATCGATGCGGCAACCCAGAACTCAGCGCGATGCAAGGCGGCGACCTCCGTCTAGCCCGCGGACCAGAGCGGTCGCAGGATCAGCACGCCGAAGAGGAGGACGATGACAGCGAGCCCGACCAGCGTCGCCCAGTGGCGCGGGCGAAACCGGCGGAGCGACGGCGCCACGATCAAGAGGCCGAGCAGCCCCGCGATCACGACGACGGCGTCGAAGCTGGCACGCTGCCAGTAGAAGTCCTCGAGGTGGAACCACATCCCGAATTCGTCGAAGGTAAGCCCCAGGGCGATGCCGTACAGAAGCGCCGCCGCGCTCAGGGCCCGCCCCGCCGGACGGACGAAGAGGAGATACGCGCCCGTCATCGTCAGGAGCGCGATGCCGAAGTTCAGGTGATGGACATGCGTGGTCCCGAGCTGCACGTGGAGGTTCGGGAACCAATCCAGCGACGTCACCAGCACCGTCGCCCGCGAAACGATGAAGGTGAGGGTGAACGCGGTCCAGACCCGGCGCGCGAGGTGCTGGGTCACGGAGAGGCTGCGCAGTTCCTTCGTGCTCTTGTCCGGTGTCACTCAAGTAAAATCGGCGCGATTCCCCTCGAACTTTAAGGAGCGCCGCCTCCCTGTAGTTTTGTCGCGCGGGATGCTAGGAGACGATGGGAAGCGCCAGAGCGGGATCCCCGTTCCCCCGGGTGTGCGACTTCAGGTAGGCGTTGGGGTCGTGGTACAGGGCCCCCTCGGGGAGATGATCCCACAGGCCCCCCAGGTCGCGCTTCACCCGATCGACGTAGAATTGCGGGAGCGATTCGCTCTCGCCGTCGAAGTAGGGGAGGAACGACGGGTCTTGGTCCAGCATCTGCCGCACGGCGGTGTGGTAGCGGATCCGGCCGAATCCCTCCGTCGAGATCGCGCGGACCACGTTCATCCAGCGCGGGATGGCTTCCTTGCTCGCGCGATACCGGTTCACGATGGCGCGCCATGAGAACGTGTATTCGGTGAGGTCGATCACCCGGTCGTAGAATTCCGGCCACCCGTAATTCTTCGGCTTCACGTTCATCGCGTGATTGTTGTTCAGGAAGTGGAAGGGGAACGCCGACACCCGCTGATCCTTCTGCAATTGTAGATTGAGCGGGGCCGCCTGTCCGAATGCCGTGAGGAGCGAGTAGCCGGGGAACGCGCCCGGCGTCATGTCGACGAATCGCTTTGTCAGCTCGAACGGCTCATCGCCCTGGTCCATGTCCAGCCCCAAGACGAAATTGGTCTGAACGTACGGGATGTACCGGAGCACCTGGTTCACGTGCTCGGAGACCTGGCGGACCTTCTCCGCGCCCTGGATCGCGCTTCCTGTCCCCGCCTTGTTCCCGAGGGAATACCACGATTCGATCCCGGGGAGGATCCCCTTGAAGCCGTTCTTCTTCATGCGGACGAGGTGGGGCTCCGCGAGGAGCGACAGGCTGCTCTCGGCGACGAAATCGATGCTCCCGGGGGGCACAGCGTCCTCGATCGTGTTCATGTAGTCGTTGAATCGGACGCCGAAGTTGGGATCGTGCCACCCGACCCGCGGCCGCTTCATCTTCGTGCGCAGGAAGCGGAGGTCCTCCCGGATCTGGTCGAAGCCGAGCGGCTGATAATCGACGGTCGAATCGATGCAGAAGGGGCAGGTGTACGGACAACCGAGGCTGCCGATCATCGGGACGAGCTTGAACGTCGGTGCCTTCGCGATGATCGGCTCGATGAATTTCCATCGCTCGCGAACGCCGGGTAGCGTCGGCGGGTGTTTCTTCGCGGTCAGGTAGAGCCCGACCGGCCGGTGCTGCGCACAATCGTCCAGAACCGTCTTCAGCGTTTCCTTGTCGGTGAATCCAAGCACGTAGTCGAAGTACTTCTGCGAATCTTGGGGATAGCATCGCGCGTGCGGTCCGCCGAGCGCCGTGACGACGCCCTTCTTCCGGTACATGTTGCTGATCGCGTAGGAAAGCTGAGCCGCCTGACTGAACGCGCTGATGAAGAGGATGTCGATGTCGTGGGGGATCAGCCGGGTGAGGTCTTCGAATCCTGTGTAGCAGACGAGCTCGACTTCGTGGCCTTGTTCTTCACACCATACGCCAATCACCTGCGGCATGATGCTCGCGAGGTTTGCGTGCATGACCCACGCATACAGCGAGTGTGTTGGCGTTCGGGCTACGAGGTCAACGATCCCTACGCGAAGTCGTCGCAGGCGCACCTCCTTGGTTAACTTCTGGTTAAGTTACATCAATCTACCCCGGCTAGCCACATAATGCGCGCTAAATGACGGGAATCGAGGGAAAACGATGCCAGTACTCGAAGTAACGGTAGTAGGAGACCTCCCGGCACAGTCCAGAAAAGGGTGGGCGGGCCGCCTCGCGGAGGCCGCGGGGGCTGTTTTCAAGTCCGGCCCTGGGAACACGTGGGTCGTGCTGCACCAGCTCTCTCCCGACGACTACGCCGAGAACGCCGCGGGGAGCGACGGGAAGGGCGGCGTTCGGGGGCCAGCTAGTCAAGTAGCCCGCCAGGGCTGGCGGGAAACAGCCACGGTCAGAGCAGTGGCGGCGAGGCTCACGGGATTCCTCCTGCCAGGATCTTCGTCAGCTTCTCCGCGTCGATGTTGCCGCCGGAAACGACGCATGCCACCGTTCCGGAGCCAGCGCGCCCGGTGAGCGCGGCGGCGACCGGCACCGCTCCCGCTCCTTCCGCGACAACGCGATTCCGCTCCACCAGGAGCCGGACCACCGCCGCCGCCTCCGCGACTTCCACGGTGATCGACCCGGCGAGCAGCTCCCTCACCATCGGCCACATCTCTGCGAGCATGCTCTTCCCGCCGATTCCGTCCACGAAGCTAGGCTTGTGCTCGATCGAGCGGGGAGAGCCCGCTGCGAGCGATGCGGCGAGGGGAGCCGCGGTCGCCACCTCGCAGGCGAAAACCTTCACGCCGGGCTTGAGCGCCCGGGCCGCGGCTGCGATGCCCGAGCTCAGCCCGCCGCCGCCGTAGGGGACGAGGATCGCGTCGACGTTCGGGAGGTCTTCCAAGATCTCGAGGCCGATCGTGCCGTGTCCGGCGATCACCGCCAGGTCGCTCACCGGGTGGATGAAGAGGCCCTCGATGCCGGGATAGCTGCGCTCGACCAGTACGCTCCACCAGACGTCGAACGGGACCTTCACGAGGCGGGCGCCCAGCCTCTCGATCGCGTCGAGCTTCGTGCGCGGCGCGTGCTCGGGGACGACAACCGCGCAAGGGACGCCCAGGAGACGAGCGTTCCATGCGACCCCCTGCGCCATGTTTCCCGCGCTGGCGGTATAGACACCTCGGGCGAGCGCGTCGCGAGGCTGAAGCCGCATCGCGTTCGCAGCGCCGCGTAGCTTGAACGAGCCGATCGGCTGCAGATTCTCGAGCTTCAGATGGATCTCGGCCGGAGCGTCGTTTACCTGAAGTCGAACCAGCGGCGTCCGCAAGACGGTGGACGCGATACGCTCGCGCGCGGCGCGTATCTCCTCGAGGCGCGGCGCCTCAAGCGGGCGCATCGCGGAGCCCTCCCAGATCGACGGCCGACCCGACGCCGCCCGCCGTCGCGTTGGCGTGGATCCTGTGTGCCGCCGCCAGATCCTCGATCGCGAGGCCCAGGGATTTGAACAGGGTGATCTCCTCGTCGCCGCCGCGCCCTTGAAGCCGGCCGAGGAGCACGTCGCCGATCTCCCCGACGATGTGATCCTCTCCGATCGCGCGCTCTTGGATTGGGATCAGGATGTCGCCCGCCTCATGAAGCGCGGACTCGCGCCGGTCGACGAAGAGGCGCGCTCTACGGACCGCCTCCGTGTCGAGCTCGCGACACGTCGGGACGCAGGCGCCGACGGCGTTCACGTGGGTCCCCGGCGCGATCCACTCCCCGAAGAGCACCGGGTCCCGCGCCGCGGTCGCAACGCAGACGACCTCCGCTCCGTCGACGGCTTCGCGCGCGGAGCGCGCCACGTCGATCCGGATCCCGTGACGGGTCGATTCGCGCGCGGCGAACGCCTTCGCGTGATCGAAGCTCCGGCTCCAGACGCGCGCCCGCTCGATCGGCCGGACCACGCGCAGCGCTTCCAGGTGCGCCGCCGCCTGAACGCCGGATCCCAGAATCGCCGCGCTCGTGACGCCGTTCCGCGCCAGGGTGTCGGTCGCGACCGCGCTCACGGCGGCGGTGCGGATCGAGGTGATCGACGTCCCGTCGACGACCGCGACGAGGCTTCCGTGCGCCGGCTCGAAGAGCAACACCGCGCCCTGGTGCGAGTCGAACGGCGTGCCCTGGTTCGCCGGGGTCACGGTGATGACCTTTACGCCGAGGGCGGGGGGAGTGCCCAGATAGGCGGGCATGGACGCGAGGAGGCCCCCTCCTTCCGGAACGCGCGTGACGGTGCGGAGCGGCTGGACCGATTCCCCCCGGGCAAGGCTCCGGAGCGCCTCCGCCATCAGGCTCACGCACTCCCGCATCGGAAGGAGGCGCGGGACCTCGGATTGCGTGATGATCCGGACCTTCATCGTTCGGTCACTCGTCGAACAGAACCGTGCTCTCTTCGTAGAAGCGCACGGCGCTCTGCGCGACCCGCTCCGCGAGCCACCCCGAGAGCCAGCGCTGCTTCTCCGGGAGCTTCCGGCTCGGGTCGGACATGACGTCGAGCGGCATGTTGATCCGGAGCGCGCGCCACGCGATCACGTGGCGCGTGATTCCGGCCGGAAGGCGGGCGCCACCGAGGGCGACCTCGAGGATTTCCTCGGGGTGAAACTGCGGAAAGACGACGAGCGCGACCGCGTCGGGATGGCGCGCCCGGGCCTCCTCGATCGAGTCGCGGGTGACGCGATGGTAGGGGTGCTTCCCGCGATAGAGATCGACGACGGCGTTGAGAAGGGCGTTTCGAGCGTGGAGGTCGGGGCCTCCGTGCAGGCAGATCACACCTCCGTCCGCGCACTCCACGAACGCGATCGACTCGCGGCGCGCGAGGAGCGCGCGCGCGTGGCTCAGGTCTTCCCGGTGCGAATCCAACCCGGGGATGGACGGGAGGGCGCGCTCCAGCTCTTCCACGGCGACCTTTCCAAGGGCGTGGTGCCAGGTGGAGAGCCGGACGCCGGAGTCTTCATAGCGGACAACCTGGACGACGACGTGCGGAAACCCGGCCGCGCGGACGGTGGAGACGCGATTTGCTCCGTCCAGAACGACGAAGCGCTGATCCGAGCCGGAGGGGGTCACGATCGGCGGATTGCGCAGGATTCCCGACTCGCGCAAGCGAGCGGCGAGCGATTCGGTCCTCCGCTGGTCCTCCTTCTCGTGGGGGACGAGGAGATCCACCGCGACGAAGCGCAGATCGGGAAGGCGGAAACTGAACGGATCCGCGTAGGGCATGGTGAAGGGTAACACAAGGGCTGATATAGTCCTATCGTGCCCGCGGGAGATCCGATCATGAAGGAGAGCCTCATCAGCCAGCCGCTCAAGCCGCTTTTCTCGGGCGCGGGGGAGAACTCCGGGCCAGGCGAGAATGAGTTCCAGGCGGTGGGCGAGCCGATGCTTCCGGAGCGCTTCGTCTGGCGCGGGGAAGAGATCGTCATCGCCGAGGTGATCGAGCGGTGGAAGGAGTACTCGCATCCAGGCGTCACGATGCCGGAGCGGTATCTAAGGAAGCACTGGTACCGGATTCGTGCTGTCGCGGGGCGGGAGATGAAGATCTACTTCGAGCGGCAGGCCCGGTCGAAGGCCGGCGCGAAACAGCGGTGGTGGATATACAGCGTGTTCGAGCCCGAGTGAACCCGGCAGCCGCCTCGCGATCTACAAATGAACCGGGGCCTCCGCGCCCCAGACTTCGCGCAAGCGTCGATCGCGGCCGCAGCCGGTCCGGTAGGCGTGATAGTCCTCCGGGTTCTTCTTGTAATAATCCTGGTGGTACTCCTCCGCGGGCCAGAACGCCGTGAAGGGGAGAATGGGCGTGACGATCGGCCCCTTCAGGCGTTTCCCGCCCTCGATCGCCCGCTTCGATGCCTCGGCGCTTCGGCGCTGGGTCGCGCGGCGGAAGAAGATCGCGGATCGATATTGTTTCCCGCGGTCGCAGAACTGTCCGTCGTCCTGTGTCGGATCGATGTTGTGCCAGTAGACGTCGAGGAGCTTGGCGTACGGGATTTTCTTCGGGTCGTAGACGACCTGGATCGATTCGCGGTGCCCGGTCAGCCCGGCGGAGACCTGGTTGTAGGTTGGGTTCATCTCGGGTCCGCCGGAAAATCCGGAAGTGACGGAGAGGACGCCCGGAAGCGCCTCGAACGGGGGCTCCATGCACCAGAAACAGCCGCCCGCGAAGGTGGCGGTGTCGGCCGCCGCCCCCGTGCGAGCCGGCTGGGCGACCGTCGCGGCGTCACCGCGCGTCCCCACCGTCCCCCAGGCGATCGCGGCGGCGAGTAGTAGGATTCGAAGCTTCACGACCTGAGTATACGGGGAGGAGGCGCATCCGTGTCGAGAGTGTCCGTCTTGCTTCATGCCGATCCCGAGACGCCCGGCTTGATCGCGGAGATTCTCGATCGGCGGGGCATCGAGACGGAAACTGTTCGCGGATACGCCGGGGAGCGGATTCCGGCCTCCATGGGCGGGCGGGATGCGCTGGTGGTCATGGGAGGCCCCATGGGCGTCCATGACCAGGGTCGCCTTCCGTTCCTGCAGGATGAGATCGGGCTGATCGGCGATGCCCTTCGATCGGGAAAGCCCGTCCTAGGCGTGTGCCTGGGGAGCGAGCTCCTCGCCGCGGCGCTCGGCGCGAAGGTCGAGCCAGCGCGGAAGGAGATCGGCTGGTATCCAGTGACGCTGACGGACGCCGCGGCGCACGACCCGCTCTGGCGCGACGCGGACCGACAGGTCGAAGTGTTCCACTGGCACGGAGATGCGTTCGAACTTCCTCGCGGCGCCGCCCCTCTCGCATCCTCGGCGCTCACGCCTCACCAGGCGTTTCGGCACGGGCGCGCATCCTACGGGCTGCTCTTCCACATGGAGATGGATGAGGCCATGGTGCGCGGCATGGTCGAGAGCTTCGGAGAGGAGCTTCGCGAGGCGGGGGCGGACGGCGACCGGATTCTCGCTCAGGCGCCGGACGCCGTCCGCGAGATGAGGCGGGTTGGGAGCATCGTCTTCGATCGCTGGGTCGATCGGATCGGCGGCGAGGGTTAGCGCCGGCATGCCGACGATCGGGCAGCGGGTGAGCCGCGCCTACCGCAAGCTTCGCTGGGGCATGGTGCGCGGCGGCCCCGGCCGCACGCCTCGCATCCTCACCGTCTCGACCGCGAACGGGATCCTCTCCTTCAGCAACATGGACCTCCACAACGCGAAGGCGCTCTACATCCACCGGGCCTGGGAGATCGATCTCATCACGAGTTCGATGGACTACCTGAAGCGCGAAGGGCTCGTGGGGAAGCCGGGCCGAGACATCATGGTAGACGTGGGGGCGAACCTCGGGATGATCTGCATCGCGATGCTACAGCGTGGGTACTTCCGGGAGGCGATCGCGATCGAGCCGGATCCACGAAATTTCGCGCTCCTGAAGCGGAATATCGAGCAGAACGGTCTGGGCGGCCGGATCCGCCCCCTCCCCTTCGCGGTCACGGAGGAAGCGGGGGAGGTGGAGCTGGAGCTCTCGGACGTGAACTTCGGAGACCACCGCGTCCGCGCCACGACGACGGGCGCCTCCGCGCGGATGGGCGAGGAGCGCCGCGTCGCTGTACGGGTCCCAGGGCGCCGCCTCGACGATCTGCTCCGGACGGAGGCGCGGGTGGATCCCGCGAGGATTGGCCTCGTGTGGGTCGACATCCAGGGCCACGAGGGGCGACTTTTCCGGGGCGCCCGGGAAACCCTGCGCTACGGGATGCCGGTGATCAGCGAGTTCTGGCCCTACGGGATCCGGCGCTCCGGGTTGGAGCGGGACGCTTACGCCGAGATCATTCGATCCCAGTTCGCGCGGTTCGCGACCGTGGACGCGGCGACCGGGCGAATCGAGCCGCGCGACCCGGATGAGATCGCGGAGCTATTCGATGCCAATCCACGTCCGGAGCAGAATCTGGAGCTGATCCTCGTTCCACGCTCGGATCTTCGTGAGGGGCCGAATCGCCGCTCCGCCGTTTCGCCGCCGCCAACGATCGAGTAGAGTAGCGCGCCGATGCCGCTCCTCCGCGACTTCATCTCCTGGCTCTCCACGAAGCCGATCGTCACGCGACCGATCGCCCGGACCGGGATGCGTCTGGGCTTCGCGCGACGCTTTATCGCAGGAGAGACGCTGGAGGAGGCGCTCCAGACTGCCGCGGGTCTGAACACGAAGGGGATGCTCGTCATCATGAACCAGCTCGGCGAGAATGTTACCGAGCGGCGGGAGGCCGAGGCAGCCTACGGGAGCTACCACCGGATTCTCCGGGAGCTGGCCGATCGAAGGATCGACGGGAACATCACGATCAAGCCGACCCAGCTCGGGATCGATTTCTCGCCGGACCTTTGCCTGGAGTTGACGCTCCGGCTGGCCGCCGACGCGGCGTCGTTCCACAATTTCGTCGAGATCGACATGGAGCACTCGGCGGTGTGCGGCGCCACCGTCGATCTCTTCGAGCAGGTCCGATCGCGCCACGACAACGTGGGCCTCGCCGTGCAGGCGTATCTCCGCCGCACCGAGGACGACCTTCGCCGGCTCGGCCCCCTTCGCCCGAAAATCCGGCTGATCAAAGGGGCCTATCTGGAACCGCCGGAGGTTGCGTTTCCCGAGAAGCGGCAGGTCGACGAGAACTACGCGAAGCTCATGCGGATCCTCTTCACCGATGGATTCGTACCGGCGATCGCCACGCACGACGTCGCGATGCTCGGCCTCGCCAAGCAGCTTGCCGGCGAGAGCCGGCGGAAGCCCGGCGACTGGGAGACGCAGATGCTCCTCGGCGTGCGGCGCGACCTGCAAGAAGCGCTCGTGCGGGAGGGGTACCGGGTCCGCGTCTACGTCACCTTCGGCACGCAGTGGGTGCCCTACTTCATGCGCCGCCTCGCCGAGCGGCCGGCCAACGTCGCCTTCGTGCTCAGGAGCCTCGTCCAAGGGAAGTAGCCAGGGCGCGAAGATCCGCGGTCTCGAGCGACGAAGGGCCCCAGATCGAGTGGGGCCGCTTGACGAAGACGGTCGTGAGGCCGAGGCGCCCCGCCGTCGCGAGGTCGTAGTCCGCGTAGGCCGAGACGTGCCACCAGGCTGGGCCGAACGGGACGCTCTGCCCCGCGCCAACGGCGATCCAGAACTCGGCCGCCGGCTTGTAGCAGTGCACATCCTCCGCGCAGATCCAGCCGCTCATCCGAAAGCCGAGCTGGTCCTCCACCTGGCGGCGGTGCATCTGGTCGCTGTTCGTCATCGCCACGCAGGAGGCGGAGCGCATGAGCGTGCGAAGGCCGTCCGCGGAGTCGGGGAAGAGCGGCCACCGTCCGGCCCCCGCGGCGATCGCGCGCAAGGCCTCGCGATTCAAGCGCAA
>Ga0137395_10000908_pt1 | contig 13098 bp, 9 predicted proteins | sample czobulk216metaG_FD_108283 | JGI IMG/M metagenome (GOLD analysis project Ga0137395, IMG submission 108283) | Vadose zone soil microbial communities from Angelo Coast Range Reserve, California, USA - czobulk2.16 metaG | ecosystem: Environmental > Terrestrial > Soil > Vadose zone | place: USA...
GCGGTCGCACGATGCACCGCATCCCCCCCGATTGCTTGCCATGGAGAGCCAGGTGGAAGAATCAGATTTGCGGACGGTGGTTCGCGTATTTCGCCGACGCTGGCGTACCGCGGCCCGGTTCGCTGGCATCATCATGGTGCTCACAGTTCTGATTACTTTGTTCGCGACATCGCTCTACGCGCCGGAGGTCAGGATCGAGATCGGCCCCCCCGGTTCTGAGGCTTTTTCGATTATCCACGATGATCTGGCCGCCAGCGATAACGATTACGTCGAGACACAGGTGCTGAACCTGCTCAGTGAGTCACTGGCCATCGCCACCATCCGGGAGTTACACCTCGACCAGAAGCCGGAATTTATTGCTACGCGGCACCTGCCGCTCTTGGGGTGGCTCAAATCCCGTCGCCGGAATGAGACTGCGAGTGAGAATCCCGATGAGTTGCGGCTGACTGCGGAAGAATCCCGTGCGCTGGAGTTTTTCAAGCGACAGTTGGAGGTAAGGCGGCTGGGCAACAGCCGCATTGTCGGCGTGAGCTTTGCCAGCCAGGACCCGCATCTGGCGGCGCAGATCACAAACACGCTAGCACTCAACTTTGTAAATCGATACTATCGCTCCCGCCACGATGCCATTATGCAGTCCTATCAGTGGGTTGAGCATCAACTGGACGACATCCGGCAAAAGATGGAGGCATCGAATCAAGCCCTGGTTCGCTTCCAACGATCCAGCGGAATCACGGACCTCGATGAACAGCAAAACACATTTACGCAGCGCGTGGCGGAACTCAATCGTCAGTTGACGCTGGCGGAGATGGACCGGGTGCAGTATCAGAGTTTCCTGAGTAAGGCGAGTCTCGGTGAAGAAGATTCACTGCCGCAAGTCGAAGATAACCAAGTCGTCCTTGCCCTCAAACAGAAGCTCGCCCAGGCCCAAGCTGAGCTTTCGCAGGGCCTGGCCGTTTATGGCCCCAACCATATCAAGGCCAAACAACTACAAAGCCAAGTCGATGATCTGAGCGCCTCATTGGTAGCCGAAAAGCAAAGAGTTGTGGCGGCGCTCAAGACCAATGCTATCGCGGCCGAAAGCCGCCAGTTCGAGGTAGGAGAGCGGCTCGACGCGATGCGGAAGGACTTGAATAAGTTAGCGGCGTCGAGCGTACTCAAGAAAGAAGCGGCGACGAACAGTGATGTCTATAACAAGTTGTATACGAGCGTGAAGGAAGCGTCCATTGCCGCCGCGTCAAAATCAAGCAACATCCAAATCGTGAGCAAAGCCAGAGTTCTCGAAAATCCTACCAGTCCAAATACGCTGTTGAACCTGGCAATTGGAATATTTGTAGGAATGTTTGGCGGTGTAGTGCTGGCGTTTGCCAGCGAGGGCCTGGATCGAACCATCCACACGCCTGAAGAGGTCAGGAGGTTCACGGGCCAGTCTCCGATGTCGATCGTTCCTCTACTTCACTCCGTCGAGCCCAAGCGGTTCGGAACGCTCAAGCCCATTTCCTTGTTCCCGTTTAAGGCGCTGGCTGCGCAAAACCGCGACATGGTCTTCGTTTTAGCCAGTCCCTGGTCACCGCAAGCAGAAGCGGTGCGCAGCTTAAAATCCTCCATCCTGCTGGCGAAAGCGAAACAATCGAGTTTAGTCATCCTCGTTGTCTCGTCCACTGCCGGTGAGGGCAAGACCATGTTGTCCGTAAATCTGGCTTCAGTTTTGGCTGAGCACGCGGAAACCTGCCTGCTTGATGCCGACATCCGAAGACCACGGGCGGCAATCACTTTGGGATTGTTGCCCGAGAACGGACTGAAAGATGTCCTCGAGCAGGTCGTTCCTCTGGAAAAGGTTCTGCTCAAGGTACCGGGTGTACCGGGGCTTACCCTATTGCCGCCACGCGCGGCGGGCGACAAGGTCGTAGAGATCGCAAACTCACCGGCGATCGAAGAAACCATTGCAGCCCTTCGGCAAAAATTCCGATTTGTAGTGGTGGACTGCCCACCGATCATTTCCTATCCTGAGGGCCGCGTCCTGTCGAAGATGGTCGACAGCGTTATTCTTGTCGGCCGTTGTGGCACAACCACCGGCGAGGCATTGACCCGAAGCGTGGAAATTCTGGCGGATGTTCAAGCTCCCGTGCTCGGCGTAGTGCTGAATGGAGCGGACCTGAACGCACCCGAGTACAGCTACTACAAGTATTCGAGCTAGTCTTCCTGCTATGGCAATCACTGTTACCACATTAGCGGCCTCGATGAGCTTAGGCGCCAGTGTTGAACTGCCACACGCTTTCGATTCTGCTGTACTGCTTTGGATATTGGCGGCGCTGGCATTAGCGCCTTTTCTCCTGATTGCGATGCGCAAATTCCGCGCTGCCTTCATCCCGCCGATCATCTTTGTCGGTTATCTTAAGACCGCGGAATCAAAGGGTCTTAGCCTCACCGATCCAACCATCATCGCTTTGCTGCTGCTTGGTGGGTCGATTGTGCTCGATCTACTATTCGTGATTACGAAGAGGGATCCCAACTGGCAGCGGGAATTCTTGACCCAATGGAAAAGTGTCGCGTCGTTCGGCGCCCTGGCCGCGGTGATAGCCGTTAGCTACCTTTACTCCCCAGCGCCAACGTATGGCTGGGATAAACTGACTCGATTCCTCGGAATTTCTGGCATCTTGTTTTTCGCTCCTCTTGTTCTTATCAAGAGGACGGACGACGTACGTCACTTCACGCTGGCAATGCTGGTATGCGCAATTCTGTTAAGCATTAAGCTGCTCTTCGGAGTCAACGACGCATCCTTGTTCGACTCCACTGGTCATCCTCTTTCATCCGAGAGTCGCGACGTTACGCAGATCGGGGCTGGTCAAATGGTGGGGTTCGGTTTGCTTTGGCTGCTGTTCTGCCCCCACTATAGTTTGCGCCGGTTCTCGTTGATGATATCGGTCCCTCTGTTATGTGCTGCGCTGATTGCTTCGGTGGCACGGGGCCCAATATTCTTTTTCGTGGCGGTGCTTGTTCCTTTCTTGTTTTTGCGCCGCGTACGGGCCGCGGTGTCTGCGACGAATGTCTGGTTGCCCGTCCTATTGGCCGGGTTTCTGGCATTTGCCGGATCACTCTATTGGCTGCAGCGGCAGGAGGCGGCACAGGAGAAGTTTAGGACGAAAAGAGCTGAAATCGAGGAAGTGCTTCGCGGTTCCTCAACTCCAACATACACGGCAGGACGAAGATTGACCCTTTACCGCTGGGCGCTCAGGATGTTTGCAGAAAAGCCGTTGACGGGATGGGGACTGGGGGGTTGGAGCTATTATGTTTTCGATCGCGATGTCCCCGCTTATCCCCACAACCTCGTGCTTGAGATCGCTGCCGAAGAAGGCGTGATGGGCTTGGCCGCCCTCGGAACTCTTTTGCTCTGCGTTTCTTTGGCAATGCGGCGCATCTGGCGAAGTTCTCCGGACTTGAGCTTTATCGCTCCAGTTTTCGCATTCTCTCTTCTTGCCACCATGACCAGTGGCGACATCAACGTGAACCGGCCATTATGGCTGTGGTGCGGTGTGATCTTCGCCTTTGCGGGAATTGTCCGGCGGCGGTTACATGCGAGCAAAACCGTGGAGTGGCAAGCATTTCGAACTCATCCTCTTGGACTCGGCCCTCCGCCTCTCAGGGATTACTCGCTTCACCCTTAACGCGTCTGGAACGCTGCCAACAGAGAACGCGCAACCTGGTCAGCATCATGGAAAATACCACCCCGACCCCTTTCGCCCCCGCCCTTCGCAAGGCAGCGCCATGGCCGCTTTCTGGCAGCAAACGATTATTTGATATCTGCTGCGCCCTTGTACTTTCGACCACGGCCGCCCCCATTATGGTCATGCTCGCAGTAGTGGTAAAAGCTAGCTCCCGAGGGCCCTTTTTGTTCCGCCAGAATCGGATCGGCAGAAATGGGGAAGAATTTGCAGTGCTCAAATTTCGAACCATGTACTCCCACAACGAAAACAATCTAGGAGCGCTCGTCACACGCTCCGGAGACAGTCGCGTCACATCCGTGGGCAGATGGTTACGAAAATGGAAGCTGGATGAGTTGCCTCAGTTCATCAACGTTCTCACAGGGGATATGAGCCTCGTGGGTCATCGACCCGACATGTTGAAATACATGCAGGCGCTGAGCGGACAGGATCGCAACATTCTGCACTTTCGCCCGGGAATCACCAGTCCCGCCAGCTTGAGGTTCCGCAACGAAGAGAAAGAGCTTGCCAAAGTTCCGGCGGAGGAAATGGAACAGTTCTATGTCAGCAACCTGCTGCCACAAAAGATCCGCATGGATCTGGACTATGCAGAGCGTGCGACTTTTTTGACCGACTGCCACGTTCTGCTGCGAACCGCCCTCTCCATTCTTTGGCATAGAGGCTAACCTTGAAATTTCTGTTTCTAACCCAATACTTCACACCTGAGACCGGCGCCGCACCCATACGGCTTGCAGCGATTATTCGCCATTTGCGGCGACTGGGGCATGACGTCGAGGTCGTGACCGCAATGCCCAATTACCCGGTCGGGCGCATTTTCGATGGTTATCGAGGCAAGTTTTATACCTCCGAGATTTGGGAAGGTGTGCGGGTACACCGCGTCTGGCTCTACGCCGCTGTCGGTAAGGGATGGCGGCGGTATCTCAACTACTTTACGTTTACGTTGATGTCGTTGTTCGGCATCTTCAAGGCAGGCAAGGCGGATTGCCTCTTTGTTGAATCCCCCCCACTTTCGTTGTCGGTGCCTGCGTTCTTTTACTCGAGATTACGAAAGGTGCCGTTCGTCTTCTACGTCGCAGACCTGTGGCCGGACGCGGTTCGCGACAATCTTGATCTCAACCAGGAGCGAGTCGCCCTGAAATTTGCCCGCGCGCTGGAACTCTGGTCATATCGCAAGGCCGACTACGTCTGCGCTGTTACCGAGGGGATTCTGTCAGAACTACAGACTAGAAGAGTGCCACAAAGCAAGCTGCTCTTCTTGCCCAATGGAATGGATCTCGACCAATTCGCTCCCATGCCTTCCGACCACGGGCTCAGGCACGAATTGGGTTTCGAAGACAAGGAGATCGTCCTTTACGCCGGTACTCATGGCTATGCCCATGGCATGGAGCGAATCCTGCGGGCAGCGAACGTATTGCAGGAGCGGCGTCCGCAATGCCATTTCGTCTTTGTTGGCGACGGTTCGGCCAAGCCCGGGATAATCCGTCAAGCCAAGGAGCTCGGGCTACATAATGTGAGTTTTCTTGATCCGGTACCCGCTGAGCAGGTAAGGAGACTTTTCTCGATTGCCCTTTGCGGTATTGTCAGCCTGAATGAGAGCTCGATTTCCCAACATACTCGTCCGGTAAAGAGCTTGACCGCGATGAGCTGTTCGAGGCCAGTCGTGTACATAGGACCAGGAGAAGGGGCCCGGTTAGTGAAGAACGCCAACGCGGGATTCGTGCTTGAACGGGGGGACCCTGATGCGATTGTAGAAGCTATTTGTCAGCTCGCCGCTGACCCACGGCTGGCGGATCGTCTAGGGCAGAATGGTCGCAAATTCATCGAAGAGAATCTGCCTTGGCCATTACTGGTGGACCGATGGCTTCACCACCTCACTGGTCGGATGCGCTTGAACCAAACACAGGCAGAACATCAGTTAGGGGTTTTGGAATCGTGAACACAGCATTGGCGCTCGACGTTCCGTTCCTCGACTTAAAGGCACAGTACCGTGCACTCGCGCCCGAGATCAACCGAGCGGTTACGGAGGTGTTGGAATCCGCACAATTCGTCGGCGGACCATCCCTCGAAAACTTTGAGCAGGACTTTGCCTCCTACCTCGGGGCGACCTATGCCGTCGGGGTCTCATCCGGGACATCAGCTCTGGAACTCGCATTGAAGGTTGCCGGCATCGGGCTAGGTGATGAAGTTTTAGTGCCGGCAAATACCTTCTTCGCTACGGCGGAAGCAGTGAGCAACGTGGGAGCCAAGCCGGTCTTTGCTGACATTGATGCTGCTTCCTTCCACCTCGACGTTAATTCCGCGGAAAAGATGATTACCTCTCGCACGCGAGCGATCATCCCTGTGCATCTTCACGGTCGAGCGATGGATCTCAGACAAGTCGCCGAATTCGCGGCTGCTTACCGCCTGCGGATTATCGAAGATGCTGCCCAAGCTCATGGAAGCGCGTACAACGGCACCAAGGTTGGAGCCTCGGGACGGCTCACCTGCTTCAGTTTCTATCCTGGCAAAAACCTGGGAGCGTACGGAGATGCAGGCGCGGTAACCACGAACGATTCCGATGAGGAGCGCAAATTGCGTCTGCTTCGCGATCACGGGAGTCCGGCGAAGTATCAGCATTCGGTGATTGGGACGAATGCACGGCTGGATAGTCTCCAGGCAGCGATACTTTCGATCAAGCTGCGCCATCTTGATGAGTGGAACCAACTCCGCCGCAAACACGCAGCACAAATGGCGTCAGCGCTTGCAGATTCCCTGGTCACACCACCAGAAGTGCCGGCTGGCAGTGAACATGTATTCCATCTGTTTGTGGTTCGGTCACAGCAACGCAACGAGCTACGCAACTATCTTTCTGCCAATGGAATTGGAACCGGGATCCACTATCCTGTTCCTTTGCATCTGACGGAGGCCTACCAGCAACTCGGTTATCCGGGGAAGGGCTCCCTGCCGACGGCGGAGCAGCTTGCCGAAGAGATTCTCAGCCTTCCCATGTACGCGGAGCTTAGTGACGAGCAAATCGAATATACGCTTGATGCCATCCTGCACTTTGCGGGATGAACCTTCTGACACCGTGCGGTCTCGAAAGATGCATCACCAACATAAAGTTGTCCATCTCACGTCGGTGCACACGGCGTTCGACGTACGCGTGTTTCACAAGGAGTGCAAGTCTTTGGCGCGTTCGGGCAAGCATGTAGTCCTAATTGCCCCGCATCCGGGCGATGAGGTTGTGGATTCAGTGGAAGTTAGAGGACTCGAGATCCGCGGTGGACGCCTCGTTCGAATGACCTGTACGGCGTGGTCCTTGTATCGAGAAGCGCTCCGACAGGATGGAGACGTGTACCACTTCCACGATCCCGAACTTGTACCTCTGGGGCTGTTGCTGGCGGCCCGCGGAAAGCGCGTGGTATATGACATCCACGAGGATGCACCGGCCGATATATTGCACAAGGACTATATCCCGCGACGTCTTCGCCGGCCGCTGATGTGGTTTATGCGGAAACTGGAGGATGCAGCTTGCCGCCGGTTTTCCGGGCTGATTGCGGCCACCCCCACGATCGCCGAGCGCTTCTACTCGATCAACGCAAACACGGTTGTAGTCCACAACTTCCCCGTGCTTGATGAGATCGCGCCTAACGTCGCTTTGCCTTGGAATGAGCGTCCTCCTGCCGTGGCTTACATTGGCTCGATCAGCGCGAGACGGGGTGTTCGCGAGATACTGCAGGCGCTCGCTCTGCTTCCCTCGGCTAGTCCGGCGCAAATGATGCTCGCGGGCCTGTTCTCTCCCCATGGGTTGCTGACGGAGCTTGAGAGGGTGCCGGGCTGGGCCCGTGTCCAATATCGGGGCGTGCTCGACCGGCCCTCAGTTCGAAGCCTGCTCTCCCGCGCGCGTCTGGGCCTCCTGGTGCTACAGCCGGAGCCAAACTTCGTGAACGCAAGACCCATCAAGTTGTTCGAGTATATGGCTGCGGGTATCCCTGTGATCGCTTCGGACTTTCCCTTGTGGAGGCGAATCATCGGTGAAGCGGGGTGCGGTCTACTAGTCGATCCGCAGGATCCGCAGGCGATTGCGCGTGCGATGGAATACTTGCTCAGCCACGACGCTGAGGCCGAAGCTATGGGACGCCGCGGACGAAAGGCGGTTTGCGAGCTGTACAACTGGAATAGTGAAGAGCGCGTACTCCTTAAGTTCTACTCGGAGTTGCTCCAGACCGATGGTCCTGGAAGAAAAGAGAGCGAACAGATGTCGAGGGCGGTTGCGAATCCTCAACGTCAGTACCAGGGCCAAGTCCCGGGTGGAGCGCCATATTCATAGCACCCGATATCGTAGCCTTTGCCGACGGGTCGGCCGCCCCCGGCGAAATCCGTCCTGGGCGCGTTGAGGATCGTTCCTGAGTTAACGGCAGGACTTCGAGCTTGCAGCCTGTAATTGCCCAGTGCCGTTCCCGTGTAGCTAAGAAACTCGGGATCGCTGCTGATATTGCCGTTTACCGTGCCGCCGTCCACAACGTAGGTTCCATCACCGTTATGGAAGGTTAGGTTGTTGTCGTATTTATTATTTGGACCGGTCGTGCCGCTGTCGTCACGGAAGCCATAGTCGTTGTTATACGCAAAGATGTTGCTGGTAACGACCGTATTATTGTCCGAGCCTCCGCCAGAATTGCCCACGACCAACCCGCTCGCCCCATTCTTCAGGGACGTATTACTTGTGACGACTACATTGGTTGCCGCATGGTAAAGGTGGATACCGTAATCCCTGGCGTTGATTATGAGGTTGTTGACGATCTGTCCCTGCGGATTCGCGAGATAGAGCCCGTGAACGGTAACGTAGCCCGGGCACTGGGCGGAGTTGACCAAGCCAATATCGTGAACAAAGTTCCCGATCATCTCGTTGTTGGTTGCCGAGTAATTGCCATGCATAATTCCCGCACCACCCAAGTCGCATGTTGCGGAAGTCGGGCCTGCGACATCGTGGACATGGTTGCCGATGTAGCGCACAAAAGATCCATCGTTGTACAGACCTATACGTCCAACCGAGGTCAATTCAAATCCCATAATGTCAACGTAATTCCCGTAATTATGCCAGGTGCTGTGGTCTACCCGGTTGCCAATGATCTTCGCTCCCCATTGCGCGTCAGATATGTACGTGATTCGCGCCGACGACGTGCCGCTGGTGCTAGTGGTGATGTACCCCGTATACGTTCCGGAAGCGACGTGAACAGTAGCGCCTGGGCCGATCTTTGTAGCCGCGTACGCGATTGTCGCCCACGGATGAGCCGCAGAACCATCGTTGGAGTCGCGGCCGGTGGGCGCGACGTGGTACTGACCAGCCGTACTACTCGTAACAGAAACGGTCGCGCTCTCGTAAGTATCCGCCACGCTGTGAGCGGAGATCACCCCGATGCGGGCTAGTAAGAAGATTAGAGAGGACAGTTTGCCAACATTGGATAACATCGATCCCCTTCCGCGTAATTCATTTGAGGTCGTGGCACAGCCCGAGGATGTGGCGCAGGCACGGTGGCGGGTGCAGTTGAAACATTGTCAATTGCGCGTCCGCTGATTGAACAGGTCTCTGAAGTACATGCGGTTGCTTCGCTGGGTTCTGGCAACGGCGGGCGGAAGTCCATATGACCGTGTGGTTACTGCCGATCGGGAACACGCCGCGCAAGCCGGAACGCTCAACCTTGAACACACCGGGGAAACCATAGAGAGCCTGGCTCGCCTGGGTCTTGGGCTTCGGTGCTTTCTAACGGAATTGCTTCACGAATCGTGAGCTCAACATGTCGCGAAACCTCAATGCGGTGCCCTCGAGGATCTTGGCGGCTATCTTGCTGCTTAACGTTGGCCTGCATGGGCTGGTATCTACGGAGAGCCGTGCGGGAGCGGAGGGGCAGAACTACTACATCTCGCCTAAGGGAAATGATCGCAATGATGGCTCTTTGAAACATCCTTGGATGACGATCGAGCACGCTGCATCGTGGTTGCAGCCTGGCGACACCGTGCACGTACTCCCCGGTGTGTACCGAGGAAGAATCGCCACCACTGCTTCAGGAGTTGCGGGTTCCCGCATCACTTACATTTCGGAGCAGAAATGGAAAGCCCAAATTATCGGAGACGTCGTCGATCGCAGCGCCTGGGACAATCGCGGCAACTACGTGGATATTGTTGACTTCGACGTAAGCGGTGTCGGGAGAACCGGACTCTACAACGAAGGCTCTCACGTACGATTCATTGCCAACCATGTCCACGATATTGCTGGACCGACGTCGGCGCTCTGCGACAACGGTGGCGCCGGGATCTTTCACGGTAATTACTCGGGCGTCGATAACGACACGATTGGCAATCGAGTCCACGATATCGGTTGGATAAACGCTTCCCTATGTGCGACCTCGGGCAGTCAGGTGCATGGCATCTACCATGCGAACCGGGGTGGCCATATTCTCAACAACCTCGCATACCACAACCGTGCCTATGGCATTCACCTGTGGCATGCCGCATTCGAGGTGGTAATTTCTGGCAACACGGTGTTCAACAACGGGTCTTCCGGGTTGGTCGTCGGTGCTGGGGACAAACCCGAGGGAAACCAAGCCGATAGTTGCCTCGTCACCAACAACATCTTCGCGTACAACGCTCGCTATGGCTTCGTGGAATCCGGGAGAACCGGCACCCATAACCGGTACATCAAGAACCTGAGCTACGAGAACAAACTCGGGCCTTTCCAGCTTCAAAACGGCAACGTGGCCACCGGCACGATCGAGGCGGACCCGCAATTCATGAACTACACCGGTGACTCCAGCGGCGACTATCGCCTGCAGCCCAGTAGCCCGGCGCTCCGTTCAGGAAGTAGGGATGGAGCGCCAGCGGACGACTTTGAAGGCCGACCCCGATCAGGCTCCGGAATTGACATCGGAGCCTACCAGTCCACGCCTGGTCCGCGGAAGGTTTTTGCGACGCGATGAGTCTCGCCAAACAAATCTCCGGCCCTGAGTGCTCCCCGACGCCTCCGGCGGTGGTGTATGGTTCCCAAGCGTTGGAGCCAGGCGTTTTGTTGGGCGACCCCACGAAGTCAGTCTCGCCTTCTTCCAAAATCCAACTGGAACGCGGGGTTAGCCGTGCGGCCAGACTCTACGCGCTCCGGCATTTGATGCTTCGATCCGCAGTTCCGCAAGAACTGCTCAATTCTTGGAAGGTGGAAGTGTTTGATGATGCCACAGTTGTGGCGCTCGGTCGCAATGTGAGAATTCGCTTCCGACATGCACCCGCAACGTTCTGGCGCGAGCTTGTCGATGGGCATTATAAGGTGGTGCACGCCGGGTGGCCATATCCACCTGCACGTCCGTGCTCCGATCTTGTTCCAGACTTTGTCGTTCCGTTTGTGGACCAAGCCTACGCGGGGCCACTTTTTGTGATGACGAGCGGGAATACGTGGGAGTGCCCGATTGATCTGCTGGCGTCCATGCTGCTGACCCTGAGCCGTTTCGAGGAGCTACAGTCGGAGCAAAGAGATCTACACGGGCGCTTCCTCGCCGCGCAGAGCGTGGCGCTCGAGTGGAACTTTCTACACCGTCCTATCGTGGATGAATACGGTCTGGCTCTACAGCAGGTGATTCAGGCGCTGCTACCGGGCTGGCGGCCGCCGGAACGCAAGCTGCGGGTCAAACTCTCCCACGACGTGGACGAGATAGGCTTTCCACGCAGCATCTCTAACTCCCTGGGGCACACATTGAAACGGCGGCAGCCATTCGCTACCTTGCGTGATTTGGTTGGTCCCGCCTTTGGGCTCAGGCCCAGCTTGCTGGAAGCGGTATTTCGCATTACGGAAATGTCAAAGCGGCAGGGAATGGCTTCGGCGCTGTACTGGAAAAATTCCCCCAAGAGCGACTGGGACAGCGGTTATGACCTATCCATGAAACCTGTCCACGAGGTTGTCGCCCGCCTGAAGAATGAAGGAGTGGAATTGGGCGTTCATCCCGGATATTACACCTTCAATGATCTCGACCGTCTCGGCGATGAAGTGGAACACATTTGCGAAGGCATCGACGAGAGCATGGTCGGGGGTCGGCAACACTTTTTGCGCTGGCACCCCCGTACTTGGCACGACTGGGAAAAGTGTGGCTTAGCGTATGACAGCACGGTTGGTTTTTCCGATCACATCGGTTTCCGGGCAGGCACTTGTGTTCCGTATCGTCCGTGGTCGCTGGAACTGAATCGCGAGATCGAATTATTGGAGATTCCGCTGCTGGCCATGGATGTTACTTTGGCTTACTACATGCGCCTGGCTCCCGAGGAATCGGTGGCGCTGCTATTCGAATGTGCGGAGCGATGCAAAATTGTGGGAGGCGTATTCACTTTGCTCTGGCACAACCGGAGCCTGCTCGATCCGACCTATGGACACGCGTACCAGACCGTGCTTTCGACGTTAAAATTCTCTCCCGCGTTCGATTGGAAACACGCCCTAAGCAGCGGCCAGTGTTGATTCCGTTGAAATAATCCAGCTCCAAGCGAAACGATCCCGCGACAAATCAGGAGAAACTCTCATGTCTGACTCGGTTGTCGTCGTGGTGGGCCAAGGGGAAATTGGAAAACCGCTTCAAAAAATTCTTAGTCGCACTTATCAGTGCATCGGGGTTGATGTTGAGCCCGTCGAGGTCGCTGCACCTTGCTCGACGATGCACATCTGTTACCCCTACCAGATCCCGGATTTCGTGGGTACGACGGCTGCCTATATTCGCAAGTACAAGCCGGACTTGACGATTATTCACAGCACCGTTGTGCCCGGTACAACTCGTCGCGTGTACGAGGAGTCAGGCGCAAAGCTTGCCTATAGCCCGGCACGCGGCAAGCATGTGCGGATGGAGGAGGACCTGCTTTGCTACAAGAAGTTTGTGGCCGGCATCGACGAGATTGCGACCGCCCTGGCGCTGGAGCACCTTGCCGCCGCGGGCTTCCGCATTGGTGTCTTTCGCACGCCAGAGATCGGCGAGCTTGCGAAGCTAGTCGAGACTACGTGGCTGGGCATACTCATCGGTTGGGCCCAAGAAGCCGAGCGCTTTGCCGAATCCTACGGCGCCACTTTCGACGAGGTGAACGCCTTCATTCAGGAAGTTGATTATCTTCCCTCACACATTTTTCCAGGCTGGATCGGCGGTCATTGCGTCATGCCGAATATTGAATTGCTGCAACAACGTATGCAGTCACAGTTCCTGGATGCGGTAGTCCTGTCAAACGCAAAGAAAGAGCAAGCCCTCCTCAATTCCTTGGCAAAGGTGGGATAAATATGAGAGTCGGACTGATCGGGTACGGTTACTGGGGGCCGGATCTTGCACGGGCTCTGAACCAGACGGAGAGATGCGAATTTACCGCTTGCTGCGATGCCAATCCGAGA
>Ga0137395_10000909_pt1 | contig 13094 bp, 12 predicted proteins | sample czobulk216metaG_FD_108283 | JGI IMG/M metagenome (GOLD analysis project Ga0137395, IMG submission 108283) | Vadose zone soil microbial communities from Angelo Coast Range Reserve, California, USA - czobulk2.16 metaG | ecosystem: Environmental > Terrestrial > Soil > Vadose zone | place: USA...
CGGGCGGGCTTCGACGTAGTGCGGCTTGGCATCGATTGGGCGCAGCTCGAACCGCAGCGCGGCCACATCGATCGCAGGTACCTGGAGCGTGTGGCGACCACGGTCGACCTGCTGAACCGGCATGGGCTCTATGTGGTCCTTGACATGCACTTCCGCCTCGGCTGGAGTCCCCAGTTCGGCTATTCGGGAGCGCCAGGGTGGGCGACGCTGCTCGTGCCAAACTGGAATCCGCTGCCGCAGTACTCCTGGAGCCCCTCCCTGTCGCCGGCCGCATTTACCTCGGACACCTATTTCTGGCTGTCGTCCGATTGGAAGAAGGACTTCTACACCACCTGGCAGGCGGTAGCGACGCGGTTCAAGGACACTCCGGGTGTGGCGGGCTACGACATCTTCAATGAGGCGCACCCGCTGCCGATCCCGCCGCGCATCTTCGAGAAGTCGTTCCTCTGGCCGATGTTCAAGGACGCGATCGAGGCGATCGGCGCGGTCGACTCGAACCACCTCTTCCTGGTCGAGGGCATCCTGTTGCTCTCGCTAGATACGGCGGTGGTGCCACTCAAAGCACCCAACCTCGTCTATGGCACGCACCTTTACGAGGGCTCCCTGGTTCCACCGTTCTTTACCGGCGATCCGACGTTTCTCCGGTCGCGGTTTCAGCAGCGCGTCAAGGAAGCTGCCGAGGTGCCGGCGCCCCTCTGGATCGGCGAACTGGGGTATGACCTGAGCTCAAAGACGGCGGACGCCTACGCCGACGCGGCGCTTAATGAGGCGGACGATCTCGGGATCGGCTGGGCCTGGTGGCAATGGCGTGAGAATCGTTACTGGGGCATCGTCGACGCAGGCGGCCAGATCGTCAACATGGATGCCCTGCGCCACCTGGCCCGGCCCTATGTCATCGCCGCGCCCGACGGCGTTCATCCGGGTCGAGGTGACGGCGTTCACGGGATCCTTGCCTTGCGCGTCGATCGGTCGCACGCCGATCAGCCGGTGGAGATTGGGTGGTCCGCTCTCACGCTCGCCGGACCCACGGTCACCGGCACCTGCATCAACAGCTCGCACTGGGACGCCACGACGGGACGGTTGACGCTGCAACTCGAGCCCGGCGTCAGCTGCCAGGTTACCCTGGGCACCCGCTGAACCGGCGAACGGTGCCTCCGCCTACGTAGAGCTCGCGCCGAGGTGACCGACCAGGACCGGTGTTGTCGTCGGTAGCTGTTGCTCACCCGGTTCGATGGTGATCGCCAGTTGGTCGAATTGCGAGAGGTCGGCCGACAGCTGGATGCCCAGCTTGCCGTCAGGTCCGGTGCCGATCCCCTCATCGACCGGGACGCCACCTTTGATCAACCAGATCTCGTAGACGTGACCGGTCGCGAGGCGTGGCAGCCCGCTGACCGTCAGCACCGCCTGCTTGCGATCTTTGAAGTAGACGAGCCGAGCGGTGGCTCCCGGCGCGCTCGACACCGCGCCCTGAAAGCTGTACGCGATCGGCTGTCCGGCCTGGCTTAACAAGTAGCCGAACACGCCGCCGAGCCCGAGCGAGAGCGCGATGGCCGCGGCGATAGCCCCGTGAATCGGTCGGAGCGTCCATCGTGCTCGTTTACCCGGTGGCCGGTTCCGCTTGGCATCGATGCCCGGCCTTGACGGCGACCGGTCCGCGATCGGGCCGCGCTCCACCTCCTGCATGATCCGACGGCGCAGCTCGGCCGCGGGCTGTTCCTCATCGACGGTCAGCGCCAGCAGCGACTCTGTCTTGCTCAGTTCCGCCGCCTCCGCGGCGTGCTCGGTACACGATTCCATGTGCTCGTCCATGCGCCGGGTCTCGTCGTCCGGCAGCGCGTCCAGCACGTAGGCACCGAGGAGGTCTTCGGCCTGGCTGCAGTTGATGCTCATGCCGTGACTCCGCGCGCCTGGAGGAACGAGCGCATCTTTTCCAACCCGATTCGCATTCGACCCTTCACCGTACCCAACGGCACGTCCATCTGACGCGCGATCTCCACGTGCGTGTAGCCGCCAAAGTAGGCAAGCTCGAGCGTGCGCCGCTGAGCGTCGGGAAGCTGGGCGAAGGCTTCCCGGATCTGTGTCCGTTCCAGCTCGAGAGACAAGGCCTCCCAGGCGTCCGGCACGCCGGCGGTGCCCTCAGCCGCCTCGAGCTGCGCCTCCCGTCGGATCCTGGCGGTTCCCCGGACGCGGTCGATGGCGCGATTGTGAACGATGGAGAGGAGCCAGTTGCGGACGGTACCCCTCGATGTATCAAACGACCCAGCATTCCGCCATACCCCGAGGAACGCCTCCTGGACGACGTCCTCGGCGGCGGTTCGGTCGTTGAGCACCCTCAGTGCCAGGCCGTACGCTAGACGGCCGTAGCGGTCGTAGAGACGGCCAATCGCCGTCGCCTCGCCTTGCCTGAGCTGGGCCGCGATGTCACCATCGATATCTTTGGGCTCGACGGTCATCCTCCCACCATTGTCATACGTACGAAGGCTTCTGGTAGATCAGGCGGAGATCGCGTTGCCACACGATTGATCTAAAGCCTGCGCCCTTACGTACGGAAGGGTTGACGGAACAACCGCGAAAGAGGGAGGACCTATGTCGGATCATCTCGACTCACCTGGACCCGTTGTTTTGACGAAGGGCGACGACTCGGCATCGGTTGGACCGCCGATGGGCGATCCGAAGACCGATATCACTGACCTTTTCGCCTTCCTGAAGCCGGACGATGGAGGGGACGGCGAGCTCCCGGGGAAGTCGATCCTGATGCTGAACGTGAATCCGCTGGCGCCGGCGCTGGCCAACGAATTCGAGTCGGGAGCCGAGTACCTGATCAAAGTCGACACCGATAAGGATGCCATCGAGGACATCACCTTTCGGGTGACCTTCTCGCCGAAGGTCGGAGACCGGCAAACCGGACGTGTCGAACGGACCGACGCGGCGGGGAGCACCGTCGTGATCAGCAACGCCCCGGTGTCGTTTGGCGCCGAGGCGATCGTGACAGTCGATGGGCCCTACAAGTTGTTTGCCGGCCTGCGAAGTGACCCGTTCTTCTTCGACCTGCTCGGGTTCATCGACGATTTCAACTTCGTCAACGGCGACTTCTTCGCCGACAAGAACGTCTTCGCCATCGTGCTCGAGGTTCCTAACCGAGCGCTCGGCCGGACCCCGGCCACGACCTCCATGTGGGCTCGCACCCGCATCATGCAGAACGGGGTGCTCGTCAACGACGACCGCGTCGCCCGCGCGGCGATCAACACCGTGTTCAATCACGGCGTCGACAAGAATATCTTCAACAACCTCGAACCCAGCCAGGACGCGACCGCACTCACTAGTGAAGGCATCACTTTCGTCCAGAGCTTTGCCAACACCCTGAGCGCACTCGGCGGTTCACCAGCCCTGGCCAACGTCCTTCTGCCGGACATCCTCAACTACGACTACTCGAAGCCGACCGATTATGCCGCGCTCAACGGCCGGCGGCTGCGCGACGACGTCATCGGCATCTCGCTCAGCCTGGTGACCAACGGCGGCCTGACGACGGACAACGTGCCACCGCATACCGACTACCTCGACCATTTCCCTTACGCCGGGAAGCCGCACTAGGAGGTACAGAGTCATGAATCCAGTGGATCGACGCAACTTCCTGAAGCTGGCGGCGAAAGGCTCCGCCTTGGCCGCCGCCGCCGCAGTCCTGCCGCTCTCCGGCGTTCTCGAGTGGACCAGCCAGGGCACGTTGAAGTTCAGGGCGGTCACCGGCCTCCCGAGGAATCCCCTTCCGACCTACGCGAGCTTCGTCGTCGAGGGCACGGTGGACCTCGATCGTGGTACCGGGATCGTGACGAAGAGCCTCTATGCCGGCGCTCCGCAGGCCATGAGCAACATCCTGTTCCCGGGAACGGCACGCACAATCCGGGTCACGAGCGTTGACCGCTCCGCGAACCTGATGCGCCTGCAAGGTGTCGTCGATGTCCAAGACGCCCTCACAGCACGCGAAAACCGCAACGTCACGATCGTGATCGACACCAGCCAGAAGGTGGCGCATGCCGACTTTCTGGGTACGGCCGTCGTCCTCCAGGTCCTCTAGCAGCCAACGAAACCGACGTAAAGAATCAGGAGGAGTCTTCGCCGCGACGCGAAGCTCCCCCTGAATCCCTCCTTGATGCGGGCATGGGTTCGGTATGGGCTGATCGCCGGCGTCTTCGCTTTCGCGTGCTCACTGCGCTCGCCGTCTTCCTGGCGCTGGCGGGGGTGGCCGGATTCGCAACCGGCCGCGTTAGCGGCCCCGGTTCCTCTGCGGCGCTCGCGGGCCTGCTGGTGGGCGTGCTCGGCGGCTGCGCGCTACTGGCGTTGATCCCGTTCGCTCCCAGCGTGTCTCGCCGGCTCAACGACCTTATGGTGCTCCGTCCTGGTGGGGCCTTATTCGGGTCGGCGCCACCACCGGGGGCGCTCCAGCCGCCATCGCCCGAAGCGCTGGGGCCGCCCACCGGCGCGGCGGTCTTCAACGCCGTGGCCATGATCGCGATCGGCACCGGCCTGGCCGCGGGCACCGGCGCACTCACCGGCCTTCTGGGCGTGGCGACCCGATTCGGGCCTCGGGCGGATCGCCCTGGCTAGGCGACTCGGCGGTAGGCGTCCTCAAACAACTTCGCGATAACGGCGTAGCCCTGCCCGCTCGGATGGAATCCGTCGGCGCTGAGCCACTCCGGGTGCTGACCGATCTGGTCGCCGTTGAGATGCAGGTCGACCAGGGCGGCGCCTTCCTGTTTCGCGGCCTGGGTGATGGCGGCGTTATAGGCATCGACCGCCGCATTTATGACCTGCGGTGTCGGCACCAACCCATCGGGGATCAGACACGCGGGTCCACCGGTGGGCGCGGTCGGCAAGCAGGCGCGGTATGCCGGGAGCTGCCCGAGGTCGGGCGTGTTCGCCACCAGCACCTGGGTCTGACCACCGCGCCGCACCGCGTGCAGTAGCTGTCGGAGCTGGGCCTGGTAATCCGCGGCCGACACGCCGCGGATGAGGTCGTTGACATTCAGCCAGACCGTGACCACGGTGGGGTGAACCGCCACCGCGGCCGGGACCTCATCATGCAGTGCCTGGGCGGTGGTGGCGCCCGGCATGCCGAAGTTATAGAGGACCGCCGATGGCGGCAGGACATCGTTGAAGAACACCTGTGGCCACGCTTGACGATAACGGTCGCTCGCGCCGATCCCGTAGGTCTCGCTTGCGCCGATCGCCGCATAGACGACAGGCGCCGTCGTTGATGTCGACCGTTGGACCCCAACCGCCGGCGTTGTCGCGCACGCGCTGAGCGTCAACGCCACTCCCAGCAGACCACCGGTGAGGCGCGCGGCGAGCGATCGTGTCATGCGGCAGCCACCGCCTCTTTGGGTGACAGCCGCGCCGCCTCCAATGCCGGGACCACGCCCGCCGCGATGGCCAGCAGGCTCGTCCCCAGGATGGCGGCTCCGATCAGAGGCCATGACACGTCCCCGAACTGAATGCTTTGCAGCCCCTGCTCGGTCAGGTAGGTGTTGACGGAGACCCCGACCCAGAGCGCGATGAGGAGTCCGGCCAGGGTGCCGATTACCCCGCCGACGAGACCCACTGTGAAGGCCTCGAGTAAGAACCAGCGCAGGATGTCGCGATCGCGGGCGCCGATCGCCTTCAGCACCCCAATCTCGCGCCGGCGTTCCCGCACCGCCGCCACCAGGGCATTGGCGACGCCGAGGCCGGCGATGCCGAGCGCAATCGCACCGATCCCAGCCAGCACGATGTCGACGACGCGCAGGTATCGGAGGACCGAGGCAACCAGATGCTCGGGCGCCGTGTTCGCATAGCCGAGGCTGGTGATCATCTGACGCACCGCGTGCACATCATCCAGGCTTGACGCCACCACGACCACGCCGGTGTATTTCGAGATAGGAAGGGGAAAAGCGTCGCCGCCGTCGACGCCAGCGATGGCCCACGCCTGCGCCAGCCGGGCCTGTTCGATCGAAACCAGGAACGCGCCGGTTCCGACCTGCTGGGAGACCACGGCTACGATTTCCGCGCGGATCCAGCGGCCGCGGTACTGCAGACCGTTCTGGGCCTGGAAGGCCTGGGGCTCGGCGATCTCGACCTGGGTGCCGAGCGCGCTTTGCAGGCTCATGCCCGCGTGGTCGAGGTACGACTCGGTAATCGCCACCTCGTTCAGCGATCGCGGCTGCGGCAGGCGCCCCGCCAGGACCGTGATCGGTAGATTGTGCGCCTGGATGAGGTCGACGCCCACCACGGTGTCGCCGAAGGCCGAAACTCCAGAAATCGGGCTCGCGGCCGCGCCGAACGGGGGCGGCACCGCCACGATGCGGGAGGTGATGACCGGGATCACGGTCGCGACGTGAGGCGAATGGCGCAGGGCATTGAGGGTGGCGTCGGTGATCGCCTTTGGGCCTGCGGCACGAAGGTCATCGGTGTAGGCCTGATCAGAATCGGCCTTCGACGCCGACACCTTGATGGCGGTAGCAGGTCCGCCGTTGGTCAACTTGCTGACGATCCGGCTGCCGGCGCTGGTCGCGACGCTCGCCAGGGCGACCAGCAGCGTCGCACCCAGGGTTACGGCCAGGATCGTCAGCACCGCCCGGCCGGGGCGCCGCCGGAGGCTGCGTGAAGCGAGCGTGAGCGAGTCGAGCCAGGTCATGGAAGAAGCCGTCCGGCATCCAACCGAAACCGCTGCTCGGCGCGCTGCGCAACTGCCTCGTTGTGTGTCACGACGAGCAAGGTGCAGCCGCGCTCGAGATGAACCCGCTCGAGCAGATCGAGTACGCGCATCGCGCTGGCGGCGTCGAGATTTCCAGTCGGCTCATCGGCGAGGATGAGGCTCGGGTCGTTGACCAGGGCGCGCGCGACCGCGACCCGCTGACGTTCACCGCCACTCAGCTGGCCGGGGCGATGCTCGGCGCGATCGAGGAGTCCAACTTCGTCGAGCAAATCACGGGCCTGTGGCCGTCGTTTGGACGATGCGGACAGCGACGCGGCCAGCTCGATGTTCTCGCGGGCGGAGAGCAGGTCGAGGAGACCGAAATGCTGAAAGATGAACCCGATCGTGGTGCGTCGATAAGCGGCCAGCTTATCGACCGGCAGCTGTCGCAAGTTGTGCTGACCGACCGTCAAGGTTCCCGACTGCGGGCGTTCCAGGCCGCCGATCAGCGACAGCAGTGTGCTCTTGCCCGCGCCAGAGGGTCCTGTCAACGCCACATAACCGCCAGCGGGGATGTCGAGCTCGACGTCGTGTAGCGCCTCTATTTGTGTACGCCCTGACCGGTACCGGTGAGTGACGCCGCGTAGATGAATCGCCGAACCGAGCCGGGCGACCCTGGGACCATGAGTGAGGTCGCGAGCCTGCGCCGGCCGGGACCCGATGAGGCGCATGGGAAATCGAGGCTATCAAAAGCCGTATCAAAAACAGCGGATTCTCATCTCGCTTTAATGACCGGACCCAGCAGCCTCCAGAGCTGATCCGCGATCGCTCGATGTTGCGCCGGACCGGGGTGCAAGCCGTCGGCAGCGAGCCAGTCCTGGCCACGGTTGAGCTCGCGGGTGATGGCGCTGATGTCGGCATAGTGGAAACCGCGCGCGGCGGCCTCGGACTGGGCGATGCGATTGAAGGCGTCGATTCGCGTTCGAAGGTCATTGGCCGTGCCGAAGTGGGCTGCACCCGGTAAGGCGGAGAAATCGGGGGTGGAAACCGACACGACCTTGGTTGGCGGAAGCGCGAGTCCAGTAAGCGCGTCATAAATCTCGGCCAGCCGTGTCCCGTAGGCAGCTTCGGTCGATCCCTGCACGACGTCGTTGGCGCCGATCAGAATGGTCGCGAGTTCCGGCCGTATCCGCCGCGCGACCGGCAATTCTTCGCGGATCAGATCGGCCGTCGTGTATCCATTGACGCCGAGGTTGACAAGGGCAACATCGATTTCGGTCGCTTCGGTGAGCCGGTTGGCCAGCAGGTTCGGGAAGTTCTGCGACTCGTCCTCGAGTCCGGTGCCGATCGTGTACGAGTCGCCCAACGCCACGTATCGGATAGATTCCACAGGGCGATGTTAGGTCCGAGCCCACCGTCCATCGAACCGTCGTATCGAGACCTGCTCCGCGTGCGTGGCTTCGGTCGTGTGGTGCTGGGGACGTTCCTGGCGCGACTGGGTGGCCAGATGTGGGGGATCGTCCTCGTGCTCTTCGTGTTGCAGCGCTATCGCTCACCCAGCCTGGCGGGTCTCACGCTGCTGTTCTCGATCCTTCCAGGACTCGTCTTCAGCCCAGTTGCCGGCGCCTTGCTCGACCGACAGGGTCGGGTTCGGCTGATGATCCTCGACTACGCGGTAACAGCGGGGCTCACGGTTGCGATCATCGTTCTCTCGCTCGCGCACCGGCTACCGCCGCCGCTCCTCCTGGTGATCGTCAGTGTCCTCGGCGTCAGCAATATCTTGAGCATCACCGGTACGCGCTCGCTCTTCCCGCTGATGCTGCCGCGTCACCTCTGGGACCGGGCGAACGGGCTCGATAGCAGCCTCTATTCGCTGACCACCGTCATCGGTCCGGCGGTCGCCGGCATCGCCGTCGCTAGATTCGGGCCCGAGGGAGCATTTCTCGTTGCGGCAACCGTGGTGGGAATTGCGGCGGTGTCGCTGATTGGCGTCCGGGAGCCCGTCGACCGCGCGAAGTCCTCGGGCTCCTTGCTCGGCGATGCCTGGGCAGGCCTGCTGTACGTCGCTCGACACCGCAGCCTCCGCGGGCTGGCGATCACCCTGTTCATTTGCAACCTCGGCTTCGGCGTCCTCCCGGTGGGCATCCCCGTACTCGTGTTGCGCCACCTCCATGGCAGTCCAGCGACCGTCGGCCAGGTCTTCGCCGTCTTCGGACTGGCGGGCCTGTTGACCGGCTTACTCATCGGTCGGGTCAACACCGAGGGGCGTGAGCGGCTGCTGATCGCCGGCTGCATTGCAATCCAGACCGTGACACTGGCGCTGCTGGCGTTCGCGAACAGTTTGCCGATCGTGTTCGTCCTCGGCGCCGTCGCCGGCGGGGCGGAATCCATCGTCAACGTCGGGCTTTTCGCGCTCCGCCAGCGGCGCACCGATCCTGCCTGGTTCGGGCGCGCGTTCGCGGTGTCCATGAGCTTCAACTTTGCCGGCGTGCCGATCGGATCGGCGATATCGGGACCGTTGCTGGAGCATTCGCTGGTTTTGCCGCTGCTGCTTGGCGCCGGCATCAGCGTCGTCAGCGTGGTCGCGGCCCTGGTGCTTATCCCAGCGCGGGCGCCAGTCGAAGTCCGATAAACGAATCGCTCATGGCGCGCTCGAAGAAGGCGAGGGCTTCGTCGTCGTGCGCGGTCGAGACAAAGGCCGCCTCAAACTGTGACGGTGGAAGCGAGACCCCGTTCGCCAGCAGACGCTGAAACCAGCTGCCAAACGACGCAGTGTTTGCCTGCTTCGCGCTCGCGTAGTCACGCACGGCCCCGTCCGTGAAGAAGGCGGTCAGCATCGAGCCGACCCGATTGATCGTCATTGCGATCCCGGCCGCCTCCGCCGCGGAGTGCATTGCGGAAGCGACGCGGGCGCCTGCTTCCTCCAACTGTTGATAGGCGCGGTCATCGAGGGCATCGAGCGTGGCGAGGCCGACTGCCACCGCGAGCGGATTGCCGGACAGTGTTCCCGCCTGGTAGACGGGCCCAGCCGGCGCGACCTGCTCCATGATCGCTCGCCGTCCGCCGTACGCACCGATCGGAAGGCCGCCGCCCAGCACCTTGCCGAGGCAGGTCAGGTCTGGGGTCACGCCGAAGCGTTCCTGCGCTCCGCCGCGAGCGACCCGAAAGCCGGTGATGACCTCATCGAAGATCAGCAGGCTGCCGTCAGCGCGAGTCAGGCGGCGTAGGCCCGCAAGGAATCCGGGGGCGGGTGGCACGACGCCCATGTTTCCCGCCACCGGCTCGACGATGATGGCGGCGATCTGCCCCGGCCATCGCATCATCGCGGCTTCGACCTCGGGAAGGGCGTTGTAGGCGGCAACCAACGTGTCGCCGGCGGCACCGGCCGTGATGCCCGGCGTGCCCGGGATGCCTAGCGTAGCGACGCCCGACCCAGCCTCGACCAGCAAGGCATCCGCATGCCCGTGGTAACCGCCGGCGAACTTGATCAGCTTCGCTCGCCCGGTCGCGGCGCGCGCGAGTCGGACCGCGGACATGGCGGCTTCGGTTCCCGAACTGGTAAGTCGCAGCATTTCGACGGCGGGCATCCGCTCCGATACCGCTGTGGCCAGTCGCAGCTCGCCTTCGGTAGGGGCGCCGAACGTCCATCCGCGCTCGAGCTGGGCGTGCAGCGCTTCGAGAACCACGGCCGGCCGGTGACCGAGGATAAGCGGGCCCCACGAGCAGACGAGGTCCAGGTAGCGGTTGCCGTCGACATCCCAAATCCACGGGCCGTCACCCCGCGCGATGAAGGGCGGCGATCCGCCGACCGCGCGGTGGGCACGAACGGGGCTGTTGACGCCGCCCGGAATCAGGCGCTTCGCCGCCTCGAAGAGTGCCGACGACCGATCGGTGCCTACGACGGCTCCAGGTCAGTAAGCGGCCCCGGTGTGGAAAGGCCGCGTGTAATAAGCGGCCCCGGTGTGGAAAGGCCGCGTGTAATAAGCGGCCCCGGTGTGGAAAGGCCGCGTGTCAGGTCGAACGCGTCCCGCATCACGGCCGCGTCGAGGGTTGGATCCGGGCTTTCGCGCAGGGCTCGGACCGGTCCGTGGAGAAACCTGGCGGTCAGGGCATGGGCGAGCTCACCCATCGCGTCGCGGGTTCGCACGTCGTCAGCCGGCACGCGCGACAGGTGGCGCTCGAGGACGCTGTCGCGCAACTGCTCGATCTGGTGGACGAGCGCTTCGACCGTGGGCGCCGACTCGCGAGCCTCGAGTGCCAGTCGCGTGGCCTCCAGCTCATCGTCGACGATGCGCTCCGCCGCGGGCACCCAGGCCTTGCGCTCTTCGCGGCTGGTCTGCGCAATGGTGTGCAGGTCATCGATGTTCAGGAGATGGACCCCGAGAACCTGGCCAACCTCCGGGTCCACGTCGCGGGGAACCGCCATATCGATGATGAGCAGTGACCGACCGCCGCGCCGCGACTGGAAGCTCTCGACCCGGCGCGCATCGAGCACGTGGTGAGGGGCGCTGCTCGACGTCAGGATGATGTCGACGTCACCGACGATCTCGTCGATTACATCGAAGGGAACTGCCTGGCCGCCGAGCGGTTGCGCCAGCTGGTCGGCGCGTTCGAAGGTTCTCGAGGCGAGGTAGACGTCGCCGATCTGTTGCTTGCGCAGGAGGCGCAGCGCGACCTCGCTCATCTCCCCGGCGCCGATCAGCAGCACGCGCCGGCCGGCGAGGTCGCCGAGGACGTTGCCGGCCGCCGCGACTGCAGCGTGGCTGACCGAGACCGGGCGTCGCCCGATCCCGGTTTCGTGGCGCGTGCGCTTGGCCGCCCGGATTGCGCCGCGCGCGATGATCTCGAGTCGAGCATCCAGGCCACCGGCCTGCCGGGCCGCAACCAGCGCCTGCTTGATCTGGCCGAGGATCTGCGCTTCGCCGATCACCATGGAATCAAGGCCGCTGGCCACACGGAAGAGGTGCGTGATGGCCTCCTCGCCGCTCAGCTGGTACGCATAGCGTCGCCACGCGTCAAAGGGCAGTGCATGGGGCCACAAGCCAAACGATTCGAAGAGCCGATCGGGCGCCACCTCCGGGGAGGCAACCCCATAGAGCTCTGTCCGGTTGCAGGTCGACAGCAACATGCCGCTCTCGATCAGGTCGTGATCGATGAGCCGGCGAACGCACTCGCCCACGCCGGCCTCGGGAATGAATACTTGCTCCCGGATCTCGACAGGGGCGGTCTTGTGAGAAAGGCCGACCAGGACGAACTTCACAGCACTTGTACCAAGCATAGCGATGGATAGCGGCGCAAAGCTGCCTCCGGAAACTCTCACGCGCGGCCTATCCACACCGGGGCCGCGCTGATCAGACCGGGAAGACGCCGTGCTTGCGATCCACCCGCGGCTGCTGGCTGGTGGCGTAGGCGGTAAAGCGGTTCGTTAGCTCGGCGCGAAGGTCATTGGGCGCGACCACGGCATCGACGATCAAGTCCGAGGCCAGCCGATAGAGATCGATGTCCTTGCGGTATTCGTCCTGCAGTTTCGCGACGTACGCCGGGCGTTCGGCCTCCGGCTGTTCCTGAATCTTGTTGTAGAAGACCGCGTTCACTGCCGCGCTTGGCCCCATGACCCCGATCATCGCGGTGGGAAGTGCCAGCGTCGCGTTGGGGGCGTACGCTGGTCCGGCCATCGCGTAGAGGCCGGCGCCATAGGCCTTGCGGACGATCACCGAGATCTTTGGCACGGTCGATTCGGAGACGGCCGCGATCATTTTGGCGCCGTGGCGGATGATGCCCTGGCGCTCCACCGCCGTACCGATCATGAATCCCGGCACGTCGGCGAGGAACAGTAAGGGAATGTTGAAGGCGTCGCAGAGCGAGATGAAGCGCGCCGCCTTGTCGGCCGAGTCGACGAAGAGGATGCCGCCTTTGTTCATCGGTTGGTTGGCGATCACGCCGACGACGCGCCCATCGATGCGCCCCAGGCCGCAGATGATCTCTTTCGCGTAGAGCTTCTTGATCTCGAAGAAACTGTCCTCGTCGATCACCCCGTCGATCAGCTGCTGCATGTTGAAGGCTCGTCCCTCGTCCTCGGGGACCAGCGTCTCCAGCGGTACCGGCGGCCGAGCGGCGCGTGCGGATGCCAGGCCCGGCGACTCGGTCCAGTTCTGCGGGAAATAGGAGAGGTAGCGCCGCCCGGCTGCGATCGCGTCTTCGTCGGAGGCCACCAGCAGGTCGGCGAGGCCGCTGACCGTCGCGTGCATCCGCGCCCCGCCCATTTCCTCGAGCGTCACCTTCTCGCCGATCACCATCTCCGCCATCCGCGGCGACCCGAGGTACATGCTGGCGTTGCCCTCGACCATGATCGTGATGTCGCAGAAGGCGGGGATGTAGGCGCCGCCCGCGGCGGAGGGACCGAACAGCAGGCAGACCTGCGGCACCA
>Ga0137395_10000910_pt1 | contig 13083 bp, 16 predicted proteins | sample czobulk216metaG_FD_108283 | JGI IMG/M metagenome (GOLD analysis project Ga0137395, IMG submission 108283) | Vadose zone soil microbial communities from Angelo Coast Range Reserve, California, USA - czobulk2.16 metaG | ecosystem: Environmental > Terrestrial > Soil > Vadose zone | place: USA...
CAAGGCACGAACGACGCGAGTTGCGAAGTGAGTATCGCGATGCAAGACGAGATCGCCGCGATTTGTATTGGGACCGGCGGTAAGTAACCTCAATACATCCGTGACTTGACGACGTTAGTAACTTGCCGGAGGACAGCCAGCAGGGTTCTATTGGAGTATTAGCTTGGGAGCTAGTTATGCGACTTAGAATCCGGCTGGTTACGTTAGCAGCAGCGGCAATCCTGGTATGTACACCGACGTTTGGAGAAACTAATGCTGTGCGCGCGGGGCGCGAGCTACTGGCTTCGGTCAATCAGGCGCGGCGCTCGCATGGGTTGGCCGCTCTGCGGTGGAATGAATCGTTGGCAACAGCAGCGCGCCGTCACGCGGAAGTCATGGCGGAGCACGGAACGGCGCAACATGGCTTCCAAGGCGAACTGGATCTATCCGCGAGAGTCAAGCAAGCGGGTGCGCGATTCAGTTGGTTGTCGGAAAACGTTACGCAAGGACCGACGGCGGAGTTCATTCACGCGCAGTTCATGAATTCACCCCCGCATCGTTCAAATATTCTCGACCGGGACATGGATTCGGTTGGAATAGGTGTGGTAGAAAAACAGGGCCAACTGTTCGCCGTAGAGGATTTCTCGCAGGCGCGATAGACACGCGATAGATAAACAGATAAAAGGAACGTCGCTCAGCGTAGGTGCCTCACAAAATCAAAGTAGAAAAACGGCCCACGGTTAGCCGCCGTGGGCCGTTTTCTGCCTCAAACTGAATTCGACATATTTTTTAGTGGGGCTCGTCGTGGTGCTCCATGTCATGGTGGTCCATGTCATGGTGCTCTTCGCGGTAGTCGGGGCAATTGCGGCGCTCTTGCTCAAGTTGCTCATGGCGCTTATGTGCCTGTCTGCTGTTTTCGCCGTGGCGCTGGATAGCATCGTTGAGCTTCTCTTGTGCCGCGTGAATGCGCCTTTCACAACGCGCGCGCCGTTCGTCCCGATCATCCGCCCGGGCTGGTAGAGATGTTCCCACCAGGCCGACGATGGTCAGCAATGCAACCGCAAGAATTCTGATAGTACGAGTCATGCATTCTCCTTCAAAATCGGGATTTTACAACCAGAGTATTTTGACCGCCGATGATAATCGGCATCCGTAACAGACGAAGCTGGCTTTTTAACATTAGCAAAGGTTGGATGCGGACACTAGAAGCGCTGTTGCCGCCGCCGCAAATCTGTCCTGTGTGCGAGGGGACAGTCATGACCTCCGATTTGCCGGGGTCGTGACCTTTACTCTTCGTGCCGAGCCGTGGCGTAGTAACCGCTGCGCGCCTGGATCTTGTAGTCATGCTGCTTAGGTTTGATTTCAACTTTGCGGAAAGATCCGTCGCGGACGGTGTTGGTAGGGACGTAACCAATGTTGTACTGGCTGCGGAGTTCCTGAGAAATCTGGTCAAAGGCCTGGCGTAGTTTTTCTATCTTGTTGCCCACTTCGATAACGCGGCCGCCAGTTTCCTGGGTGAGCTTTCTCATCTCGGAGTCGCCAGAATAACCGCCAAAGCCGTAGAAACCGCGGTCTGCAATTAATAGCACGTAGCAGATGGCATCCGCTTTCTGCGCGGCTTCGATGGCGTCTCTGATTTTCAGCTTGCTGCCCTGATCTTCTCCGTCGGTGAGCAGGATCATCGCCTTGCGGCCGACTTCGTGACTAAACTCGTCGTGCGAGGCGAGGTAAACAGCATCGTAGAGCGCGGTGCCGCGTGGACCGGTTGAAGAGCATGGGATTGGGCCCTGCGGACCGACGGGACCTCCAGAACAGCTCACTCCACCAGTGTTGATTTTTGCTTCATTGAGAGCATGGCGGAGCCGGCTTACAGAATTGGTGAAATCCTGCAGCAGGTTGATGTCGACGTCGAAGCTGATGACAAAGGCTTCATCCTTTGGTCGCAGCGTGTTCTCAAGGAACGAGGCTCCGACTTCTTTTTCCATATCGAGAACGCGCATCTGGCTGCCGCTCGAATCAATAAGGATGCCGAGGGTCAGCGGAAGATCGGATTCGGCTTTGAAATACTTTATTACCTGGGCCTTCCCATCCTCGGAAAGGTCGAAGTTATCCTTATTGAGGTTAGGGATCAGCGCTCCATGCTTGTCTTTGACGTTAAAGAATAATTGAACGACTTCGACGTTAACTTTCAGGGTCTCGACGGATTGATCCTGGGCTTGCGCGCGCGAGTTGGAGTCTGGAGCCTGCGATGCAGACGCTGAGGGGGTCGAATCCTGGGCCATCGAATTCTGGGCGATAAAAGAAACCGCGAGCGCCAGTGCGAGCACGCTAGCGAAACCGCGAAATTTGCGAGCTGGATTGGGCATCAATTTTTCTTGAGACTTTGCTAGTCTATCCTGTAATGAGTAATGAGCTGTAATGGTTAGATGCACCAAAGCGGCGCGGTTCGGCATCTGAGAGAGTGAAAATATGTCGTTGGGCGGCCGGCGTATGGCCGAAGAGTCAGATGGAACTCAGCAAGCAGGAACGCAGCAGGAAAGATAGAGGGCGTAGGGATGGGTAGGAAAAGTTGCTGGTTCGTGATGTTGGGGCTGATGTTGAGTCTAGCAGGAGCCTCCTTGGCGCAACAGAAGCCCGAGGAGATTCCAGACGCTCCATCGGCCTCGCGACCAATCCCGCCGCCGGCTCCTCCGAGTCCGCGGCCCGGAGCCGATGAGGAAAACACGCCACCGGCTCCAGCGCCGGATGATTCCGGCGCGGGCGTTACAACGGGATCGAAAGAACTTCCGCGAACGGCTCCGAATGGGGCTCCGTCGGCGAATGACACGCCTGCCCCGCCACCGATGCCTCCAGTCAGAACCGTGCCCGCGGGCAGCGTCCCCAAAGATTCGGAAACAGGCGCCGATCTCTACACCATCACCAGGACCGTAAATCTGGTGATGCTTCCGGTCACCGTGACCGATAACGGCGGACGACTGGTAGGCGGCTTGCAGCCGAAGGATTTTTCGGTCCTTGAGAGTGGGCAGAAGCAGACATTAAAGTTTTTTACCAGCGATCCGTTCCCACTTTCCGCCGCGGTAATTTTTGATACTGGAATGCCAGATGTGGGTTTGCGGAAAGTACAGGAGACGCTATCTGCGCTGCAGGGAGCGTTCAGCCAGTTCGATGAGGTCGGCATCTACACCTATAGCAGCACCGTGGGCCGCGTAGCAGATTATGAAAGCGTGGGCAAACAATTAACGGTTGCTCTCAATGAGGTCAAGGGATACAGCGGAGCGAATAATGGCCCTCCTGTAAACAGCGGGCCGCTAGGTCCGCAGGGACCGATGATCAATGGGCTCCCAGTTGGCGCTCCTCCCGTGACCCCGGTTTACACTCCTCCGAAAGTCGCCCACGTGTTAAATGATGCGATTCTTATGGCGGCTCGGGACCTCTCGAAGCGCGATCGTGCCCGGCGCAAGATCATTTTTATTATCAGCGATGGCCGGGAGCAAGGGTCAACCGCCAGCTATGGCGACACTTTAAAAGTCCTGCTAACCCAGAACATTACCGTCTATGCGGTAGGAGTGGAAGGCGCGGCGATCCCCATCTACGATCGATTGCAGCGGGTTCACATCCCGAAGACCGGTAAGTTGGTGGGATATAGTGACATTTTGCCAAAATATGTCTCTGCGACCGGAGGAGGCACCGTATACGGCGAGATAACTCAGGCTGATATCGAGCGGGCCTACGCCCGGGCTATCGGCGACGCGCGTAATCAGTACACCCTCGGCTACACGCCGAAGGCCGGCATTGGAGGCTACCGCCAGATCGAAGTGCGGGTTCGTCGTCCCGACGTAAAGGTATATACCAAGGACGGCTATTATCCTCTGCCCACGCCCCGATAATTGCTGTTGCATTGCTAAGCATTTGAGCCCGTAGTGTTTCAGTAACCTGGGTAACCTGCGCCACAGCCTTCCGGTATGGTATAAAAACCAGCAGTAACCAATAGTGTGGTCAGGTAGACGTTGCGGGAGGCTCGCGCATGTGGCCGTGGTTTGCGAGGGTCCTTTTCGCAGGAGTTTCTGAGGAAGCCCTTTGAGTTTCATCAACTTCGCAGCGCGCGAGATCAACTGCAAGATCGTCTACTACGGCGCCGGGTTGGGCGGCAAGACGACGAATCTGCAGTTCATCTTCCAGAAAACGGCAGAACAACAGAAGGGCAAGATGATCTCGCTGGCCACGGAGACCGATCGAACCCTGTTCTTCGACTTCTTGCCTCTAGATCTAGGTTCGGTGCGCGGGTTCAAGACGCGCATTCACTTGTACACGGTGCCAGGGCAGGTTTTTTATGACGCGAGTCGCAAGCTTATTTTGCGCGGCGTGGATGGCATTGTGTTCGTGGCCGACTCCCAGCAGGAACGTCAAGATGCCAACGTCGAAGCGCTCGAAAACCTGATGTCAAACCTGAAGGAACACGGATACGACTTCAACAAAATTCCCTACGTACTGCAACTGAACAAACGCGATTTGCCGAATGTGCTGCCGGTCGACGCGCTCTCCAAAGAACTACGAAAGAAAAACGAGCCTATCGTTGAGGCCGTGGCATTTCAAGGCGTAGGCGTATTTGAGACTCTGAAGGAAATTGCGCGGCAGGTGCTGCAGGAGTTGAAGCAAGCGGGGTAGGGCGGCTCTCAGTTCCGGCTATCAGTTCTCAGTTCTCGGTGAAACCCCAAAGAGAGACACGACTTCCGCGGCTACCTTTGCTCGTGTGGGGACGGGCGCCCTCGCCGTCCAAGCCGAGCCCAGCCCGGCAGTTGCCGAAAGGATAGCAATTACCTAGCTCTGACTATTGATCTTACTTATGGTATGATACTAAGTATGCCAAACGCCAATCCACATCGTAAGCGGCGGCGCACCTTCACCCTCTCTCCTGCGAGTCTTGCCTATCTCGAGCACCAAGCACGCCAGCGAAAGCTGGCCTCCCAGTCCGCATTCCTCGACGAATTACTTCTGGAAAAGACAATGGAGCAGCGGAGAGCAGCGCTCGAAGCCAATGTCGCGGCTTATTACGACAGCCTGAGCGACGAAGAGGTGCAAGAACAACGAGCTTGGGGTGAGCTCGCCGAGCAAAGTCTGGCCCTAAACGATGATGAGGCTACCTATGTTGAGAACCACGACGACCAATCCCCAGCGAGGGGAGATCTGGTTCACGCAGTTACCAACCGACCCTCCAGGAAAAGGAAAGCGCCCGGTCGTCATCGTATCAATCAACGCACGAAACAATCATCCACGCGCTGACACTGTGCTGGTCGTGCCATTGACGACATCCGTCCACAAAGGTGAAGTCTTTACTCACCTCGTACTCGAACCCGGACAAACAGGACTACGCGAACGACAGATGGCGAGGGCCGAGGATGTCACCGTCATTCGTAAGACTTCTCTCGAAGCCCCGCGGGAAAGACTGAGGACGCTGAGTTCTTCTCAGGTCTGCGAATTGGCCCGAAAAGTGGAGTTGGCGATGGGTTGCTCACACTAGGCGGCAATCCACGGGTATAAGATGCGACAAACTACTGGAGAATGATGAAACCTTCGCATAATGGCCTTAAGCGCTCGGGTAGAGTTCTATTGTATGTTCTGCTGTTGAAGTTTATGTGTGTCGCCCAGTGTATGGAAGATTCTGCTAGTGGCTCCAGAGTTCGTGATTCCATAGTTTCATCATTCACAGGTTGCTATCAATTAACTGTTGGAAGATGGTGGCCTTGGGGATTCGGCGACGAAGCTCACTACGTGACTCCACCAACTCGCATTCGCCTGTTGTCAGAACATGGAACGCACGGCTTTGAGCAGGACGGTTACCTTCTGCGCTCAATACCAAAGCGAGAAAGACCACCCGGAAGTCGCGAATCTTCGTATTGGCGAGCGACCTCACCAAACCAAATCGATTTGATTTGGACCGACGGATTCGTGGGGGTCAGGCTGAGCCTTGAGAAAAACGGAAATGAGCTGCATGGGTGGGCACATCCGCACTTTGACGCCTCTAAATTAATTCCGCGCACTGCTAGAGTGGACGCTCGCCCGATCGCCTGCGATAACCCTTAAGCCCTCCATTGCTTATTCCAACACCCCTGATAGCTCTTCCCACTCGCTCATAAGGTTCCGCAGCGTGCTCTTAACGTTCAAGAGTTCCTGGTTCTTTCGCTGAGTTTCTTCCGCGCTCACAAAGCTCTGTAGTCCGGTTTCACACTGCGTAATCGCGGCTTCAGCACGCGAAATTTCTTCTTCTATCTCGTGCAGACGGTCTTCCATCTGCTGACGCTTGATCGGGTTCAGGCGCTTGCCTTTGGGCTCGGCTGCATCGGCACTGGAGACATCGGGAGACGCGGCAAGCCGCGTCTCTACAGGAGATTTCTCACCATTCCCCGGAAGCGATGCCGATGACGACAGCACCGACGGCTTCGGTCTTTCGACGGCGACGGCGTCTCTTCCCTGCTTCCGCCAGAGATAATCTTCATAATTTCCTGGGTAAATTTCTACTTTGCCGTCGCCAATCTCGAAGACGCGCGTGGCCAGGTTGTCGATGAAATAGCGATCGTGGGAGACGAACACTACCGTCCCGGTGTACTTCATCAGAGCTTCGAGCAAAACATCTTTGGCGCGCAGATCGAGATGGTTCGTCGGCTCGTCGAGCAGCAGGAAGTTGGCGGGATGCAGCAGCATTTTGAGCAGCGCATATCGATTGCGCTCGCCTCCGGAGAGCACGCCGATGCGCTTGAAGACATCGTCGCCGGAGAAGAGAAAGCATCCGAGCAGGCTGCGCAGCTCGGTTTGAGTGGAGGCCCCCGATAGTTCGCCCAGATCGTCGAGAATGCGCGCTTCAGTATCCAGCTCTTTATATTGGTCCTGCGCAAAATAATCGAGATGAACCTCGTGGCCGAGCTTATATTCGCCGGCGGTTAACCTTTCCTGCTGAGCGAGCAGTTTTATCAAGGTAGACTTCCCTGCTCCGTTGACTCCAACCAGCGCGATGCGCTCCCCGCGCTCGATCATGAAATTCACTTTGTCGAACACTTTGTGCTGGTTGATTCCGTGCTCCCCGTAACTCTTGGCGACATTCGTGAACTCCGCGACAATGCGCCCGCTCGGCTTCGGCTGGGGGAAAGAAAAGTGGACGGTCTTCTCTTCTTCCGGAATCTGGATGCGCTCCATCTTTTCTAGTTCTTTAATGCGGCTCTGCACCTGCTTGGCTTTGGTTGCGGTGTAGCGAAAGCGGTTGATAAAGACTTCGAGTTGCTCGATGCGGTCGTGCTGAGTTTTGTAAGCGGCTTCGAGCTGCTCCTTGCGCGCCGTTTTGCCAGCCAGGTATTGATCGTAATTGCCGGCATAAAAGTGCATCTGCTTGTTCCAGATTTCCACGATTCGCTTGACGGTGATGTCGAGAAAATAACGGTCGTGCGAGATGATGACGTAAGCGTTGGGATACGTGGTCAGATATTCCTCAAGCCAATTCCGGGCTTCGAGGTCAAGGTGGTTGGTCGGCTCGTCGAGCAGCAACAGATTCGGCTTCTGCAGGAGCAGTTTGGCGAGCGCGATGCGCATTTGCCAGCCGCCGGAAAATTCCTCGGTCGGCCGCGTCCAGTCGTCGCGATGGAAACCCAGGCCGGTGAGCACTTGGCCGACCTGAGCTTCTAGCGTGTATCCGTCGCGCGCAACGAATTCATGTTCGAGCTTCTGGTAACGGTCCGCGACATTGGAATATTCGGAACCTTCGTGGTCAAGCTCCGACATGCTTCGGGTGAGCGACTCCATCTCTTTTTCCATGGCATGGAGTTCGTCAAAAACGGACATGCATTCGGCGAAAACGGTGCGACCGGTCATCGTTAAGCCATCTTGCGGAAGGTATCCGGTGGAGATGCCTTTAGCGCGCGAGATGGAGCCGTAGTCGAGTGTTTCGCTCCCCGCAAGAATTTTCATGACGGTCGACTTGCCGGTGCCATTCGCTCCGACCAGACCGATGCGAGATTCAGGCGTGATCAGCCAGTCGGCATTCTCGAATAGAAGTTTGTGGCCGTAGCGCTTGCCGGCGCCGGAGAGTTGAATCATGGGGTCTCTTTTTAATATATCCGACAAGCCACGGCCCTGAGGCTCCCTAGTACCGAAACTGCAGTTGACCTCGGTTACTGTTCTCAGTTTTCCTGAAGGAATATATGGGAGTTGACAAAGTGGCACAAAATGTGTCACATTTAAAATATGCCCAGCGTGAACATTCGCGAGCTCCGGGACACCAAGCGACTGAAAGCTTGGCTGCGTGCCGGTAAGACTGTGGAACTCCGGGAGCGGGACGAGGTGATTGCGCGCATTGTTCCGGAAGGATCGCCTCCTGAGCCTCGGGATTGGCCTGACTTCGCGGCCTTGCGTAAGGAAATTTTTGGCGATCGAGTTCTTCCTGGGGCGGAGCTGGTGATTAAGGAGCGCGGCCGCTATTGAGCGTCCCATTGACCCCGGCCCGATCGACCATCTACGCCGATACCAGCTTCTTCGTTTCTCTCTATCTCACCGATCGGCACACGGCGGAGGTGGAGCGCCTGCTCAGGTCGCGACCATCACTATGGATGACGCCACTGCATGTGGCCGAGTGGGCACACGCCATTGAACAACATGTATTCCGCAAGGCGATTTCGCGCATCGAGGCTGACCGTCTAATGCAGCGATTCCGGGAGCATCGGGCCCAGAACCTCTGGAGGGAGGCGCCCCTGGCCGATCGAGCTTTCGAAGTTTGTGCAGAACTGGCTCACCGACACGCGGCGCGCCTAGGCGTTCGAACTCTCGACACACTGCACGTGGCTTCGGCCCTGGAACTGAAAGCTGAACAATTCTGGACCTTCGACGACCGGCAAGCGAAACTGGCGCTGGCCGTCGGCTTGAAGACCAGATGAGTGTGGACGGGCGGGGAACACCCGTCGCTCCATTGCGTTATCGGGCCGCTGCCATGAGGGCTACGCCGAGGTGCTCCAGGGCGCGGTCGATCACGATTTGGAGTTCGTGCGCGTATTTCACTTCGCGGCCCTTGGCGAGGATGATGCGTGCTTTGTCTGCGTCGAACCAGGTGGGATTGCGGTTGTCTTCTTCAGGGTCGCGGGTTTGGCGAACTTCCATCAGAAAAGCTTTTACCACATATTCCTGCACGCCGCGGGGTTGCCAGAACACTCCCTTGGAGTGAACGTAAATGTGAAAATGGCGGGGCTCGATGATGCCGATGGCTCCAGCTTCTTCTCTGGCTTCACGTTCGGCGGCCTGGCTATGAGAGAGGCGGGGCTCGGGGGCTCCCTTGGGAAATGTCCACTTGTTGCCGCCGTTGGTATGAACCAACAGAAACTCGACGTGCGAATTCACCAGCCGGTAGCAAACGGCAGCCACTTGCAGGGGCAACGCAAAACGAGGGACCCGGGGCAAACTCATTAGGCGTAGTTTATCCCAAAGACATTGCGGTTATGTTACATGCACAATAATTGGTGCATACCTTTAGTACCCTAGTAGTTAGCTCCCGGTTGTGTGTCCTAAGTCGATGGCATCCGGCCAAGATTAAGGAAACAATAATCGTCCTACTGAGAACCGAAAACTGCGAACCGGGAGCTGCTTCCAAAAGTCATTCCGCTGAGAGTCGCGATCCGCTTGGGGTCCAGCTTCCGGCTGGCCATCAGAATCTGGAAATTCTCTCCCATGCCCTCAGGCGTGATCAGGTGCTTCAGTTGAAGTGCTACCTTCGCCCGCTCTTGCGGCAGACGGCAGTCTTCGAACACGTCGGCGAATTGATTTTTCTCGCCAATGCCCATTAGAAATTGCGATTGGGTTAGCAGCTTTTCGCAGCGCATCCCCTGCTGTTCACACGCCGCGGCTAGCGCGGTGAAGTTGACGTGGGCAGTGAGGTCTTGCTCGCCCGGGGCCTGGTAAGGATCGGGGCTGGCGGAGTGATCGCGATATGCCATGAGCGTGCCGCGGTGGCGTCCAGTTAGCTGCTGATTGCGGGTGTATCCGTAATCAACAATTAGGAGCAGGCCACGTTGAATGGCGTTCGCAATTTGGCCGATCCATTTTTGCGCGACCATAGGCACCTCGATACGCTCGCCCGATTCAGGGTGGACGCCGTAGCGGTCGAGGAATTCCAGTTCTTCGGGAAGGGGGGGCAGCCAGATTTCGCTGAGGCGCTGGTTTTCGAAGCCAATGTGGAGTTTGCCCTCGGCACTGAGAATCTCGACTGGAAGAGCGTCGAAGAATTCATTGGCGAAGACGATGAGGGGCACGTCGGGCGCGAGCGTGCGGAACAGGCCGATGGGTCGTCCCTCGGGGACTTTGGCTCGAACTTTGTCCGGAATTTTGTCCGGAACTCTGTCCGGAATTTTGTCCGGAATTTTGGCTTGAACTTCGGCCGAAACTTTGGCCTTGCCCGTTGCAATGTGTTCGCGAAAACCCTCTTGCAGCCTGGCTCGCAGCGCGGGCGAACTTTCTTGCAGGGTGTAGGTGAGAGCGGCGAAAAAGTCGGGGAATTTCTTCTTCGCCCAATCGAGCACATCGCGCGCGAAGAGGCCGCGACCGGGTCCTAGTTCGACGATCTCGATTTGAGCAGGATGGTCAAGCGCTCGCCATACTTCATCAAACTGCCGCGCCAGCAAGCGCCCAAAGACGGCATGAACGTCGCTCGAAGTATAAAAATCTCCCGCTTTCCCGAATTGTTCGACATGGGCAGAATAGTAACCCTGAGCGGGATCGTAGAGGCAGATTTCCATGTAGCGCGAAAATGGAATGGGCCCGCATTCGCGGATCTCGCGCTCGATTTGTTCGCGGAGGGACACGGCGCTAGCCTCGCTGGTCTCCCTCTCCATGCTTTCCCTCTTCAGCAGGCGGCGGGTTGTCGCGATCCTGCGGGGTGCGAATAAACATCTCGATGAAATAGTCGTGGAGACCATCGTAGATCTGGCGCTGTAGATGCCATGCGAATTGCGGATGATCGAGGTCACGCGAGTGAATCGGAAGCACGTACGTATGCACCGGGACGGTGGAGTTTTTCAGATCAATCACAATCTCGACTGCGCCGTTGTTATCGCGCGCGGAAAAGGCTAGCAGCGGATGTTCATAGAGCTGCAAGTGATCGAGGACTTTCTGCAGGGAGTTAGAGTTGGACACGCGTTTCATTGTACTCAGATGCGGGGCAGAACGCGGCAAGTCGTGCTTCCAAGGCCCTGGAGTGACGGACTGCGGAGCTGCGCCCGGTTGGACCGGGAACCCATGTGTTGTTCTTAGATTCTCTGGTTGCAATAATCCAGAGTGTAGGTATAATCGCGGCAATTCTCGCCATCGGAAAGTACAAGAGTTGTTCTGCTGACCAGCTGTTGACACGTAAATTGCCGGCATCTGACATCTCTCTGCTGGCGTCGATCGATCGACCCTTCAACTTCCCCTGAAGACCCTCGGGTATTTCAAACACCGTATCTCGCCGGTGTGAGGCTGTTGTGTGAAGAGAATTTCTCTAGCCGCTTTGTTCTCCTATTTTCCTGCCCCGGCGCGAGCCTTCTGCGTTGCAAAAGTCAAGGGTTCGCCTGCAACGAGACGAGGAAATCTTATAGGTGGGACTGCCTGTCTGAGGCAGTCGGTACTTTGTTTCGCCGCAGTCTTGCTCGTCGCGGGAACTGACACGGGTGCGACTACTCCTCAAACGGTGTCACTCAATCAGTCGGGAGGGCTGCCGGTCACCTTATCGCCCAGTTCGCTGTCATTCTTAGGCCAGATTGTGAACACCACGAGCGGCGCGAAGGCGATAAACTTGAAAAACCGTCAAGCGGTGCCTCTCACGATTACGTCAGTTTCTGTCGCGGGAGACTTTGCGCAAACCAACAATTGTCCATTGGCGCCACTTCAACTTGCAAAAGGCGCCTCCTGCAAGTTCTCGATAACCTTTACTCCAACGTCTCTACGCACACGAACGGGAACAATCGTCATAGCCGACGACGCATCCACCAGTCCTCAGTCTGTATCACTTTCCGGCACCGGAACTCTCTCTGGACTGTCCGCAATCACCGTGACTCCTGGTAGTGCATCAATTAATACGGGATCTCAGCAACAGTTCACAGCCACTGGAACTTTCAGCGGTGGATTGACGTCGAACATCACGAACTTTGTGACCTGGAAGTCGTCTAACACATTGGCGGCAACTGTTAGTTCTACCGGCTTAGCTTCAGCGCTATCGGCGGGAACCACCACAATACAAGCCTCTTCCGGGACAATCAGCGGGTCCGCTACCTTGGCTGTTGTCTCTTCATCCGTTTTGCAGACCATCACGGTTACACCTTCTGCTCCTTCCATCGCTAAAGGCCAGATGCAACAGTTTGTGGCGACTGCGACCTACAGCGATGGGAGTTCCCAGAACCTAACTAGCACGGTGAACTGGAGCTCTTCGTCCCAGGGGGTGGCAACGATCTCCAGTGGTGGCCTCGCCACGGGAACTGGTGTTGGAACAACCACCGTCGCTGCGAGTTCCGGGACGGTGAGTGGATCAACTACCCTGACCGTCACCACCGCTGCCCTAGTCTCCATTGCGGTAACACCGGGGAATCCCACGATCGCATTAGGTACGAACCAGCAGTTCATAGCGACCGGCACTTACACGGATGGGAGCACGCAGAACATCACAGGGACGGTGACCTGGACATCAAGTACTTTGGCAGTAGCGACAATCAGTAATGCCGCCGGAACGAACGGACTCGCAACCAGCGTTGGCACGGGGCAGACGACCATTACGGCGACACTGGGATCGATCACAGGTTCCACTACGCTTACGGTGGGCGCCGTGGCGCTGTCCTCCATCGCATTGTCACCACTGAACTCCTCGATCGCGCTGGGAACCACCCAGCAGTTCACAGCGACCGGCACCTACACGGACGGCAGCAGGCAGAACATCACAGGGACGGTGACATGGACATCAAGTACTTTGGCGGTAGCGGCAATCAGTAACACCGCCGGGACGAACGGACTCGCAACCAGTGTTGGCACGGGGCAGACGACCATCACGGCGACACTGGGATCGATCACAGGTTCCACTACGCTTACGGTGGGCGCCGTGGCGCTGTCCTC
>Ga0137395_10000911_pt1 | contig 13081 bp, 11 predicted proteins | sample czobulk216metaG_FD_108283 | JGI IMG/M metagenome (GOLD analysis project Ga0137395, IMG submission 108283) | Vadose zone soil microbial communities from Angelo Coast Range Reserve, California, USA - czobulk2.16 metaG | ecosystem: Environmental > Terrestrial > Soil > Vadose zone | place: USA...
AAGGTCAAGGCAGAGCGAAGGCTCCAGCGTTTGCGGTCGCGCGGAACCGTCGAGCTCGTCATCCTCCGACCGACGATCGTGATCGGGCCTGGCTCGCGATGGGTGTTCGAGTTCGCCGATCGTCTGAACGACGGCACCGCGCACGTCGTCGATGGCGCGCAGGGCATCTGTAACAGCATCTACGTCGACAATCTCTCGCACGCCGTCCTGCTGGCGCTGACCGCGAGCGGGATCGATCGAGAAGTGTTTCTCCTCGCCGACGCGGAAACCGTACGCTGGCGGGATCTGTTCCGGCCGATCGCGGCTGCGTTCGGTACCGACTTCGACAGCGTTACGAGCTATTCACCGCCGGACGTGCAGCCGACAGTCAGGCAGCGGTGGGTCGAGCCGCTGCGCGCCTCGGAGACCGTGCAGCTCCTCAAACGTCAGCTGCCGCCCAACGTCAAGGACGGCGTCAAAGGTCTCATCCGCTCGCTTCGGCAAGCCGTGCACCGGCCTGGCGAGGCGGCCCAGGCTCTGCCGGCGACCGCGCCGGTTCCTCAGCCGCCGGTCATCCCGGCCGAGATTGTCGCGTTGCAGCGGTGTCAGTGGAGACTTCCGCACGACAAGGCCGCTCGGATGTTGCACTACGTTCCGCCGGTGACGTTCGCAGAAGGGTGCCGGCGCAGCATCGCGTGGCTCGAGGCACGCAACCGCAGATCGAGGCTGGCGTCGTGACTCGCCCCGGCGACGGCGCTGACGTCGTCATCGTGGGCTCGGGTCCAACCGGCGGCTTTGCGGCCAAGACGCTCAGCGAAGCGGGGCTGAACGTGCTCGTGCTGGAAGCCGGACGTGGATTGCTCGAAAGCGCCACAGTCTCCGCATACGATCGCTTTCGGCGCCGAGCCGGGTACCGCATCGAAGAAGATCCGGGCGCGATCTGCCGGCAGCGGATTCAATCGAGCTGCTATGCCTGGCCCACGCACCCGCATGCGTTTGCCGACGATGTGGACGAGCCGTTCACGACGGAGCGAGGGCAGCCGTTCGCCTGGATCCGCGGCCGCCAGGTCGGCGGCCGCATGGCCGTGCGCCGGCATGGGCTCCAGTTCTATCGGTTTTCACAGCTGGACTTCTCCGCCGGCGCGATCGACGGCGCAAGCGAGTCGTGGCCAATCGGCTTCGACGATCTCGCGCCGTACTACGAGCGCGTCGAACGATGGATGCGACTGCGCGGCACGCATGAACGGTTGCCGCAGCTTCCCGACTCCGTTCTTGCTGAACGGGTCGACGCCAACGCGGCGCTGCAGCGCCTCGGCGCGGCGATTGAGAAAAACTGGACCGACCGCCGGGCGATTCCCTGCCGCACGGCATCGCCGGCGGTACCGATTCACGACGCGCTCCGCAGCGGCAGATGCCGGCTGCGCTCGAATGCCGTCGCGGCGAAGGTGCTGACCGATCCGGCAACGGGACGCGCGTCCGGCATCCGCTACGTCGATCGCTGGACACGCCGCGAGCAGGAAGTCCGCGCGCGACTCGTGGTCTTATGCGCGTCGTCCATCGAATCCGCGCGGCTCCTCCTCGCGTCGGCGACGCCGCAACATCCCGCCGGTCTCGGCAACTCTTCCGGTCTGGTCGGCTGTTACCTCATGGATCACGTCCATCTGGGCGGCATAAATGCGGACATGCCGCTCACTGGCGGTGAACAGCGAGAAGCAACGTGGGGCTACATCCCGCGATTCCAGAACGTGTGCACGACGAGCCCCGAATTCGCGCGCGGGTACGCCCTGCAGGTGTTTACCGAAGCGGCGCAAATCGCGCTGACGGTGTTCGGGGAGATGCTGCCCTACCGCGACAACCGCGTGACGCTCGACCCCGACGTGAAAGACGTGTGGGGCCGGCCGGTCGCCCGCATCTCGTGCACGAATCGCGAGAACGAGAGGGCGATCGTGCGAGACGCGCTCGCGGAATCGTGCGCCATGCTGACCGCCGCGCACTTCAAGGTCTGGCGGTTCAACACCGAGGTGTCGGTGCCGGGCCAGGCGAGCCACGAGGTGGGCACGGCGCGGATGAGCGGCACGCCGGCCACCGGAGTGCTCAACAGCTTCTGTCAGAGCTGGGACGTCAGGAATCTATTCGTCATGGACGGATCGTGCTTCGTGACGCAGGGCGTCCAGAATCCCACGCTCACGATGCTCGCGCTCGCCGCGCGATCCTGCGACTACGTTATCGAGTCTCTCAGGCGCGGCGATATCTGACGCCGCGCCTGAGGTCTTGCCTTCACTTGATGACGAACGTCGCCTGAATCGGAAGGTGATCCGAGAGCCATACCCCGGGGATCACCGTGCTCTGAATCGGCTGTGCGCGGCCGCCAGCGTCCGAGAACCAATAGTCGAGCTTCATGTTCGGGCTTGGCAAAAAGGCCGAAAACCGCGACCCGATCCCCGCCAGAGGCCACGAATCGACGAAGTTGGGCGACATGCCTGATGTCGTGTCGATTTGATCCGGATCCGCGTTGAAATCGCCAGCGACGAGCTGCGGCTGCGAGTAGTTGCTCGCCCAGGCCTTGAAGTCGCGCATCGAGTTGTACCGCGACTGCGCGTCGTTGGTGCAACCGCCCGTCTGCAGGTGCATGGCAAACACCTGGACGGTCGTGCCGTTCACGTTGATCGCCGCACGCAGCCCGACTCGTGCCGAGGTCCAGCAGTCCCAGTAAGGAAGGAACTTGGAGCTCGAGTCGTTAATGGGATAACTCGAGAGGACCGCGACGCCCTGATACCAGGCCTGCGAGCACCCGCTCCCGTTCCACAAGCCGGGAGCGCACTGCGTCGCGAACACGCCGTACCAAGTCTTGCCTGTCTGGCGCTGCAACTCATCGATGTAGATGCCGAGGTACGCCTGGTAAGCCTCCTCGATGACGACGACCTGGGCCTGCGGCCCCTGCGCCATGAGCGTATCCATAGCCTGGCGTGCGTGCGTTTCGGAGTTGTCGTTGATCTGGATGTTCCAAGAGATCACCGGCAGGACGGTGCCGGTGCCGCCGCCACCGCTTGGCGGAGGGGCGCTGGACCCGCCGGACGAACCCGAGGAGGTGCCAACAGTGAAATCGTCGATGTTCATTCCGCCCGTGTCGAAAAGCAGCGTGATTTGTTGGGTGCCGGCGCCGAGTGTCACCGGCACCGAGACGACCGTCCAGTTTTGCCAGCCGCCAGTGCCGGGTACGCCGACAGTTTTCCAGACGTTGCTGGCGGTGTTGAACCCCACGTGGAACGAAGCGCCTCCCGGTGAGGCCACGCGCAGCCAGACCGTGTACGCCCCTGCCACCGGCACGCTCACCGTGTAGTTGAGGAATTCCCCAGGCGCTGTCCAACCCACGTCGTAACTGCCGTTCGAGGACGGTTCGATATCGACATCCGTCTGGCGATACGCACCACCACTGTTGCCGTGGCTGGTGTCGTGATATGCGACGCCTTCGCCGCCGTTGTCGAAATCTTCGGCCTCGATCTTGGCCGGCAGCACCACTGGTGAGCCGTGGAACGGCGAAAGCCCGCCAGAGGTTGACGAGGACGGCGAGGAGGATGGCGACGATGTCGCCGAGCCAATCGCCTCCGGAAGGATCGTCGTGTCGTTGCTGTTCCGGCCGGGTGAGTTGAACAGATAGTTCGACGGGCTCAACACGATCTGGTCGAGCTGGACGCCGTCCTCACGCGTCTGCACGCGAACCGTATGGCTGCCGGTGGACGCGAAGCTCACCGACGTGAGCTGAGACAGCCAGTACGCGCCGTCCTGCCAGCCCCAGTTCCCGACGCCGCAGTTGCTGCAGGCCTCGAGGTTCACCGAAAGGGCGCTCGACGTCCCGATCCGGTAGATGGCCGAGCCGTTCTGGTCGACGGCGTCGGAGAACTGCACCCACACGGAGTCGTTCCACTTCGAATTGCCGCCGGCACGCATCCGGAGCCACACGTGATACGGCGTCGACGACGACGCGTTGAACGACGATTCGAAGTAATCGCCTGGCGAAGACAACGCACTATTGGTTGTCGACCAGCCGTAGTCGACACTGGCCATGTACTGGCCGCCGGCAGCGTCGCCGCCGGACCACCGCGCCCAATTCCCTTGTATGTTCGTGACGTCTGACGCGTACAACACGACGTCGCTCGCTGCCGCAGAGACCCGAAGTCCTCCACGCCCAACCAAAACGATCGCGCACGCGAGTGCTGCGTACGCAGTCCACCGCCCAGACTTCAGGTGAAATCTCTGCATTGGTCCTCCTGTGACCAACGGTCTCGTGCGCCGCCACGGAAGCGATGTCGACGTTAGGAAAAGGCTGTCACGAGATAAGTTTTTCGGAAGTGGTTCAGCTTGCGTTTGTCGCGGCCTCGCCGTGCAACATGCGGTCCCGGTTTGCGAGATTTCTTGTGCAGAATTCTTGAACGTTCTGCGGTTGGGTTGGCCGCATCTGCGGTATTCCCCTAGGAAATTCAGTAAGAACTACTCGCAGGATTTACACCGACACTCGGCGTCAATAAACTTCTTACCGCTTCGCGCTCGCAGGCACTGAAGCTCAACAGCAAGTTTGTCAGGCGATCACAAAACCGCGTACGGGTCTCACTCGGATCCCGCCGTCATCGGATTCTGAAATCTCACAGAAACGCGAAGGGCTGTACGGCGTTTCATTCGCCCGTTCGTCGGCATCCCCTTTGCCCCTGCGACACGCGATCAGCCGCCGCTGATCAACTCACAACACGCTAATTGTTGAGGTTTGAACGATGGGAATGGCTACCCGTGTGTACTCGATGTGCGCCTGCGCGATGGTGCTGCAGGCGAACATCGCGCTCGCGCAATCGCTGCCGGCGCCCTGGAGCAGTCAGGACGTCGGCGCCGTCGGACTGGCCGGCAGCGCGTCGTACGGGAGCGGCGTCTACACGGTCCGCGGCTCCGGCGCCGACATCTGGGGCACGGCCGACGCGTTCCAGTCGGTCATGCAGCCCGTCACCGGCGACACGCAAATCGTCGTCCGCGTGAGCAGCGTACAGAACACCAACCCTTTCGCGAAGGCGGGCGTGATGCTGCGCGCCTCGACCGCTGCAAACTCGGCACATGTCATCCTCGACGTGCGGCCGAACGGCGCGATCGAGTTCATGGTGCGGCCGACCGCCGGCGCTGCGACGACGTGGCTTTCCGGAGCCAATCAAAAAGCCCCGGTCTGGTTGAAGTTGACGCGCGCGGCCAATCTGGTGACCGGCTACATTTCGACGACTGGCGCGACATGGACGCAGGTCGGCAGCACGTCGCTCGCGATCAACTCCAGCGCGCTCCTGGGCCTCATCGTCACCAGCCATGACACGACGAAGTTGAATACATCGGCCTTCGACAACGTCTCGGTCACCACGAACGTTCAGGCTCCCTGGCTCAGTCAGGACATCGGCCTCGTCGGGCTCGCGGGAGGCGCCTCGTCCACCAATGGCGTGGTTACGGTGCGCGGAGCGGGCGCCGACATCTGGGGCACTGCCGATGCGTTTCAGTCGGTCCTCCAGCCATTCAACGCCGACGCGCAGATCGTCGTTCACGTCGGCAGCGTGCAGAACACGAACACCTACGCAAAAGCGGGCGTGATGCTTCGCACGACCACAGCGGCCGACTCCGCCGACGTGATCCTCGACGTGCGTCCAAACGGTTCGCTCGAGTTCATGTCGCGTCCGTACTCGGGAGCGGCCACCAGTTGGCTCGCGGGCGGTACCCAGGCCACGCCGTGGCTGAAGTTGACGCGAATCGGAACGTCGGTCACTGGGTACGTCTCGACGAACGGTACTGTGTGGACCCAAGTCGGCAACACGAACCTCGCGACCGGCTCGGTGCTGCTCGGGCTCGCGGTAACCAGCCACGACGCAACCCTGCTGACTTCGGCCGTGTTCGATAACCTCAACGCGACCGCGCTGGCCCCACCGGCGCCGCCCGCTCCGACTCCATACACCGGCACGGCAACGGGGCTGCCAGGCACGTTGAACACCGAGAATTTCGACAACGGCGGCGAAGGCATCGGCTATCACGACACGTCTTCCGGCAACAGCGGCGGTCAATATCGCGCGACCGATGTGGACATCGAGTCGAGCAGCCTCGGAGGCGTCGACGTCGGCTGGATTGCCGACGGCGAGTGGCTTAGCTACAGTGTGAACGTCGCGACAACCGGCACATATCAGCTGCAGTTCTCCGTTGCTTCGCCGTATTCCACGGGCAGAATGCACGCGATTGTCGGAGGCACGGCAACGGGAACGATTTCGATTCCAAACACTGGAAGCTGGCAGTCGTGGACACTCGTCACCATCACGGCCAACCTGACCGCCGGACCACAATCGCTGAGGCTTGTTTTCGATAGCGGCGGCTTCAATCTCGCGGGAATGACGGCCGGTCTGAACGTGCCGCCACCTCCGCCGCCACCCCCACCGCCACCGCCGCCGCCGCCATCGCCTTCGCCTTCGCCTGTGCCGACGGCGTACACGTCGCTCTCAGATCGTGTGGCGCGTCCGAAGCCAGCGCTTCCGGCAGTCGGACCGGCGGGATCGACGCTCACGGATCCGACGTTCGGGTCGAAGATCCTGCGGGTCACCGACGGCAACACGCGTCCTGGCTCGCTGAACGTGTCGTTCAGAACTCCATCGGCGGGTCCGCAGATCGCCTGGGACATGGCGTCCAGGTATTTCTATGTCACGAGCACTGACGGCTCGATCCTCGCCTATTCGTTCGACGCGACCACGATGACCGCGACGCGCGTGCCCGGCGCCGGCGACGGCGGTCTGCAATTGAGCTTCTACGTCGAGCCGGAATTCAGCTCGACGAAGCCCGGCGTGCTCTACGGAATCGCCGGCGGCGGAAACCTCCGCACGGTGTATCAGTACGACTTCTCGACGGCCGCCTACTCGCCGATCCTCGACCTCGATACCGTCGTTCCCGGAATCTCGGGATATGTCGGCGGCATCATGACGGGCGGCACGCCGACGGAGTATCTGATGACCTTCTTCGGCGGCGGTTCTCAGGACCAGCATCACTACCTGCTGTGGTCGCCAATCGGCAACTTGGGTGCGAAGAAGGTGGTCGATACCCTCGGCTCGACGATCAACGGCGTGCCGACAACCATTCCCCTCAACTTCAAGCTCCATGCAGCGACGATCGATCGAAGCGGCCGGTACGTGTTCCTTCATCCAACAGCCGTCGACCTGGTGTCGCCGCGTTATGCGTCGCAGGCGTACATCTGGGACACGTCCACGGACATCATTACGGCGATCACGAGCGGCGGCAACGACGGCGGCACGAACGCGCTGCCGGGAGGCCACGGCGCTCCGGGTTTCGGGTACGGCGTCAACCACGACTGCTGCACGAGCTCCAGCTGGGACGGCGCTCAGTGGCAATTCCGGTCGCTCGCGGCGCCGCTGACGACACAGGACATGATCAGTCCGGTGCTGTTGCCGAAAGAGGTGTATCTGAGCGACCACGCAACATGGGCGAACGCGCAACCGAACATCCTGGTGCCGATCATCGCCGCCACGTATCGGTATGCGCCCTCGGCCAACACGGCGCCCTGGCGCGCATGGGACGACGAGATCATCGCGATTCAAACGGATGCGGCGGCAGCGACGGTGTGGCGCTTCGCGCATCACCGCAGCAACATCGGAAGCGACAGCAACGCTGACGCGCCGTACTTCTGGTACGAGCCGAGACCGAGCGTGTCGCCTGATGGGCGCTGGGTGATCTTCACGTCGAACTGGGAGAAGACTCTGGGCACCGACGTTCGAGACGGCGGCACCGCGCGGCAGGACGTCTTCCTGCTCAGACTGGACTAAACAAGGTGCCAGGACTGCCAGGGGTTCCCCATGGAACCCCTGGCACCTCAAGCATGCGCCGTCGGGCCGGTACGAGCGTTGCTAGCCCGACCTTGCGTGACCATCGACCTCATCATCCCCACACACAATCGAGCCGGACTGCTCTCCCGACTGCTCATCAGCATCCGATCCGCACGGCTTCCCGACGGCGTCAGCGTGCGCACGATCGTCGTCGACAACAATTCGAACGACGGCACGCGCGAGGCCGTGGAGAACGCCAAGACAGGCTGGCCTGGAACGCTGGAATATCGATTTGAGCCAATCCAGAGCAAGTCGGTCGCGCTGAACAACGGCCTGTCCGTCGTAACCGCCGACATCGTCGGCATGCTGGACGACGACGAGGAGATCCATCCTGACTGGATTGCGGTCGTCGAGCGGACGTTTGCCGACCCCGCGGTTGATTTCATTTCCGGACCGTATCTTCCGCGGTGGGGTGCGCCGGCGCCACCTTGGCTGCCGAGGGAGTTCCCCGCCGTGATCGGATGGATGGATGCCGGGGATCGCACGCTGGAATACGGACGCAATTACGACGGCGTGATGATGGGCGGCAATGCCGTCATCAGGACGGAAGCCGGGCGATCGGTCGGCTGGTACAACGTCGACCTCGGCCGCGTCGGCACGCGGGCCGGGAGTGGATGCGAGGATGTCGACTTTTTCGAACGGCTGCTGCACGCCGGCGCGAGGGGCTACTACATACCGGAGTTGGCCATCTATCACTACATTCCTCCGCAGCGGCTGACGAAACGCTATCACCGCGAGTGGTGCTTTCGGCGGTCCGTAGCTCAAGCGGAGCTGGACGGCCTGCGGCGTCAGCCGGTCCCGTATTTCCTCGGCGTGCCCCGGTACATGATCGGCACGGCCGCGCGGTCAATCGCCGGCCTCATCGCGACAACCGCCCGCGGTCGATGGAATTCGAGCGCTGCGTTTTCGCGCGAGTTGACGCTCTGGGAACTGCTGGGTTTCGTGGCCGGAATGATGAAGCGACGCTTTCGCGGACGGCAGGCCTCGGGCACGTCGCTTGCTCCCTCGTTCAATCGTGGCTAATCACATTGGCCCCTACGTGAACAAGGGCGCGGTCGAAGGCGTTCGTCCGGGCGACAAGACGCACGGGAACCGCAACGCGCCTGCCCTCAACTCAAACGGGCTTCCGTCGAAGCCGAGGGCGATTGCTGAAGATCGCATCGGCGCGAACGTGGACGACAGCGAAGTGGCCAACGCGAGCGAAACCGGCCGGACGAGCGATGCCCTGCGTGACGAGGTGGAACCGCTCGATTAGGTTTTCGTTTCGTCGATGAGTTGGCGTTTATCTTCACACCTCGATGGAAGAAAGTTCCACGACTCGGTAGCGGTCTGCCCAATTCATAAGTGATTGTTCGTAGCTCGAGTGTCCAGAGCGGGCACGCAGATTGCGAGGCGCTCGCCTCAACAAGGAGCACGGATGAGCGCTTTCCCTCGCATCACTGACGGCGTCGAGCGGCTGCGAAGCGTTTTCCTCGAGACACCAGGCGCCCAGCTCTCGGTTGGACAAGCGTCCCAGCTATCGGGCCTGGAATGGCATACATGCCGAGTTGTCCTCGAAGCCTTTGAGGACGCCCGGTTCCTTATTCGCGGACCCAACGGGCTATTCGTCCGCGGCACCTACGCTCCCCCCACTTCTCGTTACGTAGGCCAGTAACGGCGCCCCACGATCACTTATTGGGACCGACCGCCGGTCCCGCGGTTGCGATCTGACTCCCGTCGATTGTGTTCGGGTGACCGCGGCGTCTGCTGACTGCCGCGGGCCGAGTCGTCACTTTCCTGCGAGCTGTCGAGATCCTCGTCGCCCTCGAATTCTGAATCCATGCCCTCGGGATCCATGTCGGGCATCGGTTTCGTGGTCGAGCTGTCTTTCTGACCGCGCTGTTCCGTTCGGCTTGCCATGGTTGTACCTCTCGCACGGCGCACCGTGCATCCTTGATACCACGACACCACGGGCACCTGCCTTGCACACCGACGCGCGCGGAGGTCTCACCAACATGCAACGTGTACTCTTCGTGGGAATGGCGCTCGCGCTCGCGACATCTGCGTGGGCGCAGAGCAGGTCACAGACGCAGAACGTCGTGACGCAATCGGGATCGGCCGACATTGAATTCATCCTGAAGGCGGCGCAAGGCGGCATGGGTGAAGTCGAGCTCGGCAAAGTCGCCGCACAGCAGGCGACCAGTGATGAGGTGAAGAAGTTCGGTCAGCGCATGGTTGACGACCACGGAAAGGGCGTCGACGAGTTGAAGACCATCGCGGAGCATCGGGGCATCAAGCTGCCAGCCGATCCAGACGCGAAGCAGACGGCGCTGAAAGATCGTCTGGCGAAGCTGAAGGGCACGACGTTCGATCGGACGTACATGCGGAACATGCTCACGGATCACAGGATGGACATCGCGGAGTTCCGGCGCGAATCGACGTCGGGCAGGGACCCCGAGATCAAGGCCTGGGCCGCCAAGATGCTGCCGACGCTCGAGGAGCACTTGAAACAGGCGCAGTCGGCCAGTAAATCGACATCAGCCGCGGCGAACTGAACGCACAAGGTTCCGGGTTCCAGCGTTGAACCTGGAGCCCGGAACCCGGAACTCTTTTCAGAATCGGAACAACACGCCGACAGACCCGCGATAGAACGCGAAGTGCCCTACCTCCAGGCCGACGACGTTGGCCTCGGTGTTCTGGAAGCTGCGGAAGTAGCGGACGTCGCCGCGGAGGCCGATGTGATCCGCGAAATAGCCCATCACACCTGCGCCCACGTTGAATCCGAAATCGTTTTCCGAGAACCCGCCGGTGGCGCTCTGCGACGACACGTGCTGGTTGATCAGGCCGACGCCGAGCCCGACGTACGGCCGGACACCGCCGCCATGCTGGCCGCCGACGGGAACGCCGGCGATGACGTTGGTCATCAACGTGATCACACGGGTGTTGTCAACCGTAAGGCCGCCGCTGCCGAAGAAGTTCGGCGCCCACGAAAAATCCTCCTCCAGACCGAATACGCCGACACTCATCCAGCCCACGGCCACGCCAGCATTCAGCTTATTGCTGTTATTGGCCGCGCCGCGCAGCGTGCTGCCGGCGTTGCCGCCGAAGTCAACGCCGATTGACGGGGTAACGAAGCCGTCGGCATGCGCCGGAACGGCGGAAAGCAAGACGCCGAAGGTACAGATGGCGAGCAGTGCGTAGACGCGTTTCATCGGAAACTCCTCCTGGTCGTTAACGATCGACATTAGATTGACGGCACTTCGATCCCCAGCGCTGCGGCGAGATTTATCTGGTGCTCCTGTTCCTGGCTGAGGATCTTGCGGACGGCTTCGGCCATCGCGTACTCGCCGAGTGCTTCGCACTGGCGAATGCGTGTGCGGTAGTTGCGGACCGTTTCGTTCTCGTTGTCGAGATCGAACTGGAGCATCTCCTTGGCCTGTTCCGACGTGCGAACGGGCTTCGGCTGAGCTGTCGGCGCGCCGCCGAGGTAATCGATCTGCCTGGCGATAGTGATCGCATGCGCGAGTTCCTCCGCGGCATGCTGTTCGAGCTCCTTCGCGATCGCCATGTACGCGGCGCCCTTCAGCGTCTGGGAATAGATGACGTAGGCAATCACCGCCTGATACTCGCGCGAAAGATCCTCGTTCAACTGAGCAATCAGTTGCTCTTTCGTCGGGATCTCGGTTGGCCGATCGCTCGCGCCCTTCTCATTCGGTTTCTCATTCGCCTTCTCGGTGACCATCGTTGGACTCATGGAATCCCCCGCTCAAAAAGTCCCGGGGCACCAGCCCCGCCACATGGTGCGAGTGCAAGCCGAAGGCCAAGGCCGCGATATGGCATTAGGCGTGCACTGCAACGCGGCGTGATGGATGTCATTGCCGAACACGAACTCTCGAACGGGCGCGTGAACGTGTGGGCCATCGCGGTTGGCGCGGCGGCCGGCGCACTTGCGTGCTACGTGTTGGGAACGCCGCGCGGGCGACGCGCTTTCGACGAGGTCATCGCGATCCTCGATGACTTCTCATCGGGTTGTGCGCGGTTCTCACAGGCGTGCGCGCGCGCGCAGTTCGCCGCGTCCGACAGCTGGCACGCGGCGACGGACGTCTTCCAGTCGAAATCAACTCGTTGAGGAGAAACCCATGCTGTGGACCATCTTCATAGTCCTGATGATTCTCTGGCTGCTGGGCATGGCGACGTCGTACACACTCGGCGGCTTCCTCCATATCCTGCTGCTGCTGGCGATCGCGTCGGTACTGATCAGGATCATTCAGGGCCGCAACCCGGTGTCGTAACCCACGTGCGGAGCGCAGCTGCGGCGTCCATCCTGGCGGTCGTCGCGGCTGTGGCGGCGCTGTGGTGGGCGCGCGCCGTCTTCGTTCCCATCCTGCTCGCGCTCCTCCTGTCACACGCGCTCGAGCCGCTCGTCGCCTGGCTCGAGCGATGCCACTGCCCGCGTCCGATCGCCGCGTTCGCCGCAGTCGCCGGCCTGCTCGCCGGTCTCGGCGGCGCCGCCTACGCGCTCCGCTACCCCGCCACGAGGTTCATCACGCAGGTGCCCACATCCGCGCGCAAGCTGCGCATGGCACTCGAGGAGCGAGTGCGTGACGGGGCCGCCATCAATCGTGTGCAGCAAGTGGCCAGCGATCTCGAACGTGTGGCCGGTGCCGCGGATCGTCCGTCGACATCGTCGGGCGTGACGCGCGTCCGCCTTGAAGAGCCGCGCTTCCGCATCGGCGAGCTCGCGCTCCAAGGCTCACGCGAGCTGGCGTCGCTGCTGACGCAGGGGATCTTCGTGGTCTTCCTTCTGTATTACCTGCTGATGTCCGGCGACATGTACCGGCGCAAGCTCGCCAACATCGCGGGACCGTCGTTCGGCCGGAGGCGCGTGATGCTCCGGGTGCTGACCGATATCGATTGCCAGATCCGGCGATTTCTGGTCACTCGCCTGTTCATCAGCGTGATCGTGGCGACGGCGACGTACGCCGCACTGGCACTGCTGCATGTCAACCAACCAGGGATGTGGGGGCTCGTCAGTGGCGGGCTGAACGTCGTGCCGTACATCGGGCCGGTCGTCGCGGTAATTGGCGTGACCATCGCGGCGTTCGCGCAGTTCGGGACGCTGAGCGGGACGCTCCTCGTCGGCGCCAGCGCCGCGTCTATTGCGGCGGTCGAAGGTTACATCATCACACCGCGGCTGACCGGCCGCGCCGGCGGCATGAACGCCGTCG
>Ga0137395_10000912_pt1 | contig 13081 bp, 5 predicted proteins | sample czobulk216metaG_FD_108283 | JGI IMG/M metagenome (GOLD analysis project Ga0137395, IMG submission 108283) | Vadose zone soil microbial communities from Angelo Coast Range Reserve, California, USA - czobulk2.16 metaG | ecosystem: Environmental > Terrestrial > Soil > Vadose zone | place: USA...
CGCATAAACCGCATCAATTTTCTTCTGGATCGCCTGCGGTGGCATCGACGGATCGAAGATCAGTACATTGGGTCCGAACTCCGGCTTCGCGGCCATCGCCGCAAGGGCCGGCACAGCCGTCGTCAGCCTCAGCCGCGCCTCCCGCCCCTGCTGCGAGTTCAACAACAAGGACAACAAGGAAGAAAACAGCAGGGTACAAGACGAAAACAGGACCAATCTCAGCTTCATGAGGACTCCGGCTTACCAAGGGTACGATCTTTTTCGGAAAGACAAACGATCGCGCTAATAAGAAACAGCCACACCACAATTCGCCAACGATAAACGATAAGAGCAGGGCAGAACCGCGTCTGTCAACCCCGGCCGCCATAGGCAGCCGACCACGTAACAAAATTGTCGTTCGGCTGTTAACCGAAATGTTGTGGGTCTAGCGGCTTTCGAATCGATTCCCCAAAAGTTCTCGCGAGCATTAGGTGATGGCTTGTCCCGACTTGTCCATCAGAGAGTGCCGAAAATCCAAATCGCAGAAAAAACTCCTGACGCGCTTCGGAGAGTGCGCGTAAGCGAGTCGAAGATTCAGAATACTGGTCTGTGAGCTCGGCGCTGCCTAGAAGTTTGCTTTCGAGTCCGGTGAGGTCATAATAAAAGCCAATTGGAGGATGACCAGCCCGCTCATGGAATGTCCAGTCTGTTCGGCTAAGAACCCGGACGCGGCCTCGCAATGTGGAACATGCCACACGCCTCTCCCCGTTACCTCATCGCAGGAAACCCTCAATGAAGGCGGAGCGCCGGAAGCCTGGTCCGTGGCGTTCACACCGCAGCCCGCGGCAATGGCTGTGGCAGGCGATGATTTAGAAAAAGGAACTGTATTAGCGGGGCGCTACGAAATTCTTCAATTGCTAGGACGAGGCGGTATGGGCGCCGTCTACAAGGCGCGCGACTTTGAACTCGACCGCTTCGTCGCACTTAAACTGATTCGCCCGGAACTCGCGCGAAACCCGGAGATCCTTAGGCGTTTCAAGCAGGAATTAATTCTCGCCCGGCAGATCACGCACAAGAACGTCATTCGTATTTTCGACCTCGGCCAATCCAACGGGATCAAATTCATCACCATGGATTTCGTGGAGGGCCAAGACCTCCGGCAATTGTTGCTCGAGAGAGGCAAATGTCCTGCTGAGCAAGCGGCTCAAGTCATGCTGCAGATTTGCCGGGCCCTGGAAGCGGCGCACGCCGAAGGCGTGATTCACCGTGACTTGAAACCGCAAAACGTCATGTTGAGTCCCGACGGGCGCGTGTACGTCATGGACTTCGGCATTGCGCGTTCCGCGTACTTGCCTGGAATGACGCAGACAGGGGCGCTCATCGGGACACCCGAATACATGTCTCCGGAACAGGCGCGAGGTGAGAAGCTCACCGAGCGTTCCGATCTTTTTTCGCTTGGCGTCATTTTCTACGAACTTCTAACCGGCAAGTCACCCTATCCTGCTGATGCGCCGCTAGGAACCTTGTGGAAGCGCCTGCAGGAAAAAGCAAAACCTCCCTCGGAAATCGATGCGACTGTACCTAAGCCCCTCAGCGACATCGTCATGAACGCGTTGGAAATCGAACCCCAGAAGCGATTGCCGAGTGCTCGCGAAATGGCCCACCAACTGGAAATTTGGCTGGGACCGTCGGCAGGGAGCTCAACGATTTTTCTGCCTGCGCCGAGAGCTCCAGTTTACTGGAAGTGGGCATCGGCAGCCCTCGGCGTGTTGCTCGTGGGGACGGTGGTTGCATTCCGACTAAGGGGTCCCTCCAGGCCCACGCTTGTGCATGCTCCTGTTTCTGTCCTGGTGGCAGACTTCACCAATTCGACCGGAGATTCCGTCTTCGACGAAACTCTCGAACCGCCCCTCAGCGTTTCACTTGAAGATGCATCGTTTATCAGTTCTTACAATCGCGGTCAGGCCAAGAAAATTGGCGCTCAGGTCCAACCGGGATCGATTGGGTTGGATGGAACAACGGCAAGGTTGGTGGCGAATCGCGAAGGGATCAACTACATCGTTGCCGGACTTATTGAAAAGAAGGGTAGCGGCTATGAAGTCCGGTCCAAAACGCTCGAAACTGCCAACGGAAAAATTGTGGCGGAAGCGAGCGAGGAAGCTAGCGACAAGAAGAGCGTGCTAGGGGCGGTAGAGAAGATCGCCGCCAAAACGCGACGCGCTCTCGGAGACACAACGCCCGAATCCGTTCAGTTGAGGGCCGCCGGCACATTTACAACCAGTTCTCTCGAGGCGGCCCACGCATATGCTATTGCTCAAGACCTGCAATGGGCCGGCAAGTGGGAAGAGGCGATTCCGCTGTACGAACAAGCAATCCAGTTTGATCCTAACCTTGGCCGCGCGTATGCGGGGCTCGCCTCTACCAGCGCCAATATGGGCCGCCGCAAAGACGGAGAAAAATACTATCAACTAGCTCTCGCCCACATCGACAAAATGAGCGAACGCGAGAAGTACCGCACTCGCGGCGGCTACTACCTAGCTAACCGCGAGCCACGCAAAGCCATCGAGGAATACTCGGCCCTTGTTCAACAATTCCCTTCCGACGGCGCCGGCTATTCGAATCTTGCGCTTGGCTACTTCTACCTTCGCGATATGCCCAAAGCTCTGGAGCAAGGCCGGCAGGCAGTTGAACTTTTGCCTAAAGCTCTCCTGCAATTGAATAATCTTGCGCTCTACGCCGTGTACGCTGGCGATTTCGCGATGGCAGCCAGCACTTCACGCAAAGTTATCACCGAGAATGCTTCATATGTGAACGCCTACGGTGCCTTAGCAATGGCACAAACGGGGCAGGGACAACTCATCGACGCAGAGCATACCTATCAGAATATGACGACGATTAGCGCACGCGGAGCTGAGATGGCGACGATGGGACGCGCTGATCTGTTGCTTTATCAGGGCCGAACACAGGAAGCGATCGCGTTGTTAGAAGAGGCTCTGCGTTCCGCCTCGGGAAACCACAATGATTCGACCCTAGCGTCTTATCTCCTTTTGATCGCCGAGACCAAGCTTGCGGCCGGAAAGGCTTCCGAGGCCGCGGCGGATGCGAAATCAGCGCTGACACACGACAAGAGCGGGACGGTTCAATTCTCCGCTGGCCGCATGTACCTAGAAGCAGGACAATTTGCTGTGACACAATCGCTTGCCTCACAGCTTTCTTCGCAGCTGGGCCCGGATGACCACGCCTATGCGAAACTTCTCGAAGGGGAGTCCTACCTTAAACGCGGAGATGCCAGGCGGGCGGCTGCGCTATTCGAAGAGGCTCAGAAGTTCGCCGACACCTGGATCGGGCGCTTCGATCTTGGCCGGGCATACATCCAGATGGGCGCCTTCACAGAAGCAGATTCGGAGCTGGAACAATGTTTGAAGAGGCGCGGCGAGGGGAGTGCGCTCTTCCTGGACGACATGCCCACTTTCCGCGCGGTCGCGCAGATCTATTATTACCTGGGCCGGGCCCAGGAAGGGCTCAAGAGCTCGGCAGCGGTCGTTTCCTACAAATCCTTCCTCGACATAAAAGAGAAGAGCGACGAACAAGGTCTCGTCGCGGACGCGCGCCGAAGAGTTGCGGGTCATTAGGGGATCGTTTTTTCATTCCGGCGGCAAGCGAAGCGTTTTCGTGCCAATCCGACTCTCAAAGAAGGAATTCTGGCTCGGCACGTAAATAGAGCTGGAATTTGTAGCCGACGGCTCGTCCTGGATTCCTACTGCACGTTGAACGGCACGGAAATCGCGGACGCCCCGTTCTGTGGGCTGGTGACCATCGCTTTCAGAGTGTAACCCTTGCCGGTCTTGTTCACTCCGAGGCTGCTGAATATCGCTATCCCGCTGTTTCCTGTAGTTACTATTGTCTGACCAAGGAGCGACGCTCCGGTCGGGTTCGATGCGAGGCTCATCTGTACCGTCGCACCGCTCAGGCTGTGACCAAGGTTGTCCGTCACAAGAACCTTGACAGCCGGAGTGATTTGCGACGATGCCGACGACGTATTGTTCGGCTGCACCGTGAATACGATTGAAAGCGTCGAGGCCACGCTGAGCGTAAACGACACAGTCGCAGACTGTTGTGGCGAACTCCCGTCGGCCGCTTTCACTGTAAAGCTGTAGGTGCCTGTAGCCGTCGCTGTTCCGCTAATGACCCCGGCACTGCTTAACGTCAATCCCGGAGGCAACTGTCCGCCGGAGAGAGACCACGCGATCGGCGCGTTGCCACCGCTCGTGGTAAGTGTTTGGTTATAAGCTGTCTTGTAGTGCGCATCCGGCAGGAGCCCCGCTGGCGTGGTAATCGTCAGCGGCGCAGCGACGCGAATGCTGAGAGAGATGGCAGCCGACTGCGTTGGATTGCTCGCGTCTTTTATTCCAGCCGTCAACGCGAACGTACCCGTGGCACTGGGCACGCCACCAATCACACCAGCGCTATTTAGGCCCATTCCAGGCGGTAGTGCGCCTGCGCTCATACTCCAAACTTGCGGTGCGATTCCTCCCGCAGATTGCAACGTGATGGGGCTATAACTGACACCCACCACGGCATCCGGCAAGGCGCCGCCTGGCGTCGAAATCACCAACTGCGTCGCGCTACGAACGCTGACATTGATCGTAATCGTTTGCGCGGGGGAACTTCCGTCACCGGCTTGAACGGTAAAGCTGAAGCTGCCTCCCGCCGTCGGCGTCCCATTGATAGTGCCACTCGGCGAAAGTGTCAGCCCCGCCGGGAGACTTCCGCCCGTCAAGGACCATGTAATCGGCGTCAGACCGCCGCTCGATTGGAACGTGAAATTGTACGTCTGGCCGACGATAGCGTCAGGCAGAGGCCCCTGGGCAGTGGAAATCGCCAGCACTGGGGCAATGTGGATCGTCAACGAGACGGTCGTGATCTGCGGTGGGTTGCTTGAATCCTGAACCTGAATGGCCACAGACGATCCGGCCGAGTTGACTTGCGTGGGAATTCCGCTGATCACGCCTGCCGTACTCAGGTTCAATCCCGACGGAAGCATCCCGGCGGCTAACTTCCATGTTTGGTTGCCCGACCCGCCCGTACTGCCCAGACTCAAGGAATAGAGCACGTTTACGATCCCGTCCGCGCCCGCGGGAGCGGTGATAAGCAGTGGATTTGCGATGAGCAGCGTTACTGCCTGTGTCGTCGTGGCCGGCGGCGTAAAGGAGTCCGTAACCTGCACAGTGAAGGGAAAACTTCCCGTGGAAGTCGGAGTCCCGGAGATCAATCCGGAATTCGGATCCAGACTCAACCCTGTGGGCAGTGTGCTGTTGGAAATGGAGACCGTACGCGCCCCAAACCCGCCGAAAATGTTTAACTGTCCATTGTATGTAGTGCCCACGACCCCATCCGCAAGAGTAGAGGACAGAATCGCGAGCGTTGCGGACGGGATGGCGACACCCGTGTTCGCGGGGTGTGCCACCGCTACTGGGACAAGAGTGTTCGAAAGAAGGTTCTGCATAACGGCCGGGTCGGAAACATTTGCCCTGATGATGAGCTGCCCGGTTTCGCCGGGATTCAGAGCGATCGTGGCATTGGTCACGGAAGGATCAGGAAGGTCCGGATCACCAAGACTTCCTGCCGGAGTGAAAACTGGATTCGGGATGCTCGCAACAACGATGTTCTGTATCTGTTGCTTCAAGTCACAACCCTGGGCAACAGGGACAAGGGATTGCTTGGTCAGAATCAGTTGCAGGTTGACTCCCGCAGGCAAGGGAGCCTTCTGGAAAAGCTTAACAGCATAGGATGTGGTCGTATTACCCGCATTAGTCACCGGGTAGGTCGCGTCGGTGACCGATTGATTGGCGATGGCCGGATTGGCGATAGCGGGGTTCGCAATGGCTGGGTTTGCGATAGCCGGATTGGCGATGGCCGGATTCAATGCCGCAACAACAGCCGGATTGGCGATGGCCGGATTGGCGATAGCGGGGTTCGCAATGGCTGGGTTTGCGATGGCCGGATTGGCGATCGCCGGATTCGCGATCGCGGGATTGGCGATGGCCGGATTGGCAATCGCGGGGTTATGTGTTTCCGCGGATAGCACGGCGGGATTCGCGAACCCGAAATTATCCGGGTCAAGAAGCAGAGGTGCGGCTGGATCAGGATTGAAAGTAAGGATTCCTTGCAAACCACCGGAGACCAGTGTTCCGCCGGGCGCGGTAATCTCCTGGGCATTAACGGTAACGCTTGCCGAGGGATTGGCCGACTGAATGAACACAGCCCTGGCGATACTGGACTGCGGAGAAATGGTGACATCGAGTGAGGTCTGCATGCTGAATTGGAGCAGTGAGGCCTGCCCCTGCGAGTCCGGCTGCCCGTTGGCCAGCGCGGGCTGGTTCGCGATGGAAATCCGGAAAGTCCTCTGCTCCGTGGTCGTGTTCCGCAAGGTAACAGTAAAGGCCCGTTGTAGGAGCTGCGTTGGGTTAGCGGCAGAAAAACCGAGCGGCTTCGAATTTCCCAGGGATCCAACAGCTAGTCCCGGCGCAACGATGGACGTATAGATGTTTTGGTTCCGGGACGCAACGAATCCATCGTTCACACCGATTTGGCACGCTGTCACCGTTTGCGTCGAATCGAATACGCTCGTGTTCTTGCTCCCCGCGGGATTCGAGGCGGAAAATGGCGGCTCATAGTGTGTCCAGTTGCCGTCCGAAGGAGGCACGACATCGCGATTGTCTGTCCACACCGCATGAAACACAGGCAGATTGGCCGAACTCGTGTTGAACACCCATTTTCCGTTTTGAAAGAGGAAAGACGGAGCGGGCGCGATGTCAATGTAATCCCCGAAAAAGGGCACGGTGGCTTGTTCGAACATGGGGAGATCCGGCACATCCACTTGCAACTGTTCGGCCTGATTCGAGGCGTCAAACGGATTGATTCCGAAGAGATAGCGGGAGATCTGAAATGGCGTGAAACTCGGCACGGCAGTACTGCCGGAAGGGAGAGGACTCGCTTGCGCGCCCTGCACGTCAACGGTATGCCGCCGCGTCGTCAGGGGAGGCGCCGCGTCGCTCACGAAGGAATTGAATACCAGGCTGGACGCAGGATTTCCGGTCAGCTCTCCCTCAAGTTGCCGGGTCTCGGTATAACTGCCGAGATCGGGGTTCACCGTAAAGAATCCGAGCGAGTGATCCTCGCGAAAATCAAAATAGGCCATCGATACCTTGCCCGCGCTGAAACTCAAACTGGGCATGAGCTGATGGCCCCGGCCGGAAAGATTGCTGAAGGGATTGCCGCTATCATCCAGCGCGGTTCCGTTGTCCACGAGGGCGGGAGTGGAAGACCAATTCGCGCCGTCGGGAGACACTTTCATCATGATACGGGCGTCCCCGGAGGCCTGCCGCTGCGACCAGGCGAGGTACAACCGACCAGTGTTATCCACTGTGAGCGCGGGGAAGGCTGACGTACGGAACGATGCCGCGGTGGTTCCCTGATCGAAGGGGCATCCGGCAGGCGGAGGGTTTGGTGGCAGAGTCGTGCTGCACGATGCGGGGAAAAGCACGGCATCGAAGGACTTGGTGAAGGTGTTGCCCCCGTCGCTTGATTTGACGATCTCCATCGCGTCCGGCTGCGAGCTGGTCGCGAACCTCCGCCACGCGACATAGATCGTGGCCACGCCGTTGTTCGCGCTGCTCGGATCAACCACGACAATCGTTCCCTGATTGACGGAGTTGCTTTCGCTCACCTTGATGGGTTTGTTCCACGTCGTCCCACAATCCGTGGAGGTTGTAAGCATGATTCTCGTGCTCTGCTGATTTCCATTGAAGCTGGTATACGCGAGATACACCTTTCCTGCAGGAATCGTCTGAGTTCCTTGCGTCCCGTCTGACTTGGGGTAAGGCACGCTGCACGTCGCCGTGCCGCGGGGAATGTCCGTAGCTATCCACGGTTTGTCGAGGAACTGTCCGGAATTGCCGCTGTCCACGAGCACCGTTCCGAGATACTCGATCGGATCGGTCGGAGCGAGATTTGTCAAGCTTCCACTGGTGCGTGTTGCGTCGCCGTTCTCTTTATTGTCATTGTCGATGAACCGCGCCACGAACACCACGCCAGGCGCATTTGTTCCGCGATTAAATGCAATCCCGCTGTAAAAAAAGAGCCCGTTCGTTCCCGCGCGCACCGTCGGGTCGGCCGCCGCCTGGAATCCATGCAGCGGGGAGGCGATTCCCGCCGGTGAGCTATCCAGCGGAAACCCGGGCAGCAACGTACTTTGCCAAGTCTGTCCCCCGTCGAATGACTTGAAAAGACCCAACCACGCATCCGCTCTCTCGCTCTGTCCCGCCAGACCCGCTATGTCCACAGAACGGTAATCGTTGGCGCCACCAAGCAGATGAAGTGTGTTGCGCGTCGAAACTGCCAATGAGGGTTCATTCTGTCGCTGTAGGAACGGATCCCCGTTTGTCCAGCCTGTGCCAGATACCATGTTGACGCTGTCCCCGGCGGACTGTCCGTTCCCTGGCGGTGCGTTTAAGAGCGCACTGAGGAAGATAGGCACACTGAGCACTAGTCGAATGGAACGCACGTAACCCTCCTGGGCGCGCGCTCACCTTCACCCGCAACAAAGGCTCAAACCAAAAGGATTTCACCGGGACTCAATACCGAAAGGAGAAGGAAAGCATTCTCTTTGGTCTTGAACAAAAAATCCAAAGGCAGTTCATGAGCAGGGCTGGCAAGCTCAAATCTGGTCACAAGACACTACCGTGAAGGTCTTCAGACGTCAAGATGGGGACCATTAGTACTCCTGAATGGTACTGCGGCCAACAGGAGCAAATGACGGCCTTCCAACAAAGGCAGGTCTATAGAGAAGGTCTTGGCCAGGCCTTGTCGAAACGCTCTTCCACCTTACTGTATTGCCGGGCGGCTTGCGCGAGGACCCAGAAAATCCAAACCGAGCTCGCCGGCAACCTCCAGATATTCGCAGCGGGCGTCCTCAACGAGGAGAGCGGACTACTCCCCGTACGGAACCCAGATGTTTTTCACCTGAACGGTGTGGTCGAGGAACCAACGGCCTTTGCCTTGATTCGCATCGAACCAGTTGATGGCCCGGCCTTCGTTCGTAAACACTTGCTTTAGATTGCCGACCGAGAGAGTTTTCGCCGCCGCCGCGCCTGCTTCGTCGGTAAAGCACCAGATCGCATCGACATCGTCATGTTCGGCGAGCGTCTTCATTAGCTCCGTGGCGTGGCCGGTGACGATATTTACGACGCCATCGGGCAGATCGCTGGTTTCGAAAACTTGATAGAGGTCGCCGGTAATCAACGGATATTTTTCCGACGGAATGGCGATGACAGTGTTGCCGGTTGAGATGGCCGGCATCACCAGAGAAAGGAATCCAAGCAAAGGAGAATCGGCCGGACAGATCACGCCAACTGTTCCGATCGGTTCCTTCATTGCCAATGCGACATTGCGGAACGGCGGGTTGTGCACCGCGCCGTCGTACTTATCGGCCCAGGCAGCATAGGAAAAGATGCACTCGATTCCCAATCTCACTTCGGCTTCCGCTTGTTTCTTTCCGACTACGGCGGACAAACGCCCGGCGATCTCCTCGCCCCGTTGTGAAAGATTTTCTGCGATGTAATAGAGCACCTGCGCGCGATTGTGTGCCGTCGCTTTACCCCAACTTTCCGCTTTCCGCGCTGCTTCGACGGCGTTGCGAACGTCTTTGCGGTTGCCGAGGGGCGCTTCTCCGAGCAACCGGCCGTCGGCGCCGCGCACCGCCATGCTGTAACCCGAATCGGGCCGCGCCTGCTTGCCGCCGATGTAGAGTTTCACGGTGCGATCGATTGGTGGTGCCGACAGATCCGCGGCGGGCTCCGGTGGTTGATCGATCGCGAGCGGCGTTGGATGTACCGGCGGCGCGTTCTTAAACCACACAGGTTCTAGATACTCGAGAATCCCTTCGCGTCCGCCCTCGCGTCCATAGCCGCTTTCGCGATAGCCGCCAAAACCGCAGGCAGCATCGAAGAGGTTCGTACAGTTGACCCAAACCACGCCGGCTTTCAGTTTCGCTGCAAGGTGCAGCGAAACATTGATGCTCTCGCTCCAGACGCAGGCAGCCAGACCGTACACCGTATTGTTGGCGAGTTCCACAGCTTCCCGAGGAGTACGGAACGTCATCGCCGCAAGCACCGGGCCGAAGATTTCCTGTTGGGCTACGACCGAAGTCGGATGAACGTTGCTGAGCAACGTGGGCGGGTAATACAGACCACGCGACGGCACTGGAATGGAAGGCTGCCAGCAAGTCGCTCCTTCGGCGACGCCCTGATCGACCAGCCGCTGGATACGCTCGAGCTGCACGCGGGCCACGATGGCGCCGATGTCGATGGCTTTATCGAGCGGCGAGCCAATGCGCAGCGTGTTCATGCGATTCTGAATCTTGCCGATCAATTTTTCCGCGATGCTTTCCTGCATTAGCAGGCGCGAACCGGCGCAGCAAACCTGTCCCTGGTTGAACCAGATGCCATCCACTAAGCCTTCCACAGCGCTGTCCAGATCGGCGTCTTCAAAAATAATGAAAGGAGATTTGCCACCAAGTTCGAGGGAAAGTTTCTTGTGGCCGAGCGCGGTGGCCTTGCGGATGGCGCGGCCTACTTCCGTGGACCCCGTGAACGCAATCTTGTCTACATCGGGATGCTTCACCAGCGCTTCGCCGGTCGATCCATCGCCGGTAACGATGTTCACGACGCCGGCAGGTAGACCGGCTTCCTCGCAGATGTGAGCAAACGCAAGCGCCGTTAGCGGCGTATACTCTGCCGGTTTCAGCACCACGGTATTCCCCGTGGCGAGCGCGGGGGCAATCTTCCACGCCAGCATGAGCAAAGGGAAATTCCACGGGATGATTTGACCTACGACGCCGCATGCCGTGTATCCCGGAAATTCCTGCTCGAGCAACTGGGCCCAACCCGCATGGTGATAGAAATGACGCGCTACAAGCGGAATATCAATGTCGCGGCTCTCCCGAATCGGCTTGCCATTATCGAGCGTTTCAAGAACCGCGAGCCAGCGCGAATGTTTCTGAACCTGTCGCGCCAGGGCATAGAGATAACGGGCACGCGCATGAGGGGTGAGCGATTGCCACGCAGGTAATGCAGCCCGCGCTGCCTTCACCGCGCTATCGACATCCGCTGGTGACCCTTGCGCCACCGTTGCGAGTTTTTCGCCCGTAGATGGATCCGTTGTGTCGAAGTACGTCTCTGATGCAGGTGCCTGCCACGTGCCGTTGATGAAGTGTAGAAAGCGCCGACCGTGCCGGTCCAGCCATGCAAGAGCCTCGCGCGGATCTTCCGGCGCCGGGCCGTACTCCATGGACATGAATTTTTCGACGATGCTCATTCGCTTCTTCTCGCTTCTCTCGTCACCGAACCAGCCTTATCCCGCCTATGCAATTGGATGGCGATACTCTGCCGAATAGCGCCCAGTGGCATGGTGCTCCAATTGCCGCTCGATATCCGCAAGCATTCCGCTTGCACCAAACCGGAATAACTCTGACTTCAGCCACGAGTCTCCGAGTTCTTCTTTCATCAGAGCAAGCCAATCGAGAGATTGCTTCGCCGTTCGAATGCCACCTGCCGGCTTGAAGCCCACCGCCATTCCGGTTTCCTGCGCGTACTCGCGAATGGCGCGTGTCATCACCAGGCTGACAGGCAGCGTCGCGTTGGTCGGTTCCTTTCCGGTGGAGGTCTTGATGAAGTCCGCCCCGGCCATCATAGCCACCATGCTTGCGCGCGCCACGTTTCGCAACGTCAGCAAATCGCCAGTGCCCAGGATCACCTTCAGATGCGCGGGCCCACAGGCATTCTTGAACGCGGCAATCTCATCGTACAAAGCTTGCCATTTCGCGCCGAAGACGAGCGCTCGCGTAATGACCACGTCGATCTCGTCGGCACCGGCTTCCACCGAGCGGCGAATTTCCGCCACACGTTCCTCAAACGGAGAAAGACCTGCCGGGAATCCCGTGGAGACCGCGGCAACGTGAATGCCGCTGCCTTCGATCGCGCGCCGCGCGGTTTCGACGAAAGTGTGATACACGCAGACGGCAGCGACCTTGATGTTGAGGCTCTCGATGCCAAGCTTCTCGACGAGTTCCTGCTGAATCGGTTGCCGAGCCTTGGCGCAGAGCCGGCGAACGCGCTCGTCGGTGTCGTCACCGGAGAGCGTCGTCAAATCCATCGAAGAGATGGCGCGCAGGAGCCAAGCTGCCTGCCACTCCTTCTTTACCGTCCGTCGCGTGCCAATCGTTTGCGCACGGCGCTCGACGGCGCTGGTGTTTACGCGCACCGCGTCCACCCAATCCAAATTCAGTGCAACCCCGCGGTTGAGCTGGAGGTCACGCCCGCCGTAATTGGCGATGGCGGTATCGGAAGGTGAAATTGAAACTTGTGAGCTCGAACGCTCGAGACTGGAAGGCATTTCGATCCGCGGGTTGTTGCGCAGAGTCATGGAATTTCCCCACCACGTTCTGATCATGCTATAGGGGAAGCTTTATCTTAGCACTTTGACAAAGGCCGTTTACAGACGCCCACCACGATTTCGCCACTCCTTGTCGAATTCACCCCGATTGCAAAAGGACTTTTGAGTCCCCGTTTTCGTGGTAGAAAGAGCAGCGTAGAGATTTGCGCGCGGCAAAGCTTCCTCTTCCGGCAATCCCTCGCTCAAAAAAACAGCAAAGCTGCCGATGAAGGCATCGCCGGCACCCGTCGTGTCCACGGGGCAGACCTTGAATGCGGGAATGAGTTCCATCTTATCCGGGCCGGCTGCCAGAGAGCCACGCTCGCCAAGAGTAATGACCACGCGCTCCATTCCCTGGCGCAGCAGAAACTCCGCGCACTTTTTCGCCTCATCGACCGAGCGAACCGGCATTCCGGTAATCGCCTCCGCCTCGCTTTCATTGGGTATGAAATAATCCGCTGCGGCGAGTTCCTTGAAGTCTACAGACTGCGCCGGAGCAGGATTCAAGATGCAGCGAATACCGTTGGCCCTGGCAAATTTCACTGTGTAATAAACCGTGCGCAACGGAATCTCGAACTGCAGAATGATGGTGGATGCCCTGAGGAGCAAC
>Ga0137395_10000913_pt1 | contig 13080 bp, 10 predicted proteins | sample czobulk216metaG_FD_108283 | JGI IMG/M metagenome (GOLD analysis project Ga0137395, IMG submission 108283) | Vadose zone soil microbial communities from Angelo Coast Range Reserve, California, USA - czobulk2.16 metaG | ecosystem: Environmental > Terrestrial > Soil > Vadose zone | place: USA...
AAATCCCATAGTCCCGCGGGGCGGCTTCCTTCAAGTCGCTGTATCTGAAGCGCCCCTCCACAGCGTCTCGACTCCCAGCTCTTTCGCTCGGGGGCGCTTCAGATACAGCACTAAGACTTCTGGGGCATCTCTGCGGCCTCACTCTTAGGCAATGCTGTCTCGGCGAACCGCCCGCGTCAGTCGGAGCCGCCGGTTCTGACCACGCATCAACCTTTCTTTGAACCACTTTGGAGGCGAGAAACCCAAAACCGATCCACATGGTTGTACGAGGTGCCCTGGCGTTCAGAATGGCACGAGGCGAACGGATGAGGCGGCCCACCTTGGCGTGAAGTTCGCTTCGCGTGTCGCTCCGCTCCGAGAATAGACGTCACGTTGAACCGTGATGTGCGTCATTGCTCGTTCTTACGCGCGGGTTTGCAATGGGTTGGTCAACAGTCATCAGACCAATTTCCGATGATAGCCACTGCATCACGCGCGCGAGTCGAGTTCGAGGCGATCCCGAGAAATAAGGTGTACCAGGAAGTCGCTAAGCGACTCGAACGGCGCATTCACGAACACCTGAAACCGGGCGACTTGCTTCCCCCCGAACGCGAGCTGGTGCAAATGCTTGGGGTCAGCCGCGGCTCGGTGCGCGATGCCATCCGCATCCTGGAGCTGATGGGTCTGCTCGAACCGCGACAAGGCATCGGCACGGTGGTTTGCAATCCAGCCGCTGCCGCGGCGAATCCCCTGGCTACCGCGCTGCTTGAGAAGCGGAAGATGATTGCGGAACTGCTCGACGTGCGCAACATGATCGAGCCACCGTTGGCCCGTCGCGCCGCTCTGGACGCCACGCACGATGAAATCGCTGATATGGAAGCCATTCTTGCACGCCAGGAGGCGAAGGTGCGCCAGGGCGAACTCGGAATCGAAGAGGACTCTGAGTTTCACTACAGCATCGCTTTGGCGTCGGATAACAGTGTGATCTTGAAAGTGGTGGATGTGTTGATGGATTTGTTGCGCGAGACCCGGGAACGTTCGTTGCAGTTGGGCGGACGGCAGGAAAAGTCGCTTGCCGGCCACTACCGAATTCTTTCTGCTCTGAAGCAGGGCGACGCCGCAGCCGCCGAGGCTGCTATGCGCCGGCACTTGCGGGAGATCGAAAACGTCGTACTGAAGAAGTTCCACTAAAAGGATGGAGGTTGCCACATGGGCCAATTATTCGCGGTTGAAGTCATTTACCGTGGGGTCTTTCAAAAGACCCTGGCGAAAAACATCACGCGCGACATCGTTCTCGCCGCGCACAACCAAGGCAAGCTGGGTATTTCCTTCGGCCGTTATGGAGATGCTCCGGAACGGAACGGCATTCCCGCCAAGAGTTTCGCCATCGTCGCCAACGATGAACAAACCCTTGAAGCCGGAATGGCGCAATACGAACCGAAACAAGTCGACCTGACCGTGGTTCTCGATGACACGCTCTGCAAGGGCGCCGAGTCGTGGGCGTGGTATGGGTTGCAGCCGGTGCATCACGCACTCAAACCGGGACACACTCTCATAGTGATTTCCCGCGACGACGCACCAGCCCTGCTGAAGAACATTCACCGCCGGGAAGAGCCTTACAAGCTGGGAATCATCAAGGGCGTTACCAGTTTCTCCGGCATGTGGGTTTTTAAAGATGACCACACGGATGTGCGTGTCCTCGGTGCCATCGCCAAGGTGCTGCCGGAAGTGATGACGTTCGAGTCGGTGGAGAAATTCATCAACGAGAAACTCAAGAGCTCACTGAAGGTAACGTCCGCGCGCAATGCCTTCGAGCGCTTTTCAAGCATTGATGTGAAAGCGGGCATGGGCAATCCCGAAGAGCCGTTCAAGTTCGATCTGCCGCGCTGGGAAGACATGCGCTGCGGTGTATCCATCAAGGGTCAGCCGCAAGGCGGGGCGTTCGCTGATCCGGTCACCGGGAAAGTCGGTGGCTTCCGTCCGGCTCGCAACGAACTGTTCAAAAAGTACTCGACGCGCACCCAACGGCCGGTGGTGAATTTTTCCACCTGCACCAAGTGCACGCTGTGCTGGCTGAACTGTCCCGATGCCGCGTTCGATGTCACGATCGCGGGGACCTACGACACCAACCTCACAGCCTGCTGCGGTTGCGGCATCTGCGAGGAAATTTGCCCGGTGAAAGACTGCATCACCATGGTGAACGAGTCCGAGTTCCACGACAACAACAGCCAGTGGGCGGCGTTCGAAAAAGACAAGGACGCATATCTGAAGTGGCTCGAAGCCACGATTGAGAAAGCCGAGCCGATCGAAAAGCGGTCGCACGGTTTCCGTTATCGCGGCCAATATCAAGAACAGGTCCCCGAGGCCCTGGAAGTCGCAAAGAAAGGCTAATGCCCCGAAGGGGAGCAACCTGAATACTAAGGAGATTGAAATGGCGACACTGACAATACCGGTTGAGGAAACAAAGAAACCCTTGGAACAGGAAGCCCTGATTACCGGAGCCGAGGCCATCGCGATTGCCTGCAAATTGGCCAACGTCGACGTAGTCACTGCTTACCCGATTCGGCCTTATGACACGGTTATGCAGTACATCAGCCAACTCGTAGCAGACGGCGAAATGGATTGCGAATATATCGTGGCGGAAGGCGAACATTCACAATTTGAGATCGTGAAGCACGCGTCGGCTTGCGGAGCGCGCGTGTTCTGCGGTTCGAGTGGCGTGGGCTGGATGTACGCCATGGAAGCGCTAACGGTAACCCCGGCGCTACGCATTCCCATGATCGCAATGGTGGGCAACCGGGCGCTTGATGATCCCGGCGCCTTCGGTGTGGAACACAACGACGCTCTCGCAGTCCGCGACCTGGGCTGGATGTTGACTTGGGTCGATAGCGCGCAGGAAGCGTTAGACACCGCATTGATCGCCTATCGTGTGGCGGAAGATCGCCGCATGTTTGTTCCTCTGGCGATTAGTTGCGATGGCGCGTTCCTCACCCACTCGCAAGCATTGGTCCAGATCCCGTCACAGGAGCAGGTGAACAAATTCCTGCCTCGTTACAACCGCGGCGATCTGCTGCTCCATCCCGACAATGTCATTTCGGTGGCCCCACAGGCTAACGAGGACTGGGTGACGGAGATTCGACGGCAGAACTACGCAGTCACCGAAATTGCCTGCGACGTGATTCGTGAAGTCTATGCCGACTTCGAGAAAACCTTCGGACGCAAGTACGGCAATCCGTTCTTCGAAGAATATATGACCGAAGATGCGGACGTCGTACTGCTGGGAATGGGAACGATGTCGACCCCAGTACGAGTTGCGATTCGAAAGCTGCGCGCGGAAGGCAAGAAAGTTGGCTTCGTTCGCCTGCGCTGGTTCCGGCCGTTTGCCGGTCCAGAGATTGCCAAGTGCCTGGAGCGTTTCAAGGCCATTGGCGTAATCGATCGCGACTTCTCGTTCGGTTCACCGAATCTGAGTGGCGTGGTGGCGACGGAAGTTCGGTCCGCGATGTACACCGGCAGCAGCACCAGGCCGCCGGTCATTGATTTCATCGGTGGACTGGGTGGCCGCGAAATAACCGTGCCGGACGTGGAAAAGACGGTGGAGATCACCTTCGACGCCGCGAAAGGCAATGCGCAACCGCTGACGCAATGGATTGGGCTGCGGGGATAACGCCCGTCGACACGTGGCGTTATTTATAGCCGGAAAGGACACAAACAAATGAGCATATTCGTAGATGAAAAACCGACGCAAAACCTGGAGCCCTTCAAAGGAGTCAAGAAGGTTCCACACGAGGAATATTACACATCCGGCCACCGCACCTGCCAGGGCTGCGAGTCCGCGCAAATCATGAAACTGATGGCGAAGGCTGCAGGTCCCAGGACCATCGTTCTGGGCAGCACCGGCTGCATGTACGTGGCTAACACCTCTTACTACGCGACGCCCTGGGGCGTCCCCTGGATGCACACGCAACTGGGAAGCTCGGGCTCGAGTGCGCTGGGAGCGGCTGCAGCACTCCGCGTCCAGATGCGCAAGGGCTTTATGAAGGATGAACCCATCAACGTCGTCGCCTTCTGCGGCGACGGCGGTGGCGCGGACATGGGCCTGGGAGCAATCTCAGCCACCATGTGCCATCCCGATTACAACCTGCTGATCCTGATGTACGACAACGAATCGTACGCCAATACCGATATCCAGATTTCCGGGACATCGCCGTATGGCGTCAACACCTCGTTCAGCACGCCAGGAAAAATGAAACGCATCATGAATCACCGCTGGAAGAAGAACATGGCGCCCCTGATCGCGGCTGGCCATCCCACAGTGAAGTATGTAGGAACCATTTCTACATCCTATCCACTGCAGGCGATGAACAACATTCGCAAGGCGCTGTCCATCGGTGGGCCGACGTTCATTCACTGCCTCAACCCGTGTCCGAAAGGCTGGGATTTCGATCCTGTGCTCTCCTTCGAACTGGGCGAACTGGCGGTGAACACTGGCATTTGGCCTCTGTACGAGATCGAAAATGGCAAGCTGAAGCTCTACGGCAAAACCGAACAGATTGCCAGCGGCAGATTCAAGCGCCTGCCAGTTCGTGATTACTTGCTCAAACAGGGAAGGTTCGCGCACTTTATCGAGGAAGACATCGATTACTTCCAGAGCAAGATCGACGAAATGTGGACGAAGTGGCTGGTGCCGGGAGTCATTCCGCTCCAGAAAGATCTCGAAACCGAATAACCCGCCCGCCCTCAGATAAAGGGGGCGGGTTTTTCCATTACCGGACACTCTCCGGCGAGGAGTGCTACACGATAAGAAACGATAAGTTCTGACAATTTTCCGGAGGATGCCTATGGCCACGAATGTGACCTCCTTAGCTCGACCTGAACCCAAGATCGTGAACCGCTGGGTTCAAATGTGCGCCTGCATAATTGCGATGATGGCCATCGCCAATCTGCAATATGCCTGGACGCTTTTCACTAAACCCTTAACCTCAAACCTGCACGCAACTTTGGCCGCGGTACAAATCGCATTTGCTGCATTCATCTTCTGTGAAACCTGGCTGGTCCCCTTCGAAGGCTACCTGATTGATCGTCTGGGACCGCGACTGGTCATCGGAATCGGCGGTCTATTGGTAGGAGCGGGCTGGATCGGATCCGGTTACTCCTTTACGACCACCGGACTCTACATCTGGTACGCAATCGGTGGCATCGGCGCGGGAGCCGTTTATGGCGGCTGCACTGGCAACGTGCTCAAGTGGTTTCCCGATCACCGCGGATTGTGCGCGGGCATTGTGTCCGGCGCCTACGGCATCGGCACTGCAGTGACCGTCGCTCCTATCGAGAGAATGATCAAAGTTTCCGGCTACCAACATGCCTTTATTTTTTGGGGCATTGTGCAAGGAATCATCGTCACGGTGGCGGCCATGTTCATCGTCGCGCCACCGAAAAAATGGCTGCCCAAAGCCTGGAAGCCTGTCGCCAGACTCCATCAAGCCACGAAGGACATGACCTGGTTAGAGATGCTGAAGCAACCATCTTTCTACCTCATCTACGTCATGATGACTCTGGTGGCGTTTGGCGGCCTGGTCGTTACTTCGCAACTCAAGGAGATCGCCAGTTTCTACAAAGTGGACAAGATCATCATTGCCTGGGGACTGTCCGCGGCAATTCTGGCGATTCAGTTGAACCGCATCGTCAATGGCGTGACACGACCTCTGTGGGGCTGGATCTCTGACCACATTGGCCGCGAGAATGCCATGTTTACCGCTTTCCTGATCGAGGGCATTGCAGTATTTGCATGGCTGCAGACGATAGGCCGGCCGGTAATGTTCGTGCTGTTGTCCAGCCTCGTGTTCTTCGCCTGGGGCGAGATTTTCTCGCTGTTCCCTTCGCTCACGGCAGACCTTTACGGCAGAACATGGGCCACGACAAACTACGGCATCGTTTACACCGCGAAAGGCACAGCGGCTATCTTTGCTGCGCCAGTCGCCGCCTACGTGATGCTTAGAACTGGCTCCTGGATCCCGGTGTTCTACGTCATGATCGCCTGTGACATCACGGCCGCCTTCATGGCATTGCTGTGGTTGAAGCCAGTGGCGACACGCGCTATTGCTAAAGCGGAGGGACTGGCGCTGTCAGCGGAATTGGCGCAACCCTTCAAGGACAAAGAGGAAGAGGACAAGAAACATTTGGCCGGGGTTGCATAGATTAGCTGTCTCTGGCGAGCAGTCGTTGTCTCCGGCTCGGTCAGGCTGGCAGCTCCGCCTGTCAGAGTCGGCTCTTGCCATTCCATCACGACCAACCGTGCTGTTGGTCATTGTAGAACGCAGCCCAAGGGGCAAAGCTTTAGCGTGAGATTCCGAGTCCTTCTCTTTTTGTAAGTCGGCCCAGTAGGTCGGCCTGAAGAAGGGCTTCTGCAAGCCGAACTTAGTACCGTCAAAGCGTCGTGACGATCTTGTGTTCGCGCAGACCTGCGGCAAACGGTTCCAGAGGTAAAGATAACTTTCCCGAGTACACTCCCCCTCGTAGTCTTTTGGGACGGTCAGGCTCGATGTTCGTAGTGGGGTTCTCCGAGATCTCTCAGCGGGCCGGCTAAGCGAAGCCGTCGGGCTGACTAACCGCGCCGATATGCGCCTGGCGATCGATAAAAACTCGTCCTGCGGAGAGCGCTTTGCGGTCAATTTCCAGTAGATCACGGTTTTTCACTTTCTGTTCCAGCACGCTTAATGCAGTTCCGACGGTCAGACATTCGGTCTCTTCCAGCAGTGCCCCCATCATGACTATGTTGGCTGTTTTGGTCGAACCGAGTTTGTCGGCCATCTCCGCCGCCGGAATCGCGATCACCTGCACTCCCGGCGCAGCAAAGTCGGCAGGAAGGTTGGCGCCGTTGTATAGGATGAGTCCGCCGCTTGCTACCTCGGGTGCGAACTTCCGTAGCGAGTACTCATTCATGGCCACGAGCAAATCGGGGTGCGAGACCAGGGGTGAGCCGATCCGCTCTTTCGACAAGCAGACATGGCAGTGCGCGCTGCCGGAACGCATCTCAGGGCCGTACGACGGCAGCCAGCTCACTTCCAATCCTTCGCGCAAGCCCATTTCGATGAGAAGTTGGCCTAATAACAGCACGCCCTGTCCACCAAAGCCCGCGATTTTAATTTTGACGTCTTTGAAGCGATGGGAGCGTTTCGATGCACTGGCATCGTGCCCTTCGGCTTTCGGAGCGATCTCCAGCACATCGGCCACGGGGCGTTGCGGCGGCTCATTGCCGGTGGGAATTCCCGGACGGCGGTCGCGGAAGACGTTCAGAGGAAATGTGGGGATCATCTTATCGAGAACCCAGCGCCGCGCTTCCACCGGGTCTTTGCCCCAGATGGTTGGACAGGGCGACAGGATTTCGACAAAGGAGAAGCCGGTGCCATCGCGCTGGATCTCGAGCGCCTTGCGAATCGCCCGCCGCGCTTTCATGATGTTCTTGTTGTCCGAAAGCGCCACTCGTTCGATGTATGCGGGCGCCTCCAGCGTGGCCAGAAGTTCCGACATGTGAAGAGGGAAGCCTTCATTCGACGGCCGGCGGCCCCAGGGAGAGGTTGTGCTCTTCTGCCCGACCATGGTGGTGGGCGCCATCTGTCCCCCCGTCATGCCGTAGATTGCGTTGTTCACGAAGAAGACGGTGATCTTTTCGCCACGGTTGGCGGCGTGCACGATCTCCGCGGTGCCGATGGCCGCCAGGTCTCCGTCTCCCTGATACGAGATGACAATTTTGTCGGGACCGGATCTTTTGATGGCCGTGGCGGCGGCCGGGGCGCGGCCATGCGCGACTTGCACGTTGCCGACGTCAAAATAGTAGTAGGCGAAGACCGAGCAGCCCACCGGGCTCACGAAGATCGTTCGGTCCTGCAGCCCCAGTTCCTGCAACGCTTCGGCAATCAGCTTGTGGGCCACACCGTGTCCGCAGCCGGGACAGTAGTGGGTCTGATGCTTCAGCTCTGACTTGCGCTCGTAGAGGTCATAGAAGAGCGGCGATTTGGAGTGGACTAGCTCGTATCCGTTGTTGGTTACTTCGGGGCTGACTTCCGGCTTAACTTCGGAGACTTCTGACTTAATTTCGGGCTCCATTAGGCTGACCACGCTTTCGTTTGCCATTTTCCTTGTCCTTCTTCCGACCAGCTCGAATTGGAACTGGTCTCAGATGGCCCTCAGCGGCTAAAACCGCATTTCTTGCTGCGCTATGCGGCGCGGCTGAAGCCGTGCCCTTTCAAAACAAAATCATCAACGAATCAAAACCCGAACCTTTGCTGGTTTCAGACCGCCACGGCCATGCGGGTCAACACTTGTTGTTGTAACTCTTGGATCGAGGGCACGTTGCCACCTACCCGTCCGTAGAACTCCACCGGCACCTTGCCGTTCAGCGCCAAGCGTACATCTTCCACCATCTGTCCGTTGCTCAATTCGACGACCAGAACCTTCTGCACCTTCGCCGCCGCTTCCACCAGAGCCTTCGAGGGAAAGGGCCACAGCGTGATCGGGCGGAACAGGCCTGCTTTGACGCCCTCTTTTTCATTGCGGAGGGCTTCGACGGTGGACATCAAGACTCTGGACACAATGCCGTAGCCAACCAGCAGAATGTCGGCGTCGTCGATGTGGCAAAGCTCGCAGCGCGGCTCGGCTTCTTGCGCGCGCATGTATTTCGCTTCCAATCTGCGCTGGTGCTCTTCCAATTCATCGGTTTCGAGATAGATGGAACTGATCAGATTGGCACGCGTTTCTGGCGTTCCCTTTACCGCCCAAGGCTTTTCGGGGAGCGGAATTTCATGGTTTTTGTCAGGAACCTCAAGCTCGAGCGGCTCCATCATCTGTCCGACAAAGCCGTCGGTCAGCACGACTGCCGGATTGCGATATTTGTCCGCGAGTTCGAATGCCAGCATGGTGAGATCGGCCATCTCCTGCACGGATGCGGGAGCCAGCACGATATTGCGGTAGTTGCCATGGCCGCCGCCTTTCACCATGGCGAAATAGTCGCTTTGTTCGGGCGCGATGTTGCCGAGTCCCGGTCCGCCACGCATTACATCCACGATCACGCAGGGGAGTTCGGAGCCGGCCAGGTAGGACATGCCTTCCTGCATCAGGCTGAGGCCGGGGCCGGAGGATCCGGTCATGACTCGGACACCAGCCGCCGCTGCGCCATACACCATGTTGATGGCGGCGACTTCGCTCTCGGCTTGCAGAAACGTTCCGCCGACCTGGGGAAAATAGAGCGCGGCCGCCTCGGCGATTTCGCTGGCTGGAGTAATCGGATATCCGTAATACGCGCGACATCCGGCCAGGATCGCACCCTTGACAACCGCCACGTTTCCTTTACAGAGCTGCCGCATATTCGCCTCCTTGCACCGGCGCAACCGGTTTTGCCTTCGCTTTTATGCGGTAGACCGTGATCGCGCCCGGTTCCGGGCAGCAATAGAAGCAGATTCCGCAACCTGAGCAATCATGCCCGGTGTAGTGGGCGGGGTGAGCGCCGTAGGCATTCAACTCCGTCCCCAACTCCAGACATTCAGGCGGGCAGGACTCCACGCATAGCCCGCATCCTTTACATTCCTCGACATCAATTGTCACCTTACCGCGCGCCTGGCCTGCCATGTTGAACCTCGTTCGCTGTCTCTCAGTTAAAGGCCGTGTAATGGCTGAAGTTGGAAATCTGAATCAGCCGCTAGCAAAGGCCGTTGTAGCCACCTGGTTTTCTCGCAGTATTGATAAAGTTCTTCTTGAAACTTGGGATGTGCAATGTTGATGAGCGCCTGCGCCCGTTCCCGAATGGTCTTGCCATGCAGATACGCCACCCCGTTTTCGGTCACCACGTAGCGGATCAGACCGCGCGAAGTAACCACGCCCGCGCCCGGGCTCAGCATGGGCACAATCCGCGAAATCGAGCCATTCCTGGCGGTCGAGGAGATGGCAATGATCGGCTTGCCCCCCCGCGAGCGCGATGCTCCGCGAATGAAGTCTACCTGGCCCCCAATGCCGCTATAGAACTGGTTTCCGATGGAATCGGAGCAGACCTGACCGGTGAGATCGACCTGCAGCGCGGAGTTGATGGCCACCATGCGGTCGTTACGAGCAATGAGTGCTGGATCGTTGGAGTAGGCCGTAGGATGGAACTCGAAGATCGGGTTATTGTCGACAAAGTCGAAAAGCTTTTTCGTGCCAATCGCAAATCCCAGGATGATCTTCCGCGGCTTGAAGTTCTTGCGCACACCCGTGATCACGCCCGCTTCGATCAAAGGAATTACGCCGTCGGAGACCAGTTCGCTGTGTACCGCGAGATCCCTGCGATCCATGAGAAAGGGCAGCACGGCGCTCGGGATTCCGCCGATGCCGGTCTGCAGTACCGAACCGTCTTCAATCAAACTGGCGACGTTATGGGCGATCGCCTTATGCATGTCGGTGCTTTCCGGTTGCTGCATTTCGCACAACGGCCGGGAAGAATCGACAATGGCGTCAAGCTCACTGACATGGATAAAGCTGTCGCCAAAGGTGCGCGGCATTTGGTCATTGATCTGCGCCACCACATAGCGCGCGCACTTGGCGGCGGTTAGCGACGTATCCACACCAATGCCGAAGCTGCAGAAGCCGTGAGAGTCCGGAGGAGAGAGTTCCAGCAGGGCCACATCAATCGGCATGGCGCCGCTCTCGAACAATTCTTCGATCTCGCTCAGGTAGATCGGGGTGTAGTCCGCCCGGCCTTCGTTGATGGCCTCGCGCACGTTGCCGCCGATAAACATTGCGTTATGCCGGAAGTGCCCCGCCATCTCCGGAGCGACGTAGGGAGCCGCCCCCATGGTCATCATGTGAACAATTTCCACGTCATGCACGAAGGGAGCACGCCGCATCAGCGCTTCTACCAAAGTCTCAGGTTCGGCACAGCCTGGGTGAATATACACACGCATTCCAGACTGCACACAGCGCAACGCCTCGTCAGGAGTTCGCAACCGTTTCTTGTAATCAAGCTCCCAGGACATCTTTCTTCCCCCTGTCCAGCCAGGTTCACATTTCCTGCGCTCCCTGATATCCCGGGTTTGCGATGGGTGGTGCGGTCATTCGTTACCCCTTAACTATTCATCTTCGACTTTGGCATTCAGTCGAGCTATGGCAGTGGGCACTGCTGCTTGTGATCGTCATCACAGCGGGATAGACGCGAGAGGTCCACAGGAATTGGAAGTCTCCATTGTTTTCTAGCGGCGGATCTTACCGGATACGCTTTGGCTCCGGTTCCCGGTCTACAACCAGTTCAGGGCACAGGCGGCGAAAGGTCGCGTTTACATGGCAATTCCAGCAAACCGGGAGGCGAGCGGAAAACAGTTCGGGCAGTTGCTCAGGCCGCAACTCTCTCCACTCGTCAGTTTTGCGGTCTGGACCGAGCAGCGCCGGCGCGTGATCGAGGTGGTGGAGTTTGCCGAAAATCTTGTGACAAATTGCGCACTTCTTTCCTTCGTACCACTGCGAAACAATATTCCAGACTAGGCAGTTCTCTGGATCTACTTCGATCTGCTGCAGGCATTCCTGGCCACAATCCTGTCGCTCCGGCCAACGCGAGCATTGCTTCAAGCGCAGTGTGGGTTCGGAGAGAAAACCACCGACCGCGGCTTCTCCAGCCGCGACGTCGACAGCTGCAGTTTTGTGAGCTTCCGGGCAGGTGATGAGGCGTTTTCCCCGGTAATCGAAGTACGCGCGTATCCCGGGTATTGCGCGAAAGACAAAGAGACCCACAGCCAGGGCAAGAACGGCGAGCGTGATCAATACTGAGATCGACATAAACCACCTCCGGGAAAGCGGCCGTCAGCGATCAGCTTTCAGCGATCAGCGAAGCCTGAGGCGGCCGCACTCTAGGCACATAGAGTATGTGTGCTGGGCGCCGATCGCGCGGTGCCCTGTATCACCGGACAATGTGATCCTGGTCACGACGCACAAGGCAGCAATGTTTGATATCGCGGACTACGGGGTCACGGTAACTGAATTGAGATTGTTCAAGACGCTACGCGGCCCGAAGACCGAACTCAGCAGAATGCGGGCGCGACTTCCCATTGGATGAATTTGCACAGGATTGTTGTCAGATTAACTCTTGGAAAGAGCTCTTCGCGGTGATCCCGGACACATTACGAAACTATTGCGTGCCTGATACGTGCCTGAAGATAAGGACCCAAGAAGATCGATTGAGAGGCGAGATCAGGGCTGGTTGCGACCAAGTCGTGTCAGCCGCGGGATCAGGATCAAGATTAGACCGTAGGACAAAAGCGATGCCACCAGCGATGCGGCACTGCCAAAACGAAGGTCCTCGAACAACAGCTTGAGCGTGCCAAAGGCTATAACTACATACGCAACCCACAACAATTCCGCGCGTCTCAAACGCGAGCCGCTGAAGCCCAGGATGAGAGCGATCGAGCAAATCACAACGGTCCGCACAACCGAGAGGCGCGAAGCATTCAACATACCGCTCGCCGACGCGAGCCTCACACTCCCCATCACCGCCAGCGCCGCTCCCACACTCGCCACCAGCACGCAAGGGACGACCCAGAGCAGTCGCTGTCTCCATTGAGCGGGCATAGAAGCGAGCGTAGCACGCGACCCGATTGCGTAGCACAGGCCCGCCGAGACTGCGGCCACCCATGTGCCTGCGTCCAGGGCCGGCGGCACGGTTCCAGCTAGAGCGCTCCCCACAATATTCAGAAGGCCAGAGAGAATCGCCGCCGCTGCCAGGTAGAAGGAGACGTGCATGCCAATGGTGAGCTTGCCGGTACGCAGGTACAAGAAGGCGGCCGCCACGGCAGCCAGGCACAAGAACGGTGCTTGAAAGTTCGCGGGAAAAAGTAGCAAGCTCCCGGCCAGCAGAAGCGCGACCGCGTAACTCGCGCAGACCCGGCGATTTCGAGTTTGTGCGTCGGCTGTGAACCGCGACAGCGCGCCCCGGTAGCACACCGCCGCAACTAACAGGAAAAAGACGCCCAGCGCAGTTGCCGAGCCGGGGCTTGCGCGCAGCGTCCCAAAAGTTGCCAGCACAAACGCCACCACCCCTTGGGCGATTTCAAAGATCGTCAGCCGGTGGCGCAATCCAAAGCTGCG
>Ga0137395_10000914_pt1 | contig 13078 bp, 12 predicted proteins | sample czobulk216metaG_FD_108283 | JGI IMG/M metagenome (GOLD analysis project Ga0137395, IMG submission 108283) | Vadose zone soil microbial communities from Angelo Coast Range Reserve, California, USA - czobulk2.16 metaG | ecosystem: Environmental > Terrestrial > Soil > Vadose zone | place: USA...
AGTTCGTGGAGGTGCCTATGTCTTTCCAAGGAAAGAAGGTCTTGATCACGGGGAGTTCCAGGGGCATTGGCCGGGGCATCGCGCTGAAACTGGCGGAAAAAGGAGCGCGCGTGGCGGTTCATTACTACCGCAACCGCGCAGCGGCGGAGGAGACATTAGGAAAAATCCGAAAACTCGGTTCGGATGGCTTCCTGGTGCAGGCCGACGTTTGCCGGCCGGAGGAGGTGCGGCGAATCTTCGAGCAAGTCCGCTCGGAGTTTGGATCGCTCGATATTTTCGTCAGCAACGCGCGAACGGAAGCAGCGACCTTCTATGAAGCGCCGATGGACATCACACTGGGTAAATGGGACACGGCGATGGATTCGCAAGCGAAAGCATTCCTGGTAGCAGTGCGCGAGGCGGCTGCGATGATGCCGAAGGGCGGAAGGATTGTGGCCATCTCCTTCGCGCCAGGCGGACGATTTGGAAGCTGGCAGCCTTGGGTGGCGATGGGCGCAGCTAAAGCAGCCATGGAAGTGCTGGTGCGATATTTCGCGGTGGCGCTGGCCAGCCGCGGGATTACCGTGAATACGATCAGCCCGGGCTGGGTCGAGGACAGCGTGTTGAACAGCTTGCCGGAAGCCTTCCAAACCGGATTGCGAGAATGGCAGGAACGCGGATGGACGCCCATGGGGCGTTTGGGAACACCGTCGGACATCGGCAACGCGGTGGCGATGATTTGCTCGGAGGAGGCGAGCTGGATCACGGGCCAATTGATCGATGTGGACGGAGGGGCGACGCTGGTGGACGGGCATTTGCCGCTGGAATTCCAGGGGATAGCGAAACCGAAGGCGGGGAGGGCGGCGTAGGGAGCCCTTGTGCGGTCGTGGTGATCCGGGCATCGCGACGATTCGTGAGGTGTTTGCTTTGATGAGGGGCATTGGTTGGACGGAGTCCGCGACTCGCAGCGCAACTTCGTTCCACGCATTGGTGCTGCGGGTTATTTCCTCGAGATTCTCTCCAGCACCTGGGCGGGGTGGCCTTTGGATTTGACGAGGGGCCAGAGTTCCTCGATTTTGCCGGTTTTGCCGATGAGGAAGGAACTGCGGACGATGCCCATGAACGATTTCCCCATGAATTGTTTTTTCTGCCAGGCGCCGAGTTTGCGGATGGTTTTGTGAGTGGGGTCGCTGAGCAACGGGAAATTGAGATTTAGCTTGGCTTTGAATGAGGCCTGGGCTTTGACGGGATCGGCGCTCAGGCCGAGGATGGCGACACCCAGCTTGTCGAAGTCTTTTTTTGCGTCACGAAACTCGGACGCTTCGATGGTTCAACCGGTGGTGTTGGCTTTGGGATAGAGAAACAGGAGGACTTGCTGGCCAGCGAAGTCTGTGAGGGCGACGTCTTTGCCTTCGTCGGATTGCAGGCGGAAGGCAGGGGCTTTGGAACCGAGTTTGAGCATTTAGAATTTCCTTGCGTTAGACCTTGAAAGAGAAAGCGGACGGCCTCGGAAGGCCGTCCCTACAACTGAGACGCAGTATACGTCCAGATGTTTCAGCCAGGGCCGGAATCCTGCCGAAAACGCAGGACGGGTTGATTGGCGATCCTGGTTGGATGGCCTAAGGATGAACAGACGGTTGTGGGGGCAGTAAGGCTGTGCTACGACGGAAAAGCGGCGGCTAGCCGCCGCACTCCAAGAAAATCAGGAGAGGAGCTTGCGCAAGATGTCGTTGACGGCTTGGGCATTGGCTTGGCCGCGGGTGGCTTTCATGACCTGGCCGACGAAAAATTTGAAGACACCTTCGTTGCCGGCTTTGAACTTAGCTACATTTGCAGGGTCCTTTGCGATGATTTCGCGGGCGGCTTGTTCGATGGCGGTATCGCTTACCTGAGCGCTGAGGCCTTCGGCGGCGATAATCTCTGCTGCGCCGCGGCTGGACTCGAACATGGTGGCGAAAACTTTTTTGGCGACAGTGCCGGTGATTTTGGTGGATTCGACGAGCTTCACCAATTCTGCGAGGGCCGCGGGCAAAACTGGGCTCGCGTTAATCTCCTTGCCGGAATCTTTCAAGCCGCGAAGAAGCTCGGTCTGCATCCAGTTGGCGGCGGCTTTGCCGGGGGCTCCGGCCTTGACGACGGATTCGAAATAATCGGCGAGCGCCTGCGTGTTGGTTAGGACTTCGGCGTCGTAAGGCGTAATGCCGAAGGAGCTGACGAAGCGGGCGCGCTTGGCTTCCGGCAATTCGGGGAGCGTGCGGAGCACTTCGTCGCGCCAAGCGGAGCTGATGTGGATGGGGAGCAGGTCCGGCTCCGGGAAATAGCGGTAATCATGGGCTTTTTCTTTCGAACGCATGGAGACGGTGTGGCCTTCGGCTTGATTCCAGAGGCGCGTCTCCTGCCCGATGCGACCGCCGGATTCGAGGACGCCAATGTGGCGCTCGATCTCGTACTCGAGGGCCTTTTGCAGGTAACGGAAGGAGTTTAGGTTTTTTACTTCGACCTTGGTGCCGAACTCCTTGGAGCCACGCGGGCGCACGCTGACGTTGGCGTCGCAGCGCAACGAGCCTTCCTCCATGTTGCAATCGCTGACGCCGGTGTAGAGCAGGATCTGGCGGAGGGTGGTGAGATAGGCGTAGGCCTCTTCGGGCGTGCGCATGTCGGGCTCGGAAACGATTTCGCTGAGGGGCGTGCCGCAGCGGTTGTAGTCGATGTAGGTCTTGTGGGCGGATTGTGCGAAGCCTTCGTGAAGATTCTTTGCGGCGTCCTCTTCGAGGTGGAGGCGGGTGATGCCGATGCGTTTTTTGACGCCGTGGACTTCGATTTCGAGCCAGCCGCCGGTAGCGAGCGGCAATTCGTATTGCGAGATTTGGTAGCCCTTGGGCAGGTCGGGGTAGAAATAATTTTTCCGGGCGAAGCGCGAATGATCGTGGACCGTGCAATGGAGCGCGAGCGCGGCGCGCATGGCCATTTCGACGGCGCGCTTGTTGAGCACGGGGAGAGTTCCGGGCAAGCCGAGGCACACCGGGCAGACGTTGGTGTTGGGCGGATCGCCGAAGCGCGTGGAGCAGCCGCAGAAGATTTTGGTGCGCGTGAGGAGCTGGACGTGGACTTCCAGGCCGATGACGGGCTCGTATTTGGCCAGGACTTCGGGGGCGAGCGATGTTGCCCCTGGGGTGGATTTCGCCATAACGGAACGAAGATTATAGCAGAGCGAGGTTGTCAGTTCTCAGTTGTCAGTTTTCAGTGAAACCGGGCGCAGGGCGGGAAGCATACGCTCTGCGTAGGCGTAGCTGCCGAACAGCAATGCGGCATAGAATGCGTCGCCGGCGAGGGTGTTCCAGAAAAAGGGGACGCCGGCAATGTAGCAGGCGACTAGGCCGGTGCCGGTGTGCGGATAGCCGGACAGAAATTGCCAGACAGCGAAATTCGTGACGATGAAAAACTGGATGGCGCCGAGGAGCGTGGCGAGACTGATGCGGGCGACGGTGCGGCGGTCGCGCAGCCAGAGGCCAATGGCGACGTTGACGAGGAAGCTGGCGTAGACGATGGGGATTAATTTGTGAAAGCCGATGAAAATATCGCCGAGGAAGAGGGCGAGCAGGGGAAAGAAAAACGCGAGGCGGCGGTCCTTGAGCACGGCTCCGGAGAAGAGCGCCATCGCGCCGACCGGCGTGAAATTCCACGGATGCGGAGCGATGCGCAAGGCGGCGGCAAGCACGATCAGGGCGAGCGCAAGCAGGGTGCGATAGAGCAGATTTTCTTTTTGGGATATTTCGGTGTTCATTTTGTTGCTTCCTCCATTTGCGGTAATAGATCACAAAAGACAAAGCCATCGCGGTTGACAATTTCTCCCGTTCGAATGGGGATGGGAGAATGAAAAATGGGCCCATCGAAGACGAAGGTGTGGAACTCGCCGTTTTCGCCGCAAGGGTCGGCGTGGGGCGGAAGATCGCGGAAGAAGGATTCGTCCAGTTCGCGGCCGACGAAGCTGGGATTGAGAACTTTGGTGTCGATGCAGGCGGCGATGGCGCGGAAGCGCTGCTCATGGAAATAGCGGATTAATTCGCGAGTATCGCGTTTCCAGATGGGGAAGAGCGCGGTCATGCCGATGCGGGCAAGGTTTTTCTCGCGGTAGGCGCGAAGGTCTTCGAGGAAGATATCGCCGAAGGCGACCGTTCGAACGCTTCGATTGTAGAAAAAGCGGAGGGCTTCTTCCATGCGGGCTTCGTAGATGGGATTGACGCATTGCGGCGGGATGCGAACTTCGTGGAGCGGGAGGCCGATCGATTCAGCTTGGCGCTCAAGGAGCTCGCGGCGAACGCCGTGCATGGCGATGCGGTCGTAGCCTTCTGTGACGGTGGTGAGAAGGGCGACGACCTCGAAATGCTTCTGTTGGAGCAGCGTGTGCAGCGCCATGGCGCTGTCTTTGCCGCCGCTCCAGCAGAAGAGGATGGGTTCAGGTGTGATCATCAGCAGTTTTCAGTCGTCAGTTTTTGGTTCTCAGTAAAGAGAAAAATTGAAACCTCTGGATAAGTTCAATTACGGCCGTTGAAGCGGTAGTTCATGCCGAGGCGGAAATCACGGCCGAGGGCGGGAAAGCCGATGGCTTCCTGATACTGCTTGTCGAGGAGGTTGGTGACGCGGCCGTTGAAAGAGATGCCGCGGCCGAAGTTGTAGCTGGTGGCGAGATCGAAGCGGGCGTATCCCGGATTGCGGGTGAGGCAAGGGCCGGTACAAATGTTCCCGATGTAGAGGCTGTCAAAATCGCTGTCGGTGCGCACGCCGGTGAAATAGCCGGAAAGGTTGAAATTGACACGGCGGAAGGTGGCGTTGAGCCAGAGGTTGCCGGAGTTCACTGGGCGGCGAAGAAGATGATTGCCAGGCTGCTCGAAGGGACGGGCAGTAGCGACGGTTTTCAGCACGCGGGTGTCGTCGTAGGAGTAGTTTCCTTTCAAGACGAGCCAGTGATTGAGATGCGCTTCACCGGACCAATTGAGGCCGCGAGCGCGGGCGGCATCGATATTGAAGAAGAGCTTTTCGCGGCCGCCGAAACAGATGGGATTGGGCGGCCCCTGCTGCTGGTCGATCAAATCGTGAAACTGGTTGGTAAAAAAGGTAGCGGAAATACGGAAGCGATTGGAGCTGAAATACTGATCGATTCCGGCGTTGACGGTGCGGCTGCGCTCGGGGCGCAAATTGGGATTGCCGGGGTTGCAAGGATCGGCGTCGAAGGATTCGAAGATGGTGGGTTCCTCGATGCCCTGGCCGTAAGAAATTCTGGCGCGGGTGTCTCCCAAAAGGCCCTGGGAATAGCGGAGCGCGTAGATGGCGCCAGCGCGGGGCACAACGCGTGTGCCGAAATTTGTATTTTCTTCGGCGCGAGCGCCCGCGCTGAGAGTGAGACGGGAGAGCGGCTGCCAGCGGGCGTCGAGGAAGCCGGCTTGATTATTGCGGCGCGCGTGGAGGCCGCTGAGATTGTTGGGGTCGGCGTTTTCCACTTCGTATTGATATCCGGCGGTGACCGCGCCCTGGCGGAAGGAATACGTGGATTGTTCGAGGAAGCCGGCGCGATTGAATTGGGCGGTTTCAAAAAAGTTGAAATCGGGAAAGCCGTTGGTGTCGACGAAGCGCGCTTCCATGCCCGAGACGCGGTGGACCCAGTGGGAACCGGTTTTGAAGGTCCAGCTAAGATTGCCGGAAAGCTGACGTTCATCGTCGAAGGCCGTGGGGTCCAGCGGAAAAATAGCAGCGAAGAGAGCTTGGCCGGCAGTGCCGGCGTAACTGGCGTTGCTGCGTATGGTGAGGCGGAGTTGATTCGAATCGGAGAAGCTATAGCCGATGTTGCCGGCGAAGCTGCGGTTCAAGAAGGCGTCGTTGATGCCCTGGCCGTCGGTATGAAAGTAGGAGCCGGCGACGGAGTAGTCGAATTTGTGGACGAGTCCGCTGACTTGGGCTCCGCCGCGAGCAGAAGAAAAGCCGCCGCCTTCGGCGAAGAGATTGACTTCGGGAATGCGCGTGGAACCCTGATGGCTGACGACTTGAATGACGCCTGACATGGCGTCGGAGCCGTAGAGGGCGCTCTCCGCACCGTGCACGAGCTCAACTTTGTCGATGTTATCGAGCGTGAGATTCGTATAGATCAGGTCGCCGCCGGGGAGATTCACGGGAGTGCCATCGATGAGGACTTTGGTAAAGCTGGAATTGCCGCCGTCAACGAAGAGGGTCGTGAAACCACCGATCGTACCGGTTCGCGCGAGACTGATGCCTGTTTGAGTGGCGAGAAGGTCGGGGAGCGAGACGGCTTGGCGCTGCTCGATTTCCTGGCGGCCGATGAGATCGACGGGCGCAGGGGTGTGGTCGAGATCCAGCGGCTGGGCATTGGCGGTGACGACGACGTTTTCTGAAACGCGCTGAATTTCGAGGCGGAGGTCGATCGAGCGATTTTCCGCGGCGGCCAGATCGAGAACGAAGTCACGATCGACGAAAGACGGATGTCGGAAATGAATGTAGTATCGGCCCGGTGGAAGAACCAGGAGATAGGCGCCATCGGGGCCGGAAATCGCTGACCGGATGCGCGCGTCGGCGCCGTTCTCAAGCTGGGCGGTGACTCTGACATTGCCAACGCCATAGGCGGAAAGATCTGTGAGCCTTCCGGAAAGACGCGCATCGGGTGGATTGCTTTGTGCTTGCAAGGAAAAGCTGACTACTGAGACTGCGAAGAAAAGAAAGGCAGTACGAAGAAGAGTCGATTTCATTTTGTCCTCCGCTCCCTCTCGCGCGGGAGTTGAAGGTTGTCCGGTGCGAGCAAAGTGAATCGCACGGCTGCGAACTTCGCCGGTCTCCTGGCTTGGCGGTAGCTCCGGCCCGTTCGAATGAGGACCGTTGCGGGGCCTTCCCGCGGCGTCGCCCAGCGATGGAGCGACTGGCCGCAGTGGCCTGCGCATACACTGAATCCGCCTTACAGTCGCGCGGCGGCGACGGCTTACCTCTTGGCGATCCAGATCAGAATGCGATCGCCGAACCGTCTTCCCGAGCACGAAGTTCGCGGTGAATGTGATCCGCGGCGCGGGGCCGCAGGGTTGGGGTTAACGAGAAGAAGGGCGAACTAAGTTCGCCCCTACACTATGTTCCAGATAAAACGGTGACGCGTGGCCGCCCGGAGGAACCGAGTTCCACCGAGAGCGGCGTCTGGAAAACTTGTTCGAGCAATTCGCGCTGGTAAATATTCGCGGGAGGACCGACTCGCAAACACCGGCCGCGCTGCATCAAGACAACTTGATCGGCATACTCCGCCGCGAGGTTCAATTCGTGGGTCACGACGACGACGGTGTAGCGGTTCTCCGCGGCGAGCCGCCGAAGAGCATCCAGCAAGCCGATCTGCGCGGCGATATCCAAGTGGAGAGTGGGCTCATCGAGCAGCAGAAGCAGCGGCTGTTGAGCCAAAGCGCGCGCGAGGATCACGCGCTGCTTTTCTCCACCGGAAATTTGATTCATCCAGCGGTCGCTGAGATCAGCGGCGCCCACCTGGGCAAGAGCGTTTTTCGCAATCAAGATATCGTCTTCTGATTCGAACCGCAGCGAGGGCCGATGGGAATGGCGGCCTTGCAGGACGAATTCCCAGGCGCGCGCGGGGAAAAGCAAGGCGCTCTCCTGCTGGACCACGGCGATGCGCTGCGCGCGGGTGCGTGGCGTAAGCGATTGAGTGACGAATCCGTTGAGCAGAACGCGACCGGACAGTGGCGCGAGAGCGCCGGAGATCAAATGCAACAGGGTGGATTTACCGCTGGCATTTGGCCCGAGAATAGCGACGATTTCGCCGGGCCTGGCCTGAAAACTTGTCGCTTCCAGAGTGAAAAGCGGGGCTTGCGCGGGATTTGCCGAATAGGCGTAACTGACCTGTTCGACGCTCAAGCGTATTTCGTTGGCCAAGCGGTTGGCTTCGGCAAGATGCCGCGCGTGAGCTGAACCGGCGCTCATGAGAGCTTCCGGCGCAGCAAGTAAATGAAGAGCGGCGCGCCAACAACGGCGGTGACCGCGCCGACGGAAACTTCCGTCGGGGCAACTATTGTACGCGCCAGCGTATCCGCAAAGACCAAAGCAATGGCCCCGCCGAGCGCAGCGGTCGGCAATAAAGTGCGATGGTCCGATCCGAAAATGAAGCGTATTGCGTGAGGTACAATCAGGCCAACGTAGCCGATAGCGCCACTCACGGACACGGCCAATCCAGTCAGCAGAGACGCGGCAATGTAGACCACCAGGCGCACCCGCGGCACGTCCACGCCCAGATGCATCGCTTCCTTCTCTCCGGACAGAAGTAAATTCAAATCCGCGGCAGTGGTGTAAATCGCACCGGCGGCCAAAAGGAAGCCGATGCCCAGGAACCAGTAGGCATTTTTCTGCAAGGGCGTGGAGAGATCGCCCATCAACCAGAACGATAGACCGCGGAGATTGCCGCTGAGAGTGTTCATCAGGAACATGATGATGGCCGAGAGGAAGGAGGAGATAATAACGCCGCCGAGAAGCAGCGTGGCGCTATCGATCTGGCCCTCCCGGCGGCCCAGAAAATAGACCGCGGCAATCGTCGCACCCGCTCCGAGAAAAGCGCCCAGCGGAGTCAGCAGGGCGGCAAGCGCCGGTGAAACGGAAAGATATGGCTCCACGATCAGCGCGAGGATGGAACCCAGCGACGCACCCATGGAGACGCCGAGCACATAAGGATCCGCCAGGGGATTGCGCAGCAGCGCTTGAAAACTGGTTCCCGCGACGGAGAGCGACGCGCCAACAATGATGCCGAGAAGGATGCGCGGCAAACGGATATTCTTGATGATCAAGACATAATCGCTGGAAAGATCGGCGCGCTGACCCAAAAGAACATGCCAGAGATCCCGGCCGAGGGCGTAAAGCGAAACGGGGACAGCGCCAAACTTCACCGCGATGACCACCACGACGAACAGGATCAGCAGCAGGATCGAACATTGCAGGAAGAGGCGCCGAAGCGTCAGTGGGCGCATGCGCGGCCTCCAGGAGTCGTCATGTGATTTTGAAGGACATCAGGGGAAAAGGAATAATGCAACGCGGGCCGCTGGTTTGGCGGGGGATTCTCCTTCTCCATCTTTTCCTTGCCGTTCTCCGGTTTTTCAACGAAGGCCTCCGGGTGAAGCTGCTTGGCGAGATCTTCGATAGCGGTGACGATCCGCGGGGCGGGCCGATTTACGGCATCGCTGATCACCGCAAAGCGGCGATTGTTCACGGCATCCAAGATGTTCCATCCGGGAAGCGTGGCGAGCATTTCGACAGCGGGGGGAGCGGAGTCGGAATGCGAATCCGCGAAAACAAGGAATTCAGGCTGCAGCCGGGCGACTTCTTCAAGACTAACCTGCGGCCAGTTTTGCTCCGATTCCACGATGGAGACGGCTCCCGCGCGGCGCAACGCATCCGCGATAAAGGTGTCCTTGCCGACGGAGATGAGCGGCTGGTGCCAGACAACGAACAGAACACGTTTCGCGGGTAGAGCGCCAACACGTTGTTGCAGATCCGCGAGCCGGCGCTGCATTTCGCCGGCGACTGATGCGCCTGCCTCCGGAACGCCGAGCACATCGGAAAGTTTTTTCGAGGAAGTGATGATTTCCTCGACGGTGTGAGGATCGGTGGCGTAAGAAGAGATTCCCAGGCCATCGAGCGAATGCACAGTCTCGAGGCGGTTCAATCCTTTGGTCACGAGAACGAGATCCGGATGCAGAGCCACAATTTGTTCCAAACTTGGGTTGATCGCGCCGCCAACCTTGGTCTTTTTCCGCGCGTCCGCGGGGTAATCGCAGTAGTCGGTGTCTCCTACCAGGCGATCCTGCAAACCGAGCGCGTAGACGGTTTCCGTCAAACTCGGCGCGAGCGACACGATCCGGCGGACCGGCTGGGGAACGCGAACCGTACGGCCGACTTCGTCCGTAACTTCCCGGAAGGCTGGGGAAGCGGAAGAGACCGGAGGAGCACTCTGCGCACACGTCAGGGCCGCGCAGGACAGCAGGGCAGCGGTTGCGGCGGAGACGGCGCTTCTGAGGCGCAGGCGCGCGAATTCTTTCACAAATGTCCCCTGACCCGGGATTTTCACTTCACCAACAAAAAAGCCCCACGAGACACCTTGGGGCTTCCGGCATCGCTCTTTCTCGCGAAGAGCGCGGCCCTCTGCGGCATGGAAGGGTGGCCTGGCTTACGGCTATTCAGCCGATCACAGTGGCGGGACCGCGGCCGATTCACACGGCCTTCCCCGCTTCCCTTGCCTGCAAATTGAATTTTGAGTGTATGCCGCGCCAGATGGAGTGTCAATGCACGACTGAAAATGGCACGACTGAAAATGGAGTGACTGAATAAATGCCGACGGTGTTCAGCGGTTCTTCCAGTTGGGTTTGCGCTTTTCCACGAGGGCGCGCAAGCCTTCCTGCGAATCCTCAAGGCGGTAAAGCTCATTCAAGAAAATGTTCATCGACTGCTTGAGGCCTTCGCGCAAGGACAAGCCCATGCCGCCGAGAATCGCTTTCTTCGCCATGGTCAATACTGGGCCGGAGTGGCCGCTAATTCTGGCCACAAGATCGTTCACTGCCTGCTCGAGTTGAGCCTCCGGCACCAGGCGATTTATCATGCCAAGTTCCAGGGCGCGCTCCGCGGTCACCGGTTCACCCGTCAGAACAAGCTCGAGCGCGACTTTGGGTCCGACGAGATAAGGAAGAATTGTGGATGCGAGCGGCGGAAAGATGCCGATGCTGATTTCCGGCTGGGCAAACCGGGCCTTGGGGGTGGCGATCACGAGATCGCCGAAAGCCGCCAGCTCCGCGCCGCCGCCGATCGCCGGTCCGTTCACCACGCAGATCACGGGCTTGCCAACTTCCAACATTCCCGCGAACGCCGCGTGAAACGCGTCAAGCATTTGAAAAACGCGCTGCGAGGTGTACTCACCGATATCGATTCCGCCGCAGAAGACTTTGCAGGCCGAATCGAGAACAATCAGTTTTACGCCGGCGCGCTCGCCGGCGTGAGCGATTCCGCTGGCGATTTCGCGCAGCATGGCTTCGTTGAGAAGATTATGTTCCGGACGATTGAGAGTTATCCTCGCGACGCCGGCGTCGATGCGGAACTTCACGTGCTCAAATTCTTCCGGTTTCCGCTGTTCCGGTTGCGATGTGAAATCTTGGGTGTTGACAGGCTCAATCATTTCCCGCGCTCCTGCGCTTTCACGGCCCTTCTAAATCGTGGAAAGCAGCCAAATCTGATGCTAGCACGGCGTTCTGTGCTATCCATGATGAGCGGAATGTATGGTGCGCAAATAGTTCGCGGGCCAAGGGGACAGGGTTGGTGAGAAAGGCGCTGAAGCTGTTGCAACGGAAAAACCATTCGCTTTGTTATTCAGCTTTTTTCTTGTGCATCTCCATGCATTGGTTATTCTGGGAACTGCCCCGAAGTTGGAGTGCCGGGGAACGCCCGAAGCGATTCATAGGGACTTTTCGAACCGAGGCTATGTCTACTGAACGGACTGCTGTGGCTGTTCGAATGGCGGGTCTGCCCGATGCCGATGGATTCCCAACCCCGTCTTCCTGGGAGCTGGCAGCGCCTCTGCGTTTCAACGCTGACTGGCAAGGCAAGAACGCCGATCCCGAAAGAGAAACGGAAGTGCGGCTACTCTGGACGCCGGAATCGCTCTATCTGCGATTCCGCGCCAGATACCGCGTCATCACCGTTTTTTCGGATGCCGAGCCCAACGGCCACCGCGACCAACTCTGGGACCGCGACGTCGCGGAAGCTTTCCTTCAGCCTGACCCGACGCATCTCCGCCGTTATAAGGAATTCGAAGTGAGCCCGAACGGGTTTTGGATCGATCTCGGCATCGGGCCGGGCGAGAAACACGACTTGAAGAGTGAAATGCGGCGCCGCGTTATTTTGAACGAAGCCGCCAAAACCTGGGTCGCGGAGTTGGCGCTGCCGATGAAATGCCTCGTCGAGCGCTTCGATCCTGCAGCCAACTGGAGAGTGAATTTTTACCGCGTCGAGGGAGCTGCCGAACCGCGCTTTTATTCCGCCTGGCAGCCCACGGGAACACCTGCGCCCAATTTCCACGTTCCGGAAGCGTTTGGCGAATTGGTCTTTGCAGCGTCCCCTTTGCCTCGAAAATAGCAGAGTTGCCGATCTAACTCGGAAGATTGAGACTGGCATCCCTCCTTTTTTTTCCTTATGCTTTGCTCGTGAAAAGACGACTACGGCATTTTTGGTATTTTGCGGCGGAGCGAATTCTCCGAATTGTTTTCTCTTTTCTGTCCACTGTCGCATTCGCTTGCGGCGGCTCGGCTCTGCGGGCCCGTCCGCAGCAGACGGCCAAGGAGGCTGCTCCTGCCGTCACAAAAGTCGAACCTCCGAGCTGGTGGGTGGGACTCACGCGCGAGGTGATGCTGCTGCTTTCCGGGCACGATCTGGAAGCGACCCATGTCGGGTGCAATCTGCCAACGCTCCGCGTCTCGCGCACGCAAGCTACGGCGGGCGGAAACTATCTCTTTATTTGGCTGAAGATTGGGGCGGACACGAAGTCTGGAACCGCCGTCTGCCGAATTGAGGCGCCGAAGGGAACGACGTCTTTCGAATTGCCGCTCGCTTCCCGCGCCGCGACGGTGGGAAAGTTTCAAGGGCTTTCGCAGAATGACGTGATGTATCTCATCATGCCGGATCGCTTCGCGAACGGCGATCCAACGAATGATGAGCCCGCAGAAGCACCGGGCTCCCACGACCGTTCGAAACCCCGCGCGTACCATGGCGGCGACCTGCTCGGGATTCAAAACCACCTGCCGTATCTGAAGGATCTCGGCGTGACCGCGCTGTGGCTAACACCCATCGTGAAGAACGGGGCTATGCAGGACTATCACGGATACGGCGCCGTAGACCTGTATGCCGTCGATCCACATCTTGGCGCGGTGAAGGATTATCAGGACCTGGTCGCCGCCGCGCACAAGCAAAAAATGAAGATTTTTTTTGACGTCGTTCCGAATCACGTCGGCCCGAAACATCCCTGGGTTGCGAATCCACCACTGCCCGATTGGTTTCACGGCACGCTACAGCATCA
>Ga0137395_10000916_pt1 | contig 13064 bp, 10 predicted proteins | sample czobulk216metaG_FD_108283 | JGI IMG/M metagenome (GOLD analysis project Ga0137395, IMG submission 108283) | Vadose zone soil microbial communities from Angelo Coast Range Reserve, California, USA - czobulk2.16 metaG | ecosystem: Environmental > Terrestrial > Soil > Vadose zone | place: USA...
AAAGACGCGCGGCAGATTCGGCACCGTCAGCTTAAAGCCCTCGTGGGCGCACATCAGGGAGAGCGCGTTGCGCCGTTTGGTGACGGCGGTTTCAACCACGTGGGCGATGGCGTCGATGCCCGTGCACGCCGCGACGCGCGGCGGCTGCGAGAGCGTCAGCTCCGGGTCGAGGATCGACACGCGCGCGGCCGCCTTCGGATCGCCGCACGCCATTTTCTGGTGCGTCTTCTCATCGGCGATGAGGGCGAAGGACTGGCATTCACTGCCGGTGCCGGCGGTGGTGGGAATGGCGATCAGCGGCAGCAGTGGCCGGGTGGCTTTGCCGGCGCCCCGGTAATCCTGCATCGAACCGCCATTGGTCAGCAATAAGTTGCAGCCCTTGGCCGTGTCCATGCTGCTGCCGCCGCCCAGCGCCACGAGAGTGTCGATGCCCGCGGCTTTCGCGGCCTCCACGCATTCCTCCACGCAACGGGTCGTGGGATTTTCCGCCGCGCGATCGAACAAGACCACTTTCAACCGGGCGGCTTCGAGGCAACGCAAGGCACGTTCGGCGTGGCCGGCGGCGACGATGCCGGCATCGGTCACCAGCAACACTTTGCGGGCGGACAATTCGCGCGCCAGCTCGCCGAGGCGTTCAAGGCTGTCCACGCCAAACACGATCCGTGTGCGCGGCTGATGGTCGAACGCGGCGAGCGTTGAGAATTGCGGCAGCCGCGGCGCGGCAGCCATGGTTTTGTCCGGAGTCATTCGCTTACTAACAGACGCTCCCAGGGCCGCGGTGTTCAATTCCGGTCTCGCTCGATCGATCCGCGCGGCGGCGGCCCGTTACGGCGAGAGGGCGAACGGGGGAGCGCTTTTGCCGCTACCGGTCTCCCAACCATCAGCTGGACATGATGGTAATGGCGGTGACCTCGGTCATGTTGATGGTGAATTGCCCCTTTTTCCCCCGCAAGGCCGGGGCATTGGCGATGGCATAGGTGCGGTGGGGCCGCACGCCGATGTCGAGGAACTGCAGGTAGTCCTTCAGCAGTTGGTCGTCCTCCAAGCCGACGTCGATGTAGCCGGTCCCATTGTTCAGGTCTTTGACGTAGATAGAATAGTAGATCATGCAGTGCTAATGCGTGGGGTACATATCGCTAATAGACGCCTTCCACGATATTTTTCTCCATCGCGCCGAAAGGACGCACCTCGGCCACGCCGTCCCAGGCGTACGGGGCGCGGGGCGCGCGGCGGATGGCTTCGTCGCGTTCCAGGAAACGAGGCATGAAGAATTCCTTGGTCAGCGTGGTGAGTTCGACGCGGCCCCATTCGCCGTAACTCTTCACGGCATCGGTCTGGCGCGGATCCACGGTTCGCAGGACGGCGCGCGGCTGCGGGGCGTAGTAGGTGATGGAAAAATTGTCCTCTGGTTTGAGCGGAACACTGGCGGCCAGGCCCATCAAAGTGTTGCCGTAGGTCGGATAGAAACCGATGCGTCCTTCCAACACCTCCTCGATGATGAAGCGGACGTATTGCGGCGCCATCGTGGTGCCGCCGCAGAACACCCCGCGGATGCCGGCGTCCCACAAGCCAATCTTTTCGGCCAGCGCTTCGAGGAGCTTCGGGGTGGTGAACAACCCGCTGACTTTGCGGTGCTTGAGGATCGTGACCGCCTGGTCCACGACGTGGTCCATGTAGGCGTGGGCCTGGTCGAGTTGCCTGGCTCCAAGCACCTTCTTGACCCAGCGCGGGTCGAGATCGATGAAGTAGCAGGAGCTGCCGCGAACGTTGGCGAGGTGCTCGATGGCGAGGCGCAAACGGCGGGGGCCGGTCGGGCCCAGCATGAGCCAGTAATGTTTGCGTGGAAAGTGGGCGTCGGAGATTTTATCCGAGAACTCGCTGTAATCGATCTTGTAATCGTCCCAGCCGATGCGCTGTTTGGGCATGCCAGTCGTGCCGCCGGTTTCAAAAATATTAAACGGGCGCCCCGCGTAAACCTTGGGGACCCAAACTTCCGGCTGGAGATCGCGCAGCCATTCGTCCTGGAAATGCGGGAAGCGGAGCAGGTCGCTGAACCCTTTTACGGTTACAACCGGGTCCCAGCCGGCGTTCCTGGCCCACTCGAGCCAGAATGGGCAGCCGGTTTCGGGCGAGAAATGCCATTGCACGATCCGGCGGACGTGGGCGTCGAGTTCGGCCTGGGCGGCCTGAATGGCTGCGGGCGATACGGTATCGGAGGTCATTTTCGTTCCCAATCGGCGCGCGATGAATTCCCGGGCCGGCGCTATTTTTTCAGATCCAATTTGGGGACTTCGTCCCGGTTGGCCCGGGCGGCATCGTAAAAGGCAAACAGATGGGTGTTGCTGGCGACGTAGATGACGCCGTTGGCCACGACCGGCGTCGAGTAAACCGGCGCGCCCAGATTCACCGCGCTGATGACTTTCTTTTCCTTGCTCGCGGCCAGCACGGTAAAGTCGCCGTCCTCGTCGCCGACATACACTTTGCCATCGGCCGTCAGCGTCGATCCCCAGATGTGGGACTTCAGATCGTGGGTCCAATAGACCTTGCCCGTTTCGGCATCCAAACAATGAAGGAAGCCGGAGAAATCGCCGACGAAGAGCAACCCGTCCGGCGTGATCGAGACTGTCGAAATGCTGCGATGGATCTTGTCGTACTTCCAAATCGCGCCAGTCCGGGTGATGTCGCCGGTCCGCGTCGCATCGATGCAAGTCAAGATGCCGACACCTTCGCCATGCTCGGGGTCCTGGCCGGTCGCGACATAGACCCGATTTTTCCAGAAGACCGGCGTGGCATTGATTTCGCTCGGCCCTTCCGCCGCCGGATACTTGATCGGCTTGCCATCCTTGATTTTGTATTCCGGCGGATTGCAATCGTACTTCCAGAACGTCTTGAGGAAGCTGCCGTCGGGTTCCTTGACTGGTTTGGCATCGAAGGCGTAGCACCAGCCGTCGCCGCCGCCGAAGAAGACGAGTTGTCGGCCGTTGACTTTGCCGGCCGAGGGCGAACTCCATTGGCCGTGAAAGATGCGAGTGCTGATTTTGGCGTCCTCCTCGCCCAGGAATTCGCCGGTTTTTTTGTCGAGCGCGATGAAACTGGGGGAATTGGGCGAAGGAATGTTCGAGTGGGTCCAGTCCTGGCCGTTGCTGGTGCAGGCGTAAAGGATGTCGTCAACGATGAGGAGCGAGCAGTTGGAGGCGTTATGCGGGAAGACCCCGAGTTCGTCCATCATGTCGTAGCGCCAAATGATGTCGGCATCCTTCGGGCCGGGTTCGATCCTGGGTTTGCCAGGACCGGCGATGTATTGCGCCTCGTCCTTGAACGGGCCGTCGTTGCCGTTGGCCATGCCCTCGGTGTCCAGAGAGAGGACTTCGCAGCGGCTGCTCACCAGGTAAACGCGGTTGCCTTGGACCGTTGGCGAGGAGAGCAAGCCCAGGCCCTCCCAATCGTTGACTTTGCCCGAAATCAATTTCGGCACCACCAACTGCCAGAGGAATTCACCGGTCTTCTCATCGAAGACCATCAGGATGCTGCGATCACCCACGTGTTTTTTGTCGCGCGGCGATTCGTTGTTCGTGCCGATGAAAACTTTTCCGCCCGCGACGGTCACGTTGCCGTAGCTTTGCGCGCCGAGCTTCGCCACCCACTTGACGTTCCGGGTCGTGCGCAGATCGACTTCCTCGGTGCCGGGCTTGAGTTTGCCGGGATCGAACGAATCGGGCAGCCCCCGCGCCGTCGAGTGCATGTTGCGGCCTGGATCGTTGCCGCCCCATTGCGGCCAATCGTCGGCCACCGCCCGCGGCAGCGCGAGGCCGGCGCTCAGCGCGGCCAGCGCCAAGGCGGAGGTCAGCAATGTCGATTTGAGTTGGGTCGGGTTCTTCATGGGGAATTCCTGTCAATTCGCCGTCACATTCACGTTGTCGATATAGACCCGCATGTCCTGCGGGGCAAAACCGTACAAGCCCGGACAGCCATTTTGGTGGGCATGGCGGTGCGGCACTTCCAGCGTCCAGGATTGCGGCTCAGGCTCGCTTTTCTTCCACGCCTTGGCGCGCACCACCCCGGAACCGTCCGCGGCCAGATCGACGCGGGCCTTGAGATGATACCAAAGGCTGGGCGACCACTTGAAATTGGAAGGCTCGTTCATGGCGGGGACGCGAAGGCGCTCGAGGTTGGAATTGATTTCGAGCTTCTGCTCGTTGCCTTTGAGGACGATCAAATAGCGCTGATTGATGAGGCCCACCTCGGACATCTTCCGTTTGTTGCCATCGCTCATCACGTCCGCCTCGATCGTGTAATTCTTCAGGCTGGGATCGCCCAGGAAGACGGTGGCGCGCTGGAAGAATTTGTTGTCGATGGTTTTGACCAGACATTTGTTGCCCTCGCGCTCGCGGACCTCGAACTTGAAACGCGCGCCGATCCACGGCAGCGGCGGATAGGCGAAGGGGGTCGGCGGCTCGATGGAATTGGTGGTCGTTTCGGAGAGCGCAAACGAATCGAAATCCTGTTTGATGGGCAAGCCCGGCAGCACGCGGCCTTTACAGTAGCCTTTCAGGCCGTCCAGCGTGGCCTCGAAGGCCCCGGCCGATGGGGTTGGCTCGTTGGCGGCAACGAGTTTGCCGTCCGCCGTGAACGAACCTTTCAAAGTCGAGCGGACGCGGGCGGTCGGCGGAATATACGGGGTCCATTTCAACAGCTCCATGTCCTTGACTTCTTCGACGGTAAACCCATTCGCATCGAGCTTGCGCACGCGAAACGCGACGGCCTGCCGGGGCCGCAACAAGACTTCCGAAGGGATGATTTGGAGCTGTGTGGCCGCGCCGGGCGACGGCCACGGCTCCGGCGGAGGCTCCGGCGGCAGATCAGGATTATTTCCCGGCTTGCCGAAACAATAAAGATGGCGGGTAGTCTGGAGATAAACCTTGCCGTTGTAGGCGACGGGCGTGCCGAAGCAGCGGCCATCGAGCGTGACGTGGGAGAGAATCTCCCCGGCCTTGGCGCCGGGCTTGATGACGTAAAAGGCCCCTTTGCTGCCGGTTTCACCCCCTTCGCTTTTGGCGCCGGGATCATCGAGCATGGGGACGTACAATTTGGCATCGGCGTAAAGCGGGCAGGCGTTGCGCTGCTCGATGCCGATCTTCAATTTCCATTGGATTTTGCCGGTGTTCGCATCGACCGCGCAGAGATCGCCTTTTTCACCCACCACGTAAATCGTGTCACCGGCCAGAATGGGCGAGGTGGTCGAGGTCGAGAGTTCATTGGACCAAAGTTCGGCCGTCGCCCGCTCGATCACGACCGGGCCGGCGGCGGGATTGGTCGGCGCGACGTTCGGAATCTTCAAGGCGACCATCTGCCCCGGTTCGTAGGGGGTGCCGTAAATCGCGATGATTTTGTCGTGGTTGTGGACCAGGACCGTGGCGTTGATGCCGGCGCGAAAGAGCGGCACGCGCCAGAGCGGGTCGCCGGTGCGGGCGTTGACGCAAGCAACGCTCCCATCGCCCAACGCCACGTAGAAAACGCGCCGGCCACCGAGAAAGCCAAGTTGCGGATGAGAAAATGAATTGTCTTTCGGCTGGCCACCCGGGCTGGAGGACCAGACCAGTTCGCCGGTCCGCTTGTCGAAGGCGTAAAAGCGATCGGCCGCCGGGCCGTGCAGACCCCAGTTCGCCGTGATCCCGCGCGTAATGACCAGATCGCCGTCGATAAGCGGCGAGGCGGTCCGGCTGTTGGGGAAAGTGAGCCGGCCAAATTCCTCCATCATCGAGTGTTGCCAGAGGAGCTTGCCGTCGGCCGTGAGCGAAGCGAATATCCCCTGCGTTCCCTGGAGATAAACATTCCCGGTTTCGGGATCGACCGCGGCGCTCGAAGTGGCGTAGCGCAGATAGATGGTGTCACTCAAAAAATCGCTGTAGCGCTGGTCCCACAGTTTGGCGCCGGTTTCCGCGTCGAAACAGGCCAGGACTTCCTGTAAGTCCGGGCCGTCGCCGAGATAGCCCAGGAGGTAAAGTTTGCCGTTGGCGATGACCGGCGTGGATTGGCCCGGATAATCCGCGATCCAGAGCGGATTCTTGGCATCCAAAGTGTCGGGTAGATTTTTTTCGAGCGACACGCCGTTCTGGCGCGGTCCGCGCCAGCTCAGCCAGCCGCGCGCCGGGGCGGCGGGAGATTCCGAGGCGGCCAGCCCCGCCAGCGCCAGGCCGAGGGCGAGGCCGGCGGTCGAAAATGGAGGTTTCATGATCGAACAGTGGCCGATGATTTGCGCGTTTGTTTATGTGCCGGAACCGGCCGGCAGGCGAAACAAATTTCTTGTTCGCGACGGCAATAATACCTATACGTATTATCGGTTGGCAACATTCAAATTAATTGTGCCCGGACCAAAACCCAACGCCGCCGCGCCGCCCTTGGATTCGCCCGGTCGCCGGCGGCTGCCGCCGTTGCTGCGCCGGGCCTGGTATGGTTTGAACCAGGCCTTTCGCCGGCGAATCACCCACCTGGGCATCACGCCGGACCAGTTCACGGTGATGCGGACACTCCTGGAAGGGGACGCGCGCGGGCTGACCCAGCGCGATTTGACCCAACTCATGAGCAGCGATCCCAATACGATGGCTTCCCTGCTGCAACGGATGCACCGGGCCGGCTTGATTGAACGCCGGCCGCACGAACGGGACCGGCGCGCGCATCGGATCCAACTGCGGCCCGGCGGCAAACGCAGGTATGAGGCGGCGCGGACCCTCGCGGTGGCCCTGCAGGCGGAGGTGCTCGCGGTATTGCCGGAAGCGAAGCGGGAGGAATTCCTGGAAGACCTGGCCGCCGTGGCCGAGCGGTGTCGCGCCGCCGCGGGAACTTAGCGTGGCAGGCCTGAAGCATCGGCGTGTCAAAGAGCTTGTTGCCGCAGGGTGGTCTTCAAAATTTTGCCGGTGGCATTGCGCGGCAGCGCCGCCATGAACACCACTCGCCGCGGGACTTTGTAATCGGCCAGTTTTTCGCGGACAAAGCGCAGCAGCGCTTTCTCCTCGAGTTGCGCGGCCTCGTCGGCGGCGACAAATGCGACCGGCTGCTCTCCTTTGCGCCGGTCCGCCACGCCAATCACCGCCGCTTCTTTCACCCCGGGGAACTGGTAGAGAATCTCCTCGATCTCGCGCGGATAGACGTTCATGCCGTTGACCAGGAGCATGTCCTTTTTGCGGTCCGTGATATAGAAATAACCGTCCGCGTCGCGGTGGCCGATGTCACCGGTGAGCAGCCAGCCGCGGCGCATCGCGCGGGCGGTTTCTTCGGGTTGATTCCAGTAACCGAGCATCACGTTGGGGCCGCGGACACAGACTTCGCCGGTTTGGCAGGTGGGAAGCAGGTTTCCACTCTCATCCTGCACGGTGACTTCCACGCCCGGAATCGGCAGGCCGATCGAACCGGTTTTCCACGGCCCGGCCAGCGGGTTCATGCTCACAACGGGGCTGGCTTCGCTCAGGCCATACCCCTCGATCAACGGGATCGGCATTCGGGCGTTGAATTCGCGCAGAATTTCCACCGGAAGCGGCGCCCCGCCGCTGATACAGGCGCGCAGCGGAAAATTCTCCGGCATGCCATTGGCGGCGAGGGCGCGAAAGAATTGCGGAATGGCTGGCAGAATAGTGGCCTGACGTTGAACGATTTCGTGGAGGACCTGTTTCGGTGGGTGCAGGGTTTTGATCAGGACCAGCGAGCCACCCACCAGCAAAGGCAGCAGCACCCCCACGCAGAGCATGAAGCTGTGAAACATCGGAAGGAGGACGGCAAAGCGGTCCGCCGCCGCCGCTGCGAGCACCTGGCGGCAACTCTCGACGTTGGCCAGCAGATTGCCGTGCGAGAGCATCGCGCCCTTGGGCTGGCCCGTGGTGCCCGAGGTGTAGATAATCACCGCCAGGTCGGACTCGCCCCGCTCGGGAAAACGCTGGCTTCGGCCCGGAGAGAGGGAAGGCAGGCGAGCCAACTCTTCCACCGGCCAGAATCTTAATTGCGGGCGGGCGGCGGCGAGTCTCGGCGCCGCTTCGGCCATCGTGGCGTCGGTTATGATCAAGTCGATGCCTGCGTCCGCCAGGATGTGACCCACCTCTTCGGGCTTGAGAAAATTGTTGATCGGGACCACCACGGCGCCGGCCTGCAACACCGCAAACAAAGCGGGGATGAATTCCGGGCAGTTTTTCAGCCACAAACCCACGCGCTCGCCGGGTTTGATCTGGAACGCCTGATGGAGATGCGCGGCCAATTGGCGCGATTGCGCGAGGAGCGCGCCGTAAGAACACTCTTGTTCGCCCCAATAAACGGCGATCTTCGACCGGTTTATTTCGGCGTTGGTGGCAAATGCGGCCGCCAGATTCACCCCGCCAGCTTAACCCATCGGGCGGCGGGGTGAAGTTCAAAGTTGCTCGTTACCGGCGCCGTGCCGGAGGCCCACCTTCAAGCGCTTTTTGGAACTCGAAACTTCCTTTTCCGCCATACTCTGGTTCCATATGGCCGCGTGATTAATACGGACGAGCAACTCGCGGCGGTGCTCCCCCAACTGCGCGCCGCGGACTGGATCGCGCTGGACACCGAAGCGGACAGTTTGCACGCGTATCCGGAGAAGCTTTGCCTCATCCAGCTTAGCATTCCCGCGGCGGACCTCCTGGTGGATCCGCTCTCCTCGCTGAACCTGGCGCCGATCCTGGAAGTGTTGGGCCAGCACGAATTGGTTTTGCACGGCGCCGATTACGACTTACGCTTGTTGCGCAAGAGCCGCGGTTTCGTCCCGTCCGGCCTGTTCGACACGATGCTCGCCAGCCGTCTGTTAGGCGACCGCGAATTTGGTTTAACTCACCTGGTGGCCAAATATCTGCACGTCCAACTGGAGAAAGGGCCGCAGAAGGCCAACTGGGCGCGCCGCCCCCTCACACCCCGCATGGAAGCCTACGCCCGCAACGACACGCGTTACCTTAAGCCGCTGGCGGACATTTTGAAGACCCAACTCCAGGAAAAAGGCCGTTTGGCCTGGCACCAGGAGACCTGCGCCCGTCTGCTCGCCGACTGCGCTGCCTTTCGCCCGACTGATCCGGACCTGCTCTGGAGGGTCAAGGGCAGCCACCAACTAACGCCGCCGGCGCTGGCGGTCCTGCGTGAGATTTGGCGCTGGCGCGAAGCCGAGGCCGTCGGCGCGAATAAACCGCCCTATTTCGTTTTGCCGCCGGAAACAATGATCGAACTGGCCGAAGCCGCAGTCAATGGGGCGTCGCCGAAGCAAATCCTGCCCCGCTCCCTTTCGCCGCGCCGATCGGGGGGAATCCTTCAAGCCATCGCCCAGGGACTCGCCGTGGAAAATCCGCCGGACGTGCTTCGGTCCCGGCCCTATCGCCAGACCGAAGCGGAGAAACGGCGCATGATCGCGTTGGAGAAACGCCGCGACGAGCGAGCCATCCAATTGGGGATCGATCCCACCCTCATCGCCAGCCGCGCCATGCTGGTATTGCTGGCCAAGGATTGGGTCGCGCACGAGCCGGAATTGATGCGGTGGCAGCGGGAATTGCTGGCCGCCGGAGCGAATGCTTGACGCGTTCCTTTGACGGCGGCCTTCACGCTTCTCTCGTCCAACCTCAAGAGCACGGCCAGAAACTTCACTGAACTGGCGGCAGCGCCAGGGTCGGTGGCGGGGCGGGAGGCGGCGAAACGGCCGCATTGTTCAGGCCCTGTAGCCATTGGGGGGTGGTTTTCTGATAGGCCCGGAACGCCTTGTCTCCCATCGCCTGGGCGACTGACCGATCGGTCTCCAGCGCAATCGCGGCCAGCACCTTTTGCCGTTGTTCGTCGGTCAGGTTGGGGTTGGCGTCAATTTTCTGCACCTGCCGTTCGACCTCCTGTTTCATTTCGTAAACTTTCCCGGCGACCTCGGCCGGCAGCTCAAATCGGTCCGCCATCTGCACCAGCGCCCGGTAATCTCCGGACTGGTCTCGTTGATATTCGGCGTAACGCTGATCGCCCAGGACCTTCTTGATTTCGTCATTGAGGGCGTTTTGGGCCTCGTCCTGTGCCCGGGCTTTGATTTCCATCTGTTTATCGTCGGTGGCATCGAAGCCCTGGTTAAACTCGCTGTCGAAGGTCTTTTGGAGGCGGAAAACCTTGCGGAATTCATCTTCCGTCGGGGCGAATCCGCTCATCTGGGCGCGCAGGTTGTTGGCCGTGCTGGAACTGCGCAGATTGAACTCCTCCAACTCTTCGGGCGTGAGGATTTTGGCCATCGCCTCTTCTTTTTGCTTCTGGATCCGTTTGAGCGCTTCCTGATCTTCGTCGAGCATCACCCCGCGGCTGCGGTCATAAACGGCCTGCTCCAGATCGTCGAAAGATGCTTGGAGGGTTTGAAGCTTCTCGCGCTTCTCCGCGGGAAGAAACCCATACATGCGCTCTTGGGCATCGTCGCCCTCGGAGTATTTGGCCAATTCGGTTTGCAAATCCACGCCCAGCAAGGTCTTCACCAGCCCGCGTTCCTCCTTTTCCAACGCCCGGAGCTGGTTCTGCAGTTCCGGGTTGGCGCTCCCGTCCGTCCCATCGCCGGTTTGCCAGAATTTATAGGGCTGGCCTCGCGTGAGCAGGGCGGCGCGGCGCCGGGCATACAGTTTGGCGACGTCGGTGATGATGATGTCGCGCACGGTTTCCTCCGGGCAACCGATGGCCCGCAGATTGGCGATGTAGGTGGGATAATTGGTCGATTCGATGCCGTTCCAAGTGAGCGGCGAACGGTTCAACGCGGCCAGCAGATTGGTGGCGTTGACCTTGCGGACCGAGATTTGCGTGACGGTGTTCGTCACGACCTTGCCTTTGGCGGCCTCGGCGGGCGGCGCCGGGCTGAATTTTAACGAATAGACCAGGTAGCCGACGACCCCTAGCAGAGCGAGGTTCACGGCCAGCAAACCAAGGCTGATCTGGCGCGAGTTCATAAACTGGTCAGGGCGCCGAACCCTTTGGGGCGCCATGAAATTGCATCATAGGCCAGGGACTCGAAAATGACGAGCGTTAAATCACCGGCCGCAACTTCGCCCGAGCGGTCGCGGTCGGCTGGTTTTTTGTTTCCTTTTCTTCGGCGGGTTCCTAGTATGCGGGCTATTCGCCGTTTGAGTGTGATCATTTGACCTGTACGATTAGAAACTATGCCACTGACTCATACCAAAGAGCTGTTTTCCAAAGCGCTCAAAGGCAAATATGCCATCGGCGCTTTTAACGTGAACAATATGGAGTTGTTGCAGGCGATCGTCGAGGCCTGTGAAGAGGAAAAAGCCCCGGTGATGCTCCAAATCTCCCGCGGCGCCCGCCAGTACGCCAATGCCGTTTATCTCAAGAAACTCATCGAAGCGGCCGTCAGCTTGTCCAATATCCCCATCGCCATCCATCTCGACCATGGCGACACTTTCGAGCTGTGCAAGGAGTGCATCGACGAAGGGTTCACCAGCGTGATGATCGACGGCAGCCACGAGCTGTTCGAGAAGAACGCCGAACTTTGCAAAAAGGTCGTTGAATACGCCCATAAACACAACTGCGTCGTCGAGGGGGAGCTGGGCCGCCTGGTCGGCGCGCAACATGACGATGGCGAGGAAGGCGGCGGCTATTCCAAGGGCGGCGTCTATACGCATCCGGAGGAGGCGGTCGAATTCGTCCGGCAAACCGGCGTGGATTCCCTGGCGGTGGCGATCGGCAATTCCCACGGCGCCTACAAATTCAAGGGCGAGCAACACCTTGATCTCGAACGGCTCAAAGCGATCAAAGCCGCGCTGATGGAAGCGGGCCTGGGCGATTATCCGCTGGTGCTCCATGGCGCTTCGAGCGTGCCCAAGGAAATCGTTCACGATATCAACCAGTATGGAGGCAAGCTGGGCGAGGAAGCCGCCGGCGTCCCGGAGGCCGACATCGAAGTCGCCCGACGCGTCGGCTGCACCAAAGTGAATATCGACACCGACCTGCGGCTGGCGATGACGGCGGGCATCCGCAAAGTCTTCGCGGAGAATCCTAAGGAATTCGACCCGCGCAAGTACCTCGGCCCGGCCCGCGCCAACGTCAAGGAACTGGTGCGGCACAAGGTCAAAAACGTCCTTTGTTGCGCCGGCCACGCTTTCGATTGATGGGCCGGCCATCGCCGCCCCGTCGGGCGCGCCTGCGCTCAGGGCAGCTTGCCCATGAGCTGGTCCAATTTGTCGCGGTAACCGCGGCTTAGCGTGAGCCGGGCGCCGTTGCGCAACAGCACGGAATACTCGCCGTGGAACAACGGCTGCAGCTCCTTGATCCGGTCCACGTTCACGATCGTCGAGCGGCTGATGCGCAGGAATTTTTCCGGGGAGAGCCGTTCGGCCAGCATCGCCATCGTCTCGCGGTGCAAATGCGACTCATTGCCGACGTGCAGATTCACGTAGTTGTCCGCCGCTTCAATCCAATCGATGTCCTCGGTCTTCAACACAATCACGCGCCCGGCAGACTTTACCGCCAGCCGGTCCCAATATTTTTGGCCGGGCGCGACATCGGCCAAAAGGGCGGTCAAGCGTTGGTCGAGGGTTCCCGCCGCGCGGCGCTGGAGATGGTCGAGGGCCCGCCGGAGCGCCTTTTGAAACCGTTCGCGGTCGAAGGGTTTCAATAAATAATCGAGGGCGTGGACCTCGAAGGCCCGCAGGGCAAACTGATCGTGGGCGGTGACGAAAATGATCGCCGGCATCGGCTCGTCTTTCAGCTCCGCCAGCACGCCGAACCCGTCCAACTCCGGCATCTGCACGTCCAGGAAGACCAGATCGGGCGAATGCCGCTTGATCGCGCTCACCGCCTCGCGACCGTTGGCGCACTCGTCAACAATCTCGACCTCGGCTTCCTTTTCCAGGAATCTCCGCAAGCGTTCGCGGGCCAGCGGTTCGTCATCAACCAGGAGAACTCGGATTTTCATGTCGCCGGCAAAGCCGCGCTCGAATCAATCTGGCGCCGCGTGGACGAGCGCCCCCGAAACGGCTCCGCGCGACTTTCGTTTTCTTGCGGTCTGCGCAATCGTGCAACGTTCGCCGGGGTCCTCCGCGGCGAAAAGCCAAAAA
>Ga0137395_10000917_pt1 | contig 13063 bp, 6 predicted proteins | sample czobulk216metaG_FD_108283 | JGI IMG/M metagenome (GOLD analysis project Ga0137395, IMG submission 108283) | Vadose zone soil microbial communities from Angelo Coast Range Reserve, California, USA - czobulk2.16 metaG | ecosystem: Environmental > Terrestrial > Soil > Vadose zone | place: USA...
CCTCGGTCATCTTCGAGATCGATACTGCCTGCTGCGAAGCGGCGGAGCCCTCGGCCGCGGCTGTGGCCCGCTCGTGGTCGCAAAAAAAGCCTTTGGCGGTGCAGACTTCGCGGCAAAGACCGTGGCGATCCCCGGGAAGCTCACGACCGCCGCATTGCTGCTCCGCCTGTTCGCGCCAAAGCTGGCCGACGCGCAGATCACCGTGATGCGGTTCGACGAGATCATGCCGGCCGTTTGCGCAGGCGCCGTCGACGCCGGCGTGATCATCCACGAGAGTCGATTCACCTATCAGCGGCACGGCCTCACGCAGATCGTCGACCTCGGCGACTGGTGGGAGCGGGAGACCGGCCACGCGATTCCCCTCGGCGGCATTCTGATGCGCCGCGACCTGGGCGAGGAGCTGATCAGGCGCACCGAACGCGCGTTGGCCGCGAGCGTGGACTTTGCGTTCGCACACACGGACCTCGTGTGGCCGACGGTTCGGCGCCACGCGCAGGAAATGGAAGACGACGTCATGCGCCAGCACATCGCGTTGTACGTCAACAACTTCACGCGCGACTACGGTGTCGAAGGGCAGTCGGCGATCGCACATCTGCTCGACACGGCCGAACGGCTCGGCGTCGTCCCGCAGTCGAACAAACCACTCTACGTCTGACGCTATAATCCGCGGCATGTTGACACGACGCGAATTCCTGTCAGTTGCCGCCGCCGGCGCGGCGTCCTTCCCGACACTCGGTGCCCTTCATGCTCAAACGAGCCGCCTCGACATTGTGATCCGTGGCGGCCGTGTGATCGATCCGTCGCGAGGCTTTGATCAGGTGGCCGACGTCGCCATCGCCGGCGGGAAGATTTCGGCGGTGGGCCGCAACGTCTCATCGAGCGCCGCCGAGACGATCGACGCGACGGGGAAGCTGGTCGTACCCGGCCTGATCGACATTCACACGCACGCGGGCCGGGAGAAGGAGGACGGCGGTTTGTGTCTCGCGGACGGCGTGACCTCGCTGGTCGACGCCGGGTCGCAGGGTTCCGACCACATCGACGAGGTCGTCGCGATCGCGAAGGCCGCGCCGAACCGGATGCGCGTGCTGATCAACATCTCGAGGAAGGGTGTCATCCCCGAGGGCGATTTGATGGACATCGCCAACGTCGACGTCGCGGCCACTCGCGCGGCCATCGAGCGGCATCGCGATGTCATCGTCGGCATCAAGGCGCGCCTGTCGAAGAACGTCGCCGGCAACAACGACCTCGAGGCGCTTCGTCGCGCGCAGTCGATCGCGAAGCCGCTCAACATCCCGATCATGATTCACATGGGCCAGACCGTGTCGTCGCTGGCCGACATTCTCGCGGTACTCAAACCTGGCGACATCGTCACGCACATGTACGCGCCCCCGCCCAATGGGATTTTCGGCGACGACGGAAAACTCCGGCCCGAGGTAACGGCCGCCCGGAAGCGCGGCCTCTGGTTCGATTTCGGCAACGGGCGCGTCGATCACTGGACGTGGGCGATTGCCGAACACGCGATGAAAGAACGCGTGCTGCCCGACACGTTCTCCACGGACTGGGGCCAGGCCGCGCGGACCGATCAGGTTTTCAACTTCGGGCACGTGATGTCCAAGTTCCTGCTGCTCGGAATGCCACTTAGTGGCGTCATCGCGTGCGTCACCTCGAATGCAGCGCGCGCGTTTCCCGCATTCAAGGGACTCGGCACGCTGCGAGTCGGATCGCCGGCCGACGTCGCGATTATGGAGCTCCGCACGGGCAGCATTGAGTTCGAGGACAACTACAAAGGCAAGCGGACGGGCATGCAGAAACTGGTGACGACGGCGACGCTCTTCGGCGGTAAGCGCGCGTAGGAGCGTTGGGAGGCCCAAATGGCGCGTCAGCCTGTCGTGGACCTCATCGGTTGTTCAGAACCGATGTGACATTCAGCCGGAGTGTTCGGAGCGCCGGGATGATCGCAGCTGCCGACGCCGTCACGACGACGACCCCGGCGGCGGCAGCAAGCGTCAACGGATCGTTGACGGACAGGCCGAACACCAGCTGTCTCATGACACCCGCGACCAGGAGCGACAGCAGCAGGCCGACTGCAGTCCCGCAAACAGCGAGCCCGATGCCGGCCGCGGCCGCGGTCTTGAGGGTTTGCCATGGCGTTGCGCCAAGCGCCATGCGGACGCCGAGCTCGCGCCGGCGCTCGACGACCGAGTTGGCCACCACGCCGTAGACGCCGGCGACGCACAACGCCAACGCGATGCCCGCGAGCGCGATCAGCAAGAACGCCTGAACGCGAGACGTCGTCATCGCCTCGCTCTGGACGTCCTCGATCGTCCGGAACTTGTTGAACGTCAGGCTGGGATCGATTTCTCGAAGCGCGCGCTGCATCGACGGGACGATCGCGATCGGCCCGGTCGTCCGGACGATCCAACTCGGCTGAAACCAGGTGTGGACGAGCGCGAATGCCTCGCCGAACTGAGTCGCCGGAACGTACACGCCCGGCAGCGCAGCGACCGGGCCAAGATTTCCGAACGTGGACAGCTGCTGAATCGCGCCGACCACGCCGACGATCTTCACGGGAGAATCCGTTGGTCCGCCAAGCCCCAGGAGCCGGCCCACCGCGTCGCGGTCGCGAGAGTACTGACGGACGAAGGCGTCGTTGACGGTCACCACGGGTGGTGACGTGCTCGTGTCGCGATCGTCGAACACGCGTCCGCGCAAGACGGGAATCCTCAGGGCTTGGAAATAGTCCGGCGTGACGTATGTAAGCGAAATGGCCTCACGCCCGGAACCGGGCTCGTCGTCGAACCGCCATCCCTGATTGAGCGCGCGTTCGTACGGCAGCGACAACGCGACCGCCGCATGCTCCACGCCAGGCGTTGAGCTGATTCGTTCGGTGCTTCGCGCGAACAGGGTGTTGATGCTGGCCGCTGTCCGGTAATGCGCGTCCTGCAACGACACGGTGCCGGTCACGACATTCGTCGGGTCAACTCCAGATCGGAGCTGCGTGAAATGGTAGAACGTGCGAAGCAGCAGGCCCGCGCCGACCACGAGCACGATGCCTAGCGCCACCTGAGATACGACGAGAACGCGCGTCGGCCAGCGGCGGGATGGTCCCGCGATGGCGCCAGCGGCGTCGGTGAGCATGCTGCGCACATCTGTGCGGCTCGCGTGCATGGCCGGAAGCAACCCGAACACCACGCTGGTCCCCAGTGCCGCCGCCGACGCGATGAACAGCACGCGCAGGTCCGGACTGGTCGGCATCGCAATCACGTCCAGAAGCTGCGTCGAGATCGCTCGGGACAGCGCGTAGCCGAGACCGATTCCGGCGACGCCGCCGCACGCCGCCAGGACGAGGCTCTCGACCAGGAGTTGACGCACGATGGCTCCGCGCCCGCCGCCGATTGCCATCCGCGTCGCGATCTCGGGTGCGCGCGCCGACGATCGCGCCAGCAGCAGCCCCGCGATGTTGACGCAGCCGATGAGCAGCACCACGAGCACCGCACCCCACAGCAAGAGCAGAGGCTGACGGACCGACCATGTGACCGCGTTCTGCCACGGTACGACACGTATCGTCATCCGGACGTTGGGAGGTGGGTGGAAACGATCGCGGACCAGAACACTTCCGACGGCGTCAACCTGATGATTGATCTCCGTCCAGTTGAAGCCAGGCCGGAGCCGCGCAAGCACCGAGTAGTTGGAGCCGGCGCCTTCGCCGCGCGTCGACGGCCGCAACGGCGTCCAGACATCGGCAGGCACGTTCGAATGAAACCCGTCGGGCATCACGCCGACGACGACGAAGGGTTCCCCTCGGAGCGTGATTACACGGCCGACGATCGTCGGATCTGCGCCAAGCCTCCGCGACCAAAGCTGATGGCTGAGGACGACGACGGACGGGCCTGTCGGCTGGTCTTCGTCGATCGTAAACTCCCGGCCACGCGCGGGCGGGATGCCGAGCACGCGAAAGAATCCAGCCGACACGCGCTGTTGCCGGATGTACACGGTTTCGCCGCCGGCCACCATGTTGACGCCTCCGCTGGTGTCGGTAGCGACCGCGACGTCGAGTGCCGGAACGGCGTCTCGCATGGCCACCCACGTCGCGCCGTTGCGGTCGTAGCTGTCGCCGCTGAAGCCTCCACGTTCGTAGTGCCTGACGATGGTTCCGAGCCGATCTGCCTGCGGATAGGGCAGCGGCCGCAACAGCAGCCGATCGACAAGCGTGTACACGGCGGCGTTCGCGCCAATCGTGACGGCCAGGATGCCGATGGCCGCCGCTGAGAATCCAGGCGCTTTCCGCAACATCCTCAAGGCATAGCGAACGTCCCGCATGGTTGTCCCCAGGAAGGGAAGGCCGTGTCCAATCGATCGCATCGACGTTCAGTCCGCCCGCAAGGCCGCGATGGGATCAACGCGCGTGGCTCGGTTCGCGGGCAGATAGCTCGCGAAGGCCGCGAGAACGAAGAGCGCAGCTGCCGCGCCGGCATAAACAGCTGGATCCCATGGGCTGGTGCCAAAAACGGTACCGACCAGCGTGGGAACGGCAGCCGCGGCTGCAATCAATCCGAGAATCAAACCGACGGCAACAGGCCGGATCTCCTCGCGGAACATCAGGGCCGCCAGCTGCCGCGGGGAGGCGCCAAACGCGGATCGAATCGCCAGCTCGCGCCGACGTCCGCTTGCCGCGAATGCCGTGATGGCATACACACCGAAAGCGCACAGCACGATTGCCAGTTCCCCGAATGCTTCAAGCAGCTGAACGCTGGTGCGGCGCGCCGCGAGCGACGCCACCACGACCTCGTCGAGCGTTCGCATGCTGGACGTCGCGACTTCGGAGTCGATGGTCTGCACCGTGCGCCGAATCCCGTCGTTCAGCAGCCGTGGATCGCCTTGCGTGCGCACAACCCAGTACATCCGCGCGGCCAGCGTTGCGGCCTGGCCAGGCGGCATCTGATGGATGGGGACGTACAGGTCGGCCGTCGGCGCCGATTCGAGATCGAACTGCTTCACGTCGCTCACGACTCCGACGACTTCGAGCGGCGTTGACGGCGTGTTCAACACCACCTGCACGTGCTGTCCGACGGCGCGTTGGCCGGGCCAATGTCGCTCGGCGAAACGGCGGCTGACGATCGCCACGGGAAGGCTGCGTCCCGAATCGGACTCCGAGAATTCGCGCCCATCGAACAAGGAGATTCCCGCCGCCGCGAAATAGCCCGCGCCCGCGAGTCTGAAGTGCGCCTGTGGAACTCGCTCGGGTGGCGGCGGCGGCTGGCCGGGAAACGCGAGATCCACGGTCGAGAGCAGGCCGCCGAGCGGCAGCAGCGACACCGCACCAGCCGCCTGCACGCCGGGGATCGACGTCAAGCCCACGCGCAGCGCGTCGTGAAAGCGCATGAGCGTGTCGGGCGTCGAGTACCGCCCGGGCGGCAGCGACAACTGCATCGACAGACGATGATCCGTCGAGAAGCCGGGATCGACGCGTTCAAGACGCGTAAACCCTCGCGCGACAAGCCCCATGCAGACAAGCAACACCGCCGCGGCGCCGACCTGGAGCGCGACAAACGATCGTCGGACGAATCCCTGTCGGATCCCGCCAGTCGCGGTGCGCGTGGTGTCGCCAGGCGCGGGCGCGGCGTCACGGGAGGCGAACCACGCGGGGGTCGCGCTGCAGACCACGGCGGTAACAAGCGCAATCATGCCGGCGAACGCGAGGACGCGGGCATCCATGGCGACGCCGTCCATGCGCGGAAAGCTTGCCGGACCGAACGCGTGCCAGGCGCGTATCGCAGACTGAGCCACCGCAAGGCCGCCGACGCCGCCGAGCGCTGCCAGCACGACGGCCTCGGTCGTCAGCTGCTGGATGATTCGGCCGCGAGAGGCGCCGAGCGAGCGGCGCACGCCGAGCTCGGCCCGCCGGCCTACGCCGCGCACGAGCAGCAGATTGGCCAGGTTGCCACAGCCGGCGAGCAGCAGGATGGCCACGGCGCCGAACAGCGTCCACAGAATCCGGCGATAGTCGCTGACAATTTCGGCGTGCAGCGGAAACAGATTCACTCCGGTCTTCCTCGCATCGTCGTCCGGGAACCGGCGTTGTAGGCGAGCGGCGATCACATCGAGATCGGCCTTGGCGTGCGCGAAGCTCACGCCGGGCTTGAGGCGGGCGACGGCCCGAAGGAAGTTGGCGCCGCGATCGGCGCGCCGGGCATCGCCGGCGAGCGGTAGCGGCACTGCCACTTCGGCATACCGGAATGGAAACAGGAAGTCAGGCGGCAGGACTCCGGCCACCGTGTAGCCCGCGCCGTTCAGCACGATCGATTGCCCGACGATGTCCTGCCGGCTGCCGAAGTGGCGCCGCCAGAAGTCGAACGTGATGACGACGACTTTCGCGTTGGCGGCTTCGTCGGCTGTTTGCAGCGTCCTGCCCAGCAACGCCGACGTACCGACGAGGGGAAAGAAGTTGCCGGAGACGCGGACGCCTTCCAACCGCTCGGCCTCGCCGCTGCCAGTCAGATTGGCCGTCCAGTTGGTGAACGGAGCGACGCCATCCAGCGTCGTCGATTCGCGCGTGTAGTCCTCGAGATCGCCGATGGAAAACGGCGCGCGGTCACGCTCGACGCGTGCGTTGTACATCCAGGCCAGGCGATCGGGTTCGTGGAAGGGCAGCGCTCGCAGCAGCACGGCGTTGACGAGCGTGAAGACGGCCGTCGCCGCGCCGATGCCGACGGCGAGCGTGAGCAACGCGAACAGGGCGAAGCCTGGCGATCGCCGCAGCGCGCGCAGGGCATAGTTCAGATCGCGCCCGAGGTTGTCGAGCCACATCAATTGACGTTGCTGGCGATAGGCTTCCTTCGTCATTTCAACTCCGCCTAGTTTGAGCAAGGCGTCGCGTCGAGCCTCGCCTGGCTCCATGCCAGCCCGCCTGTTGTCGTCGATGTGGAGCTGCATGTGGCCGTCCAACTCCGCCGAAAGGTCCACGTCACGCCGGGATCGGCCGAACAACGCGAAAAAGCGCAACAAAGCGGAGCGGAGCGATCGCATGTCGTCACTCCGCGCGAAGCGCGATCATCGGATCGACCGATGCGGCGCGCCGCGCCGGCAGCCACGATGCGACGAGCGCGATGCTGCCGAGCAGCGCGACCACCGAGATGAACGTCACAGGATCCATGGCCGACACGCCGTACAGCAGTCCCTGCATCGCGCGCGCGCTTGCCCACGCGACCACCAGGCCGATGACGAGGCCGGTTGCCGTGAGGGCCGCCCCGCGTCCGACAACCGCCCGGACGACGGATCCTTGGCTCGCGCCGAGGGCGATCCTCACGCCGATCTCGCGGGTCCTCTGGGCGACCAGGTACGACAGCACGCCGTACAGACCGATCGACGCGAGGAACAGGGCGAGGCCAGCGAACGCGACGAGTAACGTCATCTGCTGCTGCCGATCGTCAACCGTGACATCGAGAATGGCGTCGAGCGGCCGGACGGCGGAAACGGGTTGTTCCGGATCGACGGCGGAAACGATGCGGCGGACAGAGCTCGTGAGGCCCGTGACATCGCCAGATCCCCGGACGACGAGGTAGTCGGTCTGTTCGGCGTCTCCGAGTTGCGCAACCGACAGATACACGCCTGGCTTCATCGCCGGCTCGTAGCCACGCTCGCGAAGATCCTGGACGACGCCAACGATGGTGAAGGCGGGCGAGGTCGGGCCCGCGCCGAAACGAATATGATGTCCGACCGCTGTCGTGCCTGACAGGTATCGACGCGCCATCGTCGCGTTGACGACCGCCGTCAGCGGCGCGCCCTCGACGTCGCGGTCGTCCAGGAGGCGCCCTTCGATGACATGTGCACCAAGCGTCTGCAGGTAGCCTGACGTTCCAACTCTCCGAAGCGCATCGGGATCGATGTCGGGCGCAGCCGTCGCGCCTTCGATCTGGAACCAGTTCGTGTTGCCCGTGCTCGCGAAGGGCAGCACCGACCCGTACGCCGCGTTCGTCACTCCCGGCAACGCGCGCACATTCGTCAGCACGCGGTTGTAGAACTCGAGCCGTTGCGGCCACTCGCGATAGGTCGTGGGCGGCAGCGTCGTTCGCATCGTGAGGACGTGATCCGGCCGGAATCCCAGGTCGATGGATCGCAACTGGCCGAGGGTGCGGAGCATCAGTCCGGCCGCGACCAGCAGCACAAGCGCGGCGGCGACCTGGAACACGACGAGTGCGTCACGCGTCCGCCGCGCATCGGTGCCGCTTGTCGTCCGGGTGCCGCGTTCGACCGCGGCGCGCCATGAGGTTCGAGCCGCCTGCCACGCGGGCAGGACGCTGAAGATGACGCCCGCGGCGATCGAGGCAACGAGAGCGAATCCCAGCAGCCGAAGATCGAGAATCGATACCGCGCTCTCGGGGAATCCCCGGGGAGTGAGCCGCGCGAGCAGCGACGCGCCGGCAGGCGCGATGGCCAGGCCAAGACCGCCGCCAAGCGCCGAAAGCATCATCCCTTCGGCCAGAAGCTGGCGGACGAGGCGGCCCCGCGTCGCGCCAAGTGCCGTGCGGATGGCGAGATCGCTCCGGCGGCTCGCAGCCCTCGACAACAGCAGGCTCGCAAGGTTCGCGCAGGCGATCAGGAGCACCGCGCCCGCTGCACCCATCAACACCAGGAGCTCCGCACGGGTGGTGCCCAGCAGATCCTCTTTCAGAGGGACAACCGTTGTGGTCACGCGCGCGTTGCTGTCCGGGTACTGCTGCTGCAGCACGGCCGACACGCGGCGCATTTCCGCGTCCGCCGCGGCAAGCGTGACGCCGGGTCTCAACCGCGCGACGACGTTGAGGTAGTGCGACCGCCGCTGCGTTGCCTGGGCCGGCGTGAAATGAACGGGGATCCAGTAGTCGACGTCGTTCCGGCGAAAAACAAACGAGCGGGGCATGACGCCGACGACCTGATACGTCAGGCCGCTCATCTGCAGCGTTTTTCCGACGATTGACGAATCACCGCCGTAGCGCCGTTGCCAGAGGCCGTGGCTGATGACGACAACGCGTGCACCGCCGCGATCCTCCTCGTCCGTGAAGCTGCGGCCGACGACTGGCGCCACGCCGAGGACGGAAAAGAAGCTCGCCGTGACGCGGCGGCCGTTGAGTTGCTCCGGCGATCCATCGCCCGTCACGTTTGCCGATCCGCCTGCAGTGGCGCCCATATCGGTAAAGACACGATTGAGTCGCGTCCACTCCGTGTAGTTCCCGGGGGCGGGCGTGTTGCGCGGGAATCCGGCGGCTGTCGCGTCCTCCCACACCATCACCAGACGATCCGGGTCTGCGTACGGCAGCGGGCGGATCAGAATCGTGTCCACGGCCGAGAAGATCGCGGTATTCGCGCCGATGCCGAGCGCCACCGTGGCGACGGCGACAGCAGCGAACGCCGGTGCCTTGCGCAGCGTCCGGACGCCGACGCGGACGTCCTGCCATGTGTCTTCGATCCAGCGAATGTGAGCCATGACTGATAGATCCTCAGGGAAGCAGGACCAGAAACTGCGAGCCGTCGGGCGTCATGTCCCAGACGCGACGGCCTGAGCCTTGAATGAACCCCTTGATGGGCAGAGCGACCGGCTTCCCGGCTTCGGGCGTTGGTGCGGCTCGAAACGACGCCGCGTAGAGCGTGTTGCTGTTGTCGTAGACGATCTCGCGGCCGTCAGGTGTCCAGACCGGACGCTGTCCACCGGCATCGCTGATGCGCGTTCTCGCACCCGTTCGCGGGTATGGTTCGACGTAGATCTCGTAGGCGCCGGAGTCGTTCGCCTGATACGCGAGCCATTTCCCGTCGGGCGACATTCGACTGCTCATCTCGGACGTCATGGGCTTTGCGATGAGCGGTCGCGGCACGCGTTCCACCGGTGAAAACGCCCAGATGTCGTAGTCGAGGGGTTCCTTAAACGTGATGTACGTGACTATGTTCGCGGCGGTCGACCAGTACTCCGGCGCGCGAGCGCCGTCCGCGAGCAGCTCCGCTGGCCCGCTGCCGTCGACGGGTTGCCAGAACAGATGCGTGCCATCAAGAGCGATGTAGAGGATCCGTCGTCCGTCGGCCGACCACATCGGAAAACGCCCCCGCCCGAACTTTCGGGGATTGCCGAGGTCCTGAAGGTCCGCGATCCAGATCGTGTCGCCGAAGGTGTCGAACGTGATCTGCCGTCCATCGGGCGACAGCCTTGGTGCGAACGTGCCTTCAGGCAGTTTGCCGATACGTGTGACGGCGCCTGTTCGAGTGACCAGCGCCAGTTCAAACACCGGAACTCGCTGCTGTGCCGCAATCGACACCGATGCGACCAGTGCGGTCGTGAGCGCGAGTGCTGTTCGAGACATTCGCACTACTCCGCCCTCAGCGCGATGATCGGGTCGACCCGCGTGGCGCGCCATGCCGGCACAAGACTGGCGATGAGCGCGACGGCGAAGAGTCCCGCGATCGCACCGGCGAAACTGGTGACGTCCGTCGGCCGCACCTCAAACAGCAGGCTCGCCATCGTGCGCGTCAGTGCGAGTGCTCCGGCGATGCCGATCGCCAGGCCGATTCCCATGAGCGCGAGCGCGCGGCCGAGCACCATCCACATGACGTCGAAGCCCGTCGCGCCGAGAGCGACACGCACCCCAATCTCCTGCGTCTGCTGCGCGACAGCGTTTGCGAGGACGCCGTAGATGCCGAGTGCCGCGAGCAGAAGCGCAAGGCCGGCGAACGCCGTCATGACGGTCATGCTGAATCGCTGCGGCTTCACAGAGTCGTTCACCAGTTCGTCGAGTGTCTGCAGTGTTACTGGAAGCGATCCGTCGAGTCGCTGAATCACGGTGCGCATGTCGGCGGCGAGCGACACGCTGTCGCGCGCCGATCGGACAACCAGATTGACGACGCGGTTCGCGCCCGTGCCGTCCTGCACGGCCGGCACGTAGACCTGCGCGATCGTCGGCGTGTCGAGGCCGGACTGCTTCACGTCGGCGACGACTCCGACGATCGTCTTCCACGGACTCTGGTTCTCGGGGATGTTGAGACCCCAGCGAATCTGATGACCGATCGGATCGACACCCGGCCAGTTGAGACGCGCGAACCGTTCGTTGACGATGGCCACCTGCTGTGCGGCTGGTCCGTCCGACTCGGTGAACACGCGACCGCGTTTGACTGGAATGCCGAGCGCGTCGAAGTACGCGCCGCTCGTCCAAATGACCGCAATCAGCCGGCTTGTCTCGGGGATCTCCCGGGCGCTGGTGTCGGCCGAGAACGAGCGGCGTTCTCGAACGCCAAGCGGCAGATCGCCCGCGCCGACGGCAGCGGTGCCGGGAATTGCGCGAAGCAAGTCAATCGACTGCTGATAGAACGGCCCCACCTTCGGCGGCGCATAACGGCCAATCGGCAACGTGACGGTCGCCCGTACGGAATGCTCGGAACGGAACCCTGTGTCGGCTTCGAGCAGCCGCACGAAGCTGCGGACGAGCAGGCCTGCGCCCACCGAGAGCATCAGCGCCAGGGCGAATTGTGCGACGACGAGCGATCCGAGCAGCCACGCTTTCCGCCGCCCCGACGTGAGACTCCGCCCGCTTTCCTTGAGGGCATCGCCGTCGCCGGCGCGCGAGGCCCGAAATGCGGGCACGACGCCAAAAACCAGTGGCGTGACGATCGCGAGCGCCAGCGCAAAGAGCACGATGCGCGCGTCGAAGGCGATTGACTCCGATCGTGGAAGCCTGTCGCCGGCGAGCACCAGCAGCCCACGCATCAAGCCGTACGCCAGCATCAGGCCGACGGCGCTTCCGGCCGCGGCGAGCACGAACGCTTCCGTCAGCAGCTGCCGGACGATGCGCGCGCCCGTGGCGCCAAGCGCGGCACGAATCGCCAGCTCGCGCTGACGCGACGCTGACCGTGTGAGGATCAGGCCCGCCACGTCCGCGCACCCGATCAGCAGCACCAGGCCGACAGCCGCCATGAGCACGACGATCAGCCGACGGCTGTCGCCGACGGTTTCGTCGAACATCGGCGCGATCGGCATCGCAAGCCGCGCGACGGACTGGCGGATGGGCGCTGGATAACGGTCCAGGAGAGGTGCGACGAGGCTCGCGAGCTCGGCGCGCGCCTGTCCGATCGACACGCCCGGCTTCAGGTGCGCAACGACGCTGTTGTTGTACATCATGCCGAATGCCTGCCGCTCGAATGGCAGGAACGACATTGGTACGAAGACATCCGCGGGCTCGCCGTTGAACCGCTGTTCTCCCAGGCCGCCGCCTCGCGGTGGAAAGACAAATTGGGGGGGCATGATGCCGACGACGGTGTACGACCGTCCGTCGAGCGTGACCGTCTTGCCGACGAGCGCGGGATCGCGGCCGAACGCGCGTGTCCAGAGCCCGTGGCTGAGGACTGCGACTCGCGCGTTCTGCCGGTCGTCGTCCTCGGTGAGTGCTCGACCCGCGGCCGGCGCGACGCCAAGAACACTGAACACTGCTGGGGATACTCGAGCGCCGATGAGCCGCTGTGGCGCGACGCTGCCCGAGAGCTCGTAGCTTCGCGTCAAGTACGCCGCGAACCCTGAATACGATTGGGCGGAATCACGGACGATCTGAAAGTCCGGAGGCGAAAAGCCAAACTTGACCGGCGCGTTGGGCAGCTGCTCGTACACCAACACGAGTTGTCGCGGATCGCTGTACGGCAGCGCCTTGAGCAGCACGCCGTTCACGATGCTGAAGACCGCCGTGTTGGCGCCGATGCCGATCGCCAACGCGGCAATGGCCGCGAGCGCGTAGCCGGGCGACTTCCAGAGCAACCGAAGCGCGTAGCGAAGGTCCTGCATGGTGGTCTCCACGAAAGGAAGAGTCCGACGATCGCGATACGCCTCGGTAACCTGAGTCATGCCGCCGAGGCCGATGAGTGCGTGGCGGCGCGCTTCGTCCGGCGCCATGCCCGCGCGGATGTTGTCGTCGATGTGTGCGACGAGATGGCCATTCAACTCGTCGGCGAGATCTAAATCGCGCCGGCGCCGGCCGAACAACCCCGCTAGTCGTGAGATGAATTCGTGCATCGCAGCCCTCATCACACCTCTGGAACTTCTGGAACCCTTGGAACC